>Ga0209172_10007993_pt1 | contig 10575 bp, 10 predicted proteins | sample LarsenN4metaG_FD_184113 | JGI IMG/M metagenome (GOLD analysis project Ga0209172, IMG submission 184113) | Hot spring sediment bacterial and archeal communities from British Columbia, Canada, to study Microbial Dark Matter (Phase II) - Larsen... ... | reverse complement strand
GCCCCGTCGCCACCAGCGCCACCGCCGAGATCACCTTCCGGTTCCCCTGCTCCCACTTCCACCCGAAGGCGCCGTTCACCAGCGCACCCAGCGCCGGCAGCACGGGAATCAACCAGAGAAGTTGCACGGAGGTCATGCGCCACCTCCCGCCCGAAAGCCTCTCCCCAGAGAGCCGGCGAGAGCGTGGGGACAGGCGCCTTCGAAATTCGAAGTTCCAGATCCGAAATTCATCCCTTCAACTCCCTGGCTTCGTCCACGTTGGCGGTGTGCTTCACCCGGTACAGGGCGATGAGGAGCCCGAGGCCCACGGCCGCTTCCCCGGCGGCCACGGCGATGAGGAAGACCGTGAACACCTGTCCCGTCAGGTTCTGCCAGAGGTTCGAAAAGGCCACGAAGTTGAGGCCGGCCCCGGCGAAGATCAATTCGATGGACAGGAGGACGACGATGAAATTCCGTCTCGCGAGGACGCCGAAGATGCCGAGACAGAAGAGGAGAAAACCCACCAGGACCAGCGCCGGGATGGACACGTCAGACCTCCTTCTTGGCCAGGAAGACGCCGCCGACCACCGCCACGAGGAGGAGGATGGAGGCCGCCTCGAAGGGATAGAGGAAATCGCCGTAGAGGACCTTGGCGACCCTGCGCGTGTTGTCCGCCGCCGGAGCGGGTTGTGGGGACGCCTCCGCGTCGGCGGTCGCCGCGACGGCGGGGCGCCCTCCAGGGGAAGCGGCGTACTCGCTGTGGTAGAGGCGGTGCCCCATCCAGAGGAAGAGCGCCAAGACGAGCACGAAGGCCGGCCAGGCCTGGAAGTGGACCTGGCGCGTCAACCGGAGCACCTGGTTGTCCACCAGCATGATGCCGAAGAGGTACAGGACCATGATGCCGCCGGCGTACACGAGGACCTGTACGGCCGCCACGAACTCGGCTCGGAGGGCGAGGTACAGGACCGCCAGGCCGAGAAAGCCCACCAGGAGCGAAACGGCGGCCGTGATGGGACTGCGCGCGAAGACCACCCCGAGCGCACACGCCACGATGACCGCCGCGAGCAGGATCATGAAGACCGTCATCCCCTCTCCTCCCGAATGTTCTTCCCACCGCGGTGACCCACGGGCCGCGGAGAATTCGCCTCAAGAAACCCCAGGACCCCTTCCTTCGCCGGCGCCCTTCGCTCCTGCCCGGAGACTCATCACTTCTTCACCGGCACGTTCTCGATCCAGTTCCACCTGTAGCGGGTCTGATCCAGGTCGTAGGGGAGCCTCTCCCGGTCAAAGAGCAACTCCCTGTGGTCGAACACAACCAGCTCAAACTCCTGGGAATGGTGGATGGAGCCCGTCGGGCAGGGATCCACGCAGAGCCCGCAATGGAGGCAGTGCTCCTGGTTCAGGTAAAACTCCGCCGGACGCTTGTCCGTCTTGAAGACCTCCTTGGGGGGAGGAAAAACCTTGATGCACCCCTCCGGACAGGCCTTTTCGCACATCCGGCAGGAAATGCAGGTCTCGATCTCCACGTGGAGCCGTCCCTTGGTGCGGTACGGGAGAACCGGGCGGACGTCGGGGTAAAGCTCGGTGACCTTCGGCTTCACCATGTACTTGTGGGTGACCCTCATACCCTTCAAGAGCTCCCAAAAGGTCACCATCTTCAAGAACTGGAGGGCGGCGCTCATTCGGTCACCTCAGGAGCCAAAGCTTGAACAGGGCCACGAGGACCAGGTTGGCCATGGCGATGGGAAAGAGGACCAGCCAGCCGATCCTCAGAAGCTGGTCGTAGCGGTATCGGGGCCACGTGGCGCGGATCCACACGAAGAAGTAGGCGAAGAGGGCCCCCTTCGCGGCGAAGGAACAGACGCCCAGCGCGCTCACGAGCCTCGGGTGCGTCGCGTAGAGCGCGGCGTCCTTGACGAAGGGGATGTCGTACCCGCCCAGGAAGAGCGCCGCGGCCACCACGCTCGTGAGGACCACGTTGGCGTACTCCGCCACGAAATAGAAGGCGAATCGCATGCCCGAGTACTCGGTGTGAAACCCGATGATCTCGCTCTCGCCTTCGGGCAGGTCGAAGGGCGTTCGGTTGGTTTCGGCCACCGCCGCCACGATGTAGACGCCGAAAGCCACGAGCCCCGGGAACAGGAAATACCATCCCAGGGCCTGCTGGGCGGCCACGATGTCGCTCAGGCGGAAGGAGCCCGCCAGGAGCACCACGGAAATGACCGAGAGGGTCAGGGGCACTTCGTAGGCCAGCATCTGGCTGGCGGACCTCAGGCTCCCGAAGAGGGGGTACTTGGATCCCGAGGACCACCCGCCCAGGATGATCCCGAAAATCCCGAGGGAGGAAAGGGAAAGGATGAGGAGGATCCCGAGGTTCACGTCGGCGATGACAAACCCGTGACGATTTCCCGCGGGGGAGACCCAGGGCAGGGCCCAGGAGACCACCGCGAAGCCCACCAGCGCCGGGAAGAAGGAGAAGACCGGGGCCATCTTGAACAGGAAGGGCCTCGCGTTGGCGGGGACGATGTCCTCCTTCAGGAGGAGCTTGAGGCCGTCGGCCACCGGTTGGAGGAGTCCCAGGGGGCCCACCCGGTTCGGACCGAGGCGGGACTGGAAGAAGCCCAGGACCCGGCGCTCGAACCAGACCATGTAGGCCACCACCGTGAAGACGGGCACCAGGAGAATGAGGATCTTGAGCAGGGGCATTCCGATCTGCGCGAGGAGCCAATTCTCATTCATCTTCGGTTTCCCTTGTCGGAGGCCCCGGTCTCCGCCGATACGAGCCCGGGAGTCCGTGAGCCCATGATCCCAGGAGAGATCGCGAAAAACGGCAAACCTCTCGTCGGCTCATCGTTCACGGGTTCGCGGCCTCGTGGGCTCATGGTTTCCATCCTTACCTGTCCACTTCGCCGAGAACGATGTCGAGGGAGCCGATGATGGCCACCACGTCGGCGATGAGCGCGCCGCGGCACATGGTCTCGATTCCCTGAAGGTTGATGAAGGAGGGGGCCCGAACGTGGACCCTCCAGGGCTTCTCGGCCCCTTCGCTCACGATGTAGTAGCCGAGCTGGCCCTTGGCCGCCTCCACCGTGAAGTAGGCCTCTCCCGCGGGCGGCCGGATGATGCGGCCCACCTTGCCCTTGAGGTCCCCCTCGGGCATGCCGTCCAGCGCCTGACGGATGATGCGGAGGCTCTGGCGCATCTCCCGGACGCGGCAGAGGTACCGGTCGAAGACGTCCCCGTTCTGGCCCAGGGGCACCTCGAAGTCGAAGTCCTGGTAGCTCGAATAGGGCAAGGCCTTGCGCACGTCGAAGTTCACCCCGGAGCCCCGGAGGGTGGGACCCGACAGGGAAAGGGCGATGGCCTGGTCCGCCGAGATCACCCCGACCCCCTTGGTGCGCTGGACCCAGATCCGGTTCCCCGTGAGCAGGGTCTCGTAGTCGTCGACCTTCTTGGGCATCTCCTCGAGGAACCGGCGGCAGACCGCCTCCCAGCCCTTCGGGAAGTCGAAGCGCACGCCCCCGATGGGGTAGGCGTTGGGCAGGAGGCGCTGGCCCAGCATCGCTTCGAAGAGGTCCAGGATGGCCTCCCGCTCCCGGATTCCGTAAAAGAGCATGGACTGGGCGCCCACATCCAGGGCGTGGGTGCCGAGCCACAGGAGATGGTTCGCGATCCGCTGGAGTTCGTCGAGGACGACCCGGATGTACTGGGCCTTCTTGGGGACCTCCAGGTTGAGGAGCTTCTCCACGGCCCCCACGTACCCGTGGCAGTTCAGGACCGCCGCCACGTAGTCGAGCCGGTCGAAGACGGGCGTGGCCTGCGTCCAGGTCCGGTACTCGCACCACTTCTCGATGCCGCGGTGGAGGTAGCCGATGATGGACTCCATCCCCACCACCCGCTCTCCGTCCAGCCGGACCAGGGCCCGGTAGACGCCGTGGGTGGCCGGATGCTGCGGCCCGAGGTTCAGCTCCACTTCGTGGGTTTCCAGGACGTCCTGCAGCGGGGAGCCTGAAGGGCCCATCACGTCACCGGCCATGGCGCTGCTCCTCGACGATTTTCCGGGCCTCCTCCACGTCGTCGGGGAGGTAGACGGGCTTCCCGTACCGGTTCGAGCGGATCATCTCCTCCTGGGCGCCGCCGAGGGGGAACTCCTTCCTCAGGGGGTGACCTTCGAAGTCGTCCGGAAGGAGGATGACCTTGAGGTTGGGGTGGCCCTCGAAGACGATCCCCAGCATGTCGTGGGCCTCCCGTTCCATCCAGTCCGCTCCGGGCCACACGCCGGTGGCGGTGGGACAGGGCTCTCCGTCCTCGAGCTGAACCTTCACGCGGAGGGAGTGGCCCTTTTCCAGGGAATACAGGTGGTAGACCACCTCGAATTTCTTGTCGTTGATGGGGTAGTGGGCGCCCGTCAGGTCGCTCAGGTAGTTCATGGCGCACCCGGGGTCGTCCCTCAGGAAGGTGAGGATCTCCACGAGGCGGGCCTTGTCCACGAGGACCCCGGCCTCTCCGCAGGGGCTCTTGACGCCCCGGACAGATTCCCCGAACCTTTCGGCGAGTGCCTGGGCCGGAGCGTTCAGGACCACCTCCCCCGTGGGCTCCCACTTCTTGGGAGCGGCGGGCGCCTTGGGGGCCGCAGGCTTGGCCGCCGCGGGCTTCTCGACCGGCGCGGCGTCTCCACCCGCCTCCTGCGGCGGGGGCTCCGGCGGTCCGGGCGCCTTGATCTCGTCAGTCATCTGCGTCCCCTAATCCTTCAAAATCTGGGCGGACTGAACCACGTGGCCTCTGGATTCGTAGTCGGCCACGACCTCGGGGATCTCCTCGCCCTTCGCCATCCAGCCCTTGGTCGGGCGGTCGCGCAGGACGCCCTTGAAGGTGGGCTCTTGCGCCACCTTCGGGTTGCGGATCTTCTCCTGGAGGCGCATGAGGGCGTAGATGAGGGCCTCCGGACGCGGAGGGCACCCGTTCACGTACACGTCCACGGGAACGATCAACCCGGCCCCCTGGAGGACCGCGTAGTCGTCGTAGGGGCCCCCTTTGATGGCGCAGCTGCCCATGGCGATGACCCACTTGGGGTCGGGCATCTGGTCGTAGAGGCGCCGCACCACGGGGGCCATCTTGAGGGTGATTGTGCCCGCGATGATCATCACGTCGGACTGGCGGGGCGAGGGCCGCATGACCTCGGAGCCGAAGCGGGCCATGTCGTACCGGGAACACATGGCGCTGATCATCTCGATGGCGCAGCACGCCAGGCCGAAGGTCATGGGCCACAGGCTGTTCCGGCGGCAGTAGTCGAAAAGGACGTCCAGCTTGGCCAGCCCCACCCACGCGGGGTGGGCGCCTCCGCTCAAGTCCCGGCTCATTCTTCCCACCTCAACGCCCCCTTCAGCCACGCGTAGACGTACGCCGCGATGAGCAGGGCGAGAAAGACGAAAACTTCGATCAATCCGAAGAGGCCCAGCTTGTCAAAGGCCACGGCCCAGGGCAGGAGGAAGATGGTCTCCACGTCGAAGACCAAAAAGACCACGGCCACCAGGTAGAAGTGGACGGAGATCTTGCCCGGCGGGGCCTCCTTCACTTCAATGCCGCATTCGTAGGGCTCCGCCTTGACGGCGTTGTATCGCCGAGGGCGGATGAAACGGCCCAGAACCATGGTGAGGGGCACGATGGCGAGAGCCAGGGCCAGGAAGATCCCTACGGGAAGGTAAGCCGACATGTACGATCCTCCCTTGGGCGGGCGGGCGCGGGCCTAAAGGCGCTGAATATAGTCGAGAGAGGCCGTAGTGTCAAGGTTCCAGAGGGAGAAAGCGGAACGCGGCGGCGGGGTCCCGGACCGACCCTGGACGCGGTTCCCCACGCGACGGCGGTTGGGTTCGCTTCGAGCGGCCCGGGCGGGAACGGTCCTCTTGGGGCATTTCCCCCAAGATCCGGGTCGGCTCCTCAGACCAGGTCGAGGCCCGCCAGGGACGCCAAGAGTTTCTTCCGCCCGAAGCGGTTGAAGGAGACCGTCACCTTCTGGCTCTCCCCGCTCCCCTCGAGGGCCAGAACGATGCCGAAGCCGTATTTCTTGTGGTGGATGCGCGCGCCGACACGCAGGACCTTCTGAGGGGCGGGCTTGGGGGCCTCCGCCGCGTCCAGGAGTGCGGCGGCCTCCAGGAGGCTCATGGGGGCGCGCTCCACCCCGTGGACCTCCTCCACGCGACCCCCAGGGATCTCACCGAGGAAGGGGGAGGGAAGCCGATCCTGTACCACGCCGAAAACGTAGCGCTGACGGGCCCAGGTCAGGGTGAGCCGGTCCATCGCCCTCGTCATGCCCACGTAGCACAGCCGGCGCTCCTCTTCGAGTCCCTCCTCGGTCTGGGAGGAGAGGGCGTGAGGGCACAGGTCCTGTTCCAGGCCCGACAGGAACACCACTGGAAACTCCAGGCCCTTGGCCGCGTGAAGCGTCATGAGGCGCACTGCGTCCACGGGCCCGTCCTTCAGCTCATCCTGATCGCTCGCGAGAGCCTGTCGTTCGAGAAAGAGACGGAGGTCGCCCCCCTCCCGGCTCTCGAATTCCCGCATGGCGGACACGAGTTCCCGGACGTTTTCGATCCGGGCCTCGGGGTCCGGGCCCGACTCGCCCTGCTCCGCCAGGTACGCCACGTACCCCGTGGCCTCAAGTACCCATTGCGTCACGGCCGCGGGTCCGCCGGCCGCGGCCCGCTTGCCCACGCCCTGAAGGATGTCCAGAAAACCCCGCAGGGCCGTGCAGGTCCGGGAGGGGAAGAGCCCCTCCTCGGCGGCCGCCCGGATGGCCTCCACCAGGGTCGTCCGACGCTCCTCCGCCAGGGCCGCGAGTTTCTCGACCGTGGTCGCGCCCAGCCCGCGCGGGGGCACGTTGAGGATGCGCGCCACGGCCAGGCGGTCCTGCGGATTCAGGCCCGCCCGGAGGTAGGCGAGGACGTCCTTGACTTCCTTCCGCTCGTAGAACTTGAGGCCGCCGACCACCTGGTAGGGGATGCGCCGGTTGAGGCACGCCTCCTCGAAGGTTCTCGACTGGGCGTTGGTCCGATAGAGCACGGCCATCTGGCGCCAGGCGTACCGGGCCTTGAGGGAAAGCATGGAGTCGGCCACGTAGGCCGCTTCCTCGCGGTCCGAGGGCGCGGCGAAGACCCGCACCGCCCCGCCGTCTCCGCGCTCCGTCCAGAGATTCTTCCCGATGCGCCGCGTGTTGTGGGCCACGAGATGGTTGGCCGCCTCGAGTATGGCCCGCGTGGAGCGGTAGTTCCGTTCCAGTTTGATGACCTTGGCTCCCCGGAAGTCCCGCTGAAAGTCGAGGATGTTCTGGATGTCGGCCCCCCTCCAACGGTAGATGGACTGGTCCTCGTCGCCCACGGCGAAGAGGTTCCCCCACTTCTCCGAGAGAACCCGGAGGAGGCGGTACTGAATCCGGTTGGTGTCCTGGTACTCGTCCACGAGGATATGCTGGAACTGATGCTGGTACTTGGCGCGGACTTCGGGGCGCTCCTCCAGAAGGCGCAGGGCCACCCCGAGCAGGTCGTCGAAGTCCATGGAGTTGGAATCGGCGAGCTGGCGTTCGTAGGCGAGGTACACGGGGGCCACGGTCAGAAAGAAGTGGCCCCTGGCCTTCTCCGCGAAGGCCTCGGCGCTCAGCCCTTCGGTCTTGGCCCGGCTGATGGCGGAGAGGACGGCCCGGGGCTGGATGTTTCTCTCCGATACCCCCCGGTCCCTCAGGAGGCGCCGGACCAGCCCCGCCGAGTCGTCGGCGTCGAGAATGGTGAAGTTCCGGTTGTACGGACCCCCGAGGGCCTCCACGTCGGCTCGCAAGAGCCGCGCGCACATGGCGTGGAAGGTCCCGATCCACAGGAAGGGCAGCGCGGGCTTTTGGAGGAGATCAAGGACCCGCGCCCGCATTTCCTCCGCGGCCTTGTTTGTGAAGGTGACGGCCAACACGGAGTGGGCCGAGACGTGGCGGGCGGAGAGCAGGTGCGCGATGCGGTGGGCGATGACCCGGGTCTTTCCGGACCCCGCCCCGGCGAGGACCAGGGCGGCTCCGCCGGGTTCCGTCACGGCGAGCCTCTGTTCGGGATTGAGCGTGTCCAGCATCCGGTCGTCCAAGGTGAGGCCCTTCCCGATCCTCCGGCCTCCGGCTCAGAGCCGTGCCCGGAGGGGGCTCACGTCGCCGCACAGGAGGCCTTCGGCTTGGGCCGAGGCCATGGGCAGGGCCCGGTGGGCGAAGTGCAGGGCCGCCTCCACCTTGTTGTGGTAAAAGCGGGCCTCCTCGCTCTGATCGAGGAGACCGTCGAGGGCCGACGGGTCCTCGAGGTCCACCCCTCGCTCTCGCGCCAGGGAGCCCAGACGTTCTCGAGCCAGGACAGCCTGTTCGAGGAGGAGGCCGCCCGCGAGGACGTGTCCGCAGATGTCCAGTAGCGGCACGGCGTTGAGGAGGCCGAACAGGCCGGGATCGGCGGCGGCCCTCATGACCTCCAAGCACGCTTCGAGGCTGGAGAGGGCCTGCTGAAGCCGCGGGCCTCCGGCGGCAAGGGGCCCTTGAGCGGGCACCGCGGCGAGAGACCGCCTGGCCCGATCCAAGAAGAAGGCCAGGTACCGGCCGTTCTGTATACGGAACTTCCGGCCCACCAGGTCCAGGGCCTGGATCCCGTTTGTGCCCTCGTAGATCGAGGCGATCTTGGCGTCCCGCAGGTACCGTTCGGCGGGGAACTCCCGCGTGTACCCATATCCGCCGAAGGTCTGCATGGCCCATTCCGTGACCCGGAAGCCCCAATCCGAGCACCAGGCCTTGCAGATGGGCGTGAGGATCTCCACGAGGCCCGCGTGGCGCTCCCCTTCCTCTCCCTCTCCGGCGTGGGCCACGTCCATGCAGTAGGCCGTGTAGGAGAGAAGCGCGCGCATGGCCTGGACGTAGGCGCTTTGGAGCAGGAGGTTCCTGCGGACGTCGGGATGCTCGAGGATGGGGACCTGCGGGCTGGAGGGGTCCTTGTCGTCGTGGCGGCGGCCCTGGAGCCTCTCCCGGGCGAAGGCGAGGGCGGCCTGGTGGGCGGCCGATCCGATGGCCATGCCCTGAACCCCCACTTCGTAGCGGGCGGAGTTCATCATCTGGAACATGTGAAGGAGCCCGAGGCGCTCCCGCCCGATGAGGTGCCCCACGCAACCGCCCCGCTCGCCGAAAACCAGCGTGCAGGTGGGCGATCCGTGGATGCCCAGTTTCTCCTCGATTCCGGCGCACTGGACGTCGTTGTCTTCTCCCAGAGTCCCGTCCGGGTTCACGCGCACCTTCGGCACCGCGAAGAGGCTCAGTCCTTTGGGGCCGCGGGGAGCCCCCTCCACCCGGGCCAGGACCGCGTGAATGATGTTCGGCGTGTAGTCGTGGTCGCCGGAGGTGATGAAGATCTTCTGGCCGGAGAGGGCGTACGTTCCATCCTCCCGGCGGATCGCCTTGGTCTGGATGTCGCCGAGGTCGCTCCCCGCCGAGGGCTCCGTCAGGCACATGGTGCCCGTCCAAGTGCCCTGGTACATCTTCTCGCAATAGAGGTTCTTCAGGGTCTCCGTACCGAAGCTCTCGATGAGCTGGGCGGCCCCGCGCGTGAGCATGGCCGTGAGGCTCAGGGAGGGGTTGGACCCCACCAGGTACTCCATGATTCCCGTGCCGACCACCTCGGGAAGGCCCATCCCTCCGAACTCCGTGCCGGCCGTGGCCCCGATCCATCCCCCTTCGGCCAGGGCCGCGTAGGCCTTCTTCATCCCGGGGGGAAGGCGAACGCTCCCTTCCTCCCAGCGCGCGCCCACCCGGTCGCCTTCCAGGTCCGCGGGCGCCGCGGCCCCCTGGCAGACCTTGAGAGCCTCCTCCAGCACCATTTCCAGGTCCGCCCTCTCCTGTCCGGCGAACCGCTCCCGGGCGAGGAGGTCATCGAGGGGGAGCCATTCGAAGAGATTGAACTTCACGTCGCGAGAGTCGTCCGGATACGCCATCCCGAATCCCCTTCCTTCGGCCGGTTCTCCGAGGTGCGGACACGACATGCGGAGCCGGCCACGCAATGGCTGATGATGCGCCCGCCGTGGGTCGCCTGACAAGGGATGCGAGGGCACGCGCTGCCCTCGGCGGTCGCACGAAAAAGGCGGAGGCCGTGCCTCCGCCTTCGGTTTGCTGGTAGCCCGTACGGGAATCGAACCCGTGTTACCGACGTGAGAGGCCGGTGTCCTAACCGCTGAACGAACGGGCCATGTCTGGCTGGGGAGGGAGGACTCGAACCCCCAACATCCTGGTCCAGAGCCAGGCGTTCCACCAGTTGAACTACTCCCCAGCGGAACAGCATTTAATTTTACGAATCGAGACCCCTTCTGTCAAGGGCTCGACTTGCCTCAGCTAATTTCTTTCCGAAATGGATTCGTTGCCTCACCTAAGAATCTTGCCGAAAGGAAGTAAACAAGTGGAGGGGCGCCGCCCCCGAAAGGAGGGGTGCTCCAGGATGAGGCTGACGATGGGCGAAAGGCGTGCGGTGACGAAGGCGTTTGCGGCGGGGTATCGGAGAGCTCGGAAGCGGGAGAAGGGGAAGATCCTGGACCGGTTCGTGGAAG
>Ga0209172_10007992_pt1 | contig 10576 bp, 14 predicted proteins | sample LarsenN4metaG_FD_184113 | JGI IMG/M metagenome (GOLD analysis project Ga0209172, IMG submission 184113) | Hot spring sediment bacterial and archeal communities from British Columbia, Canada, to study Microbial Dark Matter (Phase II) - Larsen... ... | reverse complement strand
CCAAGCCTGATAAGCATCTTAACAAACCATGGGGCAGTCCTATTCTCACCATATCCTGCTTTAGTTACTGTTAGCATCACTGGTAGTCCAGAAGCAGAATCTATCATTATGTGTACCTTGTATCCATAAACATATTGCTCCCTATGGCTGTCCCATGTCCATGATGCATCTTTATCCCTGCTCCTATGCTTCTTGCACTTCCTGTTGTTATGCTCTGGGCTGTTAGCATACCTGCAGTCCTTGAACCATGCCCATATTATGGAGCAATCAAGACTGACCTTATCACCCTTGATTATTCCCAGCTTCATCAGCTCAATTACCATATGCGCAAATATCTCAAGCACCTTCTCCCTCCCTAGCCTGCTGGCAAACTTGCTGAATGTACTGTTGTCAGGTATCATATACTGCATCTTGCCATCAACGCATCTCTTCAGGTTCAGTATGACAAGCCATTGCAGGTCTGATCTGAGGAAACGCATAAGCTCAAGTATGCTCTCCATACTCCTGAGGTACATCAGTAATAGTGCCATGAATATCGAGCTTGGAAGATAGCCCTTCGGCCCACGCCTGCTCTCCCTGTCAGGATCTACGATTCTATCAATAAAGGAGAAATCTGTATTCTGGAAGAGAAGCTTTGATGGGTATAGCTCTTCCCTGACAGGCTTTGGCTTCTCTTGCCTTACACTGTAGCAATGCATTGGTGCAGTAGCATGAGATACCTGATCTTTTTGTTTCGAAAAGTATAGCCAAGGTTAATTATTCAAAGCCCTCCAGACAGGTTATGCTTTTATTATCACATTTCCTTATGTTAGCAGATTGGACGCATTAAACAAGTTCATACTATCATCAAGTTATGCACATATGCTGGATGAGAGGGATATACTGGAGAGCGTTAGGCAGAGGGCATTTGCAAGTAAGGATGAGGTGAACCAGCGAATGGATCAACTTGTTAATCTGGGAATGATAGATAAGGATAGCATGACCCTTACGGAGCTTGGAAGAGGTGCACTGAAAGTTGTATTTGCAGGGGGCGTCTTTGATATCATACATCCTGGGCACATTTATACACTAAGGTCAGCAAAAGCGTTAGGCGATGTCTTGGTAGTGGTTATTGCTAGAAACGCTACTGCATTGAAGAGCAAGGGTAAAGCTCCAATCCATGACGCGAAGTTAAGGCAGGAGCTGGTATCTTCATTGAAGTTTGTTGATATAGCACTGCTAGGCCATGAAGGGGATATATTCAAAACAGTAGAATTGGTGAGACCGAATGTAATTGCTTTAGGATATGATCAGGTGCATGAGGAGAAGCATATAACTGAAGAGTGTAGAAAGAGAGGGCTTGATCTGCAGGTTGTAAGGTTGCAATCACCTGTTCCAGATCTTAAGAGCTCATCGATCAAGCAAGATCTTGGGCAATCGCTCTACAAGATATGATCAATCTTTATCAAGAATCTTCACCTTTATGTTTACCTTATCTCCATCCTTTATACTTACAGAATCTTTTATCTTCACAGGAGCAATAACTTCTATGACGCTATCATCGTGGTGCGTTCTTTCAAGTATAAGCAATGCGCCCTCTACCTCATTGTTTATCATCGCATGATAGCACTTTACCCAACCATAGGTTCTCTTACCATCGCTGAAGCCATCTATGAATACTGCAGGATATCTGTCAAGCTCACGCTTTGCGTTAACATATACATGTTCTGCAAGTTTTATATTCAATGTGCCGGGATAGGGCTCGAAACCTAACTTGCTTACAAATTGCTTTTTGTAACCTGCAAGGGACATATAATATGCACCTTCCCCCATACCAGATATAGCCACTCCATTGAATTCCAGATTATTTGGAGCAGAATCAAGCGCAGATTTTAAGGAGAGAAAGAGTTTTGACATCTGCTCATACCCCTTATCTGTAACCCTTATACGGAATCCCTGCCCCTTCCTTACCCTATGCACAAAACCATCGTTTTCAAGGTCGAGCAGATGTTTTGATGCCGCCTGCTGTGATCTACTGATGGTTTTACCCAGCTCTTTCGTAGTTATCTCTATGTAGTTGTACCTTCCTCCTCTTACCAGCAGCTCAGCCAGCGTAAGTATGTGTTGTAACTTTATCTCGGGCATGGCAGACCTTAATTCATGCCAAGATCGTTGAATGTTTTAAGTGTAATATCATGACCTTTCTTTAATTCCGCTATCCTGTGTCCGACCACATATTGAACTCCAGCCTTGGATGCAGCTTCAACCAGTCGCTGTGTTATTATGCCATCTAGCACCAGATACTTTGCACCCCCTCCATCCTGCAACTTCTGCACCAATTCGCTGACAGGAACTCTAAATACCTGATTCATAGATTCATCCAATGCTACAGCCTCTAGCGTCTCATTTATTTCCGAATAGATGTCTCTCACCTTACCACCCAGACTATCCCTTTCAGCAGTTCTACCTGTCTTGGGTTGTTCAACCTCTACAACCTCCTTCAATATGTTAACAACCTCTTGTGGTGTCAATTCTTCGACCTCTCTCCCTGAAGGGGCTCTCAGCACAGCATCCAGCTTCACTGCACCTTCCAGTTCCTTCAGTATAAGATCACCAGCTCTATCTCCATCCAAGAATGCAATCACACGGCGCTTATCCTGGCATAGCTTAACTACTGGCTCTGCAATCCTCGCCCCTTCTATCGCTATAGCATTATCAAAACCAGCCCTTAGCAAATTGATTACATCTGCCCTTCCTTCAACAAGTATGATCCTGTCAGATTCAAAGATGCCTGATCCACATGCAAGTTGCTCCCTGCCAAAGGCAGTGAGCTTTCCCGGTCTGGTCGCATCATAGACACCCTTCAACATCTCCTCGCTCTCGCTCATGGTCTTTGTGGCCCATTCCTGCACTATCTTCTTGGCTCTATCCACAATCACCTTCTTCTTCGTCTCCCTGATATCCTCTATGCCAGCGAGTATGAATTTGGCCTGAAATGGTCCTACTTTATCTATACTCTCTATTGCTGCTGCTATCAAAGCAGCGGTCGATATATCGGTGCTCATTGGTATTAGAGCATCGCCAAGTGTCTTGTCAGCCTTATTCTCCACATTTACCTCGATCCTTCCTACCTTCGATACCTTCTGGAGCTCGTTCAGGTTCATCTCTGGACCCAAGAGCCCTTCGGTCTGCCCGAATATTGCTCCTATTATGTCCGCTTTTTCGACGATTCCATCGACCTCGAACTTCATTTTAACATGATACTTTACAATTCCAGTATTAGGCAATTTTAACCTCCTAAATTGAAGTCGTGATTAAGTGTATCAAGCCTAGATATAAGTGCTTTGAGTTAGGATTCTATCCCGCAATACTGTAGGAATGGGGATTATCCTTGAACCTGACACGCTTTTATTCCTGCTCTTTCATTCAACAACTGTATGAGCCTCAAGAAAAAGGTTATACTTTATGTTCCTGCATTACGGAGCTGCATTTCATAGCCAGCTTTTGCCAAAGCCCTGACAACATCTACTTTTTTCATTAGACCATCCAATCTTGATATTATTCTTGTATACAAGAGCATATGTTGTAAACATACTTGTTAAGTAATGTGGAACTACAAACATGTGCAGATGATAAAGATAATGCTGGTCATTTGTATGGTCGCTGTAGCATTAATATATAATTATTCAGATGCATTTGTAATCAAGCAACATCATTCAATTGACGGTCATAAACATATTACTGGTAATGCAGATACGTGTATCACAATGGGCGGCAAGGGCCTCTTGATGTATGATGATGCAAATAACAACAATATACATGATCATGAAGATGAACAGGTATTATGTGTGCCACATATGAGTTCAAAGTAATTATGATATTTCAAATAGTATCGCTAGCAATAACCAATCTACATCTCAGCATGTACTGCATATACCATACTTCCAATGCAGAATAAATTATTCACATGCAATCACCTCCCATCACAATATATGGGATCTGGCAAATTCCTGAACCTTGGATTCTTCCATATCGCATATGCATATGGAAGTTTGTGGTTTGCCAGTGCAGCAGCGATAGCATCCTTACTTCCATGCCTTATCGCACCAACAAACCCCTTTCTCCTTCTATTTATTATGCCCAGAAAATATCTTATGATAATCTGTTTCAGTTCATCGAGCTGTTTTGGCGATAATTTATCAATATGCTCAATATCGTATGTTTTGCTTCTTAAGAGATCGAGGTCGAACCCCATCTTTCTTATCTTATCCAGTGCTTTAAGATACATCTGATCATTATTTGTATAAAGTTCCATAGGCACTCTTATCATGCCAGCTTTCTCAGCAAATGGGTTGTACTGTCCCATCACCGCTAATATCTCAACATACGGGTATCCAACCCTTTCCAGCGTCTCCCTGACAAGTTTTACGCCCAATCCTATTGAGCGATATTTTGGGTCGACAACTACACGCCATATTCTAACAAAATTCTTATTTATTGTCCTCATATGTGTTGAATCCATCTTTCCGCTGAATTGGGGAAGAGTAATTCTCCTTGCGGATAGATTTGGATATGTCGGACCGTAGACGATCACGCCTATTATCTTCCCATCCAGCACTGCCCTGTATACGGCTCTTACCATAAGACTGCCATGCCTGTAATGGAACTGCTCCAGTTCCTTAAAATCATCTTTCGTGCCCCTTTCAATCCTGATCCTTTTCAATAGTGAGCATTGTTCTCTTCTTACCCATCGTTGGAAACGATGACGATAACGTTGTATTCACAACGGCAGTGGATGCAGCAGGTGGAGCCGATGATGAAACCATTGATTGCGTCGCCGTATTAGAGCTCACTCCAGGTTCAACAGCAACAGCAGTTTGGGCATAAATTGCCTAACTAATCCTGTTCTTGTGTATATCAAGTCCAACGAACATGCATGACCTACCGTCTATGCTTGATTTATTGTGTTTGTTCACATACTGTTAGTTTGATTAAGCAGAGTTCAAACTAGAACTTGAGAAACCAGCGTTGATGAGCGAGAAGGAATCACCTATAGCTGTATAAATAAAAAAGAAGAGTGTTCAGGTAGCTGTTATGGATGAAGAAGGAGTAATCTAGCCTCGAATGGGTAATTATCCAATCTGTCCCTGCAAGGAGGTGCTTGGTTAGAGTAATACCGGACGATCAGCAACCTTTAAGAACAGTTCACATGGGTATCTTATTTGTTCTGACCTAGATTAGGAGCGATGTCTGTATTTGTGCTCGAATTACTAGTAAAATTAGGTTCGAATCCCACCCTCGCACCAACGTCAAAATCGCAATATCTTGGGGTCCAATTTAACCAACTAGCTAGAATGTTCATAGAGGAAGCTCAGTTGGTTCATTAATTTGATCATTAGTTTCACCGATTCTTTGGCTTGTTTCTCGGACTCCAGCAATAACTTATGTTGCGAAATGAATCGGAGCGAGTATTTCTTATGCGAAAAATCCTTGGTATGTTCCATCAGATTCCTGAACTTCCTCATCTTGTGTAATTTACATGCGTCATCTGCAGAAATGAAACTGTCGTCTTGGGCCTTTTCTATGAGATCCGCAAAACCATATGAATCCACTACTTTTACCTCTCCAGTAAATCTGTAAGGATCTTTTAGCATTTCTTCGCAGACGAGTTGACACATAATTATAGATACGATAAAATCACCATTGATAAAACATGATTTAGCCTCCTCAAAGTATTCTGCAGCGAAAAAAGGTGTTGGTCTATACTCGCTTTTACCTATGAGCTTGTCTAAGAATGCGATTCTTTCATAGCGTTCATCAAAGGTTTCCTTATCAAATTTCTTTAGAGCCTTTCTTATCTTGCTAACATCTGTCAATGCGTCATCCAATTACCTAGAACTATCTAACTTTATTTAACATTGTGAGAATTTTTTGCCTCTTCTTTTACCTAATTCCATCCCTCTCATGGGCAAGCCAGTTCCATTTACCGGTGGGCTTCAGAGCGTCAAAGATCCGAAAATAATTCGTCTGCTGAAGGGACTATAGAGCTGTCGATGCATTGACAAGCTATTTATAAATACGCTGTCAGTATATTTGCAGGGTATGGCATTAGGCATTGAATTGGTCGATCAGAACCCTTGGTGGAAGAAAAAGACTGCCAGAAAGAATGATAAGCATCTGGTAGCGCTGGCAAAGTCAAAGGTGCCATGGCGTCCAAGAATCAGACACAGATTCCGTTTTGACAGGGACATAGTCTATACCCTCAGAGGTCCAAGACAGGTCGGAAAAACGACTCTCTTGAAAGACCTGATTTATGACTTCATTGAAAAAGGCGTGGATCCGAGAACGTTACTTTACTACACCTGTGATCTGGTTGATAGCCCCAGAGACCTTGTAGGCATCGTAAACGCATATTTGGATACTGTAAGACCTAACACCAGAGAAAGGGCCTACATCTTCCTTGATGAAATATCCTCCGTAAGAGACTGGCAGAAGGCTATAAAACATCTATCTGATACCGGCAAACTTCAGAATGCGACAGTAATACTAACTGGGTCGCATACGCTGGACATAAAGAAGGCCTATGAAAGGCTTCCCGGAAGGAGGGGCGATATCTCTGACCTACCTGACAAAATCCTTCTGCCCATGAAATTTGTAGAATATGTGGAAACGGTGAACAAGGACATAGCGGATGTGTTAAGCAGTTTACGGCTCATAGAGTTTAGCAATAGAAAACGGGTTCTTTTGGAAGTAGCCAAAGGAAAGATTCCCAATGAGGTTAAAGAGCTATCTTTATACAGCAAGGAACTGGATTCATTATTTAGCAATTACCTCCTCGCTGGAGGCATTCCCAGAGTTGTAGATGAGTATTTGAGAACGGGGCAGATATCAGAGGGAGTTTACCGAACCTATGTAGATGTTGTGGTCGGAGATCTCTCGAAGTGGAACAAACGTGAGACATATCTGCGGCAGGTTTTGAGAAGGATTATAGAGTCAGCCGGAAACCCTGTGGGATGGAATACACTCAGGCAGGGCACCGATATTGCTAGTCACAATACCGTTGCTGACTACGTTGACACCCTGAAGGATAGTTTCATCGTATTTTACCTAAGTTTTTATGATATATCCCGCAGGATTCCGCTTTATCAAAAGGAGAAGAAGATACACTTCTACGACCCGTTCTTTTATCATGCCTTGAGGGGCTGGATAGGAGGGTACGACCCTTTCTCTGCGAGCAAAGATTTTCTGAAGAGTCCCCAGAATGTGGGTATGCTGACCGAAAGCATAGTGGGTAATCATCTGATAAGGCTAGCCTTTGCTCTGAGCAGACAGAAACAACTTTTCGACTACGAAAATTCGCTGTTTTACTGGAAGAGCAACAAAGGCAGAGAAGTTGACTTTGTAATCAAGTTAGAAGACGGCTCAACTCTCCCAATGGAGGTAAAATATCAATCAGACATTATTAGGAGCGACCTCTATGGCATAATAGACTTCAAGAAGAGTTCTAAAAGTAAGAGGGGTATTCTATTGTCAAAAGACAAACTGGAGGTAAAAGGTAAGATCACTGCTTTGCCCGTATGGCTGTTCTTGATGCTTATCTAGTATTACTAGTAAAAACGGGCATAAATCCCACCTCCCGCACTAATACACCAGTATGGTGTTGTATTGTTTAGGTCGCTTGCTCTGAACTAGTTTGAGATGATTGCTTTCAAACTTTTAAATTTGAATTCCCATCACAGCGAGAACAGTATCGAATGGGATCTGGCAAATTCCTGAACCTTGGATTCTTCTATCAGGTATGTATATGGGAACCTTCTTCCAGTCAATGCCTTTAGTTCCAGATCATCTGTTGTTTCTTTCAATAGCACCTGTAAGAGATAGGCAAGAAAGTTATTATATCTGTATACAGATATATACATTATGCCAAAGACAGTCATGTTTAGCGAGCAAGCATACAAGGCATTACTCAAAGAAAAGAAGAAAGGGGAGAGCTTCAGCGATGTGGTGCTTAGGTTAACGGCAAGCAAGGCAAAGCTCAGCGATTATTTTGGCATCTGGGATGATATTCCAGATAAAGAGTTTCAAAGGATGTTGGAGGCCATGCATAAGGCAAGGAAGGGTATTAGGGCAAGGATATGAAGGTGCTGGACTCTGACATAGTAATCGCAGCATTAAGAGGTACAAGTGATGCGAAGGATGCGGTTAAAGCCTTGGAGGAAAGGGCCGAGCTGGCAGTAGCATCACCAACACAGTATGAAGTCATGCTCGGAGCATACCTCTATGGCAGGAAGGCACAGGTAGACAAGACTGAAGAATTCTTTGATAAATATCAGATCTTGCCACTCGATAGTCCAGCCACAAAAATAGCTGCGTCGATACGTGCAAAATTAATGCGTAAAGGAGTTGATGTTGACGATATGGATGTGCTTATCGCTGCAGTTGCACTCAAGAACGAAGCGTCGATAGTAACCCGTAACAAGGAGCATTTTCAGAGAATAGAAGGTCTTAATGTGGAGGAATGGTAGAGGAAATAAGGAGCATCTGTGCCTCTGAAATATTCTATCCAAGCATAAGAATCTATAACGAACCTATAGCTCATGCATCTTAGCCTCATCTTTAGATGTGAAAGGCTTCATTTCTGGATGAGCCCCAAACTTGGATTCTGGAACTCCTTGAACCTTGAGAATTAATTTGCGTATGGTTTCATCAATGCTGCGGGCTTGGAACTTTCTCTTTAACTCCTCGAGCATCTGGAGTGTGCTCTTCTTGACCTCAACAGTGGTAGACATGCTATAACTATAGTCCATAGTAACTAATAAGTTCAGCCCTAGGGGAAAATCTCAAAAGCTCCTCATAGGTCCCTGAGAAGTAATCTTTATTAACACAAACTGTTATACAAAGAATGTTAAACATGAGCAACATAATAGCTGTAAGGATCCCTAAGGAGACAAAAAAGATGATGGGCCAAATAAAGCATGTAGACTGGCCAGAAGTGATCAGAAAAGCCATTGAGAAAAAAATAAGAGAAGAAAAACGAAGGAAGGCTAGATTGATCGAAGATAGCTTGAGGAAGAGCTCGTCAGGTACAAGGCGCATCTCCCTATCGGAGATCGTGATTCAGGAAAGGGAAAGAGGATAGTGACCAAGCGTATAGTGCTAGATGCCTCTGTTGCGGTAAAGTGGTTTCACGATGAAGAGTTTACAGGTGAAGCATTGAAGATAAGAGACGCTGCAGATAAAGGTAGAGTTGAGATTATTGTACCACCCATATTTCCTTACGAAGTTATTAATGCACTGAGAAAACCGCCCAACCTTTTTGATAAGGAACAATTGATGAGTGCTAGTGAATCCATCGAGTTAAGGGATTTACTTGGCGAAAGGGCAGATAAAGGAGATTTGAACGCTGTTCTGGAACTAATGTTCAAGTACGCCGTCAATCCATACGATGCATCTTATCTACTTATGGCAAAGAGATTTAAAACTAGGGTAATCACGGCGGACAGAAAGTTGGTCGAAAGGCTTGGCAAAGAGGAGCTTGCTTTATTTATCGGTTCCAGTGAACTCGAGAATCGCATTTAACGAATTTATTGCTGTACTTAAACAGAATTTTAAGCTTAGCATATAACAGCCAGTTCTACGATCCATTGTTGAATAAATTTGCTAACTGCAGCGCAAGCATAGTTTTGGGTTCCAGTGGGGGATGGAGACAATGAAGTAATTACAGTTGACGTAGATGCTAACACCGAAGCTACAATAGTAACCCGGATCGAATCGATTAGTAATACACATATTTTTTCTTTCTTAATACCTACCAGTTAACCTCAGTTTTGTTAAAACCAGAATTATTGTGGTTGATGTAACCATAACAAAGACTAGCGTACCAGAAAATTCAGGCACAAGATTGACAGAAAACCGACTAATTCATTGGTGCATATATAGAACCTTTTACTATTGTTAATACCTCGACCTGTACTGTAGCAGAGCCACTGCCCGAAGATAACTTGTATAAAACCGATAATGTGAGCTAGATCACTTCTTTATTCAGCTCCTCTATCCTCTCAAAATCTTTATCGTTAGTAACCAGAACCATATCATTCTCTATTACGAGGCTTGCAATAACTAAATCAGCCAAGGGCAATACCAAACCTTTGCGGTCATATTTGAATTTCAAATCTGCCAGTAACTCTGGGGTCCTTTCTGTTGTATGGAGAATATCGAATCTCTTGACGAAGGCTACAGCCTCCTTCGCATTTTTAGGGGGCTTTAATTTGATGCCAAGAAGAAATTCAAATACGTTGATGAAGGTTGTATAAGGTGTCAGAGCATAAGTTTTTGAGAGATCCTCTAGCTTTGCTATGACCTTATCATCCTTCCTTTCTAGGGCAATTAAGACCGAAGTATCAAAAACAAGGACCATTGCCTATCTAAAACCATATTCGCTTCTGATGTGTTTTACAGTGTTTTGTAATAGTTCGGCCTCTTCATCTGAAAGTATTGGTCTCTCTGGCACAAGCTTCTTCAAATCCATTGACTCGAGTTTTTTATACTCACTTGCCATATGCCTCAACAAAGTTCCCATCTTCACCTTCTTCTTTTT
>Ga0209172_10007990_pt1 | contig 10576 bp, 10 predicted proteins | sample LarsenN4metaG_FD_184113 | JGI IMG/M metagenome (GOLD analysis project Ga0209172, IMG submission 184113) | Hot spring sediment bacterial and archeal communities from British Columbia, Canada, to study Microbial Dark Matter (Phase II) - Larsen... ... | reverse complement strand
TCCCGAGGCCCGATAACCACACGGCGATGGAGCTGGAGCTGGTCAGCCTGCTGGGCAGCGGAGTGGTTCACGTGACGGTCTGGCTCAAGGATTCAACGGAAGAGTTCAAGATCAACGTGCCCGTTCCGCCCAACGAGAAGCGGTACCTGGGCATCATCACGAGGGCCGCCGGCCCCGGTTGTCCGCGCCCGACGATCGACAACATCGACATCTGGGACCCGGGCAACGGCGCCGAGGGAATCTCGGCCATTAGAGCCTACACGGAACAGCCGTGTAAGCCCGACCTGGACGGGGACGGCGTGGTCGGCCTCGGCGATCTGGCCATCCTGCTCGCGGCCTACGGCTCGAGCGCCGCCGGTGATGTCGACAACGACGGCGACACCGACCTGGCCGACTTGGCCATTCTGCTGGCGGCCTGGGGCACATTCTGTCCGTAGCGAGCCGGCGGCCAATGGCAGAAAGGCCATTCCCTCGGGCGCCGGAGCGGGAACTCGCTCAGGGGGCGCTGCCAGGGACGTAAGGCATCGTGGAGAGCGACCGGACGCCCCAGCCCGCGCGCCGTACACGGCGAAGGGCCCGGGCGTTCGGTGCGCTCCGGCGGATCGAGCCGGGCCGCGGGACGCCCCGGTCGAGGAGGCGACCGGCGACTGCGATGGCGGCGGCTGGCCCGGGACATGACGAAACGCGGGCGGTCAGCGGCGGTCCGACGCGACCAGCCCGTCCACCAGCTCCACCACCCGCCGACAGCGGGCCGCCACGCTCTTGTCGTGCGTGACGATGACGATGGTCATGCCACCGGCGTTCAGCTCGTCGATCAGGTCGAGGATGATCTGGCCGGTGTTGCTGTCCAGGTTGCCGGTGGGCTCGTCGGCCAGCAGAACGACCGGGTCGTTCATCAGCGAGCGCGCGATCGCCACCCGCTGCTGCTGCCCGCCCGAAAGCTCCATCGGCCGATGCGCCAGCCGGTCGGACAGGCCCAGCCGCTCGGCCAGGGACAGGGCCCGCTCACGACGGACGCGCGGCGGGACGCTTTGATAGAATCCGGGCGTCTCCAGGTTCTCCAGCACGGTCTGTTGCGCGATCAGGTTGAAGCTCTGGAAGATGAAGCCGATGCGCTTGCCGCGCACGGCCGACAACGCGTCGTCGTCGAGCTGCGACACGTCCTGCCCGTACAGGCAGTACACGCCCGCCGTCGGCCGGTCCAGGCAGCCGATGATGTTCATCAGCGTGCTCTTGCCGCTGCCGGAGGCCCCGACGACGGCGACGTACTCGCCGCGGCGGATCGTCAGCGTGACGCCGCGCAGCGCGTGCACTTCCACGTCCGCGCCGGGCTTGCGGTAGATCTTGACCACATGGTCGAGGCCGATGATCTCGTCGCCGTTGGCGCTGGCGTGCACGTCGTCTCTCCGCTCGTCAGAACCTTGCCCGCCAGGGGCGGGGCAGGCCGCGCAGGCGGGCGCACTTACCGCTCGCACGCTACCAGAATAGCGCCCGCAGCCGCTTGCCCATGCCCTTGCGCATTCTGACGGCTACGCCAATTCCTGAGGCACCCCCGCCCGGCAGGTTGCCACGGACCGGCCCTGCAACAATAATACTTTGCTCGGGCCGGGCCGAGAAGCCGGGCCGAGCAACACGGTGGGCCATGAAAAAGGGCATTCATCCGCAATACGTGCCGGCCAGGGTGACCTGCGCCTGCGGCAACAGCTTCGAGACGCGGGCCACGCTGCCGGAGATCAAGGTGGACATCTGCAACGCCTGCCACCCCTTCTTCACCGGCAAGCAGAAGTACGTCGACACCGCCGGCCGCGTCGAGCGGTTCCAGAAGAAGTTCGGCGGCAAGTATTTCGCCAACGCGAAGGACCAGCAAGGCAAGTAGCTGCGGCGCGCGCGGGGCGGCTGGGGTCCGGGATTGCGCCGGGCCGCAGTCGTTCTTACTTGCGCGTGAGCGCGCGCAGTGGCAAGACTGCAAGGTGGCAACGCAATGACCGTAAACTACGAGGACCCGGTCTGGATCGCACGCATCGAGGCGCTGGCGAAGCGCGCCGAAGAGGCGACCGCGGAGATGAACCGCCCGGAGGTCGCCACGAACAGCGCCCGCATGTCCAGGCTGCTGCGCGAGCTGGGCGACCTGGAAAAGCTCCTCAAGCCCTACCGCGACTACCGCCGCGTTACCGGCCAGCTCCTCGAATCGCAGGCCATCCGCGACGACCCCGCTTCGGACGCCGAGCTGCGGGCGCTGGCGGAAGCCGAAGTCCCGCCGCTCGAAGCCCGGCGGGCCGAGCTGCTGCAGCGCATGCAGGAGAAGCTCGTCATGGGCGACGAGGCCGCGATCCATAGCGTGATCGTCGAGATCCGCGCCGGCGTGGGGGGCGAGGAGGCCGCGCTGTTCGCCCGCGAGCTGCTGGACATGTACAAGGCCTACGCCGCCCGCCACGACTACAAGTGCGAAGTGCTCTCGATCTCGCCCTCCGACCTGGGCGGCGTGCGCGAGGCGATCCTGAACATCACCGGCGACGAAGTGTACGCGAACCTGCGCTTCGAGGCCGGCGGCCACCGCGTGCAGCGCGTGCCGGAGACGGAGGCCCAGGGCCGCATCCACACGTCGGCGGCCACCGTTGCCGTCCTGCCGGAGCCGGAGGAGGTCGCCGTCGATATCAACTGGGAGAAGGACGTGATCGAGCACGTCAGCCGGGCCGGCGGCCCCGGCGGGCAGAACGTGAACAAGGTCTCCAGCGCCATCAAGCTGGAGCACATCCCGACCGGCATCACCGTCTCGATGCGCGACGAAAAGAGCCAGCACAAGAACCGCGCCAAGGCCCGCCGCGTGCTCCGGTCCCGTGTCTACGAGCATTTCCTCGCCGAGCAGCAGCGCAAGATCGCGTCCGAGCGCCGCAGCATGGTGGGCAGCGGCGACCGCAGCGAGCGCATCCGCACGTACAACTTCCCGCAGGACCGCTGCACCGACCACCGCGTCGGGCTCGACGCGTTCGGCCTCGAGGACGTGCTGGTGCGCGGCAACCTCGACGCGTTCCACGCCGCGCTGCGAGAACGCGACCTCAAGCAGCGCCTGGAAGCCCTCTGACGACCCCGCGCACTTCGGGGGAAAGCTCATCAGCCTGGGCCGTTTGCACCACGAGAGTCTCGCGCCACGGGCAGCGTCCGCCCCCCGTGGCGGACGCAGGGGACGCAAACCCCCGCACGCTACGTCGGCCACAGGGGGCGCCACAGGGGGCCGATGCTACACGGACCACCGGCGAAACTCATCTGCTGGAAACGGCGCTAGCGCCCGGGGCACTCAATACGGCTCGAGCGTCAGGCGGAGCTGGGCTTGTGTGAGCGCGATCTGACGCAGGCGGAAACGCAGCTTGCCGTTCTGCCAGGTAAAGTCGTTGGGCACACAGATGTCGGCGGCGTCGCCCCGGCCGACTGAGCTGGCGTCGGCCAGAAGCCGATCGATGGCCTGGGCGATGGCGGCTTGCGGCGCCGGCAGCGCCCCGACGCGGATGGAATCGAGCGCCGCGCTGACGACGTCGCCCGTCGCGCTGAGCCGAAGCGTGGCCGACACGACCAGTGGAAATCCGCCGCGGTTCAGACTGATCCCGACGCGCAAGCGGTCCGCCAGGAAATCGACGTACGGCTGCTGGAGCGGGGCGTGGGGCGTGCGCGGCCCGGGCAGGTCAGGCAGCTCAGCCCGCGCGGCGATCCAGCGATTGACCTGGTCCTGCGAAAGCACCACCTCGACGCTGCGGCCGGCGTTCAGCGAATGGCTGACATCGTCCAGCAGCCGGGTCAGCTCGCGCTTGTCCTCGTCCAGCCGCGCGTAGTCGATGGAAGCGGGCTGATACCAGGCCGGCCGACACGTCACGGCCGCGCCCAGCGCCGCCAGCGTCAGCATCACCCCGCCGACGCTGATCAGCAGCACCCGGCGCCAGAGACGACGTTTTGGCCGGCTCAGGGACATGGCAGCTCCCGACGCCTCGACGGCGGTCTGTGGGGGACCGGTCTCCGACCGGTCTTGCGGCTCAGAAGCTCCTGAAGAAAAGACCGGCCAGAGGCCGGTCCCCCCAGTCGCCGGCGCGACGCGCCGCTACTCGCGCAGCGCGAAGCACACCGCCCGCTCCAGGCTGCGGGCGTAGAGGCGGCCCTGGTGCAGGACCGGCACCGTCCAGCAGCGCCCGGACAGGATTTCGGCCTGCGTGGTCGGCTCGAAGCCCCGCGGTGAGGCCGGGGCAATGTACAGCCGGCCGTCTTCGCTCAGCACGTACAGGTGGCCTTCGGCCAGCACGATGGTGGCGTGCGCGGCGCTGCTGCCGCCCTCGAAGCGCCGCAGGAACCACCTCTGCTTGCCGGTCTCGAACTCGACGCACTTGAGGCCGGTCTCGTCGCCGCTGTACAGGTCGCCCTGGAACAGCACCACCGATTGAAACTTGTTCCGCAGCACCTTGTCCTGCCAGACGGTCTCGGCCGCCAGCGTGTCGCCGTCGGCGTGCAGCTTCAGCAGGATCGCTCCGTGGTTGTAGCCGGAACTGAAGAACAGCCGCCCGTCGTGAAACAACGGCGCCGCCGCGTTCACATCCCAGTCCGTCTTCCACGGCATCTGCCAGGCGATCTTGCCGCTGTCGGCGTGCACCACCATCGCGGAGTCGGACAGGAATCCGGCGATATAGCGCTTACCCTCGAAGGTGAAGGGGTAGGGCGTGGCATAGCCGGCCTTGGAGTTGCCGGCCTTCCACACCGGCTCGCCGGTCTTGCGGTTAAAGGCGGCCAGCGCCCCGTCGCCTTTGCCGGGCGAGGCGATCGCCAGCTCGCCCTCGATCAACACCGAGCCGCTGTAGCCCCACTGCGGCGGGTTGTTGAACTGCCTCGCCCACACTTCGGCGCCCGTCTGTGCGTCGCAGCACAGCAGCCGCCCGCGCGCGCCGAAGACGTACACGCGGCCGTCGCTGACGGCCGGCGTGGCCCGCGTGCCGTCGCCGCCCTGCCGCTCGGGGAATTCCTTCTCGAACGGCTTCTGCCAGACGATGGCGCCCGTGCCGGCGTTCAGGCAGAACAGCACCTGCTGGCCGCCCTGCGTGCCGCAAGTGTAGACGCGGTCGCCTACGCAGGCGAAGGAGCTGAAGGCCGAGCCGACCTCGCGCTCCCAGAGCAGGGGCAGCGGCTTGTCCCAGCTCGTCTTCAGGCCGGTCTCGCCGCTGACGCCGTCGTAGCTGGGGCCGCGGAAGTTCGGCCAGTCGCCGGCCAGGCCGACGGCGGCGGAAGCGGCCAGGGAGATTGCGACGCGGATGCCAGTCGCCCAGGGGTTCATGCAGATGCTCCTGCGGTCGGACGCCCGCGAGCAGCCTATCGGCCCGTTCCGTGCTGCACAACGGGCCAGCGGCAACGTTCGTCGTGCGCGCCGGCCGTCCGCGCAAACGCCGCGCGAGCTGCGAAGTGGCGGTGTTGCGCCGCGGCGTCGGCCAGCCCACGATCTTGGCCGCACCCGGGCCCCCTCCACGATGCGGACAGCCCCGCGGCGCCCCGATCGGGCACGGGCTACGCCTTCGGGCCGCATAGCGCGAGCATGCACCGGACCGCCGGTGAGCACGTGACATCGGCCGCTCAGCGGAGCCGCTCATGGTCTCCTGTGTCAGCGGTCACGTGTCCCTTGTCACGCTTGCAACGCCGTGCGATCTTACGCGCCGACGAGGTTCGACGTGGCCGAGAGCATTCACAGCCGCAGGGCGCCCGAGCCGGTCGGCCCGTATCCGCACGCCAAGCGCGTGGGCAACCTGCTGTTTCTCTCCGGCATCGGACCGCGCAAGCGCGGCGCGAAGGAGATCCCCGGCGTGACGCTCGACGCGGCCGGCAACGTCGTCGCCCACGACATCGAAGCCCAGTGCCGCTCGGTGTTCGAGAACATCCGCCACGTGCTGGAAGACGCCGGCACGCGCTGGGAGAACATTGTCGACGTGACCGTGTTTCTCACGCACCTGCGCGAGGACTGGGAGGTCTACGACCGCGTCTACGCCGAGTATTTCGCCGGCCCTGGCAAGCCCAACCCCGCGCGCACCACCGTCGAGGTCACGCGCCTGCCGACACCGATCGCGATCGAGCTGAAGGTCGTGGCGACGATGCCGGAATAAAGAAGAATCCACAGCAGATTACGCAGATACTTTCAGCCACTCGCCGCTACACCTTCATTGCGCAGAACAAAGGAGCAGTCCGCCTCTGCGACCTCTGCGCTCTTTGCGCCTCTGCGGTTATCCGCTTGTCAGTACGCGCGGTGGTCGGCCCGCGACAGCCAGTCGGAGAACAACGCCGCGCACGCCTCGCGCAGCACGTCGCCTGCCACGCGCACGCCGCTGCCGCCGCGGCGGTACAGCTCCGCCGCCGGGAACATTAGCTCGTTGAAGCCGGCCTGCTGCGCGTCGGCGATGGTCGCGCCGTAGTACACCGCGTCCAGCCGGCACCAGTGGATCGCGGCCGCGCACATCGGGCACGGCTCGCAGGTCGTGTATATCTCGCAGCCGGACAGGTCGATGGTCTGAAGCCGGGCGGCGGCCCTCTGGATCGCGACCACCTCGGCGTGCGCCGTAGGGTCGCAGCGCTTCCAGACCTCGTTGTGCCCGCCGGCGACCAGTTCGTCGCCGCGGACCACGACCGCCCCGAAGGGCGACTGCCCGGCGGCCATGCCGCGGCGGGCCTGCTCGATCGCACGGGTCATGGCGTCCTGGTGCGTCACGGCGGGCATTATACCGAAACGCGGCCGAGGAACGCGGCAAGCGGGGGCAAGGCCCGCGGCGGGGAGTGGGCGGGATTGCCGGGGTTCTGGCGGCGGGTAGCGCGGATTCAGGCGTCGTATCCGCAGATCACGCAGATGGACGCAGATGCGGAGACGGCTAAGCCCACGGTGATTGCGCCAGCGGGCCGAGCCGGTACTGGCGGGACGGTCACGCGGCCGCGAGCACGTATTCCATGCTTCGCTGCTTGCACCACATCTGCGCCGCCTTCCTCTTACGCAGAACGTCGGGCGAATCGAGGCGGCTGGGATCTTTGACCTCGATGATGGCCTTGTGGCCGTCGGTGTACTGCACGAGGAAATCGGGGACATAGTGGCGTTGGTGTTTCTGCCCGTCGATCCAGGGAATCGTGATGCCGTGGCGCTTCATCCACTTGCAGACAGTGGGGTCGCCTTCGAGCCGTTCCATCATCCGACGCTCCAGATCGCTTTGATAGCGCTCGAAGTTCCAGGGACTTTTCTTGGGGTTCAAGAAACTCCCGTGTTTACTGATCGCCATACTCGATGATTCCCGCGACCAAACCTGGAGTGCCTGCGACCTTGGACTTGACCTGGGCAAGCATCCTCCACGCGTAGTCCACTTCCGTCCGCTGTGCCAGACCGAGTGACGAACCGTTCAGGAATTTCTTGCGGACATGCTGGATGAGCGCGCCGTAGACGCGGTCCTTGAAGCTCGCCGCGTAGCCGGCACCGACCGTCAGTTCCTCAGCCAAGTCGACCAGGCCGCTTTTCACGGCGTCTCGGACGTCGTCATCCGTAACGGCAACTGGCGGCGCATCCGATGCGGGCGTATCAGGCGCCGAGTGAATTGTTTTCCATCCGGTCGCGCCCAGTTCCCGGCCGACGACGCCCGCCATGCCGACCTTCGTAATCTCCACATAGGTCGGGTCGTACTCGATCGCGTCGAGCACCTTTTCCCAATCCTTCAACGGCGCCGGCGGCGGCGGAAGGTCCCCGACGTCGAAGTCCTCGTCGCCCATGACTGACGGGTCCGGCGCCGGCACGTCGATGACGAGGTCCGGCTTGGCAAGCTCCTGTTTCGGCGGCGGGGGCGGCAGGTCTTCGGTTTCGTCGAACAGGTCGTCGATCAGAACGTTCTGGCGCTTCTTCGCGTTGAAGATTCGCCACAACCACTCGTGCTCCAGCTTCGGATGGTCCACGACCGCACATATCTGCGATTCGTCCGCCCGGACCCCGTTTGCCCGAACGCGCCTCAGCCCGCGGCCGATGACCTGCTGCCCGTACACCCGCGAGCTGAACTTGCGCAGCAGCAGGATCACGCCAACTTCGGGCAGGTCCCAGCCTTCGCGCAGCATCAGCACGCTCACTACGGCTTTGTACGGCTTGCCCGCCTTCCTCTCCTTCCCAAGCTCTCGGGCTTTCTGACGATCCGCCTCGTCGCTGTCTTCGGTCACAAGCAGGGTCTTCACCTTGAAGTACTTGTTGAGCGTCTGGGCAGCCTTCTCGGCGTCCAGCTTGCACACCGCCACGACAAAGAGAATCGGCTGATAGCGGCCCTTGGCCCGGCGCTCCTGCTCTTCCAGCCGTCGCAGTGCGATGGCCATCTGCTGCCGCATCGGCTCGTCGTCGGTCACCCATTGCGTCGCGTTCAGGCCGAGCCGGTCCACTTCCTCCCAGTCGATTTCCTCCACCTTGCGCCGCTCCCCGGTCTTGGCGTCCGTGTAGGTCAGTTGGACGGTCTTGATGTCCGGCTGGTATACCACAGGCGTCTTGATGATGCCGTCGGCCAGGGCGTCCGTCACGCCGTACTCGTAGATCATGTCGCTGTCCGGCGTCTGGCCGTCGGCGCGGTCAGGTGTGCCGGTCGTGTCGACCCGCAGGACAATCTTCCCCCGCATGCGCTGAAGCGTGGCCTCATACTCCGGCGCGGGGGAGTTGTGGGCCTCATCGTTGAACAGGGCGAAATCCGGCCCGTTCATGAGCGCGGAGAGATTGCTCTGGCCGGCCCTGTTGCTCTGGTAGAACTGGTGGATGTTCCCGAGGATCAGGCTCGCACTGAACAGGCTGGACCAACCGCCTTCCCTGCCGCTGCCGAGCGTTGTCAGGACGAAGTCCCCGAGGGTGCCCTGGGACCACTCCGGGAGCAGGTCACGCTCCCGGAACACCTTCCCGCCCTCGAAATCCTCCTCCAGGCGGTCGCGCACGATCAGGTTCGGGCACAGCAGGACGAACTTCTGCACGTCGTGGGCGATGCGCAGCCAGGCGATCAAGGCCGCGATCACGGCCGTCTTGCCGCCGCCGGTCACGATGTTCAAGAGCAGGCCGTCCCGACCGATTTCGGTCTTTCCAAGAATCTCATGCGCGTACACGACGCGCAGGAATGACTCCCACTGGTGCGGCCAAAGCGTGCCCTCGCGGGCCAACCGGTCGTCGTCCTTTGACGTCAGGAACTCAATGTACCTGTACGACTCGGCCTTCAGCCCTGGCATGCCGTCGCGCCGCCACAGGGTGAAGGCCTCTTCATGTCCCGCGAACTTGTTGAACATCCCCGCTTATTCTACCTCAATCTCGCCCGTCCACGTCCCCTCGCCGCCCATGTCGTCCTGCACCTTGCAGGCCACATTGTACGTCCCGGGGGCGGGGAACTCGTACTGCACCTGCAACGCCGGCTCTTTGTTCTTGCCCCGGATGAACGAGAAACCCGGCGTGCTGCTGAACCGCTTGCCGTAGTCGAAGTCCCATTGCACGTTGATGATCTTCGCACCGGCGTTCAGGATCGCCGTCTCGCTCACGTCGAACTTGTACGTCCGCGGGGCGATCCGCTTGTACCCGACCTCGACGCGCGGCGGCTGCACGAACGTCAGGAAGTTCTCGTAGTCGGCGTGCTCGGTGGACAGCGCCGAGACATGCTCGCGGAAACGCGGCGAGTCGATGCGGATCATGTCCAGGCGGATGAAGTTCAGCTCGGTCTGCTCCAGCTTGCGCAGCCGGTCGGCGGCCTCCACCGCGTCGGGCCGGAAGGCCCAGGCCAGCATGATCCCGTCGCGCAGGTTGTCCTGCTGGTAGCGCAGCGTCTTGCGAATGGCGTTGGCGAAGCTCTCGACATCCTTGGCGGTGACGCCTTTCTTCTGGTCCGGCTCGCCGACCCAGACGGGGACCGCCCCCTTGTAGCCGTGGATGGGAGAATTGACAGGATTTACAAGATTTACATGATTTGTTCTTTCAATCTTGTTCATCTTGTCAATCCTGTCCATTTCCTCCGTCGCGCCGAAGCACTTCAGCACGAACGCGCGGAAGTGGTCCGGCGGCATCGCGGCCAACCGCCGCGACTCGTAAACGCCCCAGTGCTCGATGGTGAAGTCGGGCACGGGGAACAGCTTGCCCGTCTGCTCCTCGACCTGCCGCGTCAGCCGGTCCGCCGTGATGGCCACCGCCACGCGCGATTGATCGCAGGCGATCCAGCGCCGGCCCAGTGCTTGCGAAACGAAGGGAGTAACTCCTCCTCCACAAAAGAAGTCGGCGACGACATCTCCCTCGTCACAGGAGGCTTTGAGCGCGAACTCCAAGAGCCTTGGCGGCTTCTCTGTTGGATACCCGATTCTGTATGTTCTGTCTGCTGGTTGAAGCATTGAAATGCGCCAGATATCGTCGAGTGCCCGTGTGTCTTTTGTGATATAGATACTACTACGGCCATAGTATAGTTGACAATGGGATGGTTGTGTGTTAGACTCGGTGTATGAAGATCGCCGATGCTCGCACGTTGCCGCCGGTGGCCCAGGAGGACCTGCGGCGCAAGGCCATCGCCGCCCGGCAGGCCGGGCAATCGGTCACGGCGGT
>Ga0209172_10007989_pt1 | contig 10576 bp, 11 predicted proteins | sample LarsenN4metaG_FD_184113 | JGI IMG/M metagenome (GOLD analysis project Ga0209172, IMG submission 184113) | Hot spring sediment bacterial and archeal communities from British Columbia, Canada, to study Microbial Dark Matter (Phase II) - Larsen... ... | reverse complement strand
GACTGCGCGCTCCTGCTCACGGCGATGAGCGGCTTCGATGCGCGCGACGCGACGAGCGCCGAACGGCCGCGCCAGGACTACCACGCGCTGATGCTCGCCGGCCGCGCCGGCGCGAGCGCGGCGCGCCCGCTCGAGGGCCTGCGCATCGGGCTGCCGCGCGAGTTCTTCCCCGCCGCGCTCGCCGCGGACGTAGCCGGCGCGGTGCGCGGCGCGCTCGCCGAACTCGAGAAGCTCGGCGCCGCGCTGATCGACGTGAGCCTGCCGCGCACCGAGCTCTCGATCCCCGTCTACTACATCATCGCCCCGGCCGAGGCGAGCTCCAACCTCGGCCGCTACGACGGCGTGCGCTACGGCCACCGCGCCGAGGCCCCGGCCGACCTGCTGGACCTGTACAAGCGCACGCGCAGCGAAGGCTTCGGCGCCGAGGTCAAGCGCCGCATCATGATCGGCACCTACGTGCTGAGCCACGGCTACTACGACGCCTACTACCTGCAGGCGCAGAAGCTGCGCCGCATGATCGCCGACGACTTCCAGACCTGCTTCGGCCGCTGCGACCTGATCGCCGGCCCGGTGGCGCCGAGCGTGGCCTGGAAACTCAAGGCGCAGGCCGACGACCCGGTGGCGGCGTATCTCGCCGACATCTTCACGCTGCCCGCGAGCCTGGCCGGCCTGCCCGGCATGAGCGTGCCGGCGGGCTTCGGCGAAGGCGGCCTGCCGGTGGGGCTGCAGCTGATCGGCAACTACTTCGACGAGGCGCGGCTGCTGCACGCCGCGCATGCGCTGCAGCAGGCGACCGACTGGCACCTGAGGTCGCCGGCATGAGCGCCAGGCTCGTCCGCGGCTACGAGGTGGTGATCGGCATCGAGACGCATGCCCAGCTCGCCACCGCGAGCAAGATCTTCAGCGGCGCCGCCACCACCTTCGGCGCCGCGCCCAACACCCAGGCCTGCGCGGTGGACCTGGCGCTGCCGGGCACGCTGCCGGTGGCCAACCGCGGCGCGGTCGAGCGCGCCATCCGCTTCGGCCTGGCGGTGGGGGCGCGCGTGGCGCCGCTGTCGATCTTCGCGCGCAAGAACTACTTCTACCCCGACCTGCCCAAGGGCTACCAGATCAGCCAGTACGAGATCCCGGTGGTGCAGGGCGGCAAGGTCGAGTTCCTGCTCGAGGGCGACAAGCGCAGCGTGCGCCTGACGCGCGCCCACCTCGAGGAGGACGCGGGCAAGAGCCTGCACGAGGACTTCGCCGGCATGAGCGGCATCGACCTCAACCGCGCCGGCACGCCGCTGCTGGAGATCGTCTCCGAGCCCGACATGCGCAGCGCCGCCGAGGCGGTGGAGTACGCCAAGGCGCTGCACACGCTGGTCGTCTGGCTCGGCATCTGCGACGGCAACATGCAGGAGGGGAGCTTCCGCTGCGACGCCAACGTCAGCGTGCGCAAGCCCGGCGCGCCGTTCGGCACGCGGCGCGAGATCAAGAACCTCAACAGCTTCCGCTTCCTGCAGCAGGCCATCGACTTCGAGGTGCAGTGGCAGATCGAGCGCGTCGAGGACGGCCTGGCCATCGAGCAGGCCACCGTGCTGTTCGACCCCGATGCCAATCAAGGTCGCGGCGAGACGCGCGCCATGCGCACGAAGGAAGATGCGCACGACTACCGCTACTTCCCCGACCCCGACCTGCCGCCGCTGGTGATCGCGCCCGGGTGGATCGAGCGCGTGAAGGCCGGCATGCCCGAACTGCCCGGCGCGATGGCCGAGCGCTTCGTGCGCGACGACGGCCTGCCGGCCTACGACGCGCAGATGATGACGCAGAGCCTGGCCTTCGCCCGCTTCTACGAGGCGGTGCGCGACGCCGGCGCGCCGGCCAAGCTGGCCGCCAACTGGCTGATGGGCGAGGTGAGCAAGCGGCTGAACGCCGAGGAGCGCGCGATCGACGCGGCGCCGGTCGCGCCGGCGACGCTGGCCGCCCTGATCCGGCGCGTGGTCGACGGCACGGTGTCGAACAACGGCGCGCGCCAGGTGTTCGACGCGCTGTGGTCCGGTGCTGCCGGCACCGCCGACGTCGACGCCTTGATCGAGGCCAAGGGCCTGCGCCAGATGAACGACAGCGGCGCGCTCGAAGCCCTCGTCGACGAGGTGATCGCCGCCAACCCGAAGAGCGTGGAGGAGTTCCGCGCCGGCAAGGACAAGGCCTTCAACGCCCTCGTCGGCCAGGTGATGAAGGCGAGCAAGGGCAAGGCCAACCCGGCCCAGGCGAGCGAGCTGCTGCGCAAGAAGCTCGGCTGATCAGCGCGCGCCGCTCGCCGCAGCCGGCGGCGCGCTGGCCGAGGGCAGCGGCCCGAGCGAGCCCGGCGCTGCGCCGCCCCACAGCTTCTTCAGCCGGTCCAGCTCCAGGTCGTAAAGCCGGATCACGCGCTCGAGCTCGGCCTGCTGCGTGGCGGCGAGCGTCTTCTGGGCGTCGATCGCGGCATCGTTGGCGTCGAGCTGCTGGCGCAGCTTCGGCGGCAGCGGCCGGTTCGGATAGAACTCGGCCTCGTCGAGCAGCGGCTTGCGCTCGCGCGCCAGGTCGCGCAGGCGCGACTCGGTGGTCTTGATGGCCAGCCGCACCGGGTCGAGCGCCAGCTCGCGTGCCTTGGCGTGCGCGGCCTCGTTCGGGTAGCGCTGCAGCAGGTTGCGGTCGCGCCGCACGGCGTCGAGCTGCGCGACGCGCGCCTCGGCCGCCTTGCGCTCGCGCGCCTCCTTCTCGGCGCGCTCGTCCACCGTCAGCGTGGGCGGGATGATCTGGCGCACCGAGCCGTCGCGGTTGAGCAGCTGCTGCTCCTTGTGCGAGCACTCGGCGATCGGGCGGTCGGAGGTGAGCTTGCGGCCCTTGTCGTCCACGCAGGTGTAGATGCCGCCGCCCTTCTGGGCCTGCGTCTGCGCGGCCGCAGCGGCGCAGGCGAGCAGGCCGCACAGGGCGAGGGCGGTGGCGCGCATCGGGCTCTCAGACGCCGTAGCGCTCGCGGTACGCCGCCACCGGCGCGGCATGGGCCGCCAGCGCCGGGCTGGCGCTGGCGCGCAGCACGCCCAGCAGGTCGGCCAGCGTGGCGATCGCCAGCGTCGGCAGCTTCAGTTCGCGCTCGACGTACTGCACGGCGCTGTAGGGCAGGTCGACGCCGCCCTCGGCCGCGCGCTCCTGGCGGTCGAGCGCGATGGCCACCGCGCAGGGGGTGGCGCCGGCCGCGCGGATCATGGCGATCGATTCCCTCACCGAAGTGCCCGCCGAGATGACGTCATCGACGATGAGAACGCGCCCGGCCAGCTTCGCGCCGACCAGCGTGCCGCCTTCGCCGTGATCCTTGGCCTCCTTGCGGTTGTAGGCGAAGGGCTTGTTGTGGCCGCGCCGCGCCAGCTCGACGGCCAGCGCCGCAGCCAGCGTGATGCCCTTGTAGGCCGGGCCGAAGATGACGTCGAACTCGACGCCGCTGGCGAGCAGGCGCCGTGCATAGAATGCCGCGAGCGCCCCGAGCTTGGCGCCGTCGTCGAAGGCGCCGGCGTTGAAGAAATAGGGCGACAGCCGCCCGGCCTTGGTGCGGAACTCCCCGAAGCCCAGCACCCCCGCGTCGATCGCGAAGTGCACGAACTCGGCAGCGAGTTGCGGGTCGGGGTCTCGGCTCATGGACACGGACAAGAAGGCAGGAGGCCGGTGGCTTTCCGGTTGATCACGCTCAATGTCAACGGCATCCGCTCGGCCGCCGACAAGGGCTTCCTCGACTGGGCCGCCAAGGCGGGTGCGGATTCTATTGGCGTGCAGGAAGTCAAGGCCCAGGCCGCGGACGTGGCGGGTCGCTTCGACCGTATCCTGGATCTGGCCGGCCACTTTCACTTCGCCGAAAAGAAGGGTTATTCCGGTGTCGGCCTGTACACCCGGAAGGCCCCGAGCCACGTGATGGTGGGTTTCGACGGCGGCGAGTTCGACGCCGAGGGCCGCTGGGTGGAGACGCGCTTCGACACGTCCAAGCGCAAGCTGAGCCTGATCAGCGCCTATTTCCCCAGCGGCAGCAGCGGCGAGGGGCGCCAGGCGGCCAAGTTCCGCTTCCTGGCCAAGATGGGGCGCCACCTGAAGAAGCTCCGGCGCGAGCGCGAGTTCATCCTGGTGGGCGACATCAACATCGCGCACAAGGAGATCGACCTCAAGAACTGGCGGGGCAACCTGAAGAACAGCGGCTTCCTGCCCGAGGAGCGCGCCTGGCTCGACACGCTGTTCTCCAGCGGCGGCCTGGTCGACGTGTTCCGCACCCTCAATCCGCACCCCGAGCAGTACACGTGGTGGAGCCAGCGCGGCCAGGCACGGGCCAAGAACGTGGGCTGGCGGCTCGACTACCACCTGGCCACGCCGGCGCTCGCCGCCACCGCGCGACGCGAGCAGATCTATCTGGAGCGCCGCTTTTCCGACCACGCGCCGGTGATCATCGACTACGCCTTCAAGCTCTGAACGCGGCGCGAGCCCGCCTTGCCGCCGCGCAGCCCGCCTAGGAGGGCCGCAGCGGCTGCAGCGCCTGCAGCGGCGCGAACTCGGCGTCGCCCTTGCTCTTCCAGGCCGCGATGGCCTGCGCCATCTCGGGCGGGTCGAAGATCGCGCTCTGCAGCAGCGTCATCTGCGCCAGCGCGTCGGCGGTCGGGTGGTCCACCGCGTAGTTCAGTGCCAGCTTGCTGCCGGTCACCGCGAGCGGCGACTTGGCGGCAATGCGGCCGGCCAGCGCCAGCGCATGCCCGACCAGCGCGGCGGGGTCGGGCAGCACGGCGTTGACCAGCCCGATGGCCAGCGCGCGCTCGGCCGCCACGCGGTCGCCGGTGAAGGCCATCTCGCGCGCCACGCCGGGCGGCACGATCCTGGGCAGGCGCTGCAGCACGCCCAGGTCGGCGGCCATGCCGATGTGGATCTCCTGCACGACGAAGAAGGCGTCGGCGCTGCACAGGCGCAGGTCGCAGGCCGCGGCCAGATCGAGCGCGCCGCCGATGCAGCCGCCCTGAACGGCGGCGATGACCGGGAAGCGCGCCTCCTCCAGCGCGTCGAAGCAGCGCATCAGCTCGCGCAGGTGCTGCTGGAAGGCCAGGCGCCCGCGCGGCGTGGCGGTGGGCAGCGCCTCGTCGAGCGCGCCGCCGAAGACCTCGAGCGACATGCCGGCGCTGAAGTGCTTGCCGGTCGAGCTGATCACGAGCACGCGCGTGCGGCCGGCGGCGTCGAGCGCGCGCACCGCGTCGCGCAGCGCGGGGAAGAAGCCGAGCGTCATCGTGTTCAGGCGCTCGGGCCGGTTGAGCTGCAGGTGCGCGATGCCGCCCGCGCCCTCTTGAAGATCGAAGAACTCGCTGGAGGTCATGGCGCGAAGCATACGCGGCGTGGTGGAATCCGCTGCCATGCAGACCCTGACAACGCCCGACGGCCTCACGCTCGCGCTGCGCCGCTGGCCGGCCGCCGGCGCGCCGCGCGGCACGGTGCAGATCGTGCACGGCCTGGGCGAGCACATCGGCCGCTACGAGCGCGTGGCCGCCGCGCTCAACGCCGCCGGCTGGAACGTGGCCGGGCACGACCTGCGCGGCCACGGCCGCAGCGGCGGGCCGCGCGGCACGATCCCCGCGCAGCGCTCGATGCTCGACGACGTGGCGCTCGTCATGGACCACCTGCGCGGCGCCAGGCTGGGCGCGGCGCAGCGGCCGCACGTGCTGCTCGGCCACAGCATGGGCGGGCTGATCGCGGCCACGCTGTGCGCCGAGGCGCCGCCGCTGCGCGCGGTGGACGGCCTGGTGCTCTCGTCACCGGCGCTCGACCCGGGCCTGAGCGCCGGCCAGAAGCTGCTGCTCGCGCTGGCCGCCCCGCTCGCGCCGCGCCTGCGCCTGGGCAACGGGCTGAACCCCGACCACGTGAGCCGCGATCCGGCGGTGGTGGCCGCCTACCGCACCGATCCGCTGGTGCACGACCGCGTCACGCCGCGCCTGGTGCGCTTCATCGTCGACGGCGGGCGCTACGTGATCGAGCGCGCACCGCACTGGAAGGTGCCCACGCTGCTGATGTGGGGCGGCGCCGACCGCCTGGTGGCGCCGCGCGGCAGCGCGGCCTTCGCGGCCGCGGCGCCGCAGCCGCTCGTCACGGCGCGCGAGTGGCCGGGGCTCGCGCACGAGATCTTCAACGAGCCCGAGCGCGCCCAGGTGTTGGCCACGCTGACGGCGTGGCTGGCGCGGTTCTAGGAGTCTGCGCGGCAGAAATCGAGGCCCGCGTTGAGCCCGTATCGGGGCGCAGGCAAGGCGCATCGCGCAGCCCGGGCTGGCCGCCCGGGCCAGCAATGCAACGCCGCATGCGCCCCGATACGGGCTCAACCCGAAGGGCCGGGGCGATTCGGGGCCGTGCGCGGCGTTGCGCGCTCGTTGCGTGGCACCGCCACGCGCCTCGCGCGCGCCTTGCGCACGGCCTCGACTCGCCCCGGCGCGGGCCTCGATTTCTGCCGCGCAGACTCCTAGCCGCGCGCTCAGGTCACCGCGATGCGGCGCGACGGCGGCGCCGCCGGCTCGCGCTTGGGCAGCTCGACGCGCAGCACACCATTGCGGTAGCTGGCCTGGGCGGCGTCCGCGCGCACCGCGGCGGGCAGCGGCACGCTGCGGTGGAACGAACCGTAGGCGCACTGCAGCACGCGCCAGCGGCCCTCGGTGCTCTCGCGCTCGAACTTCTTCTCGCCGCGCACGACGAGCGCGTCGCCCACCACCTGCACGTCGAAGTCGTCGCGCTCCATGCCCGGCGCCTCCAGGCGCACGACGACACGCTCGTCGTCCTCGAACGCGTCGCCGCCCAGCATGGCCCACGAGGGACCGGGCAGGAACGGCGCGTCGTCGACGTCGGCGCCCCGAGCTGTTCGGCCGCATGGGCCGAACAGCGCGCAGCGAGCGGGCGCGCGCACGCCCCCACGCCGGGCCGCGGCGCGGGGAGGAGCACCACGCGCGCATCCTGCTCGATCTGGACGACGCGATGCGCGGCGCGAGGTGACGCTGCGAGCGCCGCGCCTCGACGCGGACGGCCACGTGACGCTGCAGGAGCGCACGCTGCAGGTCCGCATCCCACCCGGCGTGCGGCCCGGGCAGATGATCCGCCTGGCCGGCCAGGGCGGCGCGGGCGCCGACGGCGCGCCGGCCGGCGACCTGTTCCTCGAGGTTGCCCTCCGGCCGCACCCGCGCTTCCGCGTCGACGGCGGCACGCTGGTCGGCGAGCTGCCGGTGGCGCCCTGGGAGGCCGCGCTCGGCGGCGTGGTGCCGGTGGAGTTGCCGGGCGGCGCGACGCTCAAGGTGCGCGTGCCGGCCGGCGCGCAGTCGGGCCGCGTGCTCACGGTGCGCGGCCAGGGCCTGCCCGGGCGCGAGCCGGGCGACCTGGAGCTGCGCGTGCAGGTCGTGCTGCCGAGCGCCTGGGAGCCGCGCGCCAAGGCGCTGTACGAGCAGATGGCGCGCGAGCTCGCCGACTTCGACGCGCGCAAGGTGGCCGCGGCGGCGGCCGAGCGCGGGGAGTGAGCGGCATGGCCAGCAAGGCGTGGATCGTGCAGGTCTCGTCGGAGCAGGGGGACCTGACGCTGGACGAGCTGTGCCGCGCCTGCGCGGTGAGCGCCGACTGGGTGGGCGAGCGCGTGCACGCAGGGCTGCTGGCGCCGCGGGCAGGCCCCGGCGGCGCCGCCGGGGCCTGGCGCTTCGACGCCGCGGCGCTGCTGCGCGTGCGCGTGATGCGCCGCATCGAGCGCGACTTCGACGCCGTGCCCGAGCTCGCGGCGCTCGTCGCCGACCTGCAGGAGGAGATCCGCCGCCTGCGCCTGCGCCTCGGGCCGGACCGCTAGATGGTGCGCCGCCGCCACGCCGCGTGCGCGCGTCCTACGTCCTACACTGCCGCTCTCGCCCTCCGGAGCCCGCCATGAACGCCCCCACCCGCAACGCCGAGGCCGCCGCGCTGGTCGCGTACGCCGACGAGGCCTGGGACCAGCGCATCGTTCCCGCGCTCGTCGACTACATCGCCGTGCCGGCCAAGAGCCCGATGTTCGACGCCCAGTGGGCCGAGCACGGCCTGATCGACCGCGTCGTCACCGACGCCGCGCGCTGGGTCGAGGGGCGCAAGGTGCCGGGGCTCAAGCTCGAGGTGGTGCGCCTGCCGGGCCGCACGCCGGTGATCTTCTTCGACGTGCCCGCCACCAAGGCCGGCTCGACCGACACCGTGCTGCTGTACGGCCACCTCGACAAGCAACCCGAGTTCAGCGGCTGGCGCCGCGACCTCGGCCCCTGGACGCCCAAGTACGACAACGGCCTGCTCTACGGCCGCGGCGGCGCCGACGACGGCTACGCGGTCTACGCCGCCATCACGGCCATCGAGGCGCTCGACAGGCAGGGCACGCCGCGCCCGCGCTGCGTGGGCCTGATCGAGAGCTGCGAAGAAAGCGGCTCGCCCGACCTGCCGGCCTACATCGAGGCGCTGAAGCCCCGCCTGGGCAACATCGCCCTCGTCGTGTGTCTCGACAGCGGCGCCGGCAACTACGACCAGCTCTGGCTCACCACCAGCCTGCGCGGCATGGTCAGCGGCGTGCTGAAGGTCGAGATCCTCACCGAGGGCGTGCACTCGGGCGACGCGAGCGGCCTCGTGCCGAGCAGCTTCCGCATCCTGCGCCACGTGCTCGACCGCCTGGAAGACAGCGCCAGCGGCGAGCTGCTGCCCGGCTTCTTCCACTGCGAGATCCCGGACGCGCGCGTCGCGCAGGCCAAGGCCACCGCGGCGATCCTGAAGGACGAGGTCTGGAAGCGCTATCCCTGGGCCTGCGGCGCCGACGGCGGCCTGGCGCTGCCGACGACGAGCGACCCGGCCGAGGCGCTGCTGCGCCGCACCTGGAAGCCCACGCTGTCGGTCACCGGCGTCGACGGTTTTCCCGAGCTGGCCAGCGCCGGCAACGTGCTGCGCCCCTACACCGCGTTCAAGCTCAGCCTGCGCCTGCCGCCGCTGGTGAACGGGCACGAGGCTTCGGTGAAGCTCAAGGCGCTGCTCGAGGACAACGCGCCGTACAACGCCAAGGTCACCTTCCACCCGGACGGCCGCGCCGGTGCGCTCGGTGCGACGGGCTGGAACGCGCCCGCGCTCGCCCCGTGGCTCGAGCAGGCGATGAACGACGCCAGCCTCGCGCACTGGGGCGCGCCGCTCGGCTACATCGGCCAGGGCGGCACGATCCCGCTGATGAGCATGCTGGCCGAGGGCTTCCCGCAGGCGCAGATGATGGTCTGCGGCGTGCTCGGGCCGAAGAGCAACGCGCACGGCCCGAACGAGTTCCTGCACGTGCCCTACGGCAAGAAGCTCACCGCGGCGGTGTCGCAGGTGATCGCGGCCACGCCGTGACGGCGGGCCGACTCCGCGCCGGCCGCAGCGCGACGGCATCTTGATCGAGCAGGCCGAAGGCGTCGCGGCGCGCATCGCCGGCCGCGCGCGCGAGTTCGAGGCGCTGCGCCGCCTGCCCGACGACGTGGCCGCGCTGCTCGCCGACAGCGGCCTGCTCTCGATGCTCACGCCGGCGCGCTACGGCGGCGCCGAGTTGCACCCCGCCGAGTTCTTCGCCGCGATCGAGCGCCTGGCGCGCACCGATGCCTCGGTGGCCTGGTGCTGCTTCATCTCCAACACGAGCTGCCTGCTCGCCGCCTACCTCGACGAAGCCGTGGCGGCGCCGGTCTTCGGCCGGCGCGGGCTCAAGGCGGCCGGTGTCTTCGCGCCGCGCGGCACCGCACGGCGCGCGCGCGACGGCGGGCGCGAGGGCTTCCGGATCAGCGGCCGCTGGGCCTGGGGCTCCTTCGCGCAGCACGCCGACGTGATCAGCGCCGGCTGCCTGATCGAGGGCGAGCCCGGGCCACCGGTCTCGGTGCTGCTCGACCGCGATCAGGTGCGCGTGCTCGACAACTGGGACGGCGTCGGCCTCGCGGGCACCGGCAGCGGCGAGTTCGAGGTCGATGGCGCCTTCGTTCCCGCGGCCCGATGCGCCAGCCTGGTGGGCGGGCCGATGGGCCGACGAACGCTGGCGCGGCCGCTCTACCGCTTCCCGGTCTTCGGTCTGCTCGCGCTGTCGATCGCCGCGGTGGCCGCGGGCATCGCGCGCGGCGCGGTCGACGAGCTCGTGGCGCTCGCCGCCGGCAAGGTGCCGCAGGGCGGCACGCGCGCGCTCGCGCAGCGCCCCGCGGTGCAGGAAGCGGTGGCGCGGGCCGAGGCGCGGCTGCGCGCGGCGCGCGCCTTCGCGCTCGAGGCGGTGCATGTGGGCTGGGCCACCGCGCAGCACGACGCCCCGCTGCCCGAGCGCGAGCGGCGCGACCTGCGTCTCGCGAGCACCCACCTCGTGCACCAGGCCGCCGCGGTGGTGGACCGCATGTTCACGCTGGCCGGCGGCAGCGCGGTGTTCCCCGACTCGCCGCTGCAGCGCGCCCTGCGCGACGTGCACGTGGCCACCCAGCACATGATGGTGGCCGAGAGCACCTACGAGCTGACGGGCCGGCTGCTGCTCGGCCTGCCGACCGACACCGCGCAGCTCTGAGGCCGGCCTCAGGCCTTCACG
>Ga0209172_10007986_pt1 | contig 10581 bp, 8 predicted proteins | sample LarsenN4metaG_FD_184113 | JGI IMG/M metagenome (GOLD analysis project Ga0209172, IMG submission 184113) | Hot spring sediment bacterial and archeal communities from British Columbia, Canada, to study Microbial Dark Matter (Phase II) - Larsen... ... | reverse complement strand
CGATGCGCCCTTCGCCCTCGAGCCGGTCGAGCGTCTCGGCATCGGCGAAATAGTTGCCATCATGATGGGCCACCGGCACGCGCAGGGACTCGCCGGCGGTGAAACCCTGGGTGAAGAGCGATGTGGTGTTCTCGGCCTTGAGCGTGACCGTGCGGCAGATGAAGCGCTGGCCGGCATTGCGCATCAGCGCGCCTGGCAGCAGCCGCGCCTCGGTGAGCACCTGAAAGCCGTTGCACACGCCCAGCACCGGCACGCCGCGCTCAGCCGCGGCCACCACCGCGCGCATGATCGGGCTCTGTGCGGCCATCGCGCCCGAGCGCAGGTAATCGCCATAGGAAAAGCCGCCGGGCAGAGCGATCAGATCGAGCCGCTCGGGCAGGTCGGCATCGCCGTGCCACACCCGGATCGCACTCTGGCCCGAGACCGCCTCGAGCGCCACCGCCATGTCGCGGTCGCAATTCGAGCCGGGGAAGGTGACGACCGCAGCCCTGAAGCCATTCGCCGGGAAGGCCATTACTTGCCCCCTTCGGTCTCAATCGTGAAGTTCTCGATCACCGTGTTGGCGAGCAGCTTTTCGCACATCTCGGTGAGCCGGGCTGGATCGGTATCATCGGCCACGTCGAGTTCGATCAGCCGGCCCACGCGCACATCCGCAACTCCGGCAAAGCCCAGGCCCTCGAGCGCATGATGCACGGCGCGGCCCTGTGGGTCGAGCACGCCGGGCTTGAGGCGGACAAGGACGCGGACTTTCATCGATCGGGGCTCCTCGTAAGGATGGGCCAGGTTTCCGCCGCCGCTATAGCGCGCGCGCGGCGCGGTGCAACGCCCGCGGACGCGATTGTTCACCGGCGGCAAGACGGCGGGCGGCAATCAGAAATTGTCGCAGATTTGTCGCACAATCGCCATTTCTGTAACCTTGATGCAACAACTGAAAAGTTAGTGCAGTCGAACAGCCCATTTACCGCCCTATTCGCGCGCAGCAATCTCGCCCGAATCGGCGAAAACTGTCAGCGCCCGTGCCGCACCCTCCTCCCATCCATCTGATCAATCCAAAGGGGCTTGTTCGATGTCTCAACGTTTCACCTCCATCCGGGCGGCCTGGGCCGGTTCGACGATCCTCGCCGCGGCCGCCTTCGCCTTCGCCGCACCCGCCGCCGCGCAGGACGGTGAGGCCGCCACCAGCGATGACGGCCAGCTCGACACCATCATCGTCACCGCCAACCGCCGCCAGGAAAACCTGCAGGACGTGGCGGTTTCGGCCGACATTCTCGATCAGGGCCGGGTCGACACCATCTTCAGCGCCGCAGGCGATGTCACCGCGCTCGCAGGGGCGGCCCCGGGCCTCAACGTCGAAAGCTCGAACGGCCGCGTGGCCCCGCGCTTTTACATCCGCGGCCTCGGCAATACCGACTTCGACCTTGCCGCCTCGCAGCCGGTCTCGGTGCTGCTCGACGAAGTCGTGCTTGAGAACGTGACGCTCAAGAGCTTCCCGATCTTCGACGTGGAGCGCATCGAAGTGCTGCGCGGCCCGCAGGGCACGCTGTTCGGGCGCAACACCCCGGCCGGCATCGTCAAGGTCGACAGCATCAAGCCCGGCCAGGAGGTCGACGTGCGCGCGTCGCTCTCGTTCGCCAGCCTCGATACCATTTCGCTGAGCGGTGCCGTGGGCGGGCCGATCGTCGAGGACAAGCTCGCCTTCCGCGTCGCCACCCAGCTGCAGCGTCGTAGCGACTGGATCAGCAACGGCTTCACCGGTGAAGAAAACGTGCTCGGCGGGTTCACCGATTTCGCGATCCGCGGCCAGCTGCTGTTCACCCCGACCGAGCGCTTCAGCATGAACGCCGCAGTGAATTTCCGCGATCTCAACGGCTCGTCGACCTTCTTCCGCGCCAACGTGCTCGGCCCGACGCCCGATCAGCCCAACAACACCAACGATCTCAACGACAATTACGATCGCGACACGGTGTTCTACGATGCCGGCGGCGGCAACAATGCCGACTACAACCAGTTCGGCGCGACGCTGACCATGGCCTACGAATTCGATTTCGCCACGCTGACCTCGATCGGCAGCTACTGGACCAGCGAAGGTTCGAGCCGCGGCGACATTGACGGCGGCAACCTCGTGACCGGGCCGGGATTCATCCCGTTCCCGTCGGACACGCAGGACTCGATCGATCTTGAACAGTACACCCAGGAACTGCGTCTCGCCTCGACCACCGAGGGCCCGCTGAGCTGGCAGATCGGAGCCTTCTACTTCGAAAGCGATTTCGACGTCACCACCGTCGGCTTCACTTTCCCGCCGCCGGTCACCGTCAACCACACCAACGAAGCCTGGGCGCTGTTCGGCCAGGTGAGCTACCAGCTTACCGAAAGCCTGCGCGCCACCGGCGGCATCCGCTACACCGACGACGAGAAGGATTTCTTTGTCGTCTCCGGCGCGGCGCCCCAGCCGGTCAGCGTGGGTGACGATCAGTTCGACTGGGACATTTCGCTGTTTGCCGACGTCTCGGACGATGCCAGCGTCTATGCCAAGGTCGCCAATTCGTTCCGCGGTCCGACCATCCAGGGCCGCGACGTCGCCTTCTTCAATCCGCCCTCGGTCGCGCAGTCGGAGAACATCACCTCCTACGAAGTCGGCTTCAAGACCGAGCTGGCCGATCGCCGCGTGCGGCTCAACGGTGCGGTGTTCTACTACACGGTCGAGGATCCGCAGTTCACCGCCGTCGGCGGCACGGGCAACCTCGTCCAGCTGATCAACGCCAACAAGGGCGAGGCCTATGGCTTCGAGCTTGACAGCGCGTTCCAGATCACGCCCGAATTCCTCGTCACGATCGGGGTTGCCTACAACAACACCGAAATCCAGGACAGCGCACTTGAAGTGGGCACCTGCGCGCAGTGCACCGTCACCGATCCGACCCGCACGGTCGCCGGTCCCTTCGGTCCGATCACCTTTGCCGCGATCGACGGAAACCCCTTCCCCAACGCGCCCGAGTGGAGCGGCGATCTCACCGCGCGCTATGGCATCCCGGTGGGCGAACGCGGCGAGTTCTTCATCTTTACCGACTGGACCTATCTCGGCGAAACCAACTTCCTGCTCTACGAAAGCGAGGAGTTCAACGCCGGCAGCCGCATCGAAGGCGGTCTGCGGATCGGTTACGCCGGCAACAACGGCGAGTGGGAAGTGGCGGCCTTTGCCCGCAACATCACCAACGAGGACAATGTCCTCGGGGTGATCGACTTCAACAACAACACCGCCTTCGTCAACGATCCGCGCGTGATCGGCGTCTCGTTCGGCGTGAACTACTGATCGTCCTCGTGCCCTCTGTCCCGGGGGGCACGGGATTGTGGAGAGCCGGCAGGAGCGTTCCTGCCGGCTCTTTTCTATTGTGAGCCGGCCGGCACCGCCGCCACCTCGACCGCGCCGCCGCCGACAAGCCATTGCCGCGCGGTGGCCTGGAGGTCTTCCGGGGTGATCGCGCGGATCAGGTCGGGCGCGGCAAACCAGCGGTCGAGCCGTTCGGGATCGCTCTGCGCGCGCGCGGCCAGCCCGATCCAACCGCCCAGATCCTTGAGCGCATTGTCATATTCCTCGAGCAGCGGTCGCCGTGCGCGCTCGATCAGGTCGGCCGAGGGCGGGCCGTCGCGCAGTGCGGCGAGCACCTGTTCGACCGCGGCCCGCGTCGCCTCGACCTCGGCCACGTCGACCGAGACAGCGAGGCTGAAGGTGCCGTAGCCGGGATAGATCCGGCTGTTCGAGGCACCGGCGGAGGGCGAATAGGCCTGTCCCAGCTCCTCGCGCAGTTTCTCGGTGAGCGCGATCCGCACCACCCGCGCCAGCAGGCCGAGCCGCAGCGCTTCGGCATGATCGCTGTCGTCGGTGGTCGGCCAAGTCCATTGCAGCAGCGCCTGATCGGGTTCGCCCCGGTGGGTGATGGTGCGCAGGCCCCGCTGGGCGGTAAAGCCGCGGGTGCGGGCCTCCTCGCGGCGGTTGAATTCGGGCTCGCGCGGGGGGAGAGCGCCCAGCGTCGCGGCCACCGCGGCGATCGCCGCCTCCTCGTCGAAATCCCCCGCCAGCGCCAGCTCGATCGCGCCCCGGGCCAGCCGGTCGCCGATCGCGGCGCGCAGGCCCGCATAGTCGAGCGCGAGGAAGGCCTCCTTGGGCTGGAGCGAGAAGCGCGGATCATTGTCCGACAGGATGCCGCCCAGCGCCGTGCCGAGCGCGCGGGCGGGGGTGGAATCAAGTGTGGCGAAGTAGTTCTCGATCCCCTTGCGGAAGCGCTCCTCGCCCTCGGGGCGGTAGCCCGGATCGGTCAGCAGCGCAGCAAGCACCTGCATCTGCAAGGCGAGATCGCGCCGCGTGGTGTTGCCCGAGGTGGTGAAGGCATCGGCCGCGCTGGCAAGGCCGAGGCCGACGCTGCGCCCGGCGAGGACGCTCGAAAGCTCGTCCTGACTGTGGCGCCCGAGCCCGCCGAGCGCGAGCGAATCGGTCAGCGCCACGCGCAGCGGCTGGTCGGCCGTGTTCATCAGGTCGCCCCCGTCGAGCGCGAGGGTGAAAGCGATGCGATCCTCGCGCACGGTCGTTTGCTTGAGCGTCAGCCGCACCCCGTTGGCGAAGCGGATCAGCCTGAGGCCGAGCCGCGGTTCGATGGTGTCGTAGACGATCGTGCCGGGGGTGCCGAAATCCTCGTAGGCGAAGGCCATCGGGCCGTTGTCGCCGGGCGGCGCGATGGGCAGCGCCATGGCCTCGGCAAAAGCGGCGCGCAGAGCCGCCTCGCCGCCTTCGGGTTGAATGCGGCCCTCGAAGCGGATCAGCGGTTCTTCCAGCGGGGCGGCATCAGCCCTGACGGCCTGCCATACGCTGTCCGGGGTGAGGGTCGGGGCGATCCGCTCGAAGAATGCGAGCTGCCATTGCGGCGTGCTCGGCACGTGCTCGTCGCTCACCAGTCCCAGCGCCGCCCCGACAAAGACAGTGTGGCTGCGCGTCTCGGCGGCCTTGACCGCGTCTTCATAGGCGGTGCGCAGATTGGCGAGCTGTTCGTCGAGCTCGGCGCGGGTGAAGCCATAGGTCAGCGCCTCGTTGACCTCGCGCACTGCGGCGCGCACTCCCTTGTTCCATTCGCCGTCGGCGCTGCTGACGGTGAGGCTGGTGATCCGCGCCGCCTCGAACAGGTCGCCGCTGCCGAAGCTCGCCCCGCGGAAGGGCGCATCGCCGCTTCGCGCAAGGCGGGCAAGGCGGCGGTTGATGATGCCGTAGCCGATCCGCCGCGCCAGCGCGCTCTCGCGGTTGGCGACGGTATCGGGTTCGTCGCGCCAAGGGGCAAGGCGCGAGAGCGTGACCTGTTCGGCGAGTGCGGGATCGAGGTGGATGTCGGTGAGGCCCTTGCGGCCCGTGTCGATCGGCCCGGCATCGGGCTCAGCCGGGGCCGGGGCCGCCGCCCAGCCCGAGAAGCGGGCGCGGATCGCCGCCTCGACCGCTTCGACCGGATAGTCGCCGACCACGACGAGCACGGTGTTGGCAGGGGTATAGGTGCGCGCATAGAGCCCGCGGATCTGCTCGGCACCGGCGCTTTCGAGCACTGCGATGGTGCCGATCGGCAGCCTTTCGGCATAGCGCGCGCCGGGGGCGATGAAGGCGACATTGTCCTCGAAATTGCGCTGCTGGAAGCCTGCCCGGTCGCGGCGTTCGGCGAGGATCACCCCGCGTTCGCGCGCCACCGCCTCCTCGGCGATGGTCAGCTCGCTCGCGGTCTCGCGCATCAGCATCAGCGCGGTGTCGAGCAGTTCGGGCGTGTTGCGCGGCAGGTTGAGCATGTAGGTCACGCTTTCGAACCCGGTCGAGGCATTGGTGTCGGCGCCGAAGGCCAGACCCTCGCGTTCGAGCAGCTTGATCATCTCGCCTTCGGGAATCCCGGCCGAGCCGTTGAAGGCCATGTGTTCGAGGAAATGGGCAAGCCCGCGCTCGTCCTCGCGCTCCTCGAGGCTGCCCGATCCGATCCGCATCCGCACCAGCGCCGTGCCTTCCGGCGTGGCATTGCGGCGGATAATGAAGCGCATTCCGTTGTCGAGCCGCCCGAAGGTGAAGCTGTCATCGACCGGAACGTCGCTGGTCTCGAAGGCCCAGACCGGGCCCGGGGTTTCTGCGGCGGCCTCTACGACCGCCGTCGCCTCCTGCGCGGCGAGCGCGGTGGTAAGGGCCAGCGGAGAAAGCGCCAGCATAAGGCCAGCAGCAAGAGGGAAATTCCGCATGAATATCAAGCATCTCTCGGGTGGTTGAGGAGAGATGCGAGACTAGCGGCTCAATTGGGCCTGTCAGCCACTTTCTTGTGTGGCGCTATTTCTTGAGCGGCGGGGGGCCGCGCAGGCGCGAGCGCGCATGCGACAGGTCGAACACCTCGCCCGGGCCATTGTCCTCGGCATTGAGCAGGCCGAGCCGGCGTGCGACCTCGCGATAGGCCTCCTCCTCGCCGCCCAGATCGCGGCGGAAGCGATCCTTGTCGAGCTTTTCGCCGGTTGCCATGTCCCACAACCGGCAGCCATCGGGGCTGATCTCGTCGGCGAGGATCACGCGGCTGTAATCGCCATCATAGAGCCGCCCGAATTCGAGCTTGAAGTCGACGAGGCGGATATCGATCGCCGCGAACATTCCGCACAGGAAGTCGTTGATGCGGATCGCCATCGAGGAAATGTCGTGCATCTCCTCGTTGCTGCACCAGTTGAAGCAGGCGATGTGTTCTTCGGCGACCAGCGGATCGCCGAGTGCGTCGTCCTTGTAGTAATATTCGATCAGGGTGTGCGGCAGCGGCTCGCCTTCCTCGATCCCGAGGCGCTTGGAGATCGAGCCGGCCGCGACATTGCGCACCACCACTTCCAGGGGAATGATCTCGACCTGGCGGATCAGCTGCTCGCGCATGTTGAGGCGGCGGATGAAGTGGGTGGGGATGCCGATATGGGCGAGGCGCGTGAACACGTGCTCGCTGATGCGGTTGTTGATCACGCCCTTGCCGGCGATCGTGCCCTTCTTTTCGGCATTGAAGGCGGTCGCGTCATCCTTGAAATACTGGATGAGCGTCCCCGGCTCGGGGCCTTCGTAAAGGATCTTGGCCTTGCCTTCGTAGATCTTGGTGCGGCGGGACATCGGCACTTTCCCTTTTCAGCGAATGGTGCCCGAGGGCGGATTTGAACCACCGACACGCGGATTTTCAATCCGCTGCTCTACCCCTGAGCTACTCGGGCATTCGCTGCGAGCGACGGGCTTTGAGGCCCGGCGAGCAAATGAGAGCGGCCCTATGGCGAAGGCGGCGGGGGTTGGCAAGGGGCTTTCGCAGGCAGCGCAGGAATATTGCGCGAGACTTCAGTCCTGTTCGCGCCAGTTGTCTTGCGCCACCTCGTCCGGGTCGGCGGGCGGGCCGGGAACGGCGTAGGAATCGGAGAACCAGCGCGCCAGATCGCGGTCGCGGCAACGCTGCGAACAGAAGGGGTGGTGGTCCGGATGGCGCGGCTTGCGGCAGATCGGGCAGGGCTTCGAAGGGTTCGTCATGCGCTCACCAACTGGGCATGGGCGGCCTCGATGGCAAGCCCGGGATCGGTTTCGATCCGCACCGCGCGCCCGGTGCGACGGACAAGTTCGGCGAGCCATTCGGGCTTCAGCTTCGCCTTGAGCGCGGGGTGGACCGTCAGCAGCAGCGTGCGTCCTGCCGTGCCGGTTTCGGCCGCCAATTCCCCGCGCCGCAGCGCCATCCGAGCTGCCGCCCCGAGCCGGGCGGTGGCGAAGCGGTGCAGCAGCGAGGGGCCTTCGAGCCGGGCGACCAGCTGGACGAAGCCGAAGCCGTTCATTGCGGTGCATTCATGCGGCCAGTCGGCGAGATATTCCGCCAACCGATTGTCGCAGGCCTTGCGATCGCTCTTGTCGAGGATCGTCGGAAAATCGATCCCGATGTTCCCGCCAATATCGAACCAGCGCAGCGCAGTCGAAATCATGGGCACGGCGTTGAAATAGGCCTCCTGCGGCCATCCGCAATCGACATCGATCACCGTCATCGCCGGTGTGACGCTGCACAGGATCGCACCGCCGGAGAACGCCATCTCCCCGGACGAAGCAGCGAGCCAGACTTCCTCCCACGATCCGGCCGGAAAGCGGCGCACCCGCTCGCCGGTCGCAAAGGGAGACTCCGGGGCGGGCGCAGCAGTGGCCTCGTCTGGCGCCACATGGCGACCCTGCGCGCGCTTCAGCCGTCCGCGCTCGGCGATGGCGGCGCGCACGATGCGCAAGGTGAAGCTTTGCCCCTCGGTCAGGCTTCGCGGCAAATGGTCGACCAGCACCTCTTCGCCGCTGGCGATCGTCGCGACCCCGCGGCGCGCTCCGGCAGGTTTGGCGATCAGCTTGGCCGGGTGCAGGTCGCCCGCGATCAGTTCGCCCGGCCAGCGCAGTTTTGCCGCCAGCACCTGTCCGCCTTTTATCAGGAGCGCACGGGTCTCGCCGATACCGTCTTCGATCAGCCACTCAGGCGCAATTCCCTCAGCCAAGGGTGAATCCCGCCGCCCTGAGCAGTGCGCGGGCCTCGTAAAGCGGCAGCCCCATAACGCCCGAATGGCTGCCCCTGATCCATTCGACAAGCCCCTCGGCGGTGCCCTGGATCGCATATCCGCCGGCCTTGCCGTGCCATTCGCGCCCCGAAAGATAGGCGTCGATTTCCTCGGCCGACAATCGCTTGAAGCGCACCACGGTCTCGCTGAGGCGTTCGCGCAAAGTACCGTCGGGCGCGCGCAGCACCACGCTCGAGAGCACCTGGTGGCGCCGTCCGCTGATCAGTTCAAGACAGGCGCGCGCTTCGGCTTCGGTTTCGGTCTTGGGCAGGATCCGCCGCCCCACTGCGACCACCGTGTCGCCCGCCAGCACATGGCCGGGGGCTGCCACCGCCAGGGCCTTTTCGCGCCCCATCCGCAAGGCATAGGCGCGCGGAGTCTCGCCGCGGTGCGGGGTCTCGTCGATATCGGCCGGCGTAACGGCATCGGGCGCCAGGCCGAGCCGCGCCAGCAGTTCGCGCCGGCGGGGCGAGGCTGAGGCCAATGTCAGATGGAGCGAGCCCATCGTGCGGGCCCGCGGCCCTATTGCGGACCGGGACCGCCGCGGCCCGGCATGAAGCGATAGGTGATGCGCGCCTTGGTCAGATCGTAGGGGGTCAGTTCGCACAGCACTTCGTCACCCACCAGCACGCGGATGCGGTTCTTGCGCATTTTGCCCGCAGTGTGCCCGAGCACTTCATGACCGTTTTCAAGCTCCACCCGGAACATCGCATTGGGCAGCAACTCAACCACGCGCCCGCGCATTTCGAGGAGTTCTTCCTTGGCCATGAAATTCCTTTGTGTATGGTGCGGCGCACAATGCACCTGTCGAGAAACTAGCGCGCTTTAGCGATGCGGGAACCAAAAGGGAAGGCTCGAGCGTTAGGAGCTCCGTCGGCCAGTTCAAGCCGCGTGCTCGCCCCCCGTCGATGCGTGCGGCCCGGACAGGTTCACCATGGGGCAAGGCAAAAGCCTGCACCCGTCAACGAATTGTTCTGAAGGGACTCAATGAACCTCTCCCCGCTTTCTCGCGCCGTTCTGCGCGCCGGTACTTGTGCTGCCACGCTCGCCGCCGCAATCCCGGCTTTGGCTGGGGCCGATGCCGAGGCGGCAGCCCAGCCGCAGCCGGCCGCAACCGAACAAGCGGCGGAGGAGGAAGAGGAACCCGAGAGCGCCAGCGGAACCGCGGTATCCGCCGGTGAGATCGTCGTCAGCGGCAATCGCATCCGGGGGCAATTGCTGGTCGAACAGGCTCCGCTGCTTCAGCTCGACGAACAGGCGATCGCGGCCGAAGGGGTGACCTCGATCACCGACCTCATCGCCCAGATCAGCGCCCAAACCGGATCGGCCCGCGGGCGCGGCGGCGGCGGGCAGCCGGTGATCCTCGTCAATGGCATCCGGATCGGCTCCTTCCGCGAATTCGCGTCCTATCCGCCCGAGGCGCTTGCGCGGGTCGAGGTCTTCCCCGAGGAAGTCGCCCAGCGTTTCGGCTTTCCGCCCGATCGCCGGGTGATCAACCTGATCCTCAAGGAGAATTACTCCAACCGCGAGGTCGAATTCGAGTTCGAGACTCCCTCGCGCGGGGGATTTGTCCGGACCGAGCAGGATTTCGGGACACTCCGCATTGCCGATGGCGGGCGCTTCAATCTCGATTTCGAGGTCAACGACGCCTCGTTGCTGACCGAGGACGAACGCGACATCATCCAGACCCCGGGTTCGGTCTCCGAGGTGCCGGGCGATCCCGAGCAGGCGCAATTCCGCAGCCTTACAGCAGACACCTTCGGTTTCGAGGGCAATCTCAGCTGGGCCAAGGCCATCATCGACAGCGGCACCTCGCTCAGCGCCAACCTCAACTACCAGCGCAGCGAGAGCCGTAGCCTCGACGGGCTCAACACCGTGGTGCTGACCGACGATCCGGCGGTGCCGGGGATCGTGCGCACCTTCGGCGAGGACACCCCGCTCGCGCGGCGTTCATCGACTGACCGGTTTTCGACCGCGGGCTCGCTGACGAAGCCGGTG
>Ga0209172_10007985_pt1 | contig 10581 bp, 8 predicted proteins | sample LarsenN4metaG_FD_184113 | JGI IMG/M metagenome (GOLD analysis project Ga0209172, IMG submission 184113) | Hot spring sediment bacterial and archeal communities from British Columbia, Canada, to study Microbial Dark Matter (Phase II) - Larsen... ... | reverse complement strand
CGCTTCCCGCCCGGCACTGCGATCTCGGCACCGTCGACGGCGAGTCGCAGCGGGCCGAGCACGCCGACGTCGACCGTGCACCCGCTGATGGCACGAGTCTCGCGCGGCCGCGCCAGCCCCGTGCCAGCGCCCTGCCAGGAGGCGTCGCTAGACCCCGACCATCAGGGACAGGCGACGCACCGGAGGTGCCGGCGTGGACATCGAGCAACTGCGCAACGCGATCGTCGGTGAGGTCATCGTGCCGGGCGACCCCGGCTACGACGAGGCCCGCCGGGTGTGGAACGGCATCATCGACCGCCGCCCGGCGGTGATCGCCCGCTGCGCGGGGCTGGCCGACGTCGTGGAGGTCGTGCGCTTCGCGCGCGAGCACCCGATCGAGGTGAGCATCCGCGGCGGCGGCCACCAGATCGCCGGCAGCGCAGTGTGCGACGAAGGGCTCGTCATCGACCTGTCGACGATGAACGGGGTGTTCGTCGACCCGGTCGCCCGGACCGCGCGGGTGCAGGCGGGCGCGCGCTGGCGCGACGTCGACCGGGCAACGCAGTGCTTCGGGCTCGCGACCACCGGCGGCGAGGTCTCGGAGACAGGAGTCGCGGGCCTAACGCTGGGCGGCGGCATGGGGTTGACGCAGCGGGCGTTCGGCCTCGCGTGCGACGGATTGCGCTCGATCGAGATCGTGACGGCTGACGGTGTCGTGCGCACCGCGAGCCCGCACGAGCACCCTGAGCTCTTCTGGGCCGCGCGTGGTGGCGGGCGCGGGCTCGGCGTCGTCACCGCGTTCGAGTTCGGGCTCCACCCGCTCGGCCCGGACGTCGCGCTGCACCAGACTGCCTTCGACTACGCCGACGCGCCCGCGGGGATGCGCGCGTGGCGCGACGCCGCGCTCGCCGCGCCCGAGACCATCAGCCCCGAGCTGATGCTCCTGCCGATCCCGCCCGACCCGGAGATTCCCGAGGAGGTGCACGGGCAGCACGTGTTCATGACCGCGGAGCTCTTCGCCGGCGACCCGGCCGACGCACGACCCGCGTTCGCGCCGTTCACGACGCTCGGGCGAGAAGTGGTCGACCTCAGCGGCACGATGCCGTACGTCGCGATCCAGTCGTCGTTCGACCCGCTCGCGCCCGCGGGCGGCCGCTACTACTTCAAGTCGCACATGCTCGACGAGCTCAGCGACGCCGCGATCGACGAACTGCTCGCGTGCGACCGGGAGCGACCCGCCGTCGGCAGCGGGTTCATCCTCGTCGTGATCCGCACGCTCGGCGGCGCGATCGACCGCGTGAGCGCCGACGAGAGCGCGTTCGCGCACCGCGGCGCGCGCTTCAACCTGAGCTTCGATGCGATGTGGGAGGACCCGGCCGACGACGCGGCGATGATCGGCTGGTGTCGCGCGACGTGGGAGCGTATGCAGAAGTACGCGAACGGCGGCGTGTACGTCAACTTCGCCGGCTTCGACGACGAGGCCGACATCGCGTCGACGATGGGCGCGCACGCGACGCGGCTCGCGGAGGTTCGGGGGCGCTACGACCCTGCCGGCCTCTTCGACGGCGCGGCCCGCCGGCCATGAGGGCGGTCAGCTGTCGGGCGCGCGGCGGTACTCGTCTTCGGTGACGGGGAGGCGCCAGCTCACATCGAGGCCGAGCTGCGCGATGACGCCGCCCCAGTCGATGTAGCGGCGCAGCAGCGTCTCGCCGCCGCGATCGTCGACGATCGTGACGCCGTCGATCTGCAGCTCCCGTTGCGTCGGGAACAGGCCGTTGAAATCGCCGACGTGACGGCACCGATACACCCAGGGCACGACCGTCACGTTGCCGTTCGTGAGCATCTCCTCGCCGCGCAGGTCCTCGACGACGGCGAACGCCTCGTCGTCGCTCGGCTCGAATGCTTCGCGGGCGACGCTCTCGAAGTCCTTGCGGACGACCTCGAACGTCTCGTGCTCGTGTATCGCGGGCATCGCTCACCTCACGGTGTGTAGGGCCGGCCGTTCGCGAGCACGCCGCCGTCGGGTTCGTTCGGCTGCACCGTCACGATCGGACCGCGACTCTCGACGAACGGCCCGAACGTCGGGAGTCGCCACTGCCCCGGCGGCGACGGGTTCGTCACCGCGTAGAACGGATGCTGCTTCTGCTCGAGGTGCGCGATCACCCACATGCCGCGCGCCATGTCGCTCCGGGTCGGGTTGTCGAGGTAGTCAGGTCGCGCGTTGTCGGGTGCGCTGCGGACCGGGCTGAGCAACAGCACGCTGCCGCGGTGGCCGGGCGTGTGGAGATGCACGGTGACGTGGCCGGTTCCGTCGGTCTCGCGCCGCCACGTCACCCAGCCTTCCATCCACGGGGCCGGGCAGCGCCAGAAGACTTCGATCGGCCAGAACCGGGTCGGCACGAGTGTGTCGAGGTCGGTGGTGGGCGTGATGTGGTCGAGACCGAGCGACACCTCGACCGCGCGGATGAAGGTCTCCCCGACGATCGCCTCCGCGTTGCCGTACCACTGGTGCCAGTACCCGGTCGACCGCGGGTTCCCCGTGTTGAACGCCGGCTGATCCTCCCACCGCCCGCTGCGCTGGTTGAACGTCTTGCCGAACCAGTGCTCGTTCATGTGGTCGCGTCGCCGGTCCGCAGTCGACATGCCTTGCGGGCCGGCGTCGAGCGACGTCGACTCGAGCGAGGGCAGATCGTCGGCGGGCGTCCTCGCCACCATGAGCTTGAGGACGGCGAGCCGTTGCTCGGGCGTGCTGCCGAGGTTGAGCATCGACTCCGTGACCGAGAAGTACGGACCCTTCTCGAGCTGATAGGGCATCCCGCCGGACATCGCCCACCTCCCGCAGTCGGCCGCAGCGTACGGCGGGCCGCGACGCTTGTCACGAGGACGCGACGACTTCGTAGATCGGCGTCGGTTCGGCGAAGCCCTTCAAGACGACGTCGCCGACCGGCACGAACCGGAAGGCGCTCGCGGGCACGAGCTCGGCGATGTTCGACGAGACCGCGACCCGACCGGAAGGCGCGCGGTCGACCACACGGAACGCGGTGATGACGGCGAGCCCGAACACGTCACTACCGTCTGCAACGACCTCTCCCGCAGAGAGGCCGATGCGGATCGCCAGCGGATCGCCGGGCCGCCGATCGTTCGATTGCTCGATGTCGTCGCAGATCCGCAGCGCGCAGTCGAGCGCCGAACCCGCCGTGAGGAACCACGCCGCGATGCCGTCGCCGGTGTGCTTGAACTCGACGCCGTCGAACTGCCGTACCCGCGCGCGGACGATGCGGTTGTGCTCGCGGAGCAGCTCGACGAATCGTTCGTCGCCCACGCGCCGAGCAAGTGGCGTCGAGTCGACCAGGTCGGTGACGAGGATCACGCGGGTTGCGGGATGGACCGTCGACGGAGTGATCTCGGGACGGCCCGCGAGGCGCCGCGCGGCGCGGGACAGCGGCTGGAAGCCGAGGCGGTCGAACTCGGCGATCACCGGGTCGAGCAGCGCGCCGCGCTCCTCGATCGCGACGCCGTCGAGGTCGACGCGCGCCCGGTCGTAGACCGTACGTGCGAGCTCGCCGGTCGCACCGGCGCCCGCGGCTTCGGCCCGGGCCCGATCGAGCCATTCGACGGCGTCGTCGCGACGACCCGCAAGGAGATGCGCAACACCGGCGAGGCGGGTGACGAAGAAGTTCCAGCCGGGCGTGAATCGCACGCCTCGTTCGTGCGCTCGCGCGAGCACGTCGAGCGCGTTGACGGCGATCTCCGGGCGGGCGAGCGCGTCGGCCAGTTCGGTCGCAAGGCAGGCCATGGACAGTTGCGGGATGTCGAGCGGGCGACCGCGCGCGACGAGCGGTGACGGTGCCACACCTTGCCGTCCGACCGCGGGTCGTCCACCCCCGTGAACGCGCCGACGAGCGCCGCGTAGAACGGCCGCGGCCGCGCGTCGTCGTGCGCCCACTCGTCGAGCGCGGCGTACGCGCCCGCGCCGTCGCCGCGCAGGGTTCTCGCGCTCGCCAGCGCCGACCAGAGGATTCCCGACACCGCGACCTGCTCGGACCGCCGGTGCGCGGTGGCGGCTTCGGCACCCAGCCGCTCCGTGGCCGACAGGTTTCCCTGCACGAGCGCGATGCCGGCCCGGACGGAAGCGACGAGCGCGTACTCCGCCCACCAGCCGTTCGCACGCGCCGCGGTGGCGGCGGTGGCTGCGAGCATCGCCGCGTCCTCGAGCGCACCCCTCGACCAGGCGACGAGCGGGCGCCGGTTGTGCGCCCAACCGGCGACGAGCTCGTCGGACGCCGCGAGCGCGAATTCCTCCGCGCGGCGAAAGTGCGACTCGGCCCGGTCGAGATCGAGCGCGCCGAATCGCTGGAGTCCGGCGCCGAACTCCACGCGAGCGATGGTCGCGGGATCTTCGACCTCGCGCGCGAGCCGCTGCGCGATCTCGACGTTGCGGGCGGCCGCGTCGAGCTCCAGGCGGTCGAACTCGAGCTCCGACAGGGCGCTGTGCGCGCGAGCTCGCAGTGCGGGCTCGCCGTCGCCGACACCGGCGATGAACATCTCGAGCGGTGCCGTGCGGTGCGTCACGCGCGCCTCCAGCAGCGCTGCGTCTCCCCAGAGCGCGACGTCGTCGTTGTCGCGCGCGAGCTCGACTGCCTTCGCCGCGTGCGTCGCCGCGCCGGCGCGATCGAGGTTCCGGTAGGCGGCCACGGCCGCCCGCTCGTGGAGGGCGGCCCGCCTCGGGCCGTCGAGCGCCGGGCTCGCGAGCGCCGCGTCGTAGTGCCGGAGCGCGTCACCGTAGGCACCCGCCGCGAACGCTTCGTCGGCGGCATCGCGCGCCAGCGCCGCCAGCAGGGCGGCGTCGCCCTTCTCGCCTGCTCGGTGGAGCTGGCCGACGACGTCGCTCGCCGTCACACCTTCGTCGGGCATCACGGCCGCGAGCCTCGCCGCGATCTCGCCGTGGCACCGCCGGCGCCGGCCCGTCCCCATGGTCGCGGCGACTGCCTCCGCGAACGCCTTGTCGACGAAGTCGACCGTGACCCCGTCGTCCACGAGGACCGGCACGTCGGTCGTCGCGTACTCGACCGCCTCCTCGAAGCGTTCCGGCGCGAATCCCGTCGCGGCGCGCAGCAGGCCGAGCCGGCCGTCGCGCAACAACGCGAGCGTGACGAGCAGCTCCTGCACGTCGGCGGGGAGCTGTTCGAACGTTCCGGCGTAGTGGGTGCGAGGTGGCAGCCGCGTGAGGTCGTCGATCGTGGGGACGACCTCGCGCCCGCGCCGGGCGAGGGCGTCGGCCTGCTCGAGCCGCGTGATGAGGTTCTCGATCTCGAGCGGGTTGCCCTGCGCGGGCTCGTTTACGAGCCGCAGCAGCTCGACGGAGGGCCGGGCATCGGTGCGGGCCTCGATCAGCTCGAAGACGTGCAACTCGTCCAGGCTCCGCAGGTACAGCGACCGCCCGATCGACTCGTGCGTCAAGCGGGACAGCATCTGCTGTACCGCAGGCGCCACCCGCGTCGGGCGTACGGTGGTCAGCAGCGCGACCGGTAGCTGCCGGAACAGGGCTTCGTGCGCGAGCGTCGCCGCGAGATGGCCGAGCAACTGGATCGTCGCCTCGTCGGCCCACTGCACGTCCTCGACGACCGCGATCACCGGGCGGTCGGCCGCGGCGGCAAGCAGCGCCCGCCCGATCGCACCGACCAGCGAGACCGCGGCATCGACGTCGTTCGATACGTGCTGCGTGGCGGTGATGTCGCGGCGTGGGACGAGGGTGTCGAGCACCGATGCGAACGGCAGCAACGGCACGCGCGCGCCTTCCTGGCATCGACCCGCGAACGGCCTGACGCCCGCGGCGCGCGCCTCGGCGATCAGCTCACCGACGAGTCGCGACTTGCCGATGCCCGCGTCGCCGACGACCACGACGATGCGCGGGCTCCCGCCGATGGCCTCCGCGAGCCAGTGCCGCAACTGGTCGAGCTCGTCGATGCGATCGATGAGTCGAGCCGCGCCCTTGCCCGTCATCGGCTGCCATCACCCGGGTTCGATGTGCTGCAGCTCGACCATGAGGGGCAGCAGGTAGCCGACGTATGCACTCGTCAACGTGTAGGAACGTGTCGAGCCGTGCGTCGTGCGGCTGTGCACGTCGACCACCGTAACCCGCTCGTCGCGCTGCTGGTACGCCTTCGCCCGCTCGACGATCGCGTGGAGCTCGTCGAGCGTGTCGCACTGGTAGCCGAAGTGGTCCATCGCGGGCGCGTGCAATGCGGGTTCCGCGGGCAGCAGGTAGACGAACTCGCCGAACGCCCCCGTGTACATGATCAGGGGGTTGCCGGGCTCGCCGGTGTTGTCGCCCTCGGTCCACCCGAACACCTCGCCGTAGAAGGAGAGCAGCGCGCGCCGGCCGTCGTCGTCGAGCAACGCCGGATCGAGCGAGATCGCGATGTGGTTCAGCGAGGGCACGGGGCGCTCCGTACGGTCCGCACAGGGGCCATTACGCTTCAAACAGCGGTCAGTAGGGGCACACCATCACCTTCCCGGGGATCTCGCCCGCCGCGAGCCGGTGCATCGCCGGCAGCAACGCGCCGAGTCCGACGTCGTCCGCTTCGATCAAGAGGTCGAGCGGTACCGCGCCCGACGCGAGGAGGTCGAGCGCGTGCGCGAAGCCGCCGTCGTCGTAGTTGTAGGCGCCGACGATCGACAGCTCGAGGATGATCGACCGGTTGTGGTTGATGCGCGGCAGCTCGCGCCCGGTGCCGACGAACACGAGCGTTCCCGCCGTGTCGAGCTGGTCGAGTGCCGACTCGGCCGCGCGGGCGTTTCCCGAGCACTCGAACGCGACGTCGAAGGGTTCGTCGACCGGGCGGCCCATCGGCGCGCGCGGCAGTTCCTCGGGCGTCACCGCGCGCCGCGCGCCGACGTCGAGCGCACGCTGGCGACGGCGCGGCGCCGGTTCCGACACCGTCACGTCGTCGATGCCTCGCGCGCGCAGCACCGCGAGCGTCAGCAGACCGACGGGTCCTGCGCCGGTCACCAGGACACGGTCGGTCGGTTCGACGCCGGACACGTTGACCGTGTGCAACGCGATCGCGGTCGGCTCGGTGAGCGCAGCGGCGCGCGTCGAGAGCTCGGCGGGGACGGGTACCAGCCGCTCGCGTGCGACGGTCACGTAGCGGCTGAACGCGCCGCGCGAGACCGACAGGTACTCGGGCGCACGTCGGCGGCGGCACACGGAGGGTCGCCCGCGGCGGCACGCCCGGCAGCGCCCGCAGCCCGGGAGCGGCGCGGCGACGACGCGCTCGCCGGTGCCGGCGACCGTGCCCGCCCACTCGTGACCGAGGACCGCGCCCGGTGCGGCGTACTGCTCGAGCACGAGGTGCAGATCGGTGCCGCAGATCCCGCAGTGCGAGATCTCGACGAGCGCCTCGCCGTCGCGCGGCTCTGGCACCGGCAGCTCTTGCACCTCGATCCGTCCGTCGCCGACGTAGACCGCCGCCGGCATCGTCTCCACGGTGGCTGAGTGTACGGCGCACCGCGCGCGATGTGCAGGTGAGCGGCGCGGCGGATGGCCGGCCGCGCCGCTCACCGATCTCGTCAGTGCGTCGGGATGTTGACGCTCGCGCTCGTCGTGCCGTGCGAACGGCCGGTGAACCGAGCTCCGCTCAGCGCGCACAGTTGCGCCTCGGTCAGCCCACCGGGCGCCGAGGACAGCGACGACAGCGTCGTGCCGTCGACCGTCACCGAGCTCGACGCGAGCGTGTTCGTGCCTTCGTGGCACACGAGCACGATCACGACGTGCTGGCGCGGGTTGACGAACGTCAACGGTCCGGCCGTCACACCCGCAGTCACGACCACGTTCTGGTCCGGCGCGAGCGAGTGTCCCGGCACACCGGTCGTCTCGACCACCCAGTAGCGGCCGGGAACGACGTCGGTGATCGTGCAGTTGCCGTTGGCCGGCGTCGTGCACGTCTTCGTCGTCATGGTGTCCTCGGGACCGCGCGGCGTGCCGGGACCGAGCGGCGCGTTGTCGACGTAGAGGGTGAAGATGGCACCCTGCAACGCGTTGCCGGCGTCGTCGCGCTTCTGGATCGACACCGAACCACGCGCCCGGTTCGTGAACGTGCACGTCACGGTCTCACCGGCGCTCACCGAGATGTTGGTGACCGCGCTGCCGTCGTCACAGGTTGCGGACACGAGATCCCATCCGGTCGGGACGGTCTCGGCCAGCGTGTAGCCCGAGCTCGGCGTGAGATCGGCGAACGTGCGCGATCCACCGCCCGTCAGGTTGAACGACGTCGGCGAGAGCCCGCCGCCGGCGGTGAACCCGAACGAGGTCGTCGTGTCGCTCGCCGGGTCGGTCACCTTCTGTACGACGATCGAGCCCCGCTGCTCGTTGGTGAACGTGCAGTCCACCGTGTCGCCAGCCTTCAGGTCGATCGACACCGTCCTCGGCGCGACGCCCGAGCCGCTCGTCGTCGTACCCGCGTTCGCGTCGTACGTCGACCCGTTCGATCCCGTGACGGTGCACGCCAGCGTCTTCAGGTCGAACTTCGGCGTGAGACCCGTCGGGTCGGTCTCGCTGATCGTGTAGACGCCCGTCTGCACGTTGGACCCGTAGTCCTGCACGCCGTCGTCCTTGAGCGAGAACGACGACGGGCTGAGCCCGCCCGTGCTCGTGAACGCGAAGCTCGGCGACGCGTTGCCGAGCTGGGGCGTCGTCTGCTTGTGGATGATGATCCGACCGCAGTTCTGGATGCTCACCGGAATCGGTGCGATGACGTCCTTCATCGCGGCGGTGAACGAATCCGACGACCGGCTCTTCAGGTACGCGCTCCCGAATCCCGAGCAGACGTTGGGCGTGAACACGCCCGCGCCCGTGAGGTCGATCGACGCCTCGCCGAACGTCTTGTCCGGCTGGTTGCCGTTGGTGACCGTGTTCTTCACGACGTAGCCGTCGTTGACCGCGCCCTCCGCGACGCTGGCGGCGTCGAGGTCGAGCTTGTTGCCCCAGCACGGCACCTTGCCGCCGTTGGCCTCGCACTGTGAGTTGGCACCGGTCGTGACCCAGCGCAGCAACGCGAGCTGCACCTTGTTGCCGCCCGAGGCGAAGTCGAAGGTGATCAACATGTCGCCCGGGCTGCGTACCGGCGTGATGCCGTTCGCGGAACACGTCGAGTCCGCGGTCGGCGCCGGCGGGTTGCCCTCCTTCACGCACTTGTTCTTGTTGAACTCGAAGTCCATGTTCGCGGTGCCGAGCGTGTTGGCACGCGTCCACGCGAGGTACAGGAACTCCTTCGTGCCCACCTTCTCGTTCGAGACGTAGAACTGCTGCAGGTCGCTCTTGTTGTTGGGGATCGAGCCGGTCTCGACGGTCGGGACCGCGCTGTCCTCCTTGGTGCCCTCGACGAGGGAGTTGTCGTTCTGTCCGGTCGGCGTGTCGGTCGCCGTCTGCAGGGCCGGCGCGTTCTGCCAGTCCTTCGCGTCGACGTTGGCGCCGGGCACCGTGCCCACGTCGGTGGTGTCGTCGAGCAGGAAGTTGCCGTCGGCGGCGTCGAACGTGCTCGGTGCCAGCGTCGCCGAACTCGGAAACGCCGCGAACGTGACGATGAGGGAAGCGACCCCCACCACGGCACGCGCGCGACGTGAACTACGTCGCATCATGCTTCGCCCCTTCGCACTACGGCCGGTGGCCGAGTGCCTCGCTATCCGTAGCCCCTGCCACACTGCGTGGCGGCTGGCGGTCTAGCGCCTGACGCGCAGCGTGGTCGAGAGACGCGCCGGGTTCGCGCGCATGTGAACCGACGGTGCGTCCGGCCGGTTGCGCACGACGCGGCTTTCGGCCGCTCTCGTCAGGTCTTCATCAAGCCTTCTTCGCCCGCGACGGCGCGACTCGTGGCGGCTCGCCCGGCATCTTCGGATAGACGGGCGGCCAGGGTGCGTCGGCCAACCCGGCCGCGCGGTCGCGTTCCCAGAGTGCGAGCAGCGGCTCGAGGGACTGCGGGGCCACGTCGGCGTCGCGCCACGGATCACCGGCCCGCGCGACTCGCTCGGGGACGGTTGCGAGCGTCAGGGCGTCGGGTTCGATCGCGTCGAGCTCGTCCCACCGGAACGGGGTCGACACCTGACCGCCGGCGCGGGCACGCACCGACCACGCACCGAACACCGTCTTGTGCGGCGCGTTCTGGTTGAAGTCGACGAACACACGCTTGCCGCGCTCCTCCTTCCACCACGCGTCGGTGAGCAGGTCGGGACGCCGGCGCGCGAGCTCGCGCGCGACGCTCACCGCCGCGAGGCGGACGTCGTAACCGTCCCATCGCGGCTGCAGGCGCACGTACACGTGGATGCCACGGTTCCCGGTGGTCTTCGGCCAGCCGACGAGCCCGAGCTCGTCGAGCAGCGCCTTCACCTCGTGCGCGGCCGCGCGCACCTGGTCGAACCCGACGCCGGGCTGCGGGTCGAGGTCGATGCGCAGCTCGTCGGCGTGCGCCGGGTCGGCGGCCTTGCCGGGCCAGACGTGGAACCCGAGGCAGGCGAGGTTCACCGCCCACACGACGTGGGCGAGATCCTCGATGACGAGCGCTCGCGAGGTCGTCCCGTTGGGCGTGCTGACGATCGTCGTCGACA
>Ga0209172_10007984_pt1 | contig 10582 bp, 16 predicted proteins | sample LarsenN4metaG_FD_184113 | JGI IMG/M metagenome (GOLD analysis project Ga0209172, IMG submission 184113) | Hot spring sediment bacterial and archeal communities from British Columbia, Canada, to study Microbial Dark Matter (Phase II) - Larsen... ... | reverse complement strand
AGAGGTCAAAAGTTCCATCTTCTTGCCTAGCAGTTTCTTCCGAAACGTCAGATCGACCCTGTTGCCATTCATGGGCTTTCTCATCTAGCTCTCCTCTTCCATCAGGCTGAAACCGAATGCGTGGTTTCTTGGCGGCTCTCCAAATCGGTTCGCTGGCGTTGGGCTAATATCTCCAGGAGCCGGTCTAACACGTCTTCGTTCAGGCGCATTCGTAATAGCTCGTCGAGCGTGTGGTTCTTGTACGGGTTCAAGTGCGATCTCCTTTTTGATTTTGAATGTCAAGAGGCAGCCTCCTGGGCTGTCGTTCTTCCGGTAAGGACTTGGTAAAGGCAGCGGGTCGCGCCAAGGAACATGCCGGCCATCATCCAGGCACACCTGATAGAAGCCCTCTTCATCTTGTCGCGGCCACGACAAATGGTGAAAGATTCTGCAGAACCGGTCGCGCAGGTCGCGCATCAGAAGATCCCTTCGCGCTTGCGAACGGAGCGCGCGGGCGCATTCCTCGACACGCTCGTGAGAGGCGAAGAGCCGGCGGCAGCGAGTCCGCCGATTTCGTAGTTGACGTCGCGGGACTCCATGGTGTGCTGGCCGAGAATCCGAACTTTGGCCGTGGATTCTGAAGCGGTCTGCAGCCACATCCCCTCTACGTTGCTGTAGACCAGCACGATGCGCACATCCCGAAGCCACCATGACGGGCCTTTCGCCGGCTCCCCTTCCACGCGGTGGAGCAGATACGAGGCGGCATCCACCCAGATGCGTCCGCGGAGCAGATTCTTTTCCTTGCGCTTGGGAAGCACCTCCAACACATGGCAGTCGTATCCACCCACCTTTTCCTGACCGGCGAGGCGGAATTCGTAGTTGTCCGTCGAGAAGTCGGTCAAGCGGTAGTCTTTCGCTACTTCCGTTTCGCTATCCAGCATTCGGCGAACGATCCTCTCTCCCAATCCCGCGCCGTGGGTCTGCTCGATTGCATACTGTTTGGAGTCTGGAGGAACGAAGGACACGTCGGCAATCACCTGGGCTTTGTTCTTGGTCCTCTCCTTGCCAAACAGCTTGTAATCGCGCGTGACAGTGTACGGGCGAAGCCGCGCCCGGTTTTCAGCCCGAGCCTGCGCCATCCGGGCAACGATTGTGTTAATGCCAGGCGTCGTGCTTTCGGCCTGCGCCGATGCGCACGCGACCACGGCAACCAGATAGAGAGAAAGCAAGCACGCCGTTCGTTTACTTCCCCCAGCAGGTACGTTGGCGTGTGTGGTTGCGTGCGACATGAGTACACTCTTCTCGACCATTAGTGACGTGTGGTCTAGCCGTTCAGGACCAAGCCGAGCAGGCCATTATTGATGGTCAACTCGGGGCCTTTGTAATCAATGAAGCCGAGCTTCTTGAACTTGCTCATAAAGTGGCTGACCCTGCTGCGGGTTATGCCGACCATTTGCGCCAATCTCTCTTGATTGATCCTGGGAACGATGATTTCGGATCGAGGCTCGCTGCCGTAGCGAGCCAGCAGCAAGAGAATACGAGCCAGTCGCCTCTCGCTGGAGTTGAACATCTGATCGAGGAGGTCCTCTTCGAATCGAATGCTTCGGGAAAGCAGATATGCGACAAACATTTCCGAGGCCTCGTGATGCTCATGCAGCAGGCGCGCCATCAGTGGTTTCTCAATCTTGAACAGAATGCAAACACACGTTGCAGTAGCCGTCGCCATTCGCAGCGGCTGGCCCGCGAGGCATCCCTCGCCGAAGAACTCACCGCCGCTCACGGCTGCCACGATTGCTTCCTTGCCTTGACCGGACGTGACCCCGAGGTGCACCCTGCCGCGCCGGAGGTAGAACACGCAATCCGCGGGATCTCCCTGCCGAAAGATGTTGCGGTTCTTGCGGTACTCCAGCGGGCCGTTTCCAGCGGGAAGTCCACCAAGGAGAGATTTCCAGTCGGCGGGTTGTCTCCTCCTGCGCACCATAGCGGTTCTGGCTTCCATGCTTTGCTCCGTCTGCCTGGCGAAAAGTACGCCTCACATTCAGCAGTGCGCTCCTAATCTCTTCTCTTTCCGGCGATCATCAGGCCGGCTCCACCCAAAATCATCACTGCGCTCAGAATGGGCGATACCCGTTCCTCGGTCCGAACCTCAACACCAATCGACATCCCGCCGGCCTCAATGCCTTGCCGTTGGTTGCGCGGAATCGGCAGGACGAGCGAAACAAATCCGAGGATCAGCACTGCCAGCCCAATCCAAAACAAAGCTTTCATGCGGGTTCATCTCCTCAAATGGAAAACTACCAGAATGGCTCTGAGGCGTCTGTTCAAAATCGCTCACCGCTCAGCAGGTCGGAAGTGAACGTGGCGATACCGCACTTGGCGCGGCAGGAGGCGACTGTCCGTTCAATACTGCTCAAAGGGTTGTTCAATATTGACCACTGACCATTGCCTCGCGCGCGTATGGCCATGCTAAGGCTCGGCCGTCCGCAGGACCTGCGCAGGCAAGAAGAGATCTGAAGGGACGTTTCGAAAGAATGTGGCGGGCAAGAAATGCGCTGACAATCGTCGAGTCCGAGTGCTTTGTACGTTTTGGCGCCGTGGCGGCAGAACACCCCCAGAGCCACTGCTTCGGGGTTCCGGTCAATGATCTCGAAGGAGGCTACGAGTATCCAGATGTAGTACGATTCGAGATTGAGGAGCAGGACCTGCCCTCCTACCGGAGGGCGGCAGGATTTCATCAACATCACAATGTGGACGTAGCCACCCAGACCAGCGGATGAAGGTGAGATTTTCGGAGTCGAGTCTCCCGGGAAGAAGACCGATAGGGATGTGGAGAGATACACCGCGGGCGTTTTACCATGCTCTTGTTGAAAAAAAGTTCGGCCCTGCGGGGCGGGCCGTTTTAACTATTGCGCCGCCGCTACGGGAAGAAGTTCGTACCGTATCGCGCCTGCTTCGAATTCGTCTCGCGCAATGCGCGTGGCTTTCCGTGCGATGGTTTGGATGAGCGGCTTGGCCCCGCCCTGGATCTGCACAGCTCGTCTCGCGATCAAGTGAATGACCCGAAACTTGCTTTCATCGGACGTCGCAGTCTTCATAATTTGAGAAATCGCCGCATCTTCCACTGAAAAAGGACCTCCTACCCCGTGACTCTCTCGTGAAATTGGCCAGCCGAGGCAGCGGGCGGCTGCACCCATCGAATAAATCAGGCGCGCCTTAGTCGACCTGCGCGCCAGAAAGCGGGGTCGGCTCATGTTCCTCAGGCTGTGCCTCGCTGTCCGCGCTGGCAGCGGTGTCCAGATTGCTCCCTGACGTACTGTCGTCGGTTTGGCTGAGTTTCCTCTCCGCTCGCCGCTCGGCCTTCCTCTTCTGTTTGTCTTTCCTCGCTATTTCTTTCTGTCGCTTCTGGAACCCTCCGCTCCCGCGGTTTGCCATCAGGTCCCTCCCTTACGTGATTCGATAAAAGCGAAATTCTGAGCGGGTTGCGATGTCGGCTGCGCCAAGCCGGATTATCGCTGGTAAACTTTGCCGGCGCTGCGGGCTCCACCGCGGTCCGTCTTTGGCCGTGCCTCATTCACGTTCAGGGCGCGTCCGCCGACTTCCTTTCCATTCAGCGCTGCGATGGCCTTCGTCGCCTCATCGTCATTCGTCATTTCAACGAATGCGAAGCCGCGCGCATTGCCCGTGTCCCGGTCGGTCACCACATTGACCCTGGTGATCTCTCCAAAGGCTTCGAAGATCGACCGCAGATCGCTTTCCGTGGTCTGAAAACTCATATTGCCAACGAATAGATTCTTCATTCTGTTTTCTCCCAAAAGTTGCCGCCGCGATGGACGCAGCGGGTTTGGTTGCTCAATCGTAGAAGCAGATCATTCCGCGGGTGGCCAAGGCCCCAAGCACGTGACGAGGAGCCCGGCGGCGGGAGATGATCTAGGGGCGAAACTGGGGTTTATTCAGCAGCCTGGCCTTCTCCTCAACGGTGCGGCGCGCTTCCTCTCGCGTCCGTTGCTGCTCCGCCTCCCGTTGCGGAGCCTCTTGTTTGTCCATGCGTACCGCTTCGATGGAGGCCTCCCTAGCCAGGGCATCGAGCCGCTTCGAAACGGCAAGCATTCCGAAGGCGGGCTGGTAGGCGGAACGGAAGAGGCTGAACGAGTATTGCGGGTCTTCCCAGCGGCTCAGGACCACCTGGCTATCGTTGTAAACTTCTGACAAAGAGAAGGTGACCTCGCGTGATAGAGTAGCGGGAGTTCCGTACATCGCCGAAATCGCTTCGATCAGGTCCTGATGCGTCAAGCCAGCGGTCCTGTTTCGCTTGTAATTGACGACGATTCGAGAGAGCTCCCCATTGTAAAAACGGAACACCGTGTTCCAGACCGGATCCTCGTCGGGTGAAGAACCGCGCGAGAACGGAGGCTGCCAGGTGAGTTCTTGGATCAATGCGGGACGTTCGTGCAGAACCTTGGCCTCGGAGGGTTTCATGCCGGCCAGTTTCGCGACGGCCGGCAGGTCCATTCCAAATTGAAATCCGCGGTACGTGGAGAGATCTTGTGCGGCAGCTAAATGCGCCGAGAGCAGGACACAGAAAATGGAAGTCGTGACGCTTCGAGCGCTGATCATTAGAGTTCTCCTTGAGGAATGCTTTCTGCGCGGCTTGCGCGCGACTTGCGTCTCGCCCAGATTTCTGGCCTTATCCGGTTGGCGCAGTCCCTAATGCTTTGCCTTTGACGACCAGCGTCTTCCGCAGCTCGCGAACGCGCTGGCGGCGCACGATCTTACGTCCCCGTTCCTTGCTAAACCGGGCCCTGTCTCCATTTCTTTCCGACATGATTTCCTCCTTCGTTAGTCCTGTCTTCTGGACGGCCCTACTTCAGGCTATAGCGATCTGATTCCCTGCGCGCGCGGCAGCAACGACTCCAGTGAGAGCCTTGGTTGGGGTCTCAGCGCAACGAATGACGCCAGGAACATGACTACCGAAGCCCAACTCAGCCAAAAAAACGTCCCGTGTGACAGCGCAAGCGGCGCGACCGGATTAAAAAGCAGCGCAATTGCGATGAAACCCATTGCCCAAACAAACTCATCCGCCTGAGCGGCATCGAGGGCGACCGCGATCGCGCTCGCGCAAACTACAAATTCCAGCACGAGCTGGAAATTCGTGGAGGGCCGCCAAAACACCGCCTGCAGCAACACGGCAATCGAACCCCACTTCATGATTTTCGTAAGCATTCGCAAACCTCGTTTCCCGTTCTTCTCTAAATCTTTCTCGGCCGGAGAAGGCCGGAGGGGGCGGACTGGACGCCCGCCCGATGCCCTGGATCCGCTTCAGGCTGCGAGCGGAACGGCGATCTTATGGAACGTCGAGTTGGAGACCTCATAGGTTAGAACTCGGGGAGTTCCGTCAACTACTTTCGCCAGCGCCTTCAGCACTTCGGGGTAGGTTGTGCGGTTGTACGCTTCCGCATCCGCTTTCTCTTCCCACAAGCTGATTCCGATCGCTTCCAATCCGCTGGCGGCAACCAGCGTGATTTCGTCCTGGAAACCCTTCTGCTTTCGCAACAGGGGAATGAGCTCCTGTTCGAGCGTGCGGGTGAACTCCGCAACGCTATTGGGCTTCAGATGCATGGAAACACTACGAGCAAACATGTCAGCCTCCTTCGGTTGTCTTCTAAGGGTGCGACTTTCAGATAACCTGACTTAGTTCAGATAACCCGGAAGGTGAGAGTGAGAGACCCTGCTTCACAAACGACTGTAGCTGCCTTCACTTTACTTGTCAAGTTAAAACGACTATTATTTCACAGACCTTAATTATTTGTACTTAAGTACCGGGAACTCGCAATGGACATAGCTTTCGTGATCCGGCAACGACTGAAGGAATTGAAACTGGACCAGAGGGAGCTTGCGGCAGCCGCCCAAGTCACGGAATCATATATTTCTCAGCTACTTAGCGGCAGGAAGGCGCCTCCAGCGCCTGACCGGTCCGACGTGTACGAGAAAATGGGGCAAGCGTTAAGGCTCCCCAATGGTGAACTCGTCAAACTGGCTCAACTCCAGCACAAAGAGGCACTGAAACGGAAAGTAGAGGAGCCGCCGGCTCCTTTATTCAATGGAGTTCGAGAACTAATTCTTCGCAAATGTCACCCCGACCGACAAGGGCAAGTGGGCAGGATTTTTGCGCAACATGCTTTCGGGGAACTGGAACGCCTGGTTACAGAGAAGCTCTTGCACGTGGTTAAGGACGTTGCAAAGAAGGAGCTCGACGATCAGAACTGGCTCCACCTGGTGGCGCGCCTCAGCAACCGCAGTTACGAGCAGATGCGAGTCATAATACTCGAATTTCTAGATGCGGACGTTTTCACATTGTCCTCTGAAAATTGCGTGTCCTTCATGGAGCCGCTGATCGAGTCCTGGGACATCGATCTGGCGACATTCGGAATGGATGTCATCCTCAACCACAGAGTAGCTCCCGGGCAGCGCAAGAAATTCGAATTTGTGGAGACCCAACCCAGCCAGGCGCTGCCCGAGGAGGCAGGCTTTATTGGGTTTCTCGGAGATACATCACTAAGCGGCGACGCTACCGAGGAGGAAATTGAGTTCTTGCGGAAGCTTCGCTTCAAATCGAAACGCCCCAACCCTCTTTACTATTACAGGGAACTGCAGAATCTGCGAGACCCACTGCACTTTCGCCCCGCAAGGCTGGTGAAAGCGCGCCGTCGGGTAGGCGAGACCTGATCGCGTTCTCCCCCAAGAACCGGGGACGTCAACGAAGTGAACTGCGTGCGTTGCTTGGGGCGCAAAAGGTCCGGGGTTCAAATCCCGGCGCCCCGACCAGTCGTTTCAAAGACTTACTTCCTACCCATCGCTGATCTGGAGACCGACCGAGTCCAAACCTTAGCCCTCGCGAGGGCCCGCCCTCGAGTTGCCGCTAATAATCGCCTGCGACGAGCCCGCCTGTAATATTAATCCGCCGTTTTAACAAAGGCCCGCATTTCGCGGTTCCTTGTCAGCTCTCTCGACACAGCTGAAGCCTTCTCGGATCCTTGGTGCGTTTCGAACGTCTCTGCCTGGTTAGAGTAGACGCGGAATCGGGAATTCCCGTAAGCGTAGGCCGCCACTTCCTTCAGGTTCGCGTGATTTTCGACAGCGAGCTCCAACTCGTTTGCGCGATTCAAGACGATCCATACCGGCCTGGGTTGTAGCCGGATCGAGCGCTGTATGTTACGCAACACGCTTTCCATGACGAGACGTTGAAAGGGATTGAAGAAGAAGAACACAGCTTGATCAGGCTCAAACTCGTACTCCGCCGCATCGGACTCGACGACTGTAATCTCTGCGGTACATCTTCTACGTTTCATGAAGGCGGATACGTTCTGTCGGCACACTTCACACAACTCGGGCGCAAACTCGAGCCCGACCACTCGAGGGAAGCCCAGTCTCGCAGCTGCGATCAGAATGCGACCTTTACCGCAGCCAACGTCGACAAAGACACGGTCTTGCGAAAGATTCAGTCGCCTCATTAGCTTCCGAAATCCCCGAACGCGTGTCGGATCGTACGGACTGCCCAGGTGCTTGTTGCTGCTGACGATGCTTAGGCCGTCGAGTTGGACGACACGGCTGGTCTCGATACCGAAGTTCCAATCAAACCAAACATCTTCGAGGATCGCTGCGCCGCTCTGGATCGCGCCCCGGACGCCGTTTCGTTTTACGCTGCTAAGCAGTCTTGACCACATCGTGGTACTCGTGTGTGTGTCCGCGGCTCCATGCGGACGTTCCTATGAGGTCTCTGAGCCGCAGGTACTCCAAAGCCAGCCGCCCTCGGAGGGAGCAGGCTGCGATTGCGTTGTAACTGGGCTCTACCTTGCCGCCGAATCCTTCCTTGAAGCGGTTGATAGCCAGGAGCTTATGGTCCCGTTGCCCGATGTACCACCCGCCAAAGTCGCAGACTTCGACTCCTTGCCTCTTCCAGCGCTGGAACTCCTGCCAGTGCAGGTAGCGGTTAGCAAAAGCGATTCGGTTGCGTCCGGCCGGAGTTGTCTCGTTTTCGAACGCCGAGCATGAATGGAGCAGGACCACCCTGCGCAGCATCCGAACGTAAAGATGCGAGACGACCGTCACTCCCTGATCCACCACCCTGTTGATTTCTAATCTCTCGGCCCGAGCAAGCGCGAGCGTGCGCTCGCGATCCGCAGGCGCAACTCGCTTCAAGAAATTAAACGTATTGTAGAACTCACAAAAACGAAGTATCGCTTCGGAAGTCGCTGGGAACTGGAAATCGTACTCGAAATGTTCCCGCTGGGCTTGACGAATGTGGCGGCGGGGAGTCGGCCTTAGATTTGCCAGTAATTCATCTTCAGTAAGCGTCAAGTCGATCACGCGGGTAAAATGTGGATCTCGTCGATAGCCACAGTCCAGCGGAACTGGCCAGTAGTTGTAACGGATCAGGTCTGCTTCGGGCTCATTCGTTCGTGGCTCCCCAAAAAAAAGGTCCGCGATCCTGACCCCGGATCTGCGGTAAACCACCATGCTTTCGGTTGAATGAAGCTGTGCTGACCCGCTGCTGGGGAGTGCGTGGGCCAGCGTATTGGTTGCCCGAAGCGCCATGAAGCTCCGCACGACACCGGGCACGGATCGGGCCAAACAGATCGCCCGATTGCGTAAAGCAGTGGATTGTTGTTTCTATAACTTACAAAGATCGCGCCGTTCAGGGTCGGATTGAAACGCGGACGAGTGGAAGTATGATTCACCTAGAGGGTCGCGCGATTGCCTCGGTGTCCCAGTCGAATCGGGTAAATCGGCGCCCATGACCGTTAACCTGCTGAGAGTACGAAAGGAAGCGGATCTCTCGCCGGACAGTCTGGTTTGGCAGAGTTCGTGCGACGCGGTTTTTTGAGTTGGAGCTGTCGAATCTGCACGGAACGCCGGAGCGAGGCACGCGCGGCAGCAGGGAGCAAATGTGGCAATTCATGCCGTTGTGATCTTCGAAGTGCTCCAGGCGCAATGCAGCCAATTCGTGCGCCCACTGAACTACTCGCTGAGCCCCCGCTGACAGTAAAGGCGGGTGAGAAGGAAGAGCGATGTCGGGAGTGCGTCCGTTCCAAGAGAGTGACAGTTCGCAGGTCGCCGATCTGCACCGCAGGGGGTTTAAGACGGGGGCAGTATTGTCTCCGCGTCTCGAGAGGGCCTACGAACGTTACTTCAAGACCATCTTTCTGAACAATCCCTGCGCAAGTCCCGGTGTTTCGTCGCTGGTTTTTGAAGAGGCCGGTGGCGCGATCGTGGGATTTCTGGGCGTCACCCCGCAGCCTATGATCTTCAGAGACAAACCGGTCCTGGCCGCGGTGTCCTCACAACTGATCGTCGATCCGGTCCGGCGTTCGACTCTGGCTGGAGTTCAATTGCTGAAAACGTTCTTGTCCGGCCCTCAGGATCTCTCGCTGGCCGATGAAGCGAATGAAACTGCCCGAGAAATCTGGCGGGGCTTGGGCGGCCACTCTGCCGTTCCGCAGAGCATTCAATGGGTCAAGGTATTCCGGCCGGGCGATCTCCTGTTATCACGCCTGGTCAAGAGTGGCCAGGCCGAAGAGCGCCGCAGACTCGGCTGGAAGGCTGCTTTGGCCGCTCCATTCTGCCGTATCGGGGACGCCGTCGCAGGCGCCCTTCCCGGGAACCACTTCAGCGCGCCTCCCGCGACCGGCACGGTTGCGGAGCCCACGGTCGAAGGGCAGGTGTCCTGCCTTGCCGAGCTGACCAAAAGGTGGCCGCTGCGTCCCGCCTACGACAGTCGCTCGCTACGGTGGCGTTTGGGAATTATGGAGCGGCACACGGAACGAGGTACTCTCCGCAAAGGGATCGTTAGAAACTCGAAAGATGAGATCGTGGGATGGTACCTCTACTACGCGAAGCGCCGCGGTCTCGGAGAAGTCGTGCAACTGTGCGCTACGGCGAACTCGCAAGAGGAAGTTCTCAGCCATCTGTTCTTTGACGCTTGGGAGAACCGCGTGGCAGCGCTTTGCGGCCGACTAGAACCCGAGTTCATGGACGGGATGCGCAAAAAGAAGTGCCTGCTCTACAATCGCGGCTTCTGGATGCTGGTTCACTCCCGGAACTCCGCGATCCTGCAAACCATCCGCTGCGGCGACGCCTTTGTATCGCGGCTGGAAGGAGAATACCCTTCGCATTTCGGCAAGGCGGCGTTCCATGTGAAAGAGGGCGAACAAGAGGCTTGGTGCGAAGATCGGGTTAACCATGCGCCGCTCGCAAACACGCCGATCGGAACCCATCCGTAATAGAGAGTCAAGCGAACATTCAGTTGTAGAGCTACTCGGAGAGATCCCCATTTTCCATGTCGAGTTGGCTGGGGAACCCGGGGGCGACTGACCTGCCGCCATTCTTCTACCAGTCATAAACTTGAGGAGTTCGTATAGGAAGCCAAGCGGAGCCCGATTGAGGAAGATCAAGAAGCAGCGGGAATCACCGAGGCTGCGAAGATTCGCCGGCTTCTTCGGTGCAGCGAGCCGCTTTGAGAAATTGGATCACTTCGGTGATCTGCTCAGTAGTCAGCGTGTACTGAAATCCTGGCATTAGAGTAGGCCCGCCTTTTTCGATAAGAGCC
>Ga0209172_10007981_pt1 | contig 10584 bp, 15 predicted proteins | sample LarsenN4metaG_FD_184113 | JGI IMG/M metagenome (GOLD analysis project Ga0209172, IMG submission 184113) | Hot spring sediment bacterial and archeal communities from British Columbia, Canada, to study Microbial Dark Matter (Phase II) - Larsen... ... | reverse complement strand
ATTCCCGCAGGCATCGGCTTGTTGTTCATGTATTGTGATTTGTGGACAAAAATAAGCGATTGGTGGGCGTGGTATCGCTTCCGCAAGGCAACCATGTTCGACCCCGAACTCAAGAAGTATCTCAAGCTTAACGCGATTGAAAACTCCTGCTATTACGTCCAAACAAAACAAGGAGAAAAGCGCATTGCCGTCCTCAAAATCGAACCGTTAAACTTCAAAATCAAGCCCAAAGAAGAACGCGACAACATCATTCATTCCTTCCAAAAATTGCTGAACGCTCTTGACTTTCCAATTCAGTTCGCAATGTACACAGACGATTTGAACTTAAACAAATACCTGCGCGAACTGGGAGATCGCGTTCAAAAAACAAAAAATCCAGTCAGCAAGGACTTGTTCAACGCACACAAAAACTATTTTTACATATTTGGACTGGTGAGCCCTTTCTGACCACTTTATCGTCTTAAGAATATGCGAATTTGAGATTTTGGTGATGCTTTATTTCTTGGCTTTTGTTGAGTTTTGTCATGGTTTTCAACAGAACACGGCTTCTCAAGACGGTTCTGTCGACTTCAAGGCTAAAGTTGTGAGTGAAATTCATAAATGTTTCCCTGCCAAACTGGATTTGAACCGGTGAATCCTGTTTAAGTTCTCTGCAGCCAAATACATATAAAGCTCGCTAATTGTGCCCTCTGTTAAATTATCCTTACTTAATGCTTTATCACAAAACTTACACTTAATTTTCCATGACAAAACAAGCTCTTCCTCTTGGTTATAAGAGATGCTGTGTGGATTTGCATAATATTTTCCTCGTCTATTGCAGCTCTTACATCGTAACCAAAACTCCACAGCCATGACAAACCAATTGCAAGAACTAATATTTAAAAGCATATTGAGATAACAGTTCGAATGAGCGAGCTCAACACCCTACGAAAATGTGAACTGTTATAATCAATAAATTTAAATAACGATTTCGAGTTGAAAAGTAAGCATGAAAAAGAGGCAAGTTGATTTAGTGCTGATATTAGTTTGGCCGATTATCGCGTCGTTCCTGTCATTTTTGTTTAAAGTGAATTTTTTGGGCGCGACCATATTTTTCCTCATATTACCAAGCATTTATCTGTCTCTGAGAGATAGAAAATGCGTTGCCAGAGCTGCCATCTTCAGTTTGGTGTCCATGCCTTTTGCATTTGCCCTGGAATATCTTGCGGTAAAAAATGGTGCATGGTATTTTCCAAAGAGCATATTTTCAATGAGAATTTTTGATACAATTATTCTTGAAGTTCTATTATGGCATTTTGTGTGGATATACTTGGTTATCATCTATTACGAATACTTTTTGGATAAAGATGCGCATACGCAATTGGGAAGCCCCAGGCTGAAATATCCTCTTTTCAGTTTCATGGCGGTGTTCATTCTAATACTCTTTTCGGCAATTTATACGCTTCCAGTTAGGATACCTTATTTTTACCTAATCTTGGGCATAGTAATGGTCGCCATCCCTATTATCGTTGTCCTTTTTGAGTTCCCAAAACTCTTGGCGAAATTTACCAAGGTAACATTGTATTTCTCTTATTTATATTTGACGATGGACGTGACAGAAATCGCTCTCGGACATTGGTACTATCCTGGACAGTTCATCGGCTGGTTTGAATTGTTCGGCCAGCGGCTGCCTGCGGAGGAGCTGATTTTCTGGATTATCCTTGGTGCGGCGGCAATACTATCATGGTATCAATACTTTGATGAGAAAGAATAATGAATAAGGATTTGGAAAGCCCTACCTTTTCATCATATGTTTAAGCTTGGAAACAACATTAATGTGCCATTAGTAGGTCTCTTGGGAAGAAGTTGTATTTGTATTCGTGATAAAGCGGGATGATTTCGAATTCCTTAATAATATCTTTGAACTGATCTCTGATGATTCTCGTGATTTTTAGCATTTGTTCTTTTGTTTGGACTTCAAATTCTATCTCGAAGTCCCACAAACCAACAAGTCTTATGACACCTACGACGTTGACGTTCGAACTTAGGAAATTGATTATTTCTTTCTCTTTATTTTCAGTTATGTTTTGGAATTTGATGAGCGCTTTGTAACCGCTATACGGCGTATTTTCTAGGCGGATGAGTGGTTTGAAGCCTTGAATGATTCCTTGTTTCCTCATGTCTTTTATCCGCAGCATGACTGTGTTTGGGCTGATGCCGATTTTCTGGCCGATCTCGGTTGCAGGCATTCGCGCATGTTCTGACAAAAGATCAAGGATTTGGAGGTTTGTTCGATCTAACGTGACCGTCTCAAATTCTCCGCCAAGGCGTGGCAAGGGTTTGATCTCGCGTTCTTTCTTAGTGAAGTAATCCCTGCCGAAATAAATGATTTCAACAGTTGTTAGAACGTCATAATTCTGAATTTGTTCTGGAAACGCAGTTCTGAATTCTCTAAGAATAGACTGGTATTGAATGATGTTCTTTGCCATGAAATTCACCAGCAAGTCCCATCGTCCGCCACAATCCACCAGCCACAGCACATTCGGATGCTTCATAAGATACGCGATGATTTCTCTATGTTTTTGTTCATCAATGTTGCTCAAACGAAGCATGGTACGATAGCTTGTATAGCCAAGTTTGGTGATGTTTATGATTGCATAGTAACCGCCGACGATGTTTCGGTTTTCGAGTGATTTGATGCGATAGCTGATGACCTGCTGCGACGTCTTCAGCCTTTTTGCCATCTGGGAAAACGTCTGGCGAGCATCTTGCTCGAGCTCTGCCAACAGTTTTAGGTCAAACTTGTCTAATTCACTCATAATATTTGTATTATTGTATCTTTCTTTATAAATATTGCGATTTTACAAATAAAACAGCGGTATAGATTTATTAACTGCCATAATTAACTACTTTCAAGAAATAAATCCAAATTAGGAGGAGAAGAAAATGCCAGAGTATGTTGACACCAGAGGAACTGGGGTTGAATTATGGTACTACCACCATGACCCATTTGATGGTTCGAGTACGCGTGTAGTCAGAAATCCGGATAACAGAACAAATTTAATCGTGCCGCTACGAGAAGAATTTGCTCAAGTGTTCGGGTCTGTTAGATTAGATTTATCACCGATTGAAGAATTTTATAGAAATCCTAATACTGTACGAAAAGCAGAAGTCACGGCAATTTCGGGAGCAGAAGCAACAATTGTTGCCTATGCTTTGAGAAAAGGAAGAGGAATGAAGGTTATTCGTGGTCCGATTGATCCATTGAGCAAGTATCGCCTAGATGCACACGATAGATTTATTCGAGGGTTGGAATCTGTTCTTGGCTTCGCGATCGAAGAAAAGGAAATAGACGCGTGTAAGCTATGGAGAAGTTTTGGTCGCCCTAAAAAATAGCGACAATTCCCACTCTATCTCCTTCGCTTCAGCAGCTCGAGAAGAAACAAAACTGCCAACAACCTCTACCTTCTTGTTGGGTATTTAAGCTTGGAATAAAGCTTAAATATCTCGGAAAAATCGAAGTAGTTATGAATGTAGAAGACTTAAAGGCACTTGTTCAGGAAATTGTGAAACAGGCATGTAAGTTAAAAGATGCGCACATCACAGAGACAAACGCAACTGTGAACTATGCGGCTATTTTTGCTCAAAGCCAGCAAGAGTATGAAAAGTTACTTGTCGCGGTAAAACAAATAGGAAAAATCATTAAAGAAACCCCCACCGGGCCGCTTTTCCAAATTAATCCTTTGGCTACCGTCGCCGGAAAACTCCAGCTGTTGAAGATCCGAGCTCCTGACAAGACTCGACCTGAACGGGGCGATGCCGACTTCACCATAACAGACTATCCGGCATTCAAAAAAACTTACTTGTCAAAACCTGGATTTAAACTCATTGAACGCCAAGACTTTGAGATGATCGAATTGATAGACCTGCAGTTCAACGTAAGAGCATATTTTTCATACCTGCCACTGGATCAGCAACTAGGATTGAACTAAAAACCATCCGAAAAATCAGAGTTTATTGAAGGTTCTTAAGATTATTTTTAATCGAATACACATTTGGCTGGTGCTACCGAGATTATTTCCTTTTGGAGCGAGATTTCCATTATGCGGTTGTCAGGGAATGATTCCTCGATTACTTTGATGACTTTGCGAAGGTGATACGGGTTATCTACGAATACGCCAAATTCCATGAATGGATCTCCGGTGTACTCGCAGATAAAACACACGTCCTGGTGTTCTGCCAGATATGCCAAGAGTTTTTGTCTGTCGTCTATGTTTTTGTTTATGATAAAGATGCTATATTGGTAAGCGTTAAGCTTGGAATAATCCAGGAATACCGAGTATCTCTCGATGTAGCCGCTATTTTCAAGTTGCCTTATTCTCTGTTTAATGGCCGGCGCGGTAAGGGGTATCGTCTTAGCTAGCTCAACATAATCCACACGTGCATTCGTAACTAATATCTGGAGTATTTTTTTATCAAGCTCATCGGCAACATACTGGCCGCTGCGTTTCTGTTTTTTAACTGGTTTTTCTCCAAAAAGCTTCTCATAAAAGTAATAATTCTTTTTGTGGAGAGTAAACCGATGATCAATGATGAAATCCTTGAATTTATTGTACATTTCTGAGAAATACGTGTCTATTTCCTTATTGTTTTTGCCAAGAATAGACATGCCAAAATCCCAAATTCCGACGTGCTCTCCTACCCAGCAAATGTTGCGTGATTCTCTTAGGAATTTTCTGAAGTCAGATTCTCTATGTGTTTTAGTAGCGACAAATACTGCTGCTCCGACGTATCCAAGCTTCTCAATATTTACCTCAGTGACGTAATTCAGGATAATGCCTTTCTCCTCAAGTCGTTTCAGTCGATATGTGGCAACCTCTCGGGACACGCCGGCAACCTTGGCGAGACGGGTAGTCGGAAGACGGGCGTTCTTCATAAGTGCAGCGAGAATCTTAATATCTGCTTTATCGAGGGGAAGCTTCATACACAATAGGGTATTTTTACCTTTTTAAATATTTTGTGGTTATAAAACGTTAATAAAGTAAAATCTTTGACAAAAAGTATTATATTTCAATAGTGCATAATTACCACTAAGTAGCAATTTACAAGGCGAGAATCATGGAAAACAACACAAAAATCATGGAACAAATCATGGAGCGCAGCAAAAAGAACAATGGCGTAGGATTTATTGATTATTTCACATGGCATATTCGTTATGCTGCCAGCAAAGGGTTTCTTCATCATGTCTACAATCTTGCCACAATTGGTGTCTTTGCGGGTCTTTTTACGTTGGCATTAACGAGACATCCCCCTCCTGTGCAGAAAGATTATGTGGCTCGTAGTAATCTTGAGGTATTAATCACTGATAATGATAAGAATGGAGAATTCGAGACCATTCTGAAAATCGACGGAAAATCATACCACCTCAAGTATGACCAACAAAATAAACCACACTTACAACCATTTGAAACCAAACCTATTGAAATTAAATAGGAAATTCATAATAACAAAGTGAAAACCATGTACGAGAATACTGATTTAGGAAAAATTGCAAATAAGGAGATTAAGTCAGGTACACTTGTTGAAGTTGAGGCAGTTCCAGTCGGAATTCGAGAACAGAAGAGTTGGTTTAAAGCATTGATTGGTCCAAAATGGATTGGTGTTGTTGAGATAGGTGATCAAAGAGTTGTTATAGGTAGTGATAGATTTGGAGGATCAAGTTATTTTCATACATCATATGATTTAGCAATGTTGATTTATGCAAGTGAAAAAGAAATCCCAGTTACTTTCAGAGGCGAAGTTAGAAATGAAAGTCGGGGAGGTCTAACTGGAGATGGGAATGTGCCGGTTCTGAGAATTCATGATTATAGGTTCGGAGATTTCCAAACATATGGGTTTGGCAATTGAATTCCTTATAGTATTAATCATCCAATAAGTTCATCTTTTGGGAGGGTTCAGATAACTATTCGTAACAATGCAGAAAGCAATATTACAAATTACTTACACTCTATTGCAGCAAGCTTCTGGCCAACCTTGTCAAAATTCTCGTGCAAGACTTTCACGGCTTCTGCGGCTATATTGTACTCATTCGCGAAAGTAGCAAGCCAAGCCTTAGCGTCACGCAATGTATTTGAGGCAGGCTTTACAGAATTCGCATCTACTTTTCCCGGCATGCTGCACGTAATACCACCAATCTTGGTACCAAGCTCTTCAAGCTTACTGTGCAATGTTTTGTATGCTTCATCAGAAATTCCATACTCTGTCTTGAACACTGCAAGCCAATTCCTCAAATCCCTAACACTATTCTCCGCATCACGAACCGTTTTAACATCAACTGCCATATTACAACACCTCGTTTAGTATATTAAGAGTGAAATAGGCAAGGGTATAAAAAATTTTAGGTACGACAGTATGTGCACAAGGTATTAATGAATAAACAGTATAACTGCCTGTTATGAAAAGCCATTATGTACATCCAACCGGTGCCGCATTAAGCGTAACATCGGGTATAGTATACACGGTTTGCGCGGTATTCGTGAAATTATGGCCTTCACAATCAATACGCTTTTTCAGCGACTGGTTCCACGGAATTGATTTGACACGTATAGCCGTTATTCCACAAATAACTGTTGGCAATTTTCTACGAGGACTAATAGAAGTGCTTATATTTGCATACTTGGCAGGCGCACTCTATGCCTGGCTCTACCAGAAATGCGAAGAGCACTGCAAAAGAAAAAAGTGGATAAAATAATTTATTTCTCTCCAAAATAGCGGTAATATGTCAGCGTAGCGAGAGACCCCAAAATAATCCAAAACAAGAATTCTTCAATAGGAAAAGTTACGCCGCCAACATGCACGAATCCTATGAACTGATTGGCTGCGGGAAAGGTCCACTGTCCCAATGACAGCGCAGTAACTTCGTAAATAAACGATAAATAAGCGAAATAAACGCCAATAATCAACAGAGCATTGTAAAGATCAGGAAAGCGTAAAAGCGCGAATAAAAATGGAAGCAGAGCCAATACAATTCCGAATTTTAAGTAAAAAAATTGATTTCGAGCAACTCGTGCTTTGTGAGATGCACAATTATGAAGGCCCCAAAAAATACCACCAGCCCAAAAATCGCATATTTGAGCTTCGGCGCATATAATTTATGCGTGCACTTCCTGTCAAAAAATACTTCGTAGAAAATTCCAACAAAGTAAATAAACAAGAACAGCCAAATCAACTGCTCGATAGACACATATCCAAACAACCTGAAAGGGTCAAAAACCGATTTAGGAATATACCATCCGCCGGTAATTTCCATCACGTAATCCAAAATAATTGCAAACGGAATGCCGAAAATTACGGCAAATATGGACACCATCTTTATGCAGTCTTTTTTCAAAAAAGAAAGATACACTGCAGGAATTCCGAAGAAAAGCAATGTTGACGCCAAAGTATTTGCTTTAAGCAAAAAAGACAGCACTGTCGCGATTATCGGCCAGAGAAGAATGAACAAAAGATGCTTCTTTGAAACCATAACCCGCTGAGCGTTAATGCGCTATTTAAGAATTTCGAACACTTAGCAACCCATATTGTATTCAGCAGGAGCAGAGCAACATCAGGAATGTCGCGTAATCACTTCAACTTAACCTCTAAAGGAATGGCATGAGTGAGGCAATAAACGCCAGGGCAACGCTCCTTCGACAGGCTGATGATTTCCTGCATTTTCCCAGGAGAATCGCTCTCCACTTCAACGCTAATCGAGGCTTTTTCCACAATGGGAATGTCGCCTATGCCCAAAGCTTTTGTCAAGTTAACGCAATTCTCAGCGCTGACTCTCAGCTTTTTCAAAATGATTCCCTGCTCTGCGCAAATGCTTGCAAACGTCTGCGCAAAGCATGCGGCAAGACCGAACAGGCAATATTGAACCGGATCGGGTTTTAATGCAGAGCCACCCAGAAACGGCGGACCGTCAGCTTCCACGGTAGTTGATTTCTCGCCATGCTGAAGAACTGCCTTGAACTGAGGCTTGCCATCTTCAAAAACCCATTCGCCCTCAACCTTTTTTACCTTTACCGCTTTGCTCCCGTCCTTTTTCACTTCCTCGACAAACGAGGCGGCAGCTCCCACGTCGATATTGTTGACTCTCATTTCTTCCTGCCAAACACGTTACGCAACAGTTTGATAACCCAAAGCCAAACTATCAGTACAAGCCCTACAAGAATCAATGTCCACAAGACCGAGCCAATGCCCCACATTCCCGACCAGCCCATCATTTGGCCGCCACCTATCATTCCAGGACCCATACTCTGGCCTTTCATCATATTTGGACCCATCATGCCGCCCATCATTCCATAACCTCTACCGCAATACATGTGCCGTGCAATATTGATGTGAAAGCTTTCATGCTCCGGAGTCCCTTCACCAACACCCATCATCTCGTGCATCGCATCATGAGCCTCGCCGGGGTGCATTGTCTCCATAACATATTCGCCAACAGCTTCCAGCTGCTCATCAGACAAATCACTGCAAGGAGCCTTAGCGTCAACAAGGCGCTTGCCCTCTGCAAGCTCTTCTTCGTGCTCGTGTGCAAAAGCAAAAGGCGCCAGCAGCAAAATTAGTAATATGTATGTTTTTTCATAGTTTCCACCTCAACAACCCAAACTGCTGTCTATTGGACAGGCAGTTGAAGTACTTTTAGCTTTCGGTATGCCGGGCTCGCTGCCTGACGAAATGTAGTCCATCACGTCAGTCGCATCCCATTCATGCTCGTGATTCCATGACGTCCACGCATGGCGCCACTCGTTCCAGCCAATGTTTAAGTGCTTGACATAAATGCCGTGCTCTGCGAGCATCATGCCAATCTTTCTTCCAGTCATGCAAGGGATGCTGTAGCAGTAAACGATGACATCTTTGTCTTTGGGCAATTTTGAGAATTCTCCAACAATCCTGTCAACAGCACCGTAATCACTATGGTCTTTGTCTTTGTACGCCGGAATATTTATCGCGCTTATGATATGCTCTGCTTCATATTCCTCAGCACTACGCAAGTCAACCAGCACATAACTATCATCGCCTTTATCCATCATCTTGCGCAAACCATGAGGGCTGACGTGCACAGCGTTCTCAACAGCGTAAAATTCTTTTATCAATTCCTCCTCGCTTGGCGCCTGCATTCCAATCAAATAAGCAGCCGAGCCTCCAGACAAAATTCCAGCTATTGCGGCAATTAAAACAATACTTGCAAGCTTCACGGCAAAACACATCCTGTGAGCTCGGCAAGCTTCTCAAACGAAAGCTCTCCCGAGTGGAACTCGCCATGAATATCCCAAGTCGGATAACCTTCAATCCCTTTTTCTTTGCAAATTTCGGTCTGGCCGGCCTTGTTAGGCAGGGAACACTCCACATAATCGACATACTCCCAACTACTGCCAAACATCTTCTTCTGATTCTGGCAGTGAGGACACCAGTAAGCGCCATACATTACAACACCCTTTTCGGTCAAACATTTGGCAAAGGCATCGTACTTGCTTTCGGTTGTTGCAGCACCGGTTATTGAAGAATTTGCTCCAAGGCGCCACGCAGTGTAGCCGACTGCTAGAAGCAATAGAACACTCAAAACAATTGTTGATTTCTTCATTAATAGCACCTCACTAACTATTACAACTGTTGTAAAGATTGGAAATATTTAAAGTTTTGCTTAACATCTGTTAAGTATCGTGCAAGGAGTGACAAATGTTTAAGAGCAGACACTTCTCAGCAGTAGACATGAGAATCATGCTCAAAACGCGTAGGAAAACCTCGCACAAAGGCGACAACGGAAACGCGTTAATTATCGGCGGCTCAGAAAACTACATAGGCGCGCCAGCACTTGTGGGAATGGCAGCACTTGCCACCTTACGGAGCGGCGCTGATTTGGTCACCGTAGCAGCACCTTCAAAAGTTGCTTGGGCGATAAACTGCATATCGCCAGATATTATCACGAGAAAAATCAAGTGCAAAAATTTCACTGAAGAAAACATTCCAAGAGTCCTTGATTTCGCTTCGCAGGCAGATGTTGTTGTCATCGGAAACGGCATTTCTTTCACGCCCGGCGCCCAAGACTTCATGCTCGGTATCTCGCACTTGTGGACAAGCCAATAGTCATCGATGCGGCTGCATTGCGCGTCATACGCATTCAGGACGCCAGAAACGCTGTTTTATTGCCGCACGCAAAAGAATTCGAGGCGCTTCTTAAGAACAGCAAACTCAAGCCCAATGAGGTGCAGCAAAAATTAGGCAACAATATCCTTGTAAAGAAAGGGCATCCAAAAACCGCAAAAAGAGCTTTAGCGGTTCAAAGCTTGAAATACGCCGCCACCCGGATTTGAACCGGGAAGCCCTCGCGGGCAACGCTTTCCAGGCGTTTGCGATACCGGGTTACGCGATGGCGGCAATATGCTCGAGAAGCCGTCACGTCATTTATAAACCTAATGCTTGCTTGAGACGTTCTGTCTTTCGGGCCTGGCAGAAGCCGATTCTTTCATAGTAGACCTGTCGTGCTGCCCGCTTCATATTATGATAATTATGATAAATATGCACGCGTGAATTCTTAGGATTTGGCGAGGCATAAACGTA
>Ga0209172_10007978_pt1 | contig 10589 bp, 7 predicted proteins | sample LarsenN4metaG_FD_184113 | JGI IMG/M metagenome (GOLD analysis project Ga0209172, IMG submission 184113) | Hot spring sediment bacterial and archeal communities from British Columbia, Canada, to study Microbial Dark Matter (Phase II) - Larsen... ... | reverse complement strand
TCGCGGGGTCGATCTTTTTCCGGGCGTATAAAATCGAAAACCCCAAGACGTTTTTCCAGCGCCAGTCTGATCCGCACAGCCCGCAGCAATTGTTGAGCGTGCGCGAGGCCAATGCGATCGACATTCTGCGCTCATCGCGCCAGCGTTTGCAGCGCGATCAGCGCCAGGTTTTTCGCGACAACATGTCGGCGCAGACACGTTCGACGGTGAAGAACACCCTGGGTTTGGAAACGTTCTCGGTCGGTGCGCGCGCCAGTCGTTTGCTTTCGGTGCTCAAGGATTATCCTTTGCTCTTGACGTGGGAAGTCACGGAATTTAAAAATCCACAGGAGTATTCTTACCGCGACGTCGAAATCGCTTTGAAAGAGCCGGGCGCGTATTTGATCGAAGCGTTCAACGAAAAGCTGATGGCGCATACCGTCGTGGTGATTTCCGATCTCGGCATGATCACCAAAAGCTCGCCGGATGGCATCCTGGTTTTCGTTTCCAACAAACAAACCGGCGAGCCGGCGGCGGGAGTGAATTTGAGTTTGATTCGAGATCGCCAGGAGCAAGCGACGGCGATCACGGACAAAAACGGTATCGCGCGTTTCGCGGTGACAAAAGATTCAGGCGAGGATGACAGCTCTCTGCTCCTTCTCGGCCAGAAGGAAAATCATCTCGCGCTTTCCGATCTTTATTACTGGGGCTTTGGCGAAACGCGGCAATTCGTCGTTCACGCTTATACCGAACGCCCGATTTATCGCCCTTCGCAGATTGTTTATTTCAAGGGCATGGTTCGCGTCGCGACGGAAAAAGGCTACGAAGTGTATGGCAATCAAAATGTCGAGGTTAAAATCAACGATCCGCGCGGCAATGAAATTTATCGCCAAACGCTGAAAACCAATGCGAACGGCACCTATGGCGGCGAGTTGACGCTTGGCGAGGAGCCGCCGCTGGGAAGTTATGAACTCACGACTTCAATTCCCGACGGCATCACGCATTACGCTTCGTTCAAAGTTGAAGAATACAAAAAGCCGGAATTCAAAGTCGAGGTGACGCCGGACAAGGAGCATTATGCCAACGGCGATTTGATTACCGCCACCATCAAGGCCGATTATTATTTCGGCAGTCCGGTGGCGAATGCGCAGGTCGATTATTACATTTTTCGCGGCCGGTATTGGCGGCCGTGGTGGTATGGCACCGAGTATGCGTGGTATTATGACGACGAAGCCAACGATAACGAGAGCAATTCGTACCGCGCCGAGCTGTTGGAGAGCAACACCGCTTATCTCGATGAAAACGGCCGCTTCATGCTGACGTATCAAACGCAAAAGGGAGCGGAGGAGGTTGATTATTACTATCGCCTGGAAGCGCGCGTGGTCGATGCGAGCCGGCGGCAGATCATCGGCTCGAAGCAGGTGGTGGTGACGCGAGGCCTGTTCATGGTTTCGAGTTACACCAACAAATATGTTTATTCCCCCGGCGAAGAGGCGACGATCACCATCAAAACCGAGGATTTCAAAAACAATCCGGTTGTCGCCAAAATTTTTTTGGAAGTTTACAGCCGCGAATGGAAGTCGGGCTTCGGGTGGGAGAACAAAAAGAAAATTCATTCGCAAACGGTTGACACCGATGCCAATGGCAACGTCGCGGCCAAATTCAAGACGAATGAAAGCGGTTACTATTTTATTTCGGCCAGCAGCGTTGACAGCCGCGGCAATAAAATTTCGACCGAAGATTATTGCTGGGTGAGCTCCGGGGCGGGCTACTATAGTTATGATTCAAAGGGCATCGAGATCATTCCCGACAAGCCGAGTTATCAAGCCGGCGAGGTGGCGCACGTGCTGGTGGTTTCGCCGGTGAAAAATGTTTGGGCGTTGGTCACCGCCGAAGGTCCGACGATACTCGATCAGCAGGTGGTGAATATCAAAGGCACGTCACAGGTCGTCGACATTAAAATCGAAGCAAAGCATCAACCCAATTTTGCTTTTGCAGCGGCGCTGCTGGCGAACGATGAATTTTATTCCGCCAGCAAGAACGTGCTGGTGATTCCGGCGGAAAAATTTCTCAACGTCGAAATCAGCGCGAATAAAGAAATCTACCGCCCGCAGGACGACGGCGAACTGACGATCAAAGTCACCAACAAAGACGGCAAAGGGGTTGCCACCGAGTTGTCGGTGGGCATCGTTGACGAGAGCATTTACGCGCTGGCGCCGGACATCACGCGCGACATCAAAAAAGTTTTTTACAGCAAACGTCACAATCGCATCAGCACGCATTCGTCGATTTATTTCCGCTTCTACGGCTATTCGCGCGGGCTTGGCGCATGGGCCGCCAAACAAACGGCGGGATTTTCGCGCCGCGGTTTTGCCGATGTCAAAGCGGACAAATTCAAGGAAGCGCGCGTGCGCAAGGATTTTCGCGACACGATGTTTTGGCAGGCGCAAGTGCGCACCGGCAGCGACGGCGTCGCCAAGCTGAAGATTCATTTTCCGGATAATCTCACGACCTGGCGCACGACGGTTCGCGCCATTTCCGAGAAAACCGAAGTCGGCGAAAAAATTTACAAGACCATCGCGCGGCAGGATTTGATCGTGCGCATGGAAACGCCGCGCTTTTTCATTCAGGGCGACGAGCTGACCATCTCGACTATCGTACACAATTATCTTTCGCAGGATAAACAAGCCAAAGTGAGTTTGCAAGGCCAGGGCGTTGCGATTGAGCCGGCAGGAGAGAAGTTGATTACGGTGCCGCAAAACGGCGAGAAGCGCGTCGATTGGACAGTGCGCACCAATAATGTTGGCACGGCGACATTGACCGCGAAAGCGCTGACGAATGAAGTCTCGGACGCGATGCAGCTCAGCGTGCCGGTGCTGCCGCATGGCCTTAAAATGTCGGAAGCCACGGTTGTCGATATCGAAGAAGAAAGCGCCGTGCGCGACAAAACCATCATCATTCCAAACGACGCGAATCCGGCAACGGCGGAGTTGTACGTTTCGGTTTCGCCTTCTCTGGCTTCGTCGATGTTATCCGCGCTCGAAGATTTGGCCGGCTATCCGTATGGCTGTGTCGAGCAAACGATGAGCCGGTTTTTGCCCACCGCGGTGGTGGCATACACGGCGAAAAAGCTCGGTCTCAATTTAAAGCTGCAATTGATGAATGAGCTGCCGAAGATGATCGACAAAGGACTCAAGGCGCTGTACAATTATCAACACGGCGACGGCGGTTGGGGTTGGTGGGAGAATGACACGACGCATCCATACATGACGGCGTATGTCGTTTATGGCCTCGCGTTGGCGAAACAGGCGGGCCATAAAATTTCGGATGAGGTGCTGACACGCGGCGCCAATTCATTGGCTGAACAGCTTGTGCGGGCCAAGCTTTCCACCAAAGAAATTTCCGGACTGTGGAACGGCGGCGGCAGCGCGTATGACTTTATCGATGCGACGACGCAGGCGTACATGCTCTATGCGCTGCAAACTGCACAAAAAGCCGGTGTGAAAGTTGATGCGGCGCTGGATGCGCAATTGGCCAAATTGCAAAAAGCCGATATTAACGATTACGCGCGCTCGCTGCTGGCGATGGTTTCATACAGCCAAAACAAAACCGACCTGGCGAATCAACTGGCGTCGCAGATCGAGGCCAATTGCATCGAGACCGGCACGGCGTGCTCATGGGGCGGCAAATCGTGGCACTACAACTGGCAGGACGATTATGTCGAAACCACGGCGTTTGCGGTGAAATCGCTGGTGCAGGTGAAATACGGCAGCCCGCGTATCAACAGCGGCATTCGCTATTTGCTCACGCAGAAGCGCGGCAACGCCTGGCGCTCCACCAAAGACACCGCGATGATCATCTTCGCGCTGGTCGATTATCTTGAAAAGAGCAGAGAGCTTGATCCGAATTACAAGGTGAAAATTTATCTCAACGACAAACTCGTCTTCGAGAAGCAAATGACCAAGAACGAAGCGTTGATGCCCGAGCAGTCGATCCGCCTCAACGGCGGCAATTTGCTTCTCGGCGACAATCGCATTCGCATCGAGAAGGATGGCCCAGGCAAATTTTACAGCACGTTTCGCAGTGTTTACTACGCTGCGGGTGAAAATCTGAAGGCGAGCACAACCGGCTTCGGCGTGAAACGTGAATATTTCAAACTTATGCGCCAGCGAACTTCGGATGGCATTCAATATGCCAAATCTCCCTTCACCGGCACGTTGCGTTCCGGCGACGAGGTGCTGGTGAAAGTCACGGTGACTTCAAATACTGATTATGAATATTTCATGCTCGAAGATCCGCTGCCTGGCGGCGTCGAGGTGATCAAAGATGAAAGCGGATACAACATCATCGGCGAGTCGGCCTATCGTGGTCCGAGAGAGCAAGAATACGAAGGCGAGGGAGACAGCGGCTATTGGTACGCCGCCAAAGAGTTTCGTGACGAGAAGGTGACGTTCTTTGCAACGCGCTTGCCGGTTGGACGGCACGAGTTCACGTATCTGCTCCGCGCCCAAATTCCCGGCGACTATCACGTGATGCCGGCGACTGCGACTTTGATGTACTATCCGGAGTACCAAGGCAATGGGAATGAGGCGAGGGTGAGGATTATAGAATAAAGTTGTTGGGTGCCGGCTGCGCGTTTTGTTAAAAATTGACATTGATTTTTAAGCGCAGAGACATTATCTTGATCATAGCAATGGGAACGAAACTTTTTTAGCCAATAAGCGCGAATCGAAGGGGATGAGAAAAATTGCCATATCGCATTGAATACTCACCCGAGGCTGAAGACCACTTGCGTGCATTGACGACTCGCCAACGAGGGATTGTTTTGGACACCGTGGACGAGCAGTTGCTTCACCAACCAACTATTGAGACCCAGCAGCGCAAGCCGATGCGTCCGAATCCGATAGCTCCCTATGAGCTTCGCATCGGCAATCTTCGAGTATACTACGATGTGGAAGAAGAACCCGAGTTTGTAGTTAATATTCGCGCCATCGGAATCAAGATACGCCATCAAGTGCGCATCGGAAAGGAGATTGTTGACCTATGAAAACAATTGAATTGGTTAGTGCAACTGCTCCGCTTTCGGAATATGCACAAAAGGTAAATCATGAACCGCTTATTCTCACAACTGACGGCAAGCCAATCGTCGCGTTGGTGTCTGTTGAAAACACTGATATGGAAACAGCAGCGCTCAGCTACAATCCGAAATTTCTTGCGATCATCGAACGGTCACGCGCGCGGCAGAAAGCCGAGGGCGGAATTTCGAGCGACGGAATGCGCCGGCGGCTGGGATTGAAACAAAACACGCGGTTAAAAACAACACGCCGGACTCAGCAACGAAAACGTACAAGAACTCATTAAGGAGACTTGTCATGTCGAGTGTAACGATTGATCTGCCTGATCCACCCAGCAATGCGCCTCCGATAGAATATTGGATCGATGACTATCTCGAGTCCCTCAGGCCGACTTTGAAGGAAGCGTTTCAGGATGCCTTCCGCCAATGGCTGGAACGGAACGATGCCAAAAGCATTGAAAAGAATCCTTTCGAGATGTCATACGATGAATTTGAGAAATTATCGGAAGACGAGCAAGATGAAGTAAGCTGGCAGGCATTCTCACGCCATAAGCCTTGGCTCGACGAGCAACTACGAAAACATGATGCGGAGTGGATTGTCGTGATTGGCGGAAAAGTGGAAAAATCGTCGCCAACTTTAGATAATTTGCCAACAAAAAGCGCGATAAGAAAACTTGGGCGGGAAAAGGGATTTGCGCCATTTTTATTTATTCAGGAACCTCTTATTGAGGAGAACGCCTCCGCGTTTAGTTGAAGGCGCAGGAGAGAAAAACAATTGTCATGTAAAAGGCATGCACTAATGACAAACCGGTGATTTGGGAACTTCTTGACAACGGCAGTCGCGCCGTTTTCAAATATCAAATTCACAGTTTTTCCTTAACCTCAATTTCGTGGAGGCTGTCTATGAAACGGGGAATCGCTTTTCTCGTTTTGGCGCTCCTCATGATCGCGCCGGCGTTTGCTGGCGCCGAGGAGCCACTCGTCACCATCAAGCCGGAAAAGCCAACGGTGGGCGCGGAGATCACGATCCGCTACAATCCGCTGGTGAAAGGAGCGATGCTGTTTGGCGCCGAGGCGGTGGAGTTGCAGGTGCTGGTGTTCCGAGGCGGTGAAGTATCCCAGCTCTTCAACGACCGGACGAAAATGCCGATGCTGCTGGAAGCGCCAATGAAAAAGCAGGGCAAAGTATGGGAAGCACGAATTAAACTCGAAGACCCGCTGAGCAAGTTCGGCATGATCCGATTCGCAGCGGAAAAGGTCGTCGATACGAATCAGGACAACTACTGGGACTTTTTTGTTTACGGCAAGGGCGGGCAGCCGGTTCAAGGCGCACACCTGGATCGCTCTCTGTCGTATTTGTATCCGGGTTTGCCCTCGCGAGACTTCAAGCGCGAAAAGAATTTATCCCGCGCCCTTGAGGAAGCGCAGGCGGAAGCCTCGCTCCATCCCAGGCAATGGCAGACACAATTCCGCTTGTGGGAAATCGAGCTCGCCCAAAAACGTGATACCACACTGTTCGGCCCCATCGTCAAAGAGCTTGATGCCATGTCCACTCAATTTGGCGATAACGAGGAGGTGCTGGCGATGATCAGCGCATGGTATAAAAGACTCCAGCGCAACGAAAAGGGGCAGGCCTTGCAGGAGCGCCTCATCGCCAAAAATCCCAGGGGAAAATTTGCCCGGCAGACCAGGCTGCAAAAAATCTATGAAACTCGCGAATCAGCGCAGATGGCCGAACGCGCGCTTGAATTCATCAAGGAGTTTCCCGATGCCGAACCGGATGAGAAATCAACCGTCATCGCCGTGCTGGTGAATGCCAAACAATTCGATAAGGCCGAAGAGGTTCTGGCGACGCTGCCGGCGCCAAATGGGAATTTATTAAACAATCTCGCCTGGCCCTATATTGAAAATGATATCAATGTGGCGCGCGGCGTGGAATTGGCCCGAAAGGGCGTCGAGGCACTGAGAAAACCGGAGCCAAACGCCAGACCGCTTTATTTTCCTTCAAAAACCTTGACTTTCGCGGCGCAGTTTGATATATTTTAATTTGAGATTGCACCAGCCGAAGTGGTGAAACTGGTAGACGCGCTGCGTTCAGGGCGCAGTGGGCGTACGCCCGTGGGGGTTCGAGTCCCCCCTTCGGCACTAAACGCCAGAACGATTCGATTCTGGCGTTGTCGTTTTATGATGCAGAAATCACCTTATGCGAAATTCCGAAAACAAACCGATTGCCCACAATCGCAAAGCCCGGCATAATTATGAGATTTTGGAAAAATACGAAACGGGCATCGTGCTCGCCGGCACGGAGGTGAAAAGCTTGCGCGACGGCCGGGCGAATTTTAAAGACTCGTATGCGGCGGTGCGCAACAACGAAGTCTGGCTGTATGGCATGCACATCAGCCCGTATTCGCACGGCAATATCAACAACCACAATCCGGAGCGCGACCGCAAGCTGCTGCTGCATCGCAACGAGATTCGCCGGTTGATCGGCAAAACCAAAGAAACCGGCTTGACGCTCGTGCCGCTGCAGCTTTATTTTAAAAACGGCAAGGTCAAAGTCGAGCTGGCGCTGGCAAAAGGCAAGAAGCAATACGATAAACGCGAGGCGATTGCAAAACGGGAGGCGGATCGTGAAACAAAGCGCGTTTTCAGAGCGCGGCGCGCAACATATTGAAGCTTGCAACGAAAAGGGAACTGCAACGAAAATTTTTTAAGATAAATATGACCAACGTTTACGACGAGCTTCTGCAGCGCGGTTTTATTCAACAGGTTTCCAACGAAGCGGCGCTGCGTGAAAAACTTTCCAAAGAGAAAATCACCTGCTATATCGGCTTCGATCCGACCGCCGACAGCTTGCACGCCGGCAGCTTGGTGCCAATTATGGCGCTCGCCCACATGCAACGTTTCGGCCACAAGCCGATCGCGATTTTGGGTGGTGGCACCACCATGATTGGCGACCCGAGCGGCAAAACCGAAATGCGAAAAATGCTCACGCGCGAGCAGATCGTTGCCAACGGCGAGAAAATCAAACAGCAGTTTGCGCGCTTTCTCGATTTTGAATCCGGCCAGGCGCTTTTTATCGACAATGCCGAATGGCTGCTCGACTTGAATTATATCGACTTTTTGCGCGACATCGGACGGCATTTCAGCGTCAATCGCATGTTGGCCGCGGAAGCTTATAAAATCCGTCTGGAAACCGGCCTTTCTTTTATTGAATTCAACTACCAGGTTTTACAGGCGTATGATTATTTGATCTTGCACCGTCGTTACGGGTGCACGTTGCAAATGGGCGGCAACGACCAGTGGGGAAATATTTTGGCCGGAGTGGATTTGATTCGGCGCATCGAGGGGGTCGAGGTCGAGGCCATCACCTTTCCTTTGCTGACGACCGCCGACGGCAAAAAGATGGGCAAGACCGCGGCCGGCGCGGTTTGGCTGGATGCCGAAAAATTTTCGCCGTACGATTTTTATCAATATTGGGTGAATGTGGATGATCGCGACGTCGGGCGATTTCTGAAATATTTTACTTTTCTCCCGTTCGACGAGATTAAAAAACTCGAAGCGCTGCAGGGCGCGGATTTGCGGCAGGCCAAGGCCGTGCTGGCGTATGAAGTCACGAAGAATGTGCATGGCGAAGCGGCGGCGCAGCAGGCGCGCCAGGCGGCACAGACTTTGTTTGGCGACGGCGCGTCATCTGATGCCGTGCCGCAAATCAATCTGCCGAAAAAAAAGTTTCAGCACGGCCTGGGCGTGATCGAGCTGTTTGTCGCGGCGGGTTTGGCCAATTCGAAAAGTGAAGCGCGCCGCTTGATTACACAGGGCGGGGCTTATGTCAATCAACGGCGCATTGAATCCATCGAAGAAAAAGTCGATTTAACCGACGCTCGGGAAGGCTTCATGATGTTGCGCGCCGGCAAAAAGCGGTATCAAAAAGTCGTCGTCGACGTGGATTAAATAAAAAGGCTGCGTTCTCAAAGCCTCCGCATAACACGATGCCCTGAGCGCGCAGCCGGCGTGGAATAACCGCAAAATTTACACCTTGCTTTGAATCTTGGGGGACTTCACGCGCACCACTTTGAAATTGTACTCGTTGACATAGACTTCTTTTAATTTTCCATCCGGCGTTTCGATTTGAAAGCGATAGAACCAACCGCCGTTTTCGTGTTTCAATCGCCACCGCATCACTTCACCGGCAACGGCGGCCTTGGCGACAAGCTCCGCGCGCTTTTGGGCCAGCATTCGCGCTTGCAGCCGGCGGCGGCCATTTTTTGAATCGATGATAATCGTATCAAGAGCGCTGGTGTAGGCGTCAATCACAGCCTTGAATAAGGTGTCACCCTGCATGACGTAAACTTCGTAAACCATTTCGGGTTCATCTCCTCGCCGTTCAATGAACTCGACTCGGCCGGCCCCAACCTTGCTCAAGGCCACCTGGTGGGCGCGATCTTCGCCAATGAGCTTGCGTCCTTGATTTTGCGCAAACCCCGACTCTGAAAACCCCACAGCCCAAATGCTCAACAGCATCAGAGCATGCTTCATAAGCTCCTCCATAAATGTAATTGCGGTGAATTTAATGATGCCCACCATCACAAGCTCTATATCTTTAGTAATATAAGCGCGGCAGGTTGATTTTGCGGAAAGGCGCCGGCGGCGTGCAGAAAATTTTTTCAAAAATTTAAAATCACAAATCCGGGAAATGCGCCGGCAGTTTGGTTAAATCTTCCGGCGTGTTCAGATTAAACATGGCTTCCGGATCGGCAGGCGGGATGACATGAAGAGCCAGCTTCGCAAGGACGGCGTGCACGCGCAGATCACGATTTTGCACGGCGTTCTCGATAACAGGCAAAGCGGATTTCGACCACAACGCGCAGAGCGGCTGCAGACCGGCGGGCGTCTTAGTCAAAATAACTTGCGTGGTGCGCGGAGCAGCGAGAAGCTCGTCGATCGCGGACGATTTGAGGCAGGGAAAATCGCAGGCGAGAAAAAAATTCCATTCGAAGGGAGAATGCACCAAGCCGGCGTGAATTCCGGCGAGCGGTCCGCAACCGGGGTAATGATCCGGCAGCGTCGGCCAGGGGAAACGCGCGTATTCGGCGGGGGAGTTGGTGACGATAAAAATTTGTTGAGCCGGTGGAATCGCGGCGGCAACCCGCTCGATGATCGATTTGCCCTCGATAACGAAAAGCGCTTTATTTCGGCCAAAGCGGCGGCTTTTGCCACCGGCTAAGATGTAAAAATGCATCTTCGTCTTTTGAAATTTTGGTCATGGGAGGGCTCGCCCGGTTTTGTTTAGGCTTTCTCCAAAATAGAATTTTTTGTCACGGCTGTTGTTACGACCTCGACGATCGCATTATAATCCGGAATGCCGCACAGCGGATCGCAAACGCCGCGGCGGATGAGATGGTTGCCTTCCGGCCAGTGCACCTGCAAATTGCCGGGCCGAATCGGCGCGATTTTCACCCGCCCGTTAAATTCGCCGAGGTTGTTTTTCAAAACCACCGGCGCGCCCTCGCTGAGACCCAGCGCTTTGGCATCT
>Ga0209172_10007976_pt1 | contig 10591 bp, 12 predicted proteins | sample LarsenN4metaG_FD_184113 | JGI IMG/M metagenome (GOLD analysis project Ga0209172, IMG submission 184113) | Hot spring sediment bacterial and archeal communities from British Columbia, Canada, to study Microbial Dark Matter (Phase II) - Larsen... ... | reverse complement strand
AGCAGCTTGATCAGCTTCTGCTTGGCACGGATGTAGCGGCGAATCCGCCGGTCCATGTAGTCGAGGAAACAGACGATGGCGGCTTGTTCGGGGAGGGGTGGGAAGGGAATACTCATTCCCCCAACGAACTGCCAATCAGCGCGCGGCATCTTCGCTCCAAAGGTCGAAGCGTTAATCGCGTCAATGATCGGCTTTGATCGGATGAGTTGTTCTAGATAACCGGGCAACAAGCTGGAGTCAATTGGTCGCAATACTAAGAACTCACCGACGCACACGCCGTTTCGATCTGGGCGTGTGACCTTTGCTAAATAGGGTCGTAATTTCCCAAAGAGCACATCTCCAGCCCGGAATCGTTTCACCTGACTATCGAAACTAATGTCTGACTCGGATTGGCGAAGCCTCCCGGTCCAGCTCTCAACATGTTCGAGAGCGATGTATATCTCGTCACTCTCACGCCCCTCTGTCTGCTCAATAATGCTCGACACAAGACTCTTAAGCCGGCGTACCTCCCATTGTGCCGGCACTTGCCCCAGCCACGGCACGCCAGAGTCCTTCATTCTAGGATAAGGCTTGAGATCGCTCATGAACCAGCCACCAGCACCGACGGCGGGCCGGCGATGACGATTCCCTCCGGGGTGAAGACCCGCCAATCATCGGGATCGTAGGTATACACACGCCGCACGCCGATCAATAGCGCCGTCGCCGCATGTCGGGCGTCGTGGATGCGACGGGCCGTGAGCCGGTATCCTTCGGCCAAGTCCAACATCCTGAGACCCGCCCCTAGGCCGGTCTCAAGAATCAGGCGGCGGGAAGGGGCAGCGGCCAGCAGCCGCACGGCCGACGCGGCGACTTCCGGGGGATGAGGCGGCTGAGCGCCGACCCAGGTCAGAGCGGCATAAACCTCGGCCAGCACCCCCACTGAGGTACAGGCCGCAAGCTCGCCATGACGCGCTGCCTCGACGATACCCCGAGCCTCAGCGTGGCGGGGGTCGTCGCGTAGCAGCGCGCCGATGAACAGGCCGGCGTCGAGAAAGACCCGCTCAGCGGTGGTCATAGATGGCGTCCTTCCAGCCGGGTGTGACCCATCCGTCTAGGATCGGCAGCGGCTTCAGGTCCGCGGCGGGGGGCTGCGGGGCAGGCTTCAAGCGCAGCCGCAGGAACTCGGCGAAATCCAGCACCTCCGCCTGCTGTTCGGGCGGGAGGGCGTGCAGGATTTCCAGAATCCGTTCCGCAACGGTCATGGCTGTTCCTCCAACAGCATTTTGTCCCAGCAAACCCTCGGCTTCTTTCTCCACCGCCTGAGTGTCGGCGCTCGGCGCTGATCTCCTCCAGCGTGCGCAGCGGCTAGACGGCCCAGGCATTTGTATTAGGTAAATAGCTCATCTCAGAGGGTCTCGCTCTTCGTATTCACCCTGAGGTTCACGCGTCAGCGGTTCGCCCTCCCAGGCGCCGGCTGTCTCCTCGAAAAAGCCTGGCGGTCATCCGAGGCCTTCAGCCGCCTTGACAGGCTCGAATACCACAACCAGATCGACATCCTGGCCAGCGAACTCCCGCGGCATTCTGAACGTCGCCTGACCTTCCTTATCCACATGCACCCTGACATGTAAGGTCCGATCGTTAGACCCTGGAAAAATCGGCCCCGGACATCTCCCACCCATAACGGGTTAGTTATTGATTAGCGGCTAAGCGATAAGGTTAAGTAGGAACATGTTGAGGTTGGGTAAGACGGAAGAGCTTGGACAGCTCATCCACCACAGAGCCGGCACCTGCGTTCATCAGCGTCCGAATGACGCTGGTGAACGCGGCAAAGGCGTCAGCCCCACGTCCGCTCTTCGAGCACTGCGACACTTTCCGGGCGATCACCGCTGGACGCAACGCCCTTTCCGCCCGATTATTCGTCGGCTCGATCCGCGGGTCGGCCAAGAAGCGCACCAAGTTCTCACGGTCATGGTGCCAGCCGAGTTCATTGAGCAGCCGCTGATTGTCCGGATCTTGCAGGCGGCGATCGCGCAGGTGATAGGTCAGCTCAGCGTACAGGGTTTCGGCTTCGGCCTTGAACTCCGGTACGCCGTCGTCACGGTGTGCATGCCACAGGGCGAGCGCGTCCTGCAACAGCCCCTTGAGCGGTTCCCCGAAGTCACGTGCCCGGCCCCGCTTTGTCGCCAAGACGTCCCTGAGCGATCGCAAGATATGGCTCAGACATTTTGGTGGCATGACGTTGTCGAACGCTTGGGCATCATAGCTGCTGCCCCGGTCCGTGACCATCACCCCCTCGTAGTCCGCCGGGATCACCGCCTAGACTTCCTCGTGGCGATGGCGGGACCGAATCTGATAGACCGTCGCTGTGCCGGTCTCGAACGCCATCAGGTCGGCGGCCTCACCCCCCACGCGCCACCCCGTGTCATCGGTGTGCACGACTGGCGCGATCGGCACCGCCGCGCGCAACTGCTCGTAGACAGTGCCGACCGTGTTTTGAGCCTGCCGCAGGGCATCCTGCGTGAGGGCGCCCTGGGTCACCTGCACCCCCGTCAACACCTGCAACACCCCCGGGACCTTGCGCACTGGAACCCCAACGCCATAGTGCAACGCATGCGCCGCAGCCTTCACTCGGGGCCCCAGCCGGTGGGCGGTCGCCCCGTGTTGGTCCGAGGCCAAGTCTGGATGCTGCCCACGCACCTAGGTACCACACACGATGCACCGGCACACCCACACCCGGTATCGGGTCACTTGCGGTCGGGGCAACGTGGGCAACTCGGTGCGATAGGCGAAGTCCACGCGCTCCTCCACCAGTTCCCCACCACACGCAGGGCAGGCATCACACGACACGTTCACGTCGACTGGCGGCTCGGGGATCGCCTCAGGCGGTGGCGCCGCCCGGTAGCAGAAGGTGCCAGAACCAGGCTTCCGGCCAGGGCGCTTTGGCTCGGGCTCTCGGGTGCCTTTGGAGAACGGGGCGGCCGGCCGTTTCCCGCCCCGTTTCAGTTGTTCGATCTCCGCGCGCAAAGCCTCGTTACTGGCGACCAAGGCGGCCACCTGCCGTTGCAGCGCGGCATTCTGCCGTTGCAGCTCAGCCATCAACGCGAGCAGTTCTTCCCGATTCAAGGATGCGAGGGGGGCAGGCGCACTCATGGCTCAAACTATAGACCCCTCGCCTGGAGATCGCAATGCGGTCCGCTAATCAATTACACGGGTTAGAGCCCCACTCCGTCGCTGGCCGCACATCCCACGGATCGGGACTCGTTTTCACCCGGTGGCATTCGTTGATGCGCCTTAGACAGCATCATAGCACCATACGTATGTGGTTAAAGTTCACCACGTCCAGACCAGAGCGCTTCAGATGTTGTGACAATTTGAAGTCATCCGTCAGTACCAGGACTCTTCCCTCTGCTATTCTGGCGATAACCACATCCGTCAGGCCAAGCCTCAAAAAGGCCGAGTCTTCCGCTGCGATAGTACTCTGAATATACTGTTCGCGAATAACCTGCACGGCCTGCGAGAAGATCTGAAACACGCGCGTTCGTCGCGGCTCAGCCATCTGTCCTGCCAGATTGCTCACCTCCGTGAGGATATTGGGCACCGTTATGATCGACCGAAAGTGCTGCAGAAAGCGACACAGAATCGTATAGTCGTCGCGAGTGAACATTTTCGTGCGCTTGAACATTGGTATCAGCTGCGGGTCAAGCGTCCCTACAATGTACATGAGCAAAATATTCGTATCGACCAACACGTCGCCCCCACGGACACGTGATAGCACTGGGGTGAGCCCATCAGTCATGGCTGGCGGATCTTCATTTCAACGACGCGGCCGTCCTCCACGCGTACTTTTAAGACTTTATACTCGCGCTCAGGAGGTCTCAAGATGGCCAAGGGATCTCGGACAGAGGTCGGAGAATCATATCCGATGGTGATGTACCAATATTTTTCGTCGTCCGACAGCCAAACTTCCTCCAAACGTAGGTTCTTGAGTTGCTCGTCGGAATAGAGATCTTTCAAGTATGTCACTGCCGTCGCGACCGCTGTCTTCACATCTAGCTCATTCATCCTTAAAACTCCCAACTCGCCCAACCGTCTATGGCAAATGGGGAAAGCTACCCAAAGGTTTGCCTCGGCGTTGCTGCCCCCCTTCGCCAAGGGAATAATATGCTCGATTTCCAGACGAGCCATGACCAGATGCTGTGGACTCAAGCAATACCCACAGCGGCTTTGGGCCGCTGTCCGCACACGACGCTCGATAGCCGCGGAGATGGAGGGACGCACCATGAAGTCACGTGAGGGAGGGTCTCAAACCACGGGACACGGCGACCTTCCAGGCTTCGGCTTTGCGCACTAACCCCCGCCGGTACATCTGCATGAGGGCGTCCAAACGGGTGCGGTCGGCGTCGGTGCGTTGGCCTTCGCGATTGTGGGCAAGCAACCGGCTCAGCTCCTCTTGGTCCTCGTGAGCCATCTGCATATCACACAAGGCCAATATTTCTTCATCCGAGAGCACTTCAACCGGCACCTCAGCCGCAGCCCGATCGATCCAGTCGACTAAGACGTCCTCGACACGCCGGTGCGTAGTCGCTGCCACAGCCCGCGCGCTGCGAATCACATGCTCGGGCAGTTCGAGAGTCACGATTTCCCTCATGCTCATGCTCCTGTCCATCAGGCTGAATGCCGTCAACGCCTGTGCCTCTCCGATAGGGTCCCTGGCCAAGTACAGTATACGCGCAGAGCGAATAGACAACTTATCGGCCACGATCCCACTACCGAGCCTGATCATATAAACCCGTGCCGACGCAGCTCGTTCCCGCTACAGTTATGAAGTCTACTGACTATCAGGCGTTCCGTTAAGTAATCCAACAATTGCTCTCGATAGTCAGCACGATGCACGTCGTCCTGCTCGCCTACTTGACTCGTAAGTGTAGCAGCAAAGCAGCCAGTGACGTAGAGTCAAATTGACGCCGAGAACTCACGCCGGCTGTACGAGCAGGTGCTCGTGTGCCTGGGTAATGCCTTGCACTGACTCCTCGAAATCGTCGACGACCGAGCTCACTCACTCAGCTCAACATCTACCAGGATCTGTCCCAATAGCCCCTCGGTCTCCTTCTCCAGCGCCAGGATGTCGGCGCGGATCTCCTCCAGCGTGCGCAGCGGCTGCGGCTTGTAGAAGTAGCGGGTGAAGCTGATCTCGTAGCCGATCTTCACGTTGTCCGGGACGTACCAGGCGTCGGGGGCGTAGGGCAGCACTTCGCGGCGCAGGAAGGCTTCGATGCCGCCTTCTTCCAGCAGCGGCACCTGCTCGGTGTCGCGCAGGTCGGGGTCGGGCTCGTACTCGACGACGCATGCCGTGCCATCGAGAGTGACGGCAAACAGCCCGCACAGAGGGTTAGGTTTCGCCTTCCCAGGCTTGTGGACCCTCGCAATCACCTCCTTTGCGGCCTCATCGCGCTCAGCCAGGACGCTCTGGAGCAGTTTCTTGCGCTTGGCGGTGAGCTTGACCCCGTAGGCTTCGGCGTCGTACGCCACGGCGTCCAGGAAGGCGTTGAAGTCGGTGTGCGGACCCGGCCCAAGCGCTTCGGCGACACGTTCAACGACGTTGGCGATCGGCTTCTCATCCGCGTCCAGACAGGTACGCCGGAAGGCGCGCAGCCGTTCGTCGCCGAGATCGACTCTCAGGCGCAGCGGCCGTTCGACCGTTACCTTCCAGTAGCCAAACGCCTCGTTGGGGAAGATCTTCGACTGTTCGGTCTCCTCAAAGGCGAGGAAGGTATCGCAGATGCGTTGGATATCTTCCTCCGACAGCTCGCAGTTTTTCTTGCCGAGGTTCTTGCGTAGCGGCTTGAACCACTGCGTGGCGTCGATGAGCTGCACCTTGCCACGGCGATGGCGCGGTTTGCGGTTGCTGAGCACCCAGACGTAGGTGGCGATGCCGGTGTTGTAGAACATGTTGAGCGGCAGGGCGACGATGGCTTCGAGCCAGTCGTTCTCGATGATCCAACGGCGGATGTTGCTCTCGCCCTGGCCGGCATCCCCGGTGAACAGCGAGCTGCCGTTGTGCACCTCGGCGATGCGGCTGCCGAGTCGGGTGCTGTGTTTCATTTTGCTCAGCATGTTGGCCAGGAAGAGCATCTGGCCGTCGCTCGAACGGGTGATGAGCGAGTATTCCGGGTTGCCGGCATGCTCGATGACGAAGCGAGGATCTTTGATCCCTGCCTTGCCACCCATGCGCTCCAGATCGCCCTTCCAGCTCTTGCCGTAGGGCGGATTGCTGAGCATAAAGTCGAACTCGCGCGCCGGGAAGGCGTCGTTCGACAACGTCGAATGCTCCGGGCCGCCGACGATGTTGTCCGCGGCGTCCCCTTCGCCCTTGAGCAGCAGGTCCGCCTTGCAGATGGCGTAGGTCTCGGCGTTGATTTCCTGGCCGTACAGATGTGTGGCCACCTGCTTGCCGCGCGCGGCGGCGAGCTCCTGCAGCGTCTCCTCGGCGACGGTCAGCATACCGCCTGTGCCGCAGGCGCCGTCGTACAGCAGGTAGGTGCCCGACTCGATGTCGTCAGCGATGGGCAGAAAAATCAGCTTCGCCATAAGCTTCACGGCGTCGCGCGGGGTCCAGTGCTCGCCGGCCTCTTCGTTATTCTCCTCGTTGAAGCGGCGGACGAGCTCCTCGAAGACCGTTCCCATGGCGTGGTTATCGAGGCCAGGGTGCTTGATTGAGCCATCGGCGTTCAGCACCGGGTTAGGGCTCAGGTTGATGTCGGGCGACAGGAACTTCTCAATCAGCGTGCCAAGGGCGTCGGCCCTTGAGAGGCGTGGGATCTGGTTGCGGAACTCGAAGTTGTCGAGGATGTCCTGGACGTTGGGCGAGAAGCCGTCCAGGTAGGCCTCGAAGTCGGCTCTAAGCTGCTGCTGGCTGGCGCGGGCTTTGAGGTCGCGCAGGGTGAATTTAGACGTGTTGTAAAAGGCCTGGCCGGCGGCTTGCCGCAGCGCCTGATCCTGGTGCACGATGCCAGCGCGATCGAGTGTGGCCTTCATGTCGAGGACGGCCTGTTTGGTCGGCTCCAAGACTGCGTCCAGCCGGCGCAGGACGGTCATCGGCAGGATCACATCGCGGTACTTGCCGCGGACATAGAGGTCCCGCAGGACGTCATCAGCGATGCCCCAGATGAAGTTCGCGATCCAGTGGAGTTGAACCTGCTCCATGTGTGTCCTCGTTGTTCGGGAAGTTTGCTGCCTTGGTCAACCGCTGCTGATTCTCGACTCTACGTCTGTGAGCGACGGGTTTCAAAGGGATTGATGATGTGTATCCGATTCTCTACCACAGCCAGCAAGGTCATCTGCATGCGTCTTTGTGTGACGCCGATGCACTTCGAGGATTTGATGGTACCATCTTTGATCTTGGTCTGAAACTCTATCACATGCTGGCGGTCGCCTGCAAAACTCTATGAAGGCAGATTACTTCTCACTAAGGAGATGATACATCCATGAAAACGCCACGGTGAAAATGGCTCTTGATCATAGATACAATCTCCAACCTCGCCATCTCCCCTCACCCGTGCCCGCTCTCGGAGCGGGGAGGCGTCAGGATCGGCTGCGGGAGGCACCGATGCTTCCCTCTCCCCCTGGGAGAGGGCGAGGGTGAGGGCGGTTCCAAACGCCTCTCATCGGGCTGGCTTCCCTCACCCCGGCCCTCTCCCGAAGGGAGAGGGGGATTCGTTCACCTTCACCTGTGCCATTTCAGGAGGCATCAGTGCCCGGCGTCGACGGCTGCCCAGTCAAGGCCTCCTCTTTCATGGCCCGCAAAAAGCCCTGTACGCGTTGCATATAGGCTTGGCGGTCGTGGGTCTGGAAGATCATGCCGGCCATGCGCACGGGGTCGCCGAAGAAAAAGCGCTCATACTGCGCTTGGCGAGCGGCGAAGGCGGAGAGCGTTGCATCCCAGGCCAGACGAAAGAGGGGCAAGCGATCGTAGGCCTCGGCCCGCGCCGCCTGGAAATAGCGCCTGATGTCTTCGGCCAATGCCGGCTGCCGCAGGTCGGCTTCGGTCACCGTTGCCACGATGCCGCTGGCCGACAACTGCTGGATGATCTCAACCAGACGCGGATACCACCGCAGATAGAGGTTACGGGCGGCGTCGAGGGGTGGCCAGGCGGGGCGTACCGCTCCATAAGCATCCACCTCGGCGTCGGCCTCGGCAGCCCGCAGCAACCCCCTCATGGTCTCGAGGTAGATCCACATCTCCGCCACCTTCTCCTGGACATGCTGGAAGCTTTCGATGGCGATGGTGTCGACGATCAACGACGCCAACCCCAGGAAGAACTCGGTCTTGGCGATGTTCTTGACGATCACCTGATGCGCCATGCCGGCGATGGCGCCGGTGGCGGCGTAGGCGCGGTTGGCGCGTTCGACGTTGCGATAGACGAAGACCCGCTCCCACGGCACGAAGACGTCGTGGAACACGACCACGGCGTCGATCTCCTCGAAGCGCGAGCCGAGGGGATGGTCGAAGTGCGAGCGGCCGTAATCCACCGTTTCGCGGCAGAGAAAACGCAAGCCCGGGGTGTCGCAGGGCAGGGCGACGGCGTAACAGTATGGCGCGTCTTCCTCGGTGTTGCGCAGCAGGGTTGAAGGAAACACCATGATCTCATCCACGGCCGGCAGCGTAGCCAGCATGCGTGCGCCGCGGATGACGATGCCGCCGTCGGTCTCTTGGACCACACGGGCGGCCAGGTAGGGATCAGCCTGCTGGGCAGGGCCGACGGCGCGGTTGGCCTGGGGATTGATGAGGGTGTGTGTCAGGCAGAGATCGTTGTCGCGCAGGTATTCGTAGTACCGCCGCATATGATCGGCGAAGGCGCGCTCATCGCTGCCTAAAAAATCGGCGCCGGAGGCATAATAGGCCGTGGCACGGTTGAGGTAATCGGGCGTGCGCCCCAAAAACCCGAAGTGCTGGTCGGCCCAGACCTTCATCATGCGGCTGACGCGCCGCAGGTCGTCGAGCGTGTGGGGGATCATGAACGACAATCCCACCGGCTCGCCGGTGGCCGGCGACGGGTAGAGCATGTCCCCCTGGCGTTGCCATTGCAGGTCGTAAAGTGTCGCCAGGCTCTGCAAGCCGTTTCGAAAGGCGGGATGGGTGGTCGGGTCCTTGACGAGTTCGCCCCTATGCCAGAGATCCCGTGGATGCTCGCGGACTCGTTGCAGGAACTGGGCTCCGGTGCGCGCGCTCATCGCTCCCTCCTCACGGCATCAAGCCTCCGTCGACGTTGATCGCCTGGCCGGTGACGTTGGCCGCTTCATCGGAGGCCAGAAACACCGCCATCATGGCGATGTCGTCCGGCGTATTGCTGCGCCGGATGGGAATGGTCTCCTCGCGCGCCTTGACGATCTCCTCGATCGGCACGCCACGCTGGCGGGCGCGTTCCGTCGCCAGGCGTTGGAACATATCCGTACGGGTGACGCCGGGGCAAATGGCATTGACGTTGATATTGTCCGGGCCGAGCAATTGCGCCGCCACTTTGGTGAGGGCGATCACGCCACCTTTGCTGGCGGCATAGGCAGCGTTGGAGGTGCCGGGATAGCCCTTGCCGGCGATGGAGGCGATGTTGACGATCTTGCCGTACTTGCGCCGCGCCATCTCGCGGGCGACACTCTGCAGGCAGAAAAACAGGCCCTTCAGGTTGATGCTATGCATCCAGTCCCAGTCGGCCTCGGTGATCTCGAACAGCCCAAGCGCCTTGGTGACACCAGCGTTGTTGACCAGGATATCGATCTTGCCGAACTCCTGCAGCGTTTGTTTGACCATGCGGTCGATCTCCGGCAACTGCGACAGATCTGCCTGAATGGGCAGGCATTTCCGTCCCTGCTCGCGCACCTCCTCGACGACCTCCCGCAACGTGTTGCCGTTCACCTCAACGGCCGCGATATCCGCCCCTTCGCGGGCGAAATGCAGGGAAATAGCGCGGCCCATCCCCCGTCCGGCTCCGGTCACAATGGCGACTTTATTGGCTAACCGCATTGGATGATCCTCCCTTAAGGGCTGGGTGCCTCAATTGATCGTGTGAGTACGGCGGTAGCAGCCAGATTGCTGCTTCCTCACCCCAGGCCTCTCCCGGCAGGAGCATAGGCACCAAGTTCAGCGTGACGGCACGCTGGAACAGGGTGTGATGCCCCTTCCCCCCTTGGCGCCTCACCCCCACCTGTATCCTCCCCTGCAAGGGGGAACGGATCGAAAAGGTCCGTTATTCCTCTCGATTCTCCTTAACTTGGCGCCTATGCCCGGCGGGAGAGAGGTACCTTCGCGTACAAGATGCCGACGCACACCTGAACATAAGCGGAGGCGACCATGCTGGGGTGGGCGACGGCGCCACTGTAGCGGAAGCTGCGGCAAAAATCCACTGTCGGCCTGGCCAGAAATTGCCAGGGCCGTGCCGCTCTGATAGAATCGCTTGATGACGGTGAGTGGGTGTGTGGGCATCGGAGCCGGGATCACGATGGAAACTTTCAGCGCAGCATATACGGCTCCCTCTCCCGTTGGGAGAGGGTGGGGGTGAGGGCAGTCACACCGCACGAGCAGGCCCAGCTCCCCTCGCCCTAGCCCTCTCCCGTGGGG
>Ga0209172_10007974_pt1 | contig 10595 bp, 9 predicted proteins | sample LarsenN4metaG_FD_184113 | JGI IMG/M metagenome (GOLD analysis project Ga0209172, IMG submission 184113) | Hot spring sediment bacterial and archeal communities from British Columbia, Canada, to study Microbial Dark Matter (Phase II) - Larsen... ... | reverse complement strand
AAACACCAAATGAAATTTATAGACATAGTAAATTGATGCTAAAAAAGTCTTAAGAGCTTTAGCTCTTAGGAAGAGGTTCGTAGCTTAGCTTTCTCTGATTTCTGTCTAGTCGATTGGGTCCACCTCAATACTCAGGGCACTACCTTATCTTTCCTAACCCTAAAACTTCGCTTTTGCTTGACTCAACATTTTCTTGAGTTCGTCGTTGAGTTCTCGAAATAGGTACCGAGGGCTAACTTCATCTAGTACCTCTACGATGGAGTTCATCTGGGATGGGGTGAGATTTGGGCTACCCGTTAATGTCTCGAACTTGACTTTGATAATGTAATCCCGCAGGTCATCCAGAGAAACCTGGTTGTTTACCATGTCCGAGACGATTTTGCTGGACTTGGCAAATTGGATGAAATCTTTGTTCAGCAGGTCATAGGAGAGGTCACCTTTCTTATTTGTATAGGCATCCACAATCGCTCGGTATTCTGCACTATCCACAACTGCGAAATCCTCTGCCAGAAACTCCTCAATGTCGCCTGTGGTCTCAGCTGGAGCTTCTCCGCTAAGTTGCACTTTCCCCCGACGGGAATAGGGCATTCCCCCAGTTAACTCTATCGCTTCTTGGAAGGCTTCCAGAGGATATATCTCAAGGTTCGTATTGGGAGAGGGAACAGGTTCCCCAGTTTTACGACTGATGCTAGCGAATCCAGGCTGTGTGGTGTCATAGCGTAGAATAACCACCCCTGGACCATCCTTGAGCTTTTGGCGATAGGCGACGGCGGCGAGCGTTGATAATTCAACTAGTTTTGTTCTAATAATCATTTTCACACCTATGACATCAAAAATTTGAGTGGGTATTGTCCGGTCGTACGTCATTACCTAGAAAGGGATATGCCAGATAGCAGCTAGAACTTAACCGTGGATAAGCAAATAATTTTGCGCAATTAGCAAATGAGTAATGTCAATCCCTAATTGATGCTTAAGCAAGCATTCTGGGCTTTAAGAGTAGAGCCACAATTTATCATTTGGCTTTATTAACTGTGAAGTCTCAATTGTATAGGGAATTGCCACGAAAAGATTAGAAAAGGCCCTCAATTATATGAGGGCTTTGTTTATTCGCTGGATGAGCGATTCCTAAAATAGTACAAGATTAATTGTAAAAGAAGACCTTTAAAGAGAACTTCCTAAGATGACTTGAGGATGGTAAGAGAATCGTTGCAACGGGAAAGCTCCCCAAGGTAAATGAGGGCTTTGGCACGAACTGAGCGGTTCATAGGGCGTATACTGTTGCTCCAATTCCAAGAGATCCAGTTTCCATGGAAAGGCGATGCTCATAATAAATGACCCACTAGGAGGGTTATTTCTTTCATCAAGCTGTATGCTCTATGGTCAGGAGAACAACTCTCCAAACCATTGCTAGATAAAGCCTTTAATTAGGACTTTGCCTTTTTTGCTTCTATGTGCTTATTGTCCTAAGAACAGCCATTTCCTCACTTTACATTGCAACCTGTTTAGTCAAATTTCGTTTGGGTTGTCTTCTCAGCGAGCCGTAAAGTTGCTGCGTCCATGATCAATGCCACTGCCAGTAACAGTGCAAAAAGAACGTCGAATGACACCTGCACTAGCCTGAATATCACAATTACCCGAAGCTGGCACTGTACGATAGCCCATTTCTGAAGACCGGAACTGATTGACCTGAAGTTGAATCGTGCCCTCAAAGTTGCTGCGAACAACACCGATATATTCAATCGAAAAGCCTCCAGCTGTGAGACTCATTGATGCTTGATTGTTGCTGGGTCGTACAATCACCATCTGGGCATCCCCACGCCCACTGTAACGAGCATTGTTAATCGTGCCTGTCGATTTGAAGATTTCATTCGTGTTCGTTCCACCTGTGGGCGGAGTTGGCTTTTCAGCTTTGAGGTAGCGAGCAAAGACCCAGCCTTCCCCGCCCCGTTCACCAACGATAAATGCCCAATCGCCTTGACGTCGCGTTACCTCAACTCGATCGCCTTTCTTCAGTACATAAGTGATTGGAAAGTTTGTTCCAGGACCACGACGAACATTTAGATCATTACTGGTAACGGTATACAGCTGAGCAAGTGCCGCACTGATTGAAAAGATAGCCCCTGCGCAACCGGCCAAACAAGCTGCTGCGATCTTTCTGATATGCATTTAAAGCTTAACTCTTAAAGGTTTGCAATCTGCTGGATGAAGCTCTGCAATTACTTCAATCTAGCTTTCTACGGCATTAAAGCTATCAGGTTTTCTACGAAGAAAGCAATAGAGTCGCTTGGAAATAAGGATAGAAATCTCCATAAGTTTTACTTGTGGAGATTCCAGTGATTTTGATAAGAACCGCTGTGAAAGACTCACAGCGAAGCTTTCACTGGTTGCTCAATAAGTTTATTCTACGGGAGTAAGATTTAAACTTATGTTTTATTGTTTCATCAGTGACAACGTTTTTCAAACTTTAAATAGTAGCTTCTAGAACATTAACAAAATAGTCGAAAGTTTTGATGAACCGAAAGTTCGCCTTAATCTTCAGATAAACCAAGTAGATACAGTTTAGATTTGCGCGATTCATTTGAGAAATGGTGTGAGTTAAATATAAGACTAAACATGAGACTAAAAAATAATGACCAGCCTAAACAAACCAACTATGCTTTGCGTGATTTTAGTTCATTTCTGTTGAGACCATTGAGACCGACGCCGTTTCAAGTCGGTATTGGTCTGCTTGTGAACGCGATCGCGTTTACGACAGTCCCTGTTCACGCAGAGTTATCGTCTGTCTTTCATAACGATGCTGCTTCTGAGACCTCTTCTTCACGCAATCTAGAATCCCCCCGCTCTGGTAGCATTGTGAAGCACGCAGCTGGTTTATTACCTCAATCTGATACAAATCTGGCCGCAGAAACTCACACTTCCGCGTTGCTAGAAATCCCTTTCTCGCTCAATGCGCTCGCGCAGTCGGGCGCACCGAACCCTCAAGTTGCTGAACCCGCCAGTGAATCCGCCGAACCCGCCACTGAATCAACTGAACCTATTCCTGAGCCGCCTGAACCCGTTACTCAAGCTGCACCGCCGAATGATTGGCAAGTATCCGCCAAACCGTATATTTTTGTGCCTTTTCGGGTTAAATTAGATGCCACAGTGGCCGGGCGTTCGGCTTCCATTGATTTGGGCTTAAGCGATATTTTGGATTTTGACCGAGCCTTCGATGCGGGTGTTTTTGTAGAAGCCCAAAAAGGTAGGTTTGGGTTGATTTTGAATGGCTTTTATGTCTCGGCTAAAAACAGCGGCAATTTAGGTGTGACCTTTCCGGCAGGGACTCTGCCAGGTGTCGGAGCGAGTATCCCTATCCCTGTCCGGGCAAGTGCGGACGCAAGTCTATCTATCCGTCAGGGGGTGATTGATTTGGCTGCATCCTATCGCGCGGTCAATACTAAACTAGGGGATCCCACTGCGCCAAATCCCTTTCCTCGTTTGCTTGTGTCTCCGTTTCTAGGATTGCGGATTAATATTTTGCGTCAGAAACTAGAAGTGGATGACGTCCGTCTCAATAATATTCCGGTCGGCAATCTTCCCCTACCGATTACTCTGCCAGTAGACCAAGATTTTCGCTTTAATCGAACCAGCGTTGAGCCTTTACTAGGTGCTCAAATTGAACTGGCTCTATCTGAACGCTGGGCATTTAACATCTGGGGTGATGTATCTGGATTTAATATCAGTGCGGACCAAAACTTAACATGGAATGTAATCGTTTCAGCCCAGTACAATTTCTCTTCCAGTACGGCACTAGAATTGGGCTACCGCTTTAACGGTTTCAGTTTTGAGGATGGGGAAGGACTTAGACGAGCCAAAGTTGATTTGCGTCAAAATGGGGTACAGCTTGCTGTGTTGTTTCGCTTTTAACTGATGTTCACCTAAATTTGTCCGAGTATTCCTAAATTTCGATGGAGCCAGGTAGAACTAGAGCTTACTTACGCTTTCCTGCCGAACGATGCATTGTTTTTGAATGAGGCGATTGTTTGAAATCTTAACTGTGTTTTTTATTTGTAGACCTATAAAATGATTGTTCAGTGCTGCCGAGTTCTTGCTTAAAAACGGATGGCTTTCATCGAATCACTGCTTTGTCCGTGCTGTACGCCAGTTGTTCTACATACCTTATCTCAATATAGTACGAGGGTTGTCGTTCAACCGTTACTGTTGCTAGGGTCAAGTTCTTTGTCTGCAGCGATTAGTAAAGCAAAACAACCTCCAGCATCTGCTCTCCGCAGTGTACCTCTTTCATCGGGTCAAGCCAACGAAATTGTATGAGGAATTAGAATGAGACTCTTCCGTCATTTCTCCCTTAGGCAATGGCTGAAAAGTTAATACTACTAGCGTTTGGAGTAGTCGAAATGAGCTTACTCTGCGATTGGAATCTAAAAGTCGAATCACTTTACGCTTGTTCCTAAAACGAGAGTTGGTGTTCGGTTTATGTGGTCACTGCTTTTTAGGAAATGTGTATGCAATTGCGGTATCGAATCATCTTGGGAGCTTTAATGCTAACGCTGGTAGGGTTGATCGTCCCAATGGGATTTGCACAGAGCCAGTCGCCTGCTGACGTTCCAAATCAGAAGCCTATCAACACTTTATTTGAGAATGTGCGGATCTTTGATGGTATTTCTGACCAACTTTCTGCTTCTTCCAACGTGTTGATTGTTGGCAACAAGATTCAAGCCATTTCCACTAGTACGATTTCTACGCCAGCAGACAGTAGTCTTACCCGGATTAACGGCAAGGGGCGGGTGCTGATGCCGGGGCTGATTGATGCTCATGTTCATATGTTTATGGGAGCGATTCCCCAGGAGAAACTCTTTGCGCCTGATGCGACGCCTCAAACGCTGTTTCAAGATGTCTCAGTCAGCGCCACAGAAATGTTACTGCGTGGGTTTACAAGCGTTCGGGATGTGGCAGGCCCGGCGTTTGATTTAAAGAAAGCGATCGATAGTGGCAAAGTCGTGGGACCGCGTATTTGGCCCTCGGGAGCTATGATTTCGCAAACGTCAGGACATGGAGATTTCCGTTCTACCAAAGATCTTCCCGCAACTCCTTCATCTCCACTTAGTCCGGCAGAAAAATATGGCGTAGGAGCGGTCGCGGATGGAGTCCCGGAGGTACTCCGCCGTACTCGCGAGCAATTAATGAAGGGCGCCAGTCAGATTAAGTTAGCCGCCGGTGGGGGCGTTGCTTCAGCCTATGACCCAATCGATGTTAGCCAGTATACCGAAGCGGAGTTTAAAGCCGCCGTTGACGCTGCCGCAAATTGGAATACCTACGTGACTGTCCATGCTTACACCCCAACTGCTATTCAGATAGCAATCCGAGCCGGAGTGAAGTGCATTGAGCATGGTCAGCTAATGGATGAGGAAACTGCTCAACTAATGGCTAAAGAAAGTACTTGGCTCAGCATTCAGCCGTTCCTTGATGATGAGGATCGCAATCCCTACCCAGAGGGCTCCGAAAGTCGCGCTAAACAACTGTTAGTGTCTCAGGGCACCGACCTTGCCTTTAAGCTAGCGAAGAAGTACAAACTCAAGACCGCTTGGGGCACGGATAATTTGTATAGCCCTAAAGGAGCTGCTCGCCAGGGGGCGAAACTGGCGAAATTAGTGCGCTGGTACACGCCTGCTGAAGTGCTAAGGATGGCCACGAGCGTGAATGCTGAACTGTTAGCGCTGTCGGGGCCACGCAACCCTTATCCTGGAAAGTTAGGGGTCATCGAAAATGGAGCACTGGCTGACTTGGTGCTAGTAGACGGTAACCCACTGGATAATATCAAGCTGATCGAGGATCCAGCTAAGAACTTCGTTGTGGTTATGAAAGATGGCAAGATTTACAAGAACCTGCTTAGTTGATTGGAATAAAAGGACATAGACAGTGGATAAATCAGTAGAAGATCATCCTTTTCAACCAACTTTTAATTGGCGATTACGTCCGGGCTACTTAAGCGAAGGAAATTCTGATTTCGAATCAGTACACGTGCTAATTGGTGAGTTTCTTGCTGATCGCCACTCGCCTGACCCTTTACCTGATGATTCACTTCTAACTGAGAATCCTAAATTTGACTGGGGCAAAGGTAGACCATTGGAGAAGGTAATCAGTTCCAACGTCGAACTCGAGTTTTTGATGCACCATCCAGTCTTGTTTCGTAATGCTATTGCGATTATTGAACCTTGGCAGCATGTGGGGCACAATCCGTTGGGGGAAGAGGTACGAGCATCACTTAACGTTGCCTACATTGCTCAAAAAATTGCCGATTGTGATTCGATTTTATTTCCGGTATGGTCGTCTGGCCTGCTTGACCCAGACGTTGTCGTGCCTTTAATTACATCCGGGTTAGCCGTCGTTGTAGAAGGTGGTAATCCGTCTGTTCGAGATGCTTCAACATTCAATGGGTCAAACTGTTCACTCGATGACCTTCATTCTTTAATCGAAAGGTTGTTAATTTCCCGATCGCCCACTAGTGCGTTGGCTTTATTCATTTGTTTAGGGCATCAACTTGCAGCTCAGGGCCACATCAACTTGATTAAACGAGCTGTGCGGCAAGTCCTAAGTTTAGATGCACTTCCCAGAGATCGAGACGGTAGAATGATGCGATCGCTAAAACGGGTGTGTCAGCGCATTGAGTCGATGGGTTGTTCCCTCAAAATTAAGAAGCGCAATGACCATGTGATTGAAGGGTGGGATGATCCGGAATTTGCAGTGGGTCCAAATGAATATTCGGAAGTCGGTGATCGGCAGTTACATCATTATCAATCTCCCAATGGAGAAGCACTTGGTATTCATCAAGACTTGATTGATGCCCATGATATTACGGCCGATCAGTATGAGGGTGTGATTGATACGGCGATTGAGTATGAGCGAGAAGTCAACATTGCCATGTTTCACTCCGATGAGGTGAATCAGGAAGCGATTTTATTTGCAAATTGGGCTTACCGTTTATTACATGATGCGATGATTCCGCATCGCTCCGTTTTAGCGGCTAGTCAGTTGTCGTGGTTACTGAAACTGCCGGATGCGGTCGAGATTCTTTGCTCTACAACCATTGGTGATGAAATTGTGACGGAATGTTCGGCCACCTGCATCATTTATCGAGATTTTGAAAGTAAACAGGTGCGGCGATCGTTCACGTGTCAATTCCACCCAGAGTTGTTGTCTGATTTACGAGCCGTTGGAGTCTCTGAGCCACCCGCCTATGCTCAGTTGAAGACAGATGATGGGGCACGCCTGTTTGCTCGGTTGCTCTACGAAGGGATGCAGGAATAAGTTAACGCTTCTGAAGCGACAATCACTGGTGAGCCTTAAATTTTCGATTAAATGGATTAAGTCGCTTAAACAACGGTTAAAAGGAGTTGAGAAATGAAGTTCATTCTATCCACCTGTGTGTTTGGATTGATAGCAAGTATTTTACTGAACCCGCTTGCAGCGATCGCTTGTACTCGGGTCGTCTATAAAGGCCCCAATCAAACTGTGCTGACAGGACGAAGTATGGATTTTAGTCTTGATATACCAGCGAATCTTTGGATTTTTCCACGCGGTATTCAGCGCAATGGCGAAGTCGGACCAAACTCGATTCAGTGGAAATCTCGCTATGGCAGCGTCATCGCGAGTTCCTGGGATATAGCCACTTCTGACGGGATGAATGAGAAGGGGCTTGTCGCAAATATCCTTTGGCTTGGAGGGTCAAAATTCCCGCCATTCGATAAGAATGGTCGTCAAAAGGGTTTGACTGTGGCAGCTTGGGTCCAGTATGTACTCGATAACTTCGCGACTGTTGCGGAGGCAGTGGAGGCTTTACGTAAGGAGGAATTTGTTGTTGTTACAGACTATATTCCAGGGACAGACAAATTTACCACGGTGCATTTATCGATGTCAGATGCCACAGGTGACAATGCCATTCTCGAATACGTGAATGGCAAGTTGGTCATTCATCATGATCCCTCCTACACGGTGATGACGAACGAGCCTGTATTTGAAGATCAACTTGCGATCAATCGCTACTGGGAAGAAGTGCCTGGAAAGGTTTTCTTGCCTGGGACGAACAGGGCAACGGATCGCTTTGTACGCGCACAGTATTATCTCACAGCACTCCCTCAAACGGATAACACCCGAATTGCTGTTGCCTCAGTTTTGAGCCTGGTTCGAAATGTCTCGGTGCCCTATGGTGTTTCAATTGAAGGCTTTCCTAACCTATCTACAACACAATGGCGGGTAGTGGCTGACCAAAAGAATCGGGTCTACTATTTTGAGACGGCGGTGACACCCAATACATTTTGGGTCGATTTAAAGGGTGCTGATTTCAGGGAGGGTGCACCCACAAAAATGTTAAACTTGGCAAACAATGCAGTCTATGCGGGTAATACGCTCTCTGCATTTAAGGAAGCAAAGCCATTTCAGTTTGCTGGGCTGTGATCTGCTTGCGTTTTCTTAAAGTATTTCAAGTCAATATTGGAGCTTTGCTGTTCTTTTGCTTGGCAGAAGTGGAGCCGTTGAAGGAATATCAGAAACGTCGTATCGAATTAGAAGCGAGAAAATGGGCACTTGAAGCTCAAGCGCAACAAATTGCCGTTGATACCGCTCAGAAAGTGTAAATTATGCAAATAGCATGTTCTAATTGCTACAATCCTTCTTGCACTACTTTCAGTATCTGAGTTGAAACTACCTCACTCCTTCTCCAATTACCCGACCCATTTGCTTTAAGATTTGCAGTGCAGTGCGGAGTTCTTGAGCAGACGCAAAGGGGGCAAACACCCGTGATACCCCATATAGCCGATGCTCCTGCTGTACCAATTTGACAAACAGAATCTCATCCCCATTGGTCACCATGCCGAAACTAGGTCGCTCTATTTGAGGGTTTGTCATTAAATACGCCAATGTTTGGGGCAATGCTGTCCAAACCGATAAAGCCGTTTTCTTAGACTCCAGAACCACAACCCAAAACTGATTGAGCAGTACCAACACATCAACTCGCCCTTGCAATACCGTTTCTCCATCGTCTAGTGTCAATTGCACTGATTCTTCTGCCCGTACCCGAAAGGGTGGATCATAGAAACCTGCGACTGCCAACAGGGGCGAGGCCAGCAATAATGTGACGGTGCCTTCTAGTAACTGTCCTTGAGATCGCTGATAGAGGTATCGCCGCCGCAACTCATCCAGAGTTAATCGTTCAGCATCAGAAAGTTCCGGCAACTGAGTTTGCCATTCTAGGAAAAATGCCTCATTTTCTGTGCGCGATAGCTTAAATTGTTGTTCTGCTTCAGCCAACGTTGTAATCGCTTCAGTAATCGCAATGGACATAACCGAATGGATGTAGAACTGTTCAATCAGATGATGCGTTAATTTTAGCAGTTGCACATGTTGTGAGCCTTAGGAAACGCTCTTGTAATCAAGTGCGAGATCGCTGCCCTGACGCGGAAATACTGGCAATGTCTTTTGAGATCGCCGCTTTCAAGAAATGTTGCGACCGAGTGGGTGGATCATGTGGTACGTCAATGAGTTGCAACCCGTGCAGGTTTTACAGAGGTGTTGCGACTTAGGGTTGAGGGGAGTGGTGCTGAAGCCAGTCGTGTAAATCGGAGAGTTGACGAAAATCGAGGAGTGCTTCCCCCAGTGATTCGAGTAAGGGGAGCGGCAATGCCTGAATTTGGGTTTGGATGGGTTCCGGTAGGTCTTGTTTGAGTTGCCGAGTCAGTAGCCGGATGACCAAACGGAGGGCTTCATCGGTTTGGGCTTCTTGATAGACGCGCGTTTCTTGTAAGCGTAATCCGAGCATAGTTTCGACCTCTAGACAACTCAACTGCCCAAACTTGTAAACGATGATGGTGGTAATCATCTCTATGATGCCACGCCGCGTTTCAATTGCCTCTTGCTGAGCGCGAGCTAAGAGGAAACGAGCGGCTTCGGGCGCTTGGGACTCCTCTACCGTGGTGAGGAGCATCAAGGCCACGCCGAGGGGCACCTGGCGAATGTCCCCGACTTCATCGAGATAAATGCAATGCACCTGGTCACTGGTTAGGAGGGCGCGGTAGGGATACACATTGGGTTGCTCCAGAGTGCGGGAGGGATAGAGGATGACGGCTTGCCAATCGGCAAAGCGCTCGCGATTGCGGTAGAAATAGAGGAACGCCTCACCAAATAAGCGTTCACAGAGCCGTTCATCCTTTTGAAATTGAACTTCGACAAAAAAGACGGTGCCTGTGGGGTCGTCATCGGGTGGGAGAAATACGCCATCGATTTCAAAGCGGGGTTCTTTCACTGCTACCGAATCAAAGCGATACGCAGCGGCATTGGCGGGAGCGGTGGGTAAGAGGTCAAACAGCAATTGGGGCGACTGCTGAAAGAGCCGAAAGAAGATGGAATCTCGCCGCATGGTGGCTGTCGTCGAGTCAGAACAGGCCAATTGTACTGCTTTTTCGTGTCTGCCGAAACCCTTAACGGGTGACAACATGGCTAGAGAGCTTGCTGGAAGAGGGATAGGGCACGAAACCCACGCTGAAAATAAAGCCGTTTATGAGGTTTGAGGGCAATCAAGCGGAGCACCCAATCAGCCCATACGC
>Ga0209172_10007973_pt1 | contig 10596 bp, 9 predicted proteins | sample LarsenN4metaG_FD_184113 | JGI IMG/M metagenome (GOLD analysis project Ga0209172, IMG submission 184113) | Hot spring sediment bacterial and archeal communities from British Columbia, Canada, to study Microbial Dark Matter (Phase II) - Larsen... ... | reverse complement strand
GGCGGGTGAGGTAGGGCAGGCCCCAGTTGTCCTCGATGAACCTCAGCGGGCTCGAGAACTCACCCTCGGCGTCGTCGACGTAGCCCTTCCTCGCGTACGGACTGATGACCAGCATCGGCACCCGGAACCCGAGGCCGATGTCGTCGACCTCGGGCGGCGGCACGTGGTCGTAGAAGCCGCCCCACTCGTCCCAGGTGACGAACAGGGCCGTGTGCTCCCATCCGTCGCTGCGCATCAGCGCGTTCACGACGTCGGTGAGCCAGTCGTGGGCGAAGCAGGTGCTCTCAGGCGGATGGTCCGACAGCTCGAACCTCGGGGTGACCCACGTCACCGACGGCAGGCGGCCGCTGTCGATGTCCTCGACCAGCTTGTCGACCGCTCGGATCCGCTCGGGACGCCACAGGTCCGTGTGGTAGACACCGGAGACCCCGTTCAGCGCGTTCCAGAAGTACCCGCTCTGGTACTTGCCGGCCGAGTAGTAGGCCCAGGAGACGCCGATCTCCTCGAGTTGCTCGGGGACGGTCCGGAAGTTGAAGCACGTGTCGTGCTTCGTGAGGTTGCCGTGCTCGTCCTTCACGAGCACGAACACGTTCTCGCCGACGGCGTCGCAGCCCCACGACTTGAACCTCTTCCCGTCGTCGATGCGGACCTCGATGTTCTCGGGGTTGTCGAGCACGCCACCCGACTGACCGGCGACGAAGAAGAAGTGGTTCGGGTACGAGGGCCCGCCGACCGAGGCGAAGAAGTTGTCGCAGAGCACGTAGTCGCGCGCCCACTGCCAGTAGTTGGGAACCATCTCGCCGTCGAACGTCGTGTACGCCCACGGGTCGCCGAACTGCCCGATCGCGAACCCGTCGTACGTCCCGTCGTTCACGTTGTTCAGGTGCGCCGCGCGGTCGTGCGGGATGTCGCCGGGCAGCCAGTGTGGGCACGAGGCGAGGGGCACCTCCTGCCCGAACCTGACGCCCACCGACGAGCCGTTCGCCCCCGGGAACCGCCCGTAGAGGTTGTCGAAGCTCCGGTTCTCGAGCATCAGGTACACGACGCGCTTGATCGGCCAGCGCGTCTCGGTCGCCGCCACGGACGCGGTGACCGAGGGCGCGGCGACCGGAGCCTTGCGTCCGCCGCCGGTGCAGGCGAACAGCGTGGCGCCGGCGAGCGAGAGGCCGGAGGCCGTCAGGAACCCCCGACGGGAGAAGGTCAGGCCGGGGGACCGGTCGTGCTCGAGCCGGCGGTACGAGGGCGCAGACCCGGCGGGCGTCGGGGCGTGCGCGGGCGAGTGCGGCGGCTCGTGCGGGCTCTCCATGGGACCAGCCACCGTACCAAGGGACCCGGCGAACGGTATCCTGCCGGGGCCCGCTCGTGTGGAGTTCCCGTGCATCCGCGTAGGTTCCGAACGCTGGTCGCCGTCTCGGTGGTTGCCGTGGCCCTCGTCGCCTGCACCGGCGACGGAGGTGACGCCCCGACGCCGCGCGTCACCACGCCGCCCCCGATCTCGCCGACCGAGATCGCGAGCGAGACCCCGTCGGTCACGCCCCCGGCGCTCCCCGACGAGCCGCCGCCGACCAGCGGTCCCGCGGCGGTCGACTGCGTCAACGGCTGGACGACGCCCGAGGAGGGCACGCCCGGGTACCTGCAGCCGCTCGGCGTGGTCCGGCGCACGACGGGGGTGAGGGGACCCCTCACCGTGGTGGACATGCGCTTCTTCGAGGGGCCGGAGTCGCCGCCTTCCGACAAGGGGTACCTCCTCGTGGTCCAGCGTTGGTACATCAAGCTCTTCGCCGAGCGGGATCCGGCCTTCCAGGGCCGGTTCCTGGTCGAGTCGCGCAGGTTCGGTCGCGGCGTCGCCGCGGTCGCGCCCTACGACACCGCCGGGTTCCGGTCGCCGGATTGGATCGGGTTCCAGTACGACAGCTCCGACACCGAGCGCAAGGCCTACCCGGGGCTGCCGGGGCTGTGGACGGGCATCCCCTACGACTTCGTGGAGGGCGGAGGGGGCCTGGAGATCCCGGGCCTGCCCGAGGAGGTCGTCGGATGTCTGGACGGGACCTGACCCGGTTCAGCCGCCGGCGAGCACCGCAGCGCCGACCGCGCCCGACAGGTCCTTGAACCTGGTCGCCAGGAGCGCGGGTGGGCGCGCGGGCACGAACAGCTGCGGGCGCATCTGTTCGCCGATCCGGTCGATGAACGGCTGCCCGAGTCGGTCCCCGAGCCCGCCCCCGATGACGATCGCCTCGAGGTCGAGCAGGTTCTGGATCGACGCGAGCGCCACGCCGAGCGCCCACACGGCCTCGTCGACCAGGCGGATCGCGACCCGGTCTCCCCGTTCCATCGCCTCGAGCCAGACGCTGCTCGAGACCCTGGGCTTGCCCCGCTTGTCCGCGATCTCGAACAGCATCGTCCGGCGGCCCTTGCGCGCCAGCTCGCGCGCCCGTACCTCCATCCGGCCGCGTCCCGCGTAGGCCTCGAGGTGCCCGCGCTTCCCGTCCGAGCACATGCGTCCGCCCGGCTTCACCATCATGTGACCGATCTCGCCGGCCGCGCCCCGCCCCTCCCTGAGCTCGCCGTCGATCACCAGCCCGCCCCCGACCCCCGTGCCGACCCAGACGCCGAGCAGGTCCCGGTACGGGCGCCCCGAACCCCGCCGGTGCTCCCCGAGCACCGCCACGCTCACGTCGTTGCCGAGCATCACGGGCACGCCTCCGAGCCCCTGCGAGACCTGGTCGGCGAGCGGGACTGGGGTCGCGGCCTGGAAGCCCGGCAGGTTGGGCGAGCTCCAGACGGTCCCGGCGGCGCGGTCGATCGCGCCGGGGACGCCGATACCCACCGCCGTGAGGTCCGAGGGCGCCGCCCCGGCTTCGGCGAGCACCTTCGTGACGGCCTCGACGACCGCGCGCTCGACGTCGGCGGCGCCGGTCAGCGGCGTCGGCTGTCGGTGCGACCCGACGATGCGCTCCTCGCTGAGCGCGGCCGCCTGCACCTTCGTCGCGCCGATATCGATGCCGACCGTGACCTCGCCCGTCGGTGCACCTCCTCGCGAGCCGACGGCCGGTAGTGTGCCGCGTCCGCTCGGAGCGCGCCACCCACCTCACGGCGAGCCCGGCCACGCCCCGCGCAGCGTCGCGCGGGTCAGCAGCAGCCTGACCGCGAGGCTCAGCAGCGACGCCACCGTGACCAGGACGAGGCCGAGCACCGGTCTGCCGAACGCCGCGCAGATCGCGATCGTCAGCAGCCGGGCGTCGCGGCCACCGAGCAGGAAGCCGATCCAGCGCTCGGGCGCGGGCGGGACGCCCAGGGCGGCGATCCGGTCCTTGGTGGCCATCGACAGCATCGAGCCGGCGGTCGCCGTCACCACGAGCGCGACGACGGCGGTCGGATCGGAGCCGGTCCCCAGGGCCCACACCGCGAGGCCGCCGATGAGCGCGGCGTCGGCCAACCGATCCAGCACGCCGTCCAGGAGCGCTCCGCCCGGTCCGGCGCGGACCTGCAGACGCGCGATCTCGCCGTCGACGCCGTCCAGGATCGACGCGATCACCACGAGGATCGCCCCCGGCACGCCGTGGCCGCTCCACAGCGCCCACGTGGCCGCGACCGCGACGGCGAACGACAGGAACGAGACGACGTCCGGATGGATCGGCAGGTGCGCGAGAGCCATCGAGATCCTCGTGGACACCGGACGGTTGAGGTACCGGGAGACGGGCCCGTCCGTCTCCTTGACCAGCGAACGACGGAGCCTGCGCGAGGCACGCTCGAGGTCCCGCGGTGTGTCGACGTCCTGCCACCAGCACCCTTCGGGCAGTGGGACCGCGGCGAGCGGTGTCCGACGCGCCAGCTCGGTGACCGCCGCGGCGAGCGAGCCGTCCCCCCGCGCCAGGGCGCGGCGGTGGGCGGCGAACACCGTGGAGGGCAGCAGGAAGGCCCCACAGTCGATCGTCGGGTCGCCCAGGTCCTTCGACAGGGCGACGGCCCGCTCCTCCCGCAGCCGGACCCGGGTCCCCTCCGCCCAGGCGCCCGCTTCCGGGGCACGGTCCACCAGGACGCTGGGCGTCCCGGCGAGCAGGAGCGGCTCGAGCGCGCCCTCGCCGAAGACGTGGTCGACCGTCACGAGCAGGAACAGATCCTCGGCCCCGACGAACGGCTCGGCGGCCGCGAGCGAGACCCCGTTGCCCACCTCCCAGCCCTCGGCGTAGACCGTGCGGACGCGTCCGGGCGCGGCGCGCGTGGCGACGGCGGCGACCGGACCGGCCTGGTGACCGACCACGACGACCACGTGCTCGATCCCGGCCGCGAGCACGGTGCGGATCGCGCGCTCGAGGAGGGCGAGACCGCCGACCCGCAGGAGCGCCTTCGAGCCGTGCGCGGTGGCGCTCGACAGACGGCTGGACCGGCCGGCGGCCAGGATGACGCCGACCCGCGGGCGACCGTGGGTCGGTACGGCCCCGAGGTTCGCCGCCTCCTGGACCGCGTCCGGCTCGGGGAGGAGGTCCGACATGCGCCCTGGAACCCGGCTCGAGCTCCATGGCAAGCATGGCCGAGCCGAGCGGAGCCTGACAAGCGCGCTAGAGGCCCGGCCCCTCGCTCGGCCAGGAGGTGTACGCGGCCGCGCCGCGCTTGCGCAACTCGTTGGCGATCACCATCCGCTGGACCTCGGAGGTCCCCTCCCAGATCCGATCGACGCGCAGCTCGCGGTACAGGCGCTCGACCGGCTGCTCGCGCATGTACCCCCGTCCACCGTGGATCTGCACGGCCCGGTCGACGATCCGCCCGGCGGTCTCCGAGCACACCAGCTTGACGGCCGAGGCGAGCGCGTGGAGCTCCTTGCGCGAGGTGTCGCCTCGCGCCGCCTGCCACGCGACCCGGTACAGCATCGCCTTGGCCGCCATGAGCTCGGCGGCCATGTCGGCCAGCATGAACGCGACGGCCTGGTGCTCGACGATGGGGCGCCCGAACTGCACCCGCTGGTCGGCGAACGCGAGCGAGAGCTCGAGCGAGCGCGTGGCGGCGCCCACCGTCCGAGCGCCGATCATGATGCGCTCCTCGACGAACCAGTCCTTGGTGAGCTCGTCGCCCTGTCCGACCTCACCCAGGACCGCGTCGTCGCCCAGGCGCACGCCCTCGAACGCGACGATCGGGTGCTCGAACACGAACGTGTGCATGTACCGGGGCGTCCGCACGATGCGAACGCCCGGGAGATCCTTGTCCACGAGGAACACCGTGGCCTTGGCGGGGTCGCCGTCGACGTGGGCGTGGACCAGGATGAAGTCGGCCACATCGCCCGCCGTCACGTGCCACTTCGTGCCGGTCAGCACCCAGGCGTCCCCCTCGCGCACCGCCGCCGTCTCGACCATGGAGGGGTCCGAACCTGCGCCCTCCTCCGTGATCGCGTAGCAGTCGCGCCGCTCGCCACGGCACGCCGGGCGCAGGTACGCCTCCTTCTGCTCCTCGGTCGCGGCTGCCAGCGGGATCGATGGGCGCCACGGGATGTCCCACAGGGCACCCGTGGCCCTGCCCCACTCCTCCTCGACGAGCACCTGCTGGAACAGGTCCAGGCCCTGACCGCCGTCCTCGACGGCGTGGTTGATCGCGTTGAAGCGGCGGTCCAGGACGGCCTGGCGCGCCCGGGCCAGGCTCTCCTCGGAGAGGCCGTCGCGCTCCTCGCACTCGTCCTCGAGGGGGATCAGCACCTCCTCGCAGAACCTGCGGGCCCTCGCCTTCAGCGCGGCGTCGTGGGGGGTCAGGCGGATGTCCATCGTCGGGCCTCCGGTCCAAGACGGCGTCGTCGTCGGAGTCTAGGCTTCGGCGACGGTGCCGCGGCACCGCGACCCGAGCGAGGAGGAGCGATGGCAAGGACGGTGTTCACAGGGGGTCGCGTCTTCGACGGGACGGGCGCGCCGCTCGCCGATGCGGACGTGGCGATCGAGGACGGCCGCATCGTGGGGGTGGGTCCGGGGCTCGACGGCGACGACGGCGTGGACTGCGCGGGCAAGGCGCTGCTGCCCGGGCTCGTGGATGCCCACGTGCACGTCGCCTTCGCCTACGAGGACTTCGACGAGGTCCGCCTGATGAACGAGCCGTTCTCCCTGCGCTTCTATCGCGTGGCCGAGAACCTGCGGCGGACGCTCGCCCTCGGCATCACGACCGTGCGCGACGCGAGCGGCGCCGACGCCGGGATGCGGGCCGCGGTCGAGCAGGGTCTGCTCGTCGGTCCGCGGATGCAGATCTCCGTGTCGATGGTCGCGATGACCGGCGGCCACAGCGACCCCTGGCTCCCGAGCGGAGCTCGCGGGGCCTGGGGGTCCTACCCGGGGATGCCCGATGGCGTGTGCGACGGCGTCGAGGGAGCGGCGACCAAGGTGCGCGAGGTGGTCCGCGCCGGCGCCGACGTGATCAAGATCGCGTCCTCGGGTGGGTTCCTGTCGCCGACCGACGACCCCCGTCAGCCCAACTTCACCGAGGCCGAGGTGCGCTCGATCGTCGAGACGGCGGCCGACCTGGGTCGGTGGGTGATGTCCCACGCGCACGGGGCCGAGGGGATCAAGCGAGCGGTCCGGGCCGGCGTGCGATCGATCGAGCACGGGACCTTCCTCGACGACGAGGGCATCGAGCTGATGCTGGAGCACGGGACCTGGCTGGTGCCCACCCTCACCGCGGGGGACACGACCGACGAGCTCGCGAAAGACCCGAGGATCCCCGAGCCCGTCCGCGCGAAGCTGCGCGAGCTCGGTCGGCCGGAGCTGGATGCCTTCCGCCGAGCCGCCGAGGCGGGGGTCAGGGTCGCGATGGGCACCGACTGCCCGGTCGCGCCCCACGGCACGAACCTGCGCGAGCTCGAGCTGATGGCCGGGCACGGGTTCACGCCCGCCCAGGCGCTGGTCGCGGCGACCTCGGAGGCCGCCGAGCTGATGGGCCTCGACGCCGAGCTCGGCACGCTCGAGCCCGGCAAGCGGGCGGACGTCGTGGTGGTGGACGGCGATCCGTTCGGGTTCGAGACGCTGAAGGACCGCGTCGAGCAGGTCTGGAAGGACGGCGTGCGGGTGGTGTGAGCCTCAGCGGGCCTCGAGGGCCCGGCGCATGCCCTCCATCGCCTTGCGCCCGGTCTCGTCGAACCGTCCCTTGAGGAACGGCTCGGCGAGCTTGAGGAGCCCCTTCAGACGCAGGTCCGCCGAGTACCGGATCCTGGTCCCCGCCTGCGTGGGCTCGAAGCGGATGTCGTCCACGGCCGTGACCGTGGAGCCCTCGCCGCGCAGCACCACGCGGTTGGGAGGGTCCCAGGTGGTGACCTCGTAGGTCATCGGCAGCCGGCGGCCGCCGAAGATCACGTCCACGCGGTACCGCGTGCCGACGCGGACCGGACCCTCGGTGATCGTCGAGGCGTCGGCGACCCCCGGGTCCCACTCCTTCGTGTTGACGAAGTCCCCCACGAACGCGAACACGTCCTCGAGCGGTCGGTCGACCTCCAGCGTCTCCTTCAACAGCGGCATCTCCACGCCTCCCCGTTCCTGTGCATCTCAGCATAGGACCCGGACGAGGAACCCGTGCAGCTGCTAGCGTCGGTTGCACAGGTTGGTGCGGACTTCGAAGGAGCGGAGCGGTCCCGTGGTCGACGTGAAGACGCTGGTGGACGACGTGATGGAGCTCGCCGTGGTCCCGAGCTTCACCGACGTGGGGTACCGGGTGCGCCGAGCCCTGTTCGATTGGCAGGACCTGGTCGACCTGCGGATGGACGGGCGGGTCGTCGCCGTCACCGGGGCGACGTCGGGGCTCGGCCTCGCGAGCGTCAGGATGCTCGCCCGCCAGGGGGCGTCCCTGCGTCTGCTCGTACGCGACCGGGCCAAGGGGGAGCGACTGGCCGGTGAGCTCGGCGGCGACGCCCGGGCCCTCGTCGTCGACATGAGCGACCTGTCCTCGGTCCGGCGTGTCGTGGACGAGATGGTGACCTCGGGCGAGCGGCTCGACGTCTTGGTGAACAACGCCGGGGCGCTCCTCACCGAGCGTCGGGTGTCCGCGGACGGGTTCGAGATGACGTTCGCGACGACGGTGCTCGGACCCTTCGTGCTCACCAACGGACTGGTGCCGTTGCTCGAGCGAGGCGGCGACGTCGGCCGGGGCAGGGTGATCAACGTCGCCTCGGGTGGGATGTACCTGGAGCGCCTGCATCTGGACGACCTGCAGATGGAGCGGGAGCCGTACCGGGGCAGCGTGGCGTACGCACGCGCCAAGCGGGCCCAGGTCCTGCTGACGCAGGAGTGGGCCCACCGGCTCCGGGACCGAGGGATCGTCGTGCACGCGATGCACCCGGGATGGGCGGACACCCCGGGCGTCGAGGCCTCGCTGCCGACCTTCCGCACGATCCTCGGGCCCTTCCTGCGCTCGCCCGAGCAGGGCGCCGACACGATCGTCTGGCTGGCCGCCGCCCCCGAGGCGGCCCGTTCGACCGGGCGGTTCTGGCTTGACCGCCGACCGCGGCCGATCGACCGGCTGCCGCGGACGCGAGCGACCGCCGAGGAGCGCGTGCAGCTGTGGGAGGCGTGCGAGCGCCTGACCGGGGCGGACGATGGATGACCTCCTCGGCTTGATGCTCGCGACGGCCGTCGCCGTCGTCGGGATGATGGTCGGCGTCTGGCTGCTCTCCCTGGCCGTCCGCGATGCCAGCATCGTCGATTCCTTCTGGGGCCCGGGCTTCGTGCTCGTGGCCGCGGTCGCGCTCGCGCTCGGGCCGGGGGTGCTCGAGCGCCGTCAGCTCCTGTTCGCCCTCGTCGCGGTGTGGGGGGTGCGCCTGGCCGTGCACATCACGCGGCGGAACTGGGGACGCGGCGAGGACTTCCGCTATCAGGGGTTCCGGGCGCGGTGGGGCGACCGGTTCTGGTGGGTCAGCCTGTTCACGGTGTTCCTGCTGCAGGCGGTCCTCCTGCTCGTCGTCTCGCTGCCCCTCCAGGTGGCCGGCGCGGGCGCGACGCCCGCGTCGCTCGGTCCGCTCGACGGGGTCGGCGTGGCCCTGTGGCTCGTCGGCTTCGCGTTCGAGGCGGTCGGCGACGCCCAGCTGGCGCGGTTCAAGGCCGATCCCGCGAACCGCGGCAGCGTGATGGACCGGGGGCTGTGGCGGTACACGCGGCACCCGAACTACTTCGGCGACGCCGTGCTGTGGTGGGGGATCGGCGTGATCGCGTTGCCGACGCCGTGGGGCTGGGCGGCGCTGGTCGGGCCTGCCCTGATGACGTTCCTGCTGGTGCGCGTGTCCGGGGTCGCGATGCTGGAGAGATCGATCGCCGACCGCCGGCCGGGCTACGCCGAGTACGTTCGGCGCACGAGCGCCTTCGTCCCGCGGCCGCCCCGGGAACGCCGGACCGGTTAGGAGCGCTCTCGCAACGGCAGGCGCACCTCGAACAGCGACCCCCCGCCGGGCCGGGGCCGGTAGGAGGCACGGCCCCCGTGCGCCTCGGCGACCGCCGCCACGATCGACAGGCCGAGCCCCGACCCGTTCGCCCGGCCGTTGCCCACCCCGCCCGCTCGGACGAACCGCTCGAAGATCCTCGGCGCGTCCTCCTCCGGGATGCCGGGTCCCCGGTCGGCGACCTCGAGGACCGCTTCCCCGTCGATCACCAGGGCCCGGACGCTGACCGGGGTGCCCTCCGGCGTGTGGCCCCGCGCGTTCTCGAGCAGGTTGTCGACGAGCTGCCGCAGGCGTGCGGTGTCCCCGAGCACGGCCACGGGGAGCGGTGCGTCGAGGTCGATCGGCTCGTCCGGCGCGGCGGCGCGCGCGGCGTCGACCGCGGCGGTCGCGACCTCCCGCAGGTCCACCGGGGCCCGCTCCAGATCCCGTCCCTGGTCCAGGCGGGCGAGCAGCAGCAGCTCGTCCACGAGCTCGCTCATCCTGGAGCTCTCGTCCTCGATCCGGCGCATCGCCCGCGCCAGGTCCTCGGGGCGCTCCGCGGCGCCGCGGCGGAAGAGCTCGGCGTACCCCTGGATCGAGGTCAGCGGCGTGCGCAGGGAGTGCGAGGCATCCGCGACGAACCGGCGCAGGCGCTCCTCGGAGGCCTGCCGTTCGGAGAAGGCCTGGTCGATCCGGGCCAGCATGGTGTTGAGCGCACGCCCCAGCCTGCCGACCTCGCTGCGCTCAGCATTGACCGCCTGGTCCACCATCCCCAGTTGCCACGCTGAAGCCCACTGCGCACGCTTTGACTTTTGGCGACGGGGTTGCTACACTCTGTCTCCCGCAATCCCCGAAAGGACCTTTCGCCCCATGCTGATCCTGCTCATCGCCATTGTCTCCGGACTGGCCCTCAACATCATCCTCGTCCTGGCCGACGTCAGCGGCTGGCTGGCGACTCTCCTCGGCATCCTGCTGATGACCGTGGTCTACCTGTTCGCCGCCCGCTACGTGATGAAGAAGGTCAATGCCCTGATGGAGACAGCGCAGAAGGATCTGCAGGCCAACCGTGTCGAGAAGGCGGTCAAGGTCCTGCAGAGCGGGCTCAAGTACGGCCCCTGGCAGTTCTACGTCAAGGGGCAGCTGCGCTCGCAGATCGGCATGATCTACTTCCTCAAGCGGGACTTCAACGAGGCCTTCGAGTACCTGAAGGATGCCTTCATCCGCAA
>Ga0209172_10007969_pt1 | contig 10600 bp, 11 predicted proteins | sample LarsenN4metaG_FD_184113 | JGI IMG/M metagenome (GOLD analysis project Ga0209172, IMG submission 184113) | Hot spring sediment bacterial and archeal communities from British Columbia, Canada, to study Microbial Dark Matter (Phase II) - Larsen... ... | reverse complement strand
TGCTTCGGCCCTGAGCCTGCATCACGCCAACACGCACCGCGCCAGCACTCGCGTGAGCTCGGGGTCATGCAACGGGAGCGGCCTGAGCTCCGTTCGGTGGCAACCCCTCACAACTCCCGAGCGAGCAACCGCAACTCGGGATGTCGCCCGCCCCGTACCCTCTCCGCGTGAGGTCCGGAGCTCGGTTCCTCGACCCTCTCCGATCCGAGCTCCGGATCTCCCCTCGCTCTCAGCTCCTCACGCCTGCGCGAGCGCGATCCGGTCGAGCGCCGCCACGCCGGCGAACTGGTCGACGCTGTAGCCGACGATCCGCGCTGACGTCACGACCACGTAGTGATCGAACAGGTACGGGATCCAGGGGACGACCTGCTCCATCAGATACCGGTCCAGGTCGGCCCAGCACCGGAGTCTTCGTCGGTGAGCGGGATGCACGCGTCGATCTGCTCCTCGACGCTCGGGACCGGGATCGACGGGTCGTACCCGCGCTCCTCGAGCATCTCGGGGGTGATCCCCACCATCGTGTCGTTGCAGCAGCTCTGAGGCGTACCGGATCCGGAGCCGGATCAGGTAGCGGTACGGGGGGACGCCGTAGGCGGCCTTGAAGATCCGGGTCAGGTAGTAGGGCGAGAGGGCGGCGGCTCTCGCCACGGACCGCATGTCCAGGTCCTTCGTGAGGTTCGCCTCGAGGTAGCTCCGGACCTCCTCGGCGCGCTCGCGCACGTGCCGCTCAAGACGGCCTCGGTCCCGAGCCTCGAGAGCAAGTAGGATCCCCCCTCTCGCCGAGAGCCTACGCCGGAAGGGTATGCGAAGGATCGCGGCATCCTGCCCTCTCGGGAGCGTTGAGCTCGACCCCGGCTGGTCGTACGATCGCCGTGCACCCGGCGACCGGAGAGGACGTCATCGTGTCCGAGGACCTGGACGGGATCGCGGAGGAGCTTCCCCCCATCCGCCACGACGACATCATGCAGCGGCTGCTCGCCTACCAGCGGCGCCTCCAGGACGAGCGGGCCCGCGGCGGGCCCGGGGTCGCCACGGCCACCGAGGAGCTCCTGGACCTGGGGATCGCGGAGGTCGAGCGGGACGCGCAGGAGCCTGGACCGCTCGGTCCAGCATCCTCGGGAGACCTGCCGACACGGGTGACCGAGCTCGAGTCCACCCTGGACCGGCTCGATCGCATGCTGGGCGAACTCCGTCGGCGGTTCCAGGAGCTCGCGGTCGTCGTCGACGAGCGCATCGCCACGGTCCGGCAGGCGGTCGAGCAGGCGCGCCGGGAGGAGCGCCAGGACTAGCGCCAGGACTAGCGCCCCAGCCCCTCCGCCGCTACCGGCACCTCCGCCCGCGGGCGCACCGGGCCCTGCCGGCACCTCCGCCCGCGGGCGCACCGGGCGCTGCCGGCACCTCCGCTCCCGCGCGGACCCGGGCGACGTAGGCTGGATGGGTGGGCCACGAGCTCCTCGAGCACACCGCGGACCTCGGGCTGCGGGCGTGGGGTCCCACGCTCGAGGAGGCCGTGGCGGAGGCGATCGTGGGCCTTGCCGAGCTGATGGGCGCGCGGGCCGCGGGCTCCGGCCGGCCGCTCTCGCTGCGGGCGGAGGGGGCGGACGACGGCTCGCGGTTCGTCGGGCTCCTGAACGAGGTGGTGTTCGTCGTCGAGACGGAGGCGGTCGCGGTCGCTGCGGCCCGCGTCCGGCGCGAGGGCCAGGCGCTCGTCGCAGAGCTCGAGGTCGTCGAGCTCGAGCCGGAGGCGGAGGGGATGGGCGTGAAGGCCGCGACCTACCACCAGCTCGCCGTGGACGAGGGCCCCGAGGGCGCGGAGGTGCGCGTCTACCTGGACGTCTGACGATGGGACCGGAGCAGCTCGAGCCGTTCGTGTGGCGCCTCCCGATCGGGACGGTGGACGGGATGCGCGTGCCGGCGATCGTCTACGCCTCGCGCGAGCTGATGGACAAGGCGGTCGAGGACCGGGCGGTCCTCCAGGCGGCCAACGTGACGACGCTGCCCGGCATCGTGCGCGCCTCCTACGCGATGCCCGACATCCACTGGGGCTACGGCTTCCCGATCGGCGGCGTGGCGGCGATGGCGGTGGAGGACGGCGTGGTCTCGCCCGGCGGCGTCGGGTTCGATATCGCCTGCGGGGTCCGGCTGCTGCGCTCGGAGCTGTCGTGGGAGCCGGACGTGCGACCGCGGCTGGACGAGCTGGTCCGCGCGCTCGGCAGATCGGTGCCGAGGGGCGTCGGCACGAAGGGCCGGATGCGCCTGTCGCGGAAGGAGCTCGAGCAGGTGCTCCGCGACGGCGTGGGGTTCCCGCTTTCGCGCGGGGTCGGGTTCGAGGAGGACGCGGAGTTCTGCGAGGACGCTGGGGCGCTCGGGACCGCTCGCCCCGAGCTCGTCTCGGACAAGGCCTACCAGCGGGGGAGCGGGCAGCTGGGTTCGCTGGGTGCCGGGAACCACTTCCTCGAGGTCCAGGTGGTCGAGGAGGTCGTCGAGCCCGTGGCCGCGAACGTCATGGGGCTGTTCGAGGGCCAGGTGTGCGTGATGCTCCACTCCGGCTCCCGCGGGCTCGGGCACCAGGTCTGCACCGACCACGTCGCCGAGATGGACCGGCTGATGCCCGAGCTCGGGATCTCGGTCCCTGACCGCCAGCTCGCCTGCGTCCCGCTCTCGCACCCGGCCGCCGAGCGGTACCTGGGCGCGATGGCCGCCGCGGCGAACTTCGCGCGCGCGAACCGCCACGTGCTGGCGAACGCCGTGCGCGAGGGGTTCGAGGAGGTGTTCGGCCGGTCGGCGAGGGACCTCGGGTTGTTCCTCGTCTACGACGTGGCGCACAACCTGGCCAAGCTCGAGGAGCACGACGTCGAGGGGCGACGCCGGACCGTGTGCGTGCACCGCAAGGGGGCGACCCGCGCGTTCGGGCCGGGCCATCCCGAGGTGCCGACGGCCTACCGCTCGATCGGTCAGCCGGTGATCATCCCTGGGAGCATGGGGACGGCCTCCTACGTGCTGGTCGGGACGGCGGAGTCGGCCGCGCGGTCGTTCTCCTCCACGTGTCACGGGGCTGGGCGGGCGATGTCGCGGCACGCGGCGAAGAAGCGGATGAGCGGGAAGGATCTCGTCCGGCAGCTCGAGGGAGAGGGGATCGCGATCGCGCCCTCGCACGTCGGCCTGCTCTCCGAGGAGGCCCCGTACGCGTACAAGGACGTGTCCGAGGTCGTCCGGGTGTGCGAGGGCGTCGGGTTGTCGAAGATCGTGGCCCGGCTCCGGCCGGTAGGGGTCGTCAAGGGCTGACGCTCGCCCGGGAGGCCCACGACGGCTACGCTCGATCCGTGGGAGATCGCAGCGCAGAAGGGGCGGCCGAACGCGACCTGCTGGGGCTCGCGGCCGACGGGCTGACGCTCAGCCGGTTGGTCGTTGCGGTGGCCCTGATCCCGGTGCTGGGGACCCGCCGGACGGTGCTCGGGGCGGCGCTCGTCGGCTCCGCATGGATGTCCGACTTCCTCGACGGCCGTGCGGCGCGAGCCTCGAGCGGACCGACGCGGATGGGTGGTGCCGACCTGTGGGTCGACACGCTCGTCGGCGCCGGGGCGATGCTCGGGTTCGTCGCGTGGGGATGGGTCCCGCCGGTCGTGGGCATCGGCCTCGTCGTCCTCCTGATCGGTGCGTTCGCCGCGCTGCGGAACGAGGCGATGTCGATGCTCCTCCAGGCGACCGGGTACGGCCTGGTCCTGTGGCGGACCTGGCGGGACGGGCATGCCCTCGTGCTCCTCGGGCTCCTCGCGGTGATCGCGACGATCGGGATCGTGAACCGGCGGATCTTCTGGGAGCGGTCGCTGCCCACCTTCCTGGGTGGGATGGCGTCGCTCTTCCGGCGCAGCTAGTGCCGGTACCACCCCGCGTCGGGGGCGACGTCGGTGATCTCGATTTCGGGTGACCGGATGGTCGTGGAGACGCGCCACGGCATGTGCCGGGTCTTCCCGGATGCGGAACGAGTCCTCGCGGAGGTCGCCCGGGACCGAGGCGAACCGGTCGCCGTTCGCCCGGTACAGGGCGGCCTCGAACCGCAGCTCGCCAGGTCCCAGCTCCCCTCCACGTAGCGATCACATCCGGGCCCGCCGCGCGTGTCGAGCTCGGCGGTGAACCACCCGTAGCCTTCGTGCGGCTCGGAGGTCCGGACGACGAGCACGACGTTCCGCCCGGTGCCGCATCCGCAGTCGACGAGGCGGAGGCGGGTCCGCCGTATGTCCAGCCCGCCCTCCGCATCGCGCCCGTCCGGGTGCGACCGGTGGTGGGCGGCGTCCGGTCCGGCGAGCCCGAGGGCCAGCGCGAGGATCGGGGAGAGGACGAGCGCGCTTCACGGGGACATGCTCCTCTAGGTGGTTGCCGTCCCGATGGTGTCACCCAGGGATCGCGCGCCACCGGCCCGGAGGACCCACCGGTGCTAAGGTCCGAACGACGGGGCGGTAGCTCAGTCGGTCAGAGCAGCGGACTCATAATCCGCCGGCCGGAGGTTCGAGTCCTCCCCGCCCCACAGGGGAAACCGCAGGTCAACGGGCCTGTTCCGACTCCGCCCGCGCGCCGGGACCGAATGTGCCCCGCGGTGGCCCCCGCATCGGTACCCCGATGGTCACGCCTTTCTTACGGCCGTTGAGGTTGTCCCGTAGGTCGTAGAAGTTGAGGGCGGTCCTCCGCCCCGTCCCCACCAGCTGGTGGTAGAGACGGGGTTGTCAGAAAGGAGGAACCGCCATGGCAAAGCTACCCCGTCCGCGCGTCGTGGCCAAGGATGCGCTCGACACCACCGGCCTGCCCGAGCACGTGCAGGTCGCGTTGGAAGAGATCGCCGCTTCGGCGCGGGAGGGCGTGCTCGCGCTCTCGGTCGCGTGCGGGCTTCAGGTCGTGAGCGAGATCATGGCCGCCGACGTCACGCGTGTCTGCGGCCCGCGCGGCAAGCATGACCCGGACAGGACTGCCTACCGGCATGGGGATGAGCCGCGGCTGATCCCGCTCGGCGGTGCGCTCACGGCCGTGGAGAAGCCGCGGATGCGTTCCAAAGACGGCAAGGAGGTTCCGCTGCCCTGCTACGAGATGTTCGCGCGCCGGGATCTTCTGGACGAGACGGCGCTCGGCCGGATGCTTGCGGGGCTGTCAACGCGGCGCTACCGAGCCGGCGCCGACCCGGTGGGCGACGTGCCGCTTCGGGGCACCTCGCGGTCGACGATCTCGCGCCGCTTCCGCCGCGGCACCCAGGCCAAGCTCGCGGAGCTGTTCGGCCGAGACCTGTCGGGGCTGGACCTGCTGGCCGTGTTCATCGATGGGATGAACGTGGGGGCGCACACGATCGTGGTCGCCCTCGGCGTGGACTCCGCCGGTCGCAAGCATCCGCTGGGTCTATGGGAGGGCACGACGGAGAACAAGACGGTCTGCACCGCCCTGATCAACAACCTGATCGATCGCGGACTGCCGGCCGATCGCGCGCTGCTGTTCGTGATCGACGGCGGCAAGGCGATCCGTGCCGCGATCGACGCGGTGTGGGGTGAGCTCGCCCTCGTTCAACGCTGTCGCAAGCACAAGCAGACCAACGTCACCGACCACCTGCCGCACGTCGAGCGGGTCTTCGTCGCTCGAAAGCTCCGTGCCGCCTGGTCGAACCCCGACGCGGCTGCCGCCGAGCGCGAACTCCGGTCGCTCGCCCGCCACCTGGAGTCCAGCCATCCCGGGGCGGCCGCCTCGATCCGGGAAGGGCTCGAGGAGACGCTGACCATCACCCGCCTCGGGGTCCCGTCCTCGCTGCTTCGGACCTTCAAGACCACCAACCCGATCGAGTCGATGATCTCGATCGCGCGGGACGCGCACCGCAACGTCAAGCGCTGGCGATCGGGAGAGATGGCGCTGCGGTGGGTCGCCGCCGGCATGCTCGAAGCGGAGAAGCAGTTCCGCAAGGTCAACGGGTATCGCGACCTGCATGTCCTCACGCGAGCGCTTGAGCGTCACCGGCAGATGGTAGAAAGGAGGGGTCACGCAGCGTGAGTCAGGTCCGTTGGGCCGCCCGAAGTTCTACGAAGGGTGGGACATCCTCCAGATGGACGGGGCAAACAGGAAGGCCGTAAGGCTCATCATCCGCCGGTCGGAGGTTCGAGTCCTCCCCGCCCACTGTTTGCCCTGGTCAGGGGCCTTTTCGGCCGGGACGCTCGGCATGGTGCTACCCCTGTGCTACCCAACATACGAAGAATCCCGCGAATCCCTGCCGAGCGCCGTCTTCGTACCGTCTCACTCGCTGGCTGATCCGGGGATAGAAGCAGCATCCGTGCCCTCTCACGGCCGTGAGAGGACGCGGATGCCGAAGCGACGAGCCGCATCCAGCAGCAGATCCTCGTCGATCTCCTCGGTCCTCGGATCCGGCCAGTCCGTGGCCGGAGGGGCGGGCGGGGCGGACCCGGTCCACCACATCGCCGATGAGCTCATCGGTGAGGGCTCCCTCACCATGCTCCCTGGCCAGGCCGGCGGCCTCGGCGGCCTCCACGTAGCGCCGGACGGTCTTGCGGTCGACCCCGGACAGGCGGGCGATCGCCCGCAGCCCGTATCCCCGGACCCACAGCCTGAGGACCTCCCTGATCCCTGCCACGGACACCTCCCGGAACGCCACGCAGCACCTCCCGCGCTCGACGACGGGCGCTGCGTAGCACGCGATCGGGCCGGTTCCGTGGAGCCACGGAGGCGGTCCCATGACTGGCAAGGGGGTGGTCCCATGGTCGTGGCAAGAACCGCGCTCGAGTGGTCCCTTGATCGTGGCAGGCGACACTCTGGCTCGTTCCGATCACGTACGGTGGTTCCGCCACCCGCTTCCTGATCGACGGGTACGATGCCGGCTTCTGAGTGGCGGGGCTCGCCGCGGTCGGCGTGGTCGGCTTGCTGATACCGGTTCGGCGTGTCCTGAGGGCAGGGCGACCATGACCAGCGAGGCCAGGGGGAGGCCGTTCTCCGCCGCCCGATGACCGTCCCCGGGGGAGCGAGATGATCCGTTGGGTCGGAGCCAGCGATCCTCAGCCAGGCGTGCGCTTCGGGCTTCGGCAGTCGTTCACTTGGTCGCCGGGGTCGGCACAGCAGTCGTCATCCCCTCGGTCCTGGTCGCCTTGGCACGCGAGCGAGCGATCCAGATCGGCCCATCGGGGTGTCGACGCCGGATGAAGACTTGACACCTCTCGCCGGTCGAAAACTTGACACCTCCCACACCGGGTCTAGGTTCTCGACCGAGGCTCCCGTCGACCGCGACGGGAGGAGGAAGGGGTGTTCTCAGTGCACGACTGGGCGGAGGTCCGCCGGCTCTACCACCGTGAGCATCTGAGCAAGTCCGCGATCGCCAGACGGCTCGGCATGAGCCGGCCGACCGTGATCAGGCTGTTGGAGCTGCCCCACCCACCCCGCTACGAGCGGCCCCCTGCCGGCTCCAAGCTCGATCCTCACAAGGACGCGATCGCGGAGATGCTCGACCAGGACGCCGGGGTGCCGGCCACGGTGATCCTCGACCACCTGCGCCGCCGGGGCTACGACGGGGGCATCACGATCTTGAAGGAGCACGTGGCCAGCGTCCGCCCGGCGTTCCTGGCGGCCCGGGCCTACCAGCGCACCACCTACCTGCCCGGCGAGCTCGCCCACGGCGACTGGTGGGAACCGGAGAGGACGCGGATCCCCGTCGGAGGCGGCGCCACCCGCAAGCCGTACGGGTGGGTGACGACCCTTCCCCACTCGGCCGCCCACGCATGCGTGTTCAGCTTCGGAAAGACGATGGCCGACTTCCTCCAGGCCGTGCTCGGCTGCCTGACCCGCCTGGGCGGGGTCCCGGACGCGATGGTGGTCGACAACGACCCCTCGATCGTGGCAGATGGGGTCGGCAGGAACGCGAGGCTGCACCCGGAGGTCGCGGCGCTCTGCGGCCACCTCGGGCTGAAGCTCATCGTGCTCGATCCGGGTAAGCCCGAGTCCAAGGGCCAGGTGGAGCGGACCAACGGTTACCTGGAGACCTCGTTCCTGCCCTTGCGCGCGTTCTCCGACCTGGACGACCTGCAGGGCCAGCACGACGCGTGGGTCACCGACGTGGCCCTCCGCCGCCACCACCGGCGCGTGGGCGGCAGGGTCGGCGACGCCCTTGCCGCGGAGCGCCGCTACCTGCACGCCCTCCCCGATCCGGCACCGGATGTCGACCGACGAACCGAGGTCCGGGTGCAGCGCGACGGCTTCGTCCGCGTCGGGGACGTGGACTACTCGGTCCCGCCGGGCCTCGCGCGCCGGCGGGTGCAGGTGCGGATCTCGCCTCGGGAGGTCGTGGTGCACCTGGAAGGTAAGGAGATCGCCCGGCACCGCCGGAGCTTCCAGCCCGCCGACGTGGTCCTCGATCCCCGCCACGCTCGGGCTCTTCGTCTGGCGCGGCAGGCGCGCTCGCGTCTTCAGGCAGGCGACGTCGAGCTGGAAGAGACCGATCTGGCCCGCTACGACGCCTTGGTCGGCCTCGAGCCCGCCGACCTGCCGGGCCCACCGGTCGACTCCGACTTCGAAGACGGCTCTGAGGGCTTCCCAGAGCCCCGTTCTTCTGCCGAAGCGGCCTGATGAGCACCTCGGCCGACATCGCGTTCTTCTCCCGGGCCCTGAAGGCGCCCAGGATCGCCGCCCTGGCGAGCTCGCTCGCCGAGCGGGCCCGCTCGGAGGGCTGGGACCACGAGACCTACCTCGCCCAGGTGCTGTCCGAGGAGGTGGCCTCGAGAGAGTCCCACGGTGGGGATGCCCGGGTGAAGCAGGCCCGGTTCCCGCAGGTCAAGACGCTCGACGACTTCGACTTCAGCTTCCAGCGCAGCGTGAAGCGCCAGGTGATCTCCCACCTGGCGCAGCTCGACTTCCTGCGAGAGGCCACCAACCTGGCTGCCTGCGGGCCGCCCGGCCTCGGTTAACACTGCCCCTCCTTCCCTCACGCTTCCTCAAACAGTCCAGTCCCTTCGTGTTTGACCTGGATGCGCAGGCCTTTCCGCTTCCCGTGCCGCACGTGGACCGCCGCCAGCCTGCCCGACTGGACCCAATGCAACACGGTCTGGCGGGCCACACCGAGGGCCCGCGCGGCCTTGTCCAACGACAACCATCCCTCCGGCGCCTCTTCGGTCACCCTGGAACGGAGCTCCTCGGTGAGCCGGATGCGCCAGGGGGCTCCCGCGACATCCTGCTCGCCGGCGATGAACCCGTCCCGGAGCCACCGATGGACGGTGGCGGTGGACACCCCGAGGGCCGTGGCCGCCTGATGCACGCTCACAACTTGGCCATCGTGACAGGGGGGTGTGACAGGACCGGCGGGGATGCCGTGGGCCTGGCGGAGCGACCGCACCCGGGACGCCGTGAAGCTGTTCCCCGCCCCGGTTCGGCGACCCTGTCGGGTGAGGACGGCGGCGATCTGGGCGTCCCGGTAGTGCTCGACCAGGCGTCGGACGAGCTGCACGGTCTCCTCGTCGGTGGTGCGGAAGTGGACCCCGGTGCGGTTGAGGGCGGACTCCCGCTCGGTGACGGCCCCGCCCTCCCACACGATCCGGAGCCTCGCCACCCGGGCTTCCCGGTCCACCGTGACCACCACCTCCCCGATCACGGCGTTCAGGAGCTGTTTGCGCTCCCGGTCCGAGGTGGCGGCCGACTCCATCACCCGGCGGAGATCCGCCCCTGCCCGACGGCACCAAGCGATCTCCTCGGCGCTGAGAGGCTCGGGGCGGCGGGCCCGCCGGGCCGCAAGGGCCCGCTCCGCTGCCCTGAGCTCCTCCAGGGAGCGCTCCCATGCCCGCTCGAGTGTCCTCGCCACCAGGCGGTTCTCCGGCTCACAGGCGTCGTACTGCCGGCGGGCTCGGTCGGCCTCGTACCGGGCCCGCTCCACTTCCAGCTCGGCCGACCGGACCCTCGTCTGGTGGTCGGATGCGGCTTCCTCGATGGCCCGCAACGTGGCGTCGATGGACGCCGGGCGCAGGGCCTCGAACACCGCGTCCAGCACGGTGAGCTCGAGTCGGCGTCCTCCCAGGCTCTGGCAGGTGGGGATGGTGCCGTGGAGCTGATGGGCTCTCACGCAGGCGTAGCGAGGGCAGTTGCCCTTGGTCCCGGAGTAGGCCACCTGCATCTTGCGTCCACACCGGCCACACCGGAGGAGGCCCTGGAGCAGGGCGGGACCCTCCCGGAGGGCGCCTCCCCCCTCCGCTCGCCGGGGGCGGAAGTTCGCCCGCAGGCGCCGGCGGTTCTCGAGGTAGCGCTCGAAGGTGATGAACCCTGGGTGGTGATCGGGGATGAACACGATCCATTCGTCCTGGGGCGTCTCTCGGACCACCGAGCGGATCTGCCTCCCGTCGACGATCCGCTCGGTGCGGGTCCGGCCGAACACGTACGCCCCCGCGTAGCAGGGGTTGGTGAGGAAGTCGTGGATGGACGGGTACGACGGAGCGGCCCACCGCACCCTGCGCTCGGTGTTCGAGGAATAGTCAAGAGTTGTGGATTGGAATCTCGTGATCACGCGGCGTTCTCCTGATCGGTCCGCTCGACCAACCGTCCATTCACGAACTTGGCACCCGCTCGAACGAGCGCCATGAGCTCCGGT
>Ga0209172_10007968_pt1 | contig 10603 bp, 12 predicted proteins | sample LarsenN4metaG_FD_184113 | JGI IMG/M metagenome (GOLD analysis project Ga0209172, IMG submission 184113) | Hot spring sediment bacterial and archeal communities from British Columbia, Canada, to study Microbial Dark Matter (Phase II) - Larsen... ... | reverse complement strand
CGATCTTCGGCATGGCGCTCGGCGGCTGGATGTCGGGCGCCATCTTCGATCTCACCGGCTCCTACTGGCAGGCGTTCGCCAACGGCCTCGCCTGGAACCTGCTCAACGTGGCCATCGCCACCTTCCTACTGCTGCGCAGCCGCGCCCGCGCGCGGCTGCAGGCAGCGCAGGGCCGCGACCTTTAGCGCCGCCCTCTGCCGGTGAGGCCCAGAACGGCGAGGCCGACCAGCGTCAGTCCGGCCACGGCGAGGAACGGCATCGTATAGCCCCCGCTCGCCTCGAACAGGTGGCCGATGAGGGCCGGGCAGCCGGCCACGCCGGCCACGGTTATGAGCTGGCTCGTCGAGTAGATGCGCCCGTAGTCGCGGGTGCCGAAGCGCTCGGCGAGCAGGAGCGGGTGCATCATGAGCGAGTTGCCCATGGTGAGGCCGAACACCACCGTGCCGGCGAGGATCATGGTGTGATCCTCCGCCACCGCCAGGAAGGCCAGGCCCGCCGCCTGCACGGCCATCAGCGCCAGGGCGAAGGCGCGCACCGGCACGTAGAGCAGGAGCCAGCCGCCGGCCAGCCGCCCGAGCGTGCTCGAGGCCGCCATCACCGACACCGCCAGCGCCGCGGTCGCCACCCCGGCGCGCAGGTTGGCGAGGCGGTAGAGATGGGCGATGCCGCCCACCTGCGCACCGAGCAGGAACAGGTAGGCGATCGACACCGAGTAGAAGTAGCGGCTGCGGCGCGCCTCGGCGAAGGCCACCGCGGGCGGCGGCGGCCCGCCCGCCGCGGATGCAGCCGCACCCAGCCCGTCCGGGGTCTCGCCCATGGCCGCCGGGCTCGGGCGCAGCACCAGGAGCGTCACCGGCACGACGCCCAGGAACAGGGCGAGGCCCATCCACGGCGCGCTCGCCGACAGCCCCATGCGCTCCACCGCCAGGGCCACGAACGGGGCCACCAGCACGCCGCCGAACGACAGCCCCGTGGAGGCAATGGAGAAGGCCAGCGCGCGGCGCACGCTGAACCAGCGCGCCACCACCGTCGTCACCGGCACCAGGCCATTGGCGCCGTGGCTGAGCCCGAACACCACGTGGAAGGCGAAGAGCTGCCAGGTCTCCCGCAGCAGGCCCGCCGAGCCCAGCGCCAGCGCGCCGATGGCGGCCGAGACGGCGATGACGAGGCGCGCATCGAAGCGGTCGACCAGCCGGCCGGCGATCACCCCGCCGATGCCACCGGCGATGAAGAAGGTGGCGGTGGCGCTGCTGGCGAGGCCGACCGGAAAGCCGCGCTCGGCCACGAAGGCGGCGAGCAGGATGGAGAGGTTGTAGAAGGCGAGGCCCGAGGTGGTCATGGTGATCACGAACACCGCGGCAACGATGTACCAGCCGTAGAACACCCGGCGGGTCGGCTGCGAGGTCGCGGAGGTCATGACGGGGGCTTGGGCTCGCGGGCGGTGAGGGCGGCGCACCCTAGTCGCGCAGGTCCGCCGGCGCAAACGCCGCCGCCGCGCGCCAGCCATGCAGCCCGCAGCTTCGCCGTCGCTCCCCATTTGCCGCCGACGCTGGACGGGTCCAAATTGCACCGCCGGCAAGGCCTCACCGCGCATTGGGGGACAGAGATGCAGGACCTGCTCGACTACGAATCGCGCCACCAGCCGCTGGCGCCCATGCACCGCTACGTCGGGCGAGTTGTGGCAAGCTTCGTCATCGCCTGTGTGCTCATCGGCGGTTCGCTCGCCGTCGGCATGTGGGGCTACGCTCATTTCGAGCGCATGAGCGCCATCGACGCATTTCTCAACGCGGCCATGATCCTGTCCGGCATGGGGCCCGCCGACCAGCTCAAGACCGGGCCCGGCAAGCTCTTCGCCGGCTGCTATGCCCTCTACTCCGGCCTCGTCATCGTGCTCGCCAGCGGCATCGTGCTGGCGCCCATCGTGCACCGCATCCTGCACCGCTTTCACGTCGACGAGGGCTGACCCGCGACCCTGCGGGCGACGAGCCAGGCGAGCGCCGCGGGCGCGCCGAACACCACCGCGAAGACGGGGATCTCGACGCTCCACGGCAGGCCGGCCCAGTAGACGCCGACCAGCATGTTGAGGAGCGAGGCGATGAGCCACGGCAGGACGAACACGCGCGCGCCGTCGGCCGCCCGGCGTCCGAGCAGCACCGCCGCCAGCATGAAGATGCCGAGCGCCACCACCCCTCCCGCCACTACCATCAGCGTGTGCATGTCCGCCTCCGTTCCACCTCCGCCGTTGCCGCCGCGATGCGGCGCTAGCCGGCCGTTCTCCGCAGCGAGATCGTCTCCCACACCGCCACCAGCACCAGGATGGATGCGGTGGCGGCGCCCAGCACCAGCGGCGGCAGCCACACCGAGAGCGGCGCCAAACAGGCAAGCAGGGCGAGGCCCATCATGTGCGACGAGGCCGGCCGATCGGCGGTGGCGCGCTTGAACATCAGGTTGCCGGCAAGATAGAGGCCGGCGCCGCCCAGCGTGACCGCCGCCAGGCCCGGCCCGCCGTGGCCGGCGGCCTCGGTGAGAAGGAGGTCGTCGCCCACCGCAGCCAGGACGATGCCGGCGACCAGCGGCAGGTGCATGTAGGTGTAGGCGAGGCGGCCGAGCCTGCCCGGATCGGAGGAGCGGGCGATGCGCCGGCTGGCATGCTCGGCGCCGACGTTGAAGTAGATCCACCACATGGCGACCGTGCCGAGGAAGGCCACGCCGAAGGCCGCCACCGTGGGCGCCGTCCACGGCAGCTCGGCGAACTTGGCGCCCGTCACCAGGATAGATTCGCCGAGGGCGATGATGATGAAGAGGCCGCAGCGCTCGGCCAAATGGCTGCCGGTGATGTCCCAGTCGGCCGTCGTGGAGCGGCCGAGGCCCGGCGTCCAGAAGCCGAGGGCGGGCGACACGTACTCGATGAGCAGCGCCGCCGTCCACAGCGCCAGGCGCGCCGTCCAGCCCTCGGCGAAGGCGCCCGCCAGCCACAGCACGCCGGCGAGGGAAAGCCAGCTCGTGATGCGCAGGAAGTTGAGGTAGTTGGCGGGGCTCGTGCCCTTGAGCGCCCACAGCGTGAACAGGCACCGCCCCACCTGCATGAAGACGTAGGCCCCGGCGAAGGCCCAGCCGCGGCTGTGGAAGGCCTCGGGGATGGACGTGGAAAGGACGAGGCCGCCCAGCATGAGCGCGAACAGCATGAGCCGCACCGCCACGCGCTCGGGGTCGAGCCAGTTGGTGACCCAGGAGGTGTAGATCCATACCCACCACACGGCCATGAGCAGCAGCGCCGTCTCGATCGCTCCGGAGAACGTGAAGTGGGCGAGCAGCAGGTGGGAGAGCTGGGTGATGCCGAAGACGAAGACCAGGTCGAAGAACAGCTCGACGAAGGTGACCTTGCTCCTCTCCTCCTCGCCGCGGGGGCGCAGCAGGCTCGGCTCGGCGGTGCTCATCGGCGCCTCTCTCTCCCGCGCTGCCCGACCCCTGCCGGCCCGTCATGGGCGCCTGGCCGCACCGAGGCCGGCGGATCAGGCGGCGGCCGGCGCCGGCACGGCCGGCCTGCGGTCGGCGGAGGCGGCGCGCCCCTGCCGCCCGGCCGACTGCCACACCACCATGCGGCTCTCGAGGGCGCGCGCCAGCATGTAGTAGGCGATCGACAGCACCAGGATGGCAAGGATCGCCGCGAACACGCGTGGGCTGTCGAGAATGGTGCGGTTGAGGGTGACGAGGTAGCCGATGCCGGCGGAGGCGGTGAGCATCTCCGCCACCACCACGCCGATGATGGTGAGCGCGCCGCCGAGCCGGAGGCCGGCGAAAACGGTCGGCAGCGAGGCCGGGATGATGACGCGGGTGATGAGCTGGGGCAGGGTGGCGCCCATGCTGCGGGCGGCGAGCACGAACTGGGGATCGATGGTGCGGATGCCGGCGGCGGTGGACAGCATCACCGGGAAGAAGCCGTAGATGCCGGCGAAGGCGATCTTGGACTCGGGGCCGATGCCGAACCACGCCGTGAAGATCGGGTAGAGGATGACGATCGGCACCGCATAGAGGCTCGAGAACACCGGCAGCAGCAGGGTCCGCAGCAGTGTCACGCCGCCGACCAGGGCGCCGGCCAGGATGCCGAGGCCGCAGGCGATCAGCATCGACAGCACCACCTCGTAGAGCGTCACCAGCAGCGCCGCGAGGTAGACCTGCCGGTCGAGCCACAGCACGGCGAGCGTCCTGGAGAGCGGGGGCAGCAGCAGCTCGGGCACGAGGCCGGTGACCGGCACGAACTCCCACAGCGCCAGCAGGACGATCAGCATGGCCCAGCGGACGGTCGAAGGAGCGGGTCGGCGCATCGTCTGCCTCATGCCGATTTGCGGATCTGCTGCCAGATGCGGTCGCGCAGCCGCCCGAACACGTCGGTGGCCATCATCTCGTAGGTGCGGGGCCTCGGCAGCGTGACCTCGATGTGGTCGATGATGCGGCCGGGCCGCGCCGACATCACCAGGACCTCGTCGGCGAGATAGACCGCCTCCGTCAGGCTGTGGGTGACGAACACCACCGTCTTCCGGGTGGTGGACCAGATGCGCAGCAGCTCGTGGCCCATGGTCATGCGCGTCTGCTCGTCGAGGGCGGCGAACGGCTCGTCCATGAGCAGCACCGGCGGGTCCTGCACGAGGCCGCGGGCGATCGACACGCGCTGCTTCATGCCGCCCGACAGCTCGTGGGGATAGCGCTCGCCGAAGCCCTCGAGGCCGACGAGGCTCAGCATGGCGCGCGAGCGGCGGCGGCGCTCCTCGCGCGGCGTGCCGCGCAGGCTCAAGGGGAACTCGATGTTGTCGAGCGTGGTGAGCCACGGGAACAGGCTCGCCTCCTGGAAGATGACGCCGACCCGCTTGGGATCCGGATCGGGGATCGGCCGGCCGTGGCAGAGGATGGTGCCCTCGCTCTGACGGCGCAGCCCGGCCATCATCATCAGCAGCGAGGTCTTGCCGCAGCCGCTGGGGCCGACGATCACCACGAAGCGGCCCTTTCCCACCGACAGCGAGATGTCGACCAGCGCCGGCACGCCCCCCTCGGGGCCGGCGTAGACGTGGGTCAGGCGGTCGACGACGATGGCCGCCTCGCCGGCGCTGGCGCGCAGCTCGCTCAGGTTCGCCACGTGCTGCATCGCTCCTCCAGGGCGCGCACCGCCTCGTTGAACAGGATGGCCACCGCCGCCAGCACGATCACGCCGGCGAACAGCTGCGGCATCTGGAAGTTCTCGCCCCAGTTGGAGATGAGGTGGCCGATGCCGGTGCGGGAAGCATACATCTCGGCGATCATCACGCCGGTGAAGTTGAAGATCATGGAGATGCGCAGCGTCTCGAGCAGGATCGGCATCATGCTCGGCACGTAGACGCGCGTGAGGATCTGCAGGCGGGTGGCGCCGTAGGAGCGGGCCACCATCACGTGGTCGGCGCGCACCGACTCCACCGCCGCCGTCGCGCTCATCAGCACCACGAACGCCGTGGTGAAGGCGGCATAGGCGACCTTCTGCGGAAAGCCGATGCCGAACACCAGGATGAACATCGGCAGGAAGATCGATTTGGGGATCGAGAACACGTAGAACAGCATGGGCTTGAAGATGTCGCCCGCATACTCGCTCTCGGCGATCAGGATGCCGGCCGCGGCGCCCAGCGGAACGGCGATGAGAAAGGCGACGATCACCTCCGCCGCAGTGATGGCCACCGCTTCCTGCACGGCCGGCCGGCCGAGCAGGTCGCCCAGCATGGCGAGCACCTCGCTGAGCGGCGGCAGCAGCAGCGGGTTGACGACGCCGGCGCGCGGCAGCGCCTCCCAGGCCCCCAGCACCAGGGCCAGCAGCGCCAGCCGCGTGACGGCGATTTGCGCGCGGGTCATGGTCGGGGAGGCTCGGGCTCGGTGCTGGGGTCGCGGCCGGCGGTGCCGGCCGCAGGGGCGCGAGCATACACGAAGCTCGCGCCGGCTCCATCCCCGCCCGCCGCGCGGGGCCGCGGGCGGGGGCCGGCTGGGTACATCAGGCCGTGGTCGGCACCGGCCTGAACTGGGTGATGAAGATGTCCTTGGCCGGGGCGAGATCCTTCATGCCGATCAGGCGGGCCATGTCCAGCGCCCGCTCCATCCACTCGAGCTTCATCTCGCCGGTGGAGGAGAGGTTCTTGATGTTGCCGTCCAGCTCGCGCGCGGCGATGGCCTCGGGGATCTCGTCGATCTCGGCTACCATCTTGACCGCGGCGGCGCGGTTGGCGTCATTCTGCAGGAAAGCAAGCCCGCCGTAGATGGCGTTGAGCGCCTTCTGCAGCGCCTGCGGCCGCTCCTTGATGATTTTGTCGCTGGCGATCCAGGCCGAGTTGGAGTGCGGCGGCACCGCCGTGCCGTAGTCGATGAGCGGCCGCGCCACCTTCTCGTCGATCACCTTGTAGGTCAGCGGCGAGTAGAGAACGGAGGCGTCGATGTTGCCGGTGAGCAGGTTGGGGACGAGCCCGCCGCCGCCGAGCGGCACGCGGGTGAAGTCGATCTTGTGCTCGGCGATGGTCCAGCGGGCGAGAATGTCGGTGCCGGAGCCCGCCGACGTGATGCCCACCTTTTTGCCGGCGAGCTCGGACACGTTCTTGACGGGAGAGTCGGTCTTCACCACCAGGTACCAGCCATAGTAGGCGTTGGCGCCGTTGGCGACGCACCTGACGTTGACCCCCTTGAGCAGGCCGCCGGCCACCGACGAGGAGGAGTTGAGGATGAGATCGGCGGCACCCGCGGCGATGGCCTCGAAGCCCTCCGCGCCGCTGCGGTAGATGGTGAGCTCGGCCTTCACCCCCTCCTTCTCGAACAGCTTCTGGCGGATCGCAGTCTCGCAGATGATGGTCGGCCAGTAGGTCTTCGTCGGCACGCCGATGCGCACCACGCCGGCGCCCTGCGCGAGCGCCACGCGCGGCGCGAGCACGCTTGCCGCTCCGCCCACCAGCAGCGAGCGGCGCAGCAGGTCGGGTCTGTCGGTGCGAAGCTTTCCTGGCATGAGAATCCTCCCGTGGCATCGTCCCCAGCGCGTGTGAGTGCAGGCGCCGGGTGACTCGGGGCGCAAGTGTAGAGCAGCGCGGCCCGCCGACAACTGGAAACGGGGAACGGCAGCTTCTACCGCGCCGCCGTGGGATCGTGCCCACGGGACCGGGCGGCCTCCCGCTATGGGCGGGAGCGGCCGTGCCGCGGTCTCCTGCGCGCGGCGGCGCGGCGGGCGGCCGCCAGCGCCTCGCGCGCCCAGGCCGTCATCTCGTCGGGGTCGTCAAAGAGCCGCTCCGGCACGCGCCGGTAGGGCAGCACGACGTCTCGGCCCCTTGCCTGGTAGGTGAAGGGCTCGAGGCCCTCGGCGGCAAACGCGGCTCCATTGCCGGCGTCGACCCGGAAATAGAGCACCTCGCCGGCGACGAGCCCGAACATCAGGCCGTCGCAATAAACTCCGGCGCCGCCGAACATGCGGCGCACGGTGACGTGGCCGAGCGCGGCGAGCTGGTCGCAGAGGAACTGCGCGAACCCGTCGGGCGCCGCCACGTCAAGGCCTCCGCGCGGCGGCCGCCAGGCCCAGCCCGGCCAGGACGCGCTCCACCACCTCCTGCGGCGGGCCGTCGATGCCCACCACCACCGCCCGCTCCTCGGCCAGCGGCTCCTCCAGCGTGGCGAGCTGGCTGTCGAGCAGGGCGGCCGGCATGAAGTGACCGGTCCGCGCCGCCAGCCGGCGCGCGATCAGATCGCGGGCGCCCTTGAGATAGACGAGCCGCACGCCCGCCCGTTCGCCGATGATGCGCCGGCGGTAGGCGCGCTTCAGCGCCGAGCAGGAGACGATGCCGGGCTCCGCCGCGGCGAGCCGGCCATCGATCCAGCCGGCGATCGCCGCCAGCCACGGCGCGCGGTCGGCATCGTCCAGCGGCATGCCGCGGCGCATCTTCTCGATGTTGGCGGGCGGATGGAAGCTGTCGGCGTCGCGGAACGGCCAGCCCAGCGCCTGCGCCAGCGCCGTCCCGGTCGTGCTCTTGCCGCACCCGGCCACGCCCATCAGCACGATCACCAGCGGCGCACTCACGGCCGCTATCCTCCCTGCCGATACCGGCGGCCGGCGATGCGCCGGGTCCTGCCATCGCACCGCCTTCTTTGATGCCACAAAAGGCGCCTCCGAGGGAGACACGCCGGATGCGGCAACTGCTGCTTGCGCTTCTGCTCGCCTGCGCTCTGTCGGCGAGCCTGCCCGCCGGCCGGCCGCTTGCCGACGAGCTCGGCGCGGGCTTCCTCGACCTTCCCCTCACCGATCCGGTGGAGGGCGGGCCGATGCCGGCCGTCGTGTTCTTCCCAACGCGCCGGCAGGACGGGGCGACCCAGCTCGGGCCGTTCTCCATCGAGGCCGCGCGCGGGGCCGTGCCGGCCGCGGGCCCCTTCCCGCTCGTCGTCCTCTCACACGGCACCGGCGGCTCTTATCTCGGCCACCACGACTCGCTCACGGCGCTCGCCCGCGCCGGCTTCGTGGCCGCCGCCGTCGAGCATCCGCGCGACAACTTCCGCGACCGGAGCGGGTTCGGCACCGACCTGCAGCTGATCGGCCGGCCCCACCACATCGTGGCGCTGATCGACGGGGTGCTCTCCCATCCCGCCATCGGGCCGCTGATCGACCGGGCGCGCATCGGCATGGCGGGCTTCTCGGCCGGCGGCTACACGGCGCTGCTGATCGCCGGGGCGGAGCCCGATTTCGCCCTCGTCAGGGAGTATCGCCGCGCCGTGCCCGACGATCCGCTGACGCGGCGGGCCGGCGCCGGCGGCCTGCCGCGCCGCAGGCCCGACCTGCGGCCCGTCTCCGACGCGCGCGTCAAGGCGCTGTTCCTGATGGCGCCGGCGCTGGGCTACGTGTTCGACAGGGCGGGCCTTGCCAAGGTGCAGGTGCCGGTGCGCCTCTACCGGCCGGCGGCCGACGAGATCCTGCGCCACCCCTGGAACGCGGAGCGCATCGCCCGCCTGCTGCCGCGCCCGCCCGAGTACCAAGTGGTGGAGCGGGCGGGCCATTACGTGTTCCTGGCGCCCTGCCCCGCGCTCCTCGCCCAGCGCTTCGGCGACATATGCCGGGACCCGCCGGGAATCGACCGGGCGGCCTTCCATGCCCGCCTCAACGGCGAGATGGTCGACTTCTTCCGCCGCGCGCTGGGCCCAGGCTAGCGGCCATGCGCGGGGCCGAGGCCGGCGCGCCGCCGCCGCGGCCCGGCGCAGGGCGCACCGCGCCCTCTTATGCCGCCTCGGCGTAGGGCTCCGGCCGCCGCCGTCCCTTGATCTGGGTGCGGTGCATGATGCGCCGCGCCTCGGCGTCGAACGGGTCGCGCCGATGCATGGTGGAGCGGTTGTCCCACAGCAGCAGGTCGCCGACCCGCCACTTGTGCTCGTAGCGCAGCTCGGGCCTGGCGATGTGCTCCCACAGCGCATCGAGCAGCGCCTCCGACTCGGCCGGCGACAGGCCCTCCACGTAGGAGTTGCGCCGCCGCCCGAGGTAGAGGCAGGGCACGCCGGTGGCGGGATGGCGGCACACGGCGGGATGCCAGGCGCCGGGGGCCTTGTGCGGGTCGTCGGTGGGGGTGACGCCTTTGCGAAGGAAGCCGCCGCTGTTGTAGGTGCCGTCGTGCTTGATGCGCCGCCCGCGCACCCGCGCCTTGAGCGCCTCGGGCAGGGAGGCCCAGGCCGCCTCCATGCCGCACAGCCAGGTGTCGCCGCCGCTCGGCGGGATCTCGAGCGCGTAGAGCATGGAGGCATCGGGCGGCAGATCGAGATAGCTCATGTCGGTGTGCCAGACCGCCTCGCCGGCGCCGAGCGCGCCGATCGGCTGGCCCTTCTCGTCGAGCACGTTGGAGACCACGTAGATGTCGGGATAGCCCGGCGGGCTCTGGCGGCCGTGCTCCTGGATGGGGGGCGGATCGAGCTCGCCGAAGCGGCGGCTGAAGGCGAGCAGGTCGTCGTCGGTGAGGCGCTGGCCGCGGAACAGCAGCGCCCCGTGGCGGTGCCAGGCGCGCTCGATCTCGGCGAACTCGGCATCGCCGAGCCTGGTCAGATCGACGCCCGAGATCTCCGCGCCGACCGCCGGGCTGAGAGGTCGTATCGACAGGGTCATTGGCTCGTTCTCCTGAACCGGGCAGGCGCCGCCCGCCGCCACGCCCCTTCGGGCACGGGCGCGCCACCCGCGACCGCATCACCTTATCCGCTCCCGCCGGCCGGCCCAAGGCTTCCCGGGCGGCCGCCGGCCCCTTGCGCAAACCGGTCCCCTTGGCCGGCCGCACCAGGACGCGACCCTGATGCCCCGGCGCACGCCTGTCGTCCCGGCCGCGCGCCTCCGCTCACGAGGCTCCAGGGCGGCGACGTGGGGCCCTGGCGCGAATTAACCGTAACCGGAGTAATCCCACAGGTCCCAGGGTGTGCTATGATGCGTGCACCTCGGTACCGGGGGGTCGCCCAACTCGAGGGGCGGCTTCCAGAGGCGGCCGAGGGCCTGCGCAATGGCGCTGCGGGATGTCGTGCCCGCGGGCCTGGGCCCATGGTGATCGGATCGGTCAAGCGGGTTCCACGCGCGGGCGCGGGGCGTGAGAGCCGACTCTCA
>Ga0209172_10007967_pt1 | contig 10606 bp, 7 predicted proteins | sample LarsenN4metaG_FD_184113 | JGI IMG/M metagenome (GOLD analysis project Ga0209172, IMG submission 184113) | Hot spring sediment bacterial and archeal communities from British Columbia, Canada, to study Microbial Dark Matter (Phase II) - Larsen... ... | reverse complement strand
CCGAGCGACTCGGGGTAGCCCAGGCCCAGCAGCCCCACGTCGGCCGCCTCGCGGTAGAGGCTGCGCGGAAAGGCGCCGGCCTCGTCCCACTGGTGCACGAAGGGCGCGATGCGCTCGGCCGCGAAGCGCGCGACCGCGTCGCGCAGCGAGTCGAGGTCGGCGCCGGTGCTCACGTCGGGCTCGCCGTCGCCGCGGCGGGCGCCGGCTCGATCTCGACCAGCACCTGCGACGGCGCCACCTGCGCGCCGGCTGCCGCGCCGACCGCGCGCACGCGACCGCTCAGCGGCGCGGCGAGCACGTGCTCCATCTTCATGGCCTCGAGCACGGCCACGGTCTGGCCCGCCGCCACCACGTCGCCGACGGCCACCAGCAGCTGCACCAGCCGGCCGTGCATCGGCGGCGTCACGTCGCCGCCCGCGCCTGCGCGCTCGCGTCGGCGCGGCGCGAGGCGCAGGTCGTGCAGCGCGAGGTCGAGGCCGCCGCAGCGCGCGTGCAGCACGCCTTCGTGCAGCAGCCCGTCGAGCACGGCTTCGCGCGCGCCGGCGCCGTCGCGCAGCGTCGCCACGAGCGCGAGCCGCCGGCCGTCGCGCCGCCAACGCCGTGTCTCGACGGTGAAGACGCGCGCGGCCGCGTCGTCGGTCGCCTGCACGCACCACGCGTCGCGTTCGCGGCGCAGCCGCCACGTCCGCGATCCGCCGCGCCAGCCGAGCGGCACGGTCAGCTCGCGCGGCCCGGCGAGCGCGCTGCGCTGCCACGCGTCGGGCAAGGTCGCGGCGCCGTGCGACGCGAGCCACAGCGCGGCCAGCGCCTGCGCGGCGTCGTCGTCGGGCAGCGCGGCGGCGCGCTCGGCGAAGTGGCGCTCGAGGAAGTCGGTCGCCACGTCGGCGCGCGCGAACGCGTCGTGGCGCAGCACCGCCGCGAGCAGCGCGCGGTTGGTGGCGACGCCGAGCGCGACGGTGTCGTCGAGCGCGCGCGCCAGGCGGCACCGCGCCGCGTCGCGCGTGGGCGCGTGCGCCACCAGCTTGGCGAGCATCGAGTCGTAGAACGGCGGGACCGCGCAGCCGTCGGCCAGCGCGTGGTCGCAGCGCACGCCGTCGGGGGCGCGCCACGCGTGCAGGACGCCGGACTGCGGCAGGTCGCCCTGGCGCGGATCCTCCGCGGTCAGACGCACCTCGATCGCGTGGCCGCCGGACTCGTGGCGGCGCAAGGCCTCGTCCTGCGTCAGCGGCAAGGGCTCGCCCGCCGCGACGCGCAGCTGCCACTCGACGAGGTCGACGCCGAGCAGCGCCTCGGTGACCGGGTGCTCGACCTGCAGCCGCGTGTTCATCTCCATGAAGTAGAAGCTGCCGTCGGGCGCGCGCAGCATCTCGACCGTGCCGGCGCCGACGTAGCCGATCGCGCGCGTCAGCGCGACCGCGGCGTCGCCCATCGCACGACGCTGGGCGGACGTGAGCACGGGGCAGGGCGCTTCTTCGACGAGCTTCTGGTGGCGGCGCTGCACCGAGCAGTCGCGCTCGCCGAGGTGGACGACCTGCCCGTGCAGGTCGGCGAACACCTGGAGCTCGACGTGCCGCGGCTGCGGCACCGCGCGCTCGAGCACCAGCCGCCCGTCGCCGAACGCGGCCTCGGCTTCGCGCCGCGCGGCGCGCAGCGCATCGGCGAGCGAGGCCTCGTCGCGCACGAGCCGCATGCCGCGCCCGCCGCCGCCCGCGCTGGCCTTGACCATCACCGGAAAGCCGATGCGCCGCGCTTCGGCGACCAGGGTCGCGTCGTCCTGCGCGTCGCCGTCGTAGCCGGGCACCACCGGCACGCGCAGCGCGGCCGCGCGCCGCCGTGCCGCGGCCTTGTCGCCCATCGCGCGCATCGCCGCGGGCGGCGGCCCGATCCACACGAGCCCGGCGTCGATCACCGCGTCGGCGAACGCCGCGTTCTCCGCCAGGAAGCCGTAGCCCGGGTGCACGGCCTCGGCGCCGCCGCAGCGCGCGGCGTCGATCAGCGCGTCGATGCGCAGGTACGAGTCGGCAGGCCGCTCGCCGCCGATGGGCACGCAGAGGTCGCACGCGCGCGCGTGCGGTGCGTCGCGGTCCGTGTCGGACGCGACGGCCACGGTGCGCAGCCCGAGCCGGCGCGCCGTGCGCGCGATGCGCGCGACGATCTCGCCGCGGTTGGCGACCAGCACGCTGCCGAAGGCGCGCGCGCTCACCGCGGGTCCTGCGTGAACGGCGGCGCCGGCGGCTGCGGCCCGTAGGCCCATGCCGGCGCGCGCTTCTGCGCGAACGCGGCCATGCCTTCGAGCGCCGTGCCGCTGCGCAGGGCCTGCGCGAACTCCTGCGCCGCCGCGTCGAGCACCGCGTCGAGCGGCGCATGCGCGCGCAGGGCGAGCAGGCGCTTGGTCGCACGCAGCGCGGCAGGCTCGGCACGGCCGAGCGCCGACAGCCGCGTCTGCACCGCGAAGCCCACGTCGTCGGCCACCTCGTCGACGAGGCCGAGCGCGAGCGCCGCCTCGGCGCTGATCGCGTCGCCGCCGAACATCAGCCGCTTCGCGCGGGCATCGCCCACGCGCGCGGCGACGAACGCGGCGATCTGCGCGGGCGGCAGGCCGAGCGTCACCTCGGGTGTACCGAAGCGCGCCGTGCTCGCGGCGACGACGATGTCGCACGCGGCCGCGAGCCCGACGCCGCCGCCCATCGCGGCACCCTCGACCGCCGCCAGCGTTGGCACTTCGAGCGCGGCCAGCGTCTGCAGCAAGGTGCCGAACGCGCGGTTCATGGTGGCGATCGGGTCCGGCCCCGACGCGGGCGCGGGCTGCGCGATGAGCGACTTGAAGGCCGCGAAGTCGCCGCCCGCGCAGAAGTGCGCGCCGCTGCCGCGGATCACCAGCGCGCGGGCGTCGGCGTTGGAGGCCACCGCGGCGCAGGCGTCGTGCAGCGCGCGCACCATCTGGTCGGTCAGCGCGTTGCGCGCCTCGGGCCGCTCGAGCGTGGCCAGCGCGAACGGGCCCCGCCACTCGAAGCGCAGGCTCATCGCGTCACCTCGGCTTGGGCAGCGTGTGCATGTACTTGCAGATGATGCCGAGCATCACCTCGTCGGCGCCGCCGCCGATCGACGCGAGCCGGCCGTCGCGGTACAGCCGCGAGACCGGGTTGTCCCACGTGTAGCCCATGCCGCCCCAGAACTGCAGGCACGCGTCGGGCACCTGGCGCAGCAGCCGCCCGGCCTTCAGCTTGGCCATCGACGCCCACTCGGTGACGTCCTTGCCGGCCACGTACTGCTGCAGCGCCATGTAGGTGAGGCCGCGCAGCGCCTCGACCTCGGTCTTCAGCTCGGCGAGCCGGAAGTGCACCACCTGGTGGTCGAGCACGGCCTGGCCGAAGATGCTGCGCTGCCCGGTGTACTCGATGGTCTGCTCGATGCACCCGAGCAGGCCCTGCACCGCGTTGGCCGCGGCCCACAGGCGCTCTTCCTGGAACTGCAGCATCTGGTAGGTGAAGCCCGCGCCCTCGTCGCCGATGCGGTAGCGCTGCGGCACGCGCACGTCGTCGAAGTGGATGAGGCCCGTGTCGCTGGACATCATGCCGATCTTGCGGATCTTCTTCGCGCGGGTGATGCCCGGCGTGTCCATCGGCACGACGATCAGGCTCTTGTTCTTGTGCGCCGGTCCGTCCGACGTGTTCGCGAGCAGGCACATCCAGTCGGCCTGCAGGCTGTTGGTGATCCACATCTTGGCGCCGTTGATCACGTAGTCGCCGCCGTCCTTGCGCGCGCTGGTCCGGATCGCCGCCACGTCGGAGCCCGCGCCGGGCTCCGACACGCCGACGCAGGCCACGTGCTCGCCGCGGATGGCCGGCGCGAGGAACTCGCGGCGCAACTCGTCGGAGCCGAAGCGCGCGAGCGCGGGCGTGGCCATGTCGGTCTGCACGCCGATGGCCATCGGCACCGCGCCGCAGTGCACGTGGCCCAGCGTCTCGGCCATCGCCACCGAGTACGAGTAGTCGAGGCCGAGGCCGCCGTACTCCACCGGCTTGGTCAGCCCGAGGAAGCCGAGCTCGCCGAGCTTGCGGAACACCTCGTGCGCCGGAAAGATCTCCGCCGCCTCCCACTCGTCGACGTGCGGGTTGATCTCGCTGTCGATGAAGCGCCGGAGGTTGCGCCGCAGTTCGTCGTGTTCGTGGGTCCACATGGTCGCGTCTCTCGTGGGTCTGCCGATGCGTTCAGGGCCGCGCCACGCCGAACTGCATCGGCTGCACGCGGCGCGCGTCGGCCCCGGCGCACAGCGCGAGCACGAAGCCGAGCACGTCGCGCGTGTCGCGCGGGTCGATCACGCCGTCGTCGAGCAGCAGGCCGGAGGTGTAGAAGGCGCTGGTCTGGCGCTCGAAGGTCTCGACGATCTTCGCCTGCAGCGCGGCGAGCTTCGTGTCGTCGGCCGGCTCGCCCTTGCGTCGCGCGCCCTCGCGCATGACGATGGCCATGGTCTGCGCGGCCTGCTGCGCGCCCATGACCGCCGTGCGCGCGTGGGGCCAGCTGAACGCGAAGCGCGGGTCGAAGCCGCGGCCGCACATGCCGTAGTTGCCGGCGCCGAAGCTCGCGCCGCAGTGGATCGTGACCTGCGGCACCGTGGCGTTGGCGATCGCCTGGATCTGCTTGCTGCCGTGCTTGATCATCCCCGCGCGCTCGGCTTGCTTGCCGACGATGAAGCCGGTGGTGTTCTGCAGGTACACGATCGGCAGCCGGCTCTGGCAGCAGGCCTGAATGAAGTGCGTGGCCTTGGTGCTGCCGGCCGGGTCGAGCGGGCCGTTGTTGGTGACGATGCCGATCGCGATGCCGTGCACCGCGGCGTGGCCGCACACCGTGGCCGGGCCGTAGCCGGGCTTGAACTCGAGGAAGCGCGAGCCGTCGACCACGCGCGCGATGACCTCGCGCATGTCCACCGGCTTCTTCAGGTCGGGCGCGAACAGGCCGAGCAGGCCGTCGGGGTCGAGCGCGGGCGGCTCGCCCGCGGGCAGCGGCGGCTCGCCGCGCGACCAGTCGAGCGCGGCGACGAGCTCGCGCGCGATGCGCAGCGCGTCGGCGTCGTCGTCGGCCACGTACTCGGCGAGGCCGGAGACGGTGGCGTGCAGGTCGGCGCCGCCCAGCTCCTCGTCGGTGGCGTCCTCGCCGGTGGCGGCCTTCAGCAGCGGCGGCCCCGCGAGGAAGGCCTTCGCGCGGCCGCGCACCATGACCACGTAGTCCGCGAGGCCCGTCATGTACGCGCCGCCGGCGGTGGACGAGCCGTGCACGACGGAGATCACCGGCAGCCCCGCGCCCGACAGCCGCGCCAGGTTGGCGAACAGCGCGCCGCCGCGCACGAAGTGCTCGACGCGGTACTTCAGCAGGTTCGCGCCGGCCGACTCGACCAGGTGCACGAACGGCAGCCGGTTGTCGAGCGCGATCTGCTGCGCGCGCAGGAACTTCTCGAGGCCGCTGGCCTGCAGCGCGCCGGCGTCGATGCCGGCGTCGTCGACCACCACCATGCAGCGCGTGCCCGCGACGAAGCCGATGCCGACGATGGCGCCGCTGCCGGGGATGCTGCGCTCGGGATCGGGCACGTCCTGCAGGAAGCCCGACAAGGTGGACAGCTCGAGAAAGGGCAGACCCGGGTCGAGCAGCCGCGCCAGGCGTTCGCGCGGCAGCAGCTGGCCGCGGCGCTCGAACAGTGGCGCGGCCTTGGCGCTCTCGTCGCGCGTGCGCTGCTCCAGCGCGCGCAGCTGCGCGACGAGCGCGAGCATGTGCGCGCGGTTCTCGGCGAAAGCGGGCGACGCCGGGTCGACGCGCGTGGCCAGCCGCGTGGACGGTTGCGCGGTCGGCGCGCCGTCCGCGCGGCCGGGCGCCGGTGCGAACGAAGGCGGCTGCGCGGTGGTGTCCATCGCGGGGTCGGGTCAGCCGCCCTTGGCCTGCGGCTTCAGCACCTCGGGCATCGCGGCGAGGTGGAAGCCGTCGAACGGCGCGGTCGATTCGCCGCTGCCGACCTGCGGCCACACGCGCTTGGCGTTGGGCGCCGCGCCGTCGACGCGCAGGCATGCGCCGCTGGTGAAGGCCGACGCCGGCGACAGCAGGAACACGATGGCCGCCGACACCTCGCTCTCGGTGCCGAGACGGCGCAGCGGCACGCTTCGGGGCAGCGAGCGGATCAGCGGCGCCATCTCCGGCGGGTACTGGTCCATGCCGCTCGACGCGATCCAGCCCGGCGCCACCGCGTTCACGCGCACCGGCGCCCATTCGAGCGCGGCGGTCTCGGTGAAATTGAGCATGCCCGCGCGCGCGGCGCCCGAGTGGCCCATGCCCGGCATGCCGTGCCACATGTCGGCCACGATGTTGACGATCGCGCCGCCGTGGTCGGCCATCCACTGCGTGTAGCACTCGCGCGCGACGACGAAGCCGCCGGTGAGGTTGGTGCGGACCACCGCATCCCAGCCCTTGGCGCTGATGGCGGCCAGCGGCGCGGGGAATTGCCCGCCGGCGTTGTTGACCAGCGCGTCGATGCGGCCGTGGGCGGCGAGCACGCTCTCGACCATCGCGCGCACCGCGTCTTCGTCGCGGATGTCGCAGGCGTGCGTGCTCGCGCGGCCGCCGGCAGACTCGATCTCGGCCCGTACGGCGGCGAGCTTGTCGGCCTTGCGCCCGACCAGCGCGAGCGTGGCGCCGAGCGCGGCGAGTTCGTGCGCGGTGCAGCGCCCGATGCCCGAGCCGCCGCCGGTGACGACGGCGACCTGTCCGTCGAACAGGCCGGGGCGGAAGACGGATCGGTAGCTCATCGGAAGGCGGGCCTGTCGGGGAGGGGCGGTGCACGCGCGACGCCGCGACAACGCGCCGGCCGCGCACCAACCAAGCATTTGCTTGGTGGATTGAGCCAGCCTGCTTATGATTTGTCAATCGAGGCGGACGCCCCTGCGCTGCCCCGGTCACCGCGAGGAGTGGTCCATGCCCGATGCCCTGATCTTCGACGCCATTCGCACGCCGCGCGGGCGCGGCAAGCCGGGCGGCGGCCTGTACGAGGTGAAGCCGGTCGACCTGCTGGCCGGCACGCTCGAGGCGCTGCGCGAGCGGCTCGACTTCGACACGGCCGAGGTCGACGACGTGGTGATGGGCTGCGTGTCGCCGGTGGGCGAGCAGGGCGCGTGCATCGCGAAGACGGCCGCGCTGAAGGCGGGCTGGGACGTGCGCGCGGCCGGCATCCAGGTCAACCGCTTCTGCGCGTCGGGGCTCGAGGCGGTGAACCTCGCGGCGCAGAAGGTCGCGAGCGGCTGGGAGGACCTGGTGGTCGCCGGCGGCGTGGAGTCGATGTCGCGCGTGCCGATCGGCTCGGACGGCGGCGCGTGGTCGCAGGACCCGCAGACCAGTCTCGACACCGCGTTCGTGCCGCAGGGCATCGGCGCCGACCTGATCGCCACGCTCGAAGGCTTCTCGCGCGAGACGGTCGACGCCTATGCGCTGGAGTCGCAGCGCCGCGCCGCCGCGGCGCAGCGCGAGGGGCGCTTCGACCGCTCGGTGGTGCCGGTGACCGACGCGATCGGGCTGCCGATCCTCGAGCGCGACGAGTACCTCAAGCCGCACACCACGGCCGAGGGTCTGGCCGCGCTGAAGCCGGCCTTCGCGCAGCTCGGCGAGCTGGGCTTCGACGCGGTGGCGATCTCGCGCTATCCGCAGGTCGAGCGCATCGAGCACGTGCACACCGCGGGCAACTCCTCGGGCATCGTCGACGGCGCCGCCGCGGTGCTGGTCGGCCACGAGCGCAAGGGCCGCGAACTCGGGCTCGAGCCGCGCGCGCGCATCGTCGCCACCGCGCTGTCGGGCGCCGACCCGACCATCATGCTCACCGGCCCGATGCCGGCCACGCGCAAGGCGCTGGCCAGGGCCGGCCTGACGGTCGACGACATCGACCTGTTCGAGGTGAACGAGGCCTTCGCTGCGGTGCCGCTGCGCTTCATGAAGGAGATGCGCGTGCCGCACGAGAAGGTGAACGTCAACGGCGGCGCCATCGCGCTGGGCCACCCGCTCGGTGCCACCGGCGCGATGCTGCTGGGCACCTTGCTCGACGAGCTCGAGCGCCGGCGCCTGCGCTACGGCCTGGTCACGCTGTGCGTGGGCGGCGGCATGGGCATCGCCACCGTGGTCGAGAGCCTGCGATGAGCGAGGCGGGCTTCACGACCCTGCGCCTCGAGCTCGGCGCCGACGGCATCGCGACCGTCACCTTCGACGAGCCGGGCTCGCCGGTCAACACGATGAGCCTCGCGTGGCAGGCCGACATCGCCGGCCTGGCCGAGCGGCTGGCGGCGCTGAAACCGTCGCTGCGCGGCGTGATCCTCGCGTCGGCCAAGAGCACCTTCTTCGCCGGCGCGCAGCTGCAGCTCGTGATGCGCATGAGGCCGGCCGACGCGCCCGAGGTGTTCGCGAGCGTCGAGCGCCTCAAGCGCGCGTTCCGCCGCATCGAGACCCTGGGCGTGCCGGTGGTCGCGTGCCTCAACGGCGCGGCGCTCGGCGGTGGCTGGGAGGTCGCGCTCGCGGCGCACGCGCGCATCGCGCTCGACGATCCGCGCACGCGCTTCGGCACGCCCGAGGTCACGCTCGGGCTGATCCCGGCCGCGTCGGGCATCACCAAGACCGTGCGCCTGCTCGGGCTGATGGGCGCGCAGCCCTATCTGATGGAAGGCAGGCTGTTCTCGCCGGCCGATGGCCGCGAGCTCGGGCTCGTCGACGAACTGGTGAGCGACGCTTCGCAGCTCGATGCGCGGGCGCGCGCGTGGATCGCGGCGCATCCCGATGCGGTGCAGCCCTGGGACCGCAAGGACTGGCGCATGCCCGGCGGCACCCCGTCGAACCCGAAGATCGCGCAAGGCCTGGCGGCGGCGCCGGCCCTGCTCGCGAAGAAGACACGCCACCTGTACCCCGCGCCCGAGGCCTGCCTCGCCGCGATGGTCGAGGGCGCGCAGGTCGACTTCGACACCGCGCTGCGCATCGAGTCGCGCCACCTCGCCCGCCTGATGACCGGCGAGGTCGCGCGCAACATGATCAGCGCGTTCTTCTTCGACCTGAACGCCATCAAGGCGGGGCGCTCGCGCCCGGCCGGCGTGCCGCGCTGGCAGCCGTCGCGCGTGGGCATCCTCGGCGCCGGCATGATGGGCGCGGGCATCGCGCACGCCTGCGCCTCGCGCGGCATCGCGTGCGTGCTGAAGGACGTGAGCCGCGACAAGGCCGAGGCCGGCCGCGAGCACTCGCGCCGGCTCGCCGCCGCGCGCGTGGCCAAGGGCCGCATGAGCGAGGCCGCGCTGCTCGCGCGCATCGTGCCCACGGCCGACGCGGCCGACCTGCAGGGCTGCGACCTGATCGTCGAGGCGGTGTTCGAGCAGCGCGCGCTGAAGGCGCAGGTCACGCGCGAGGCCGAGCCGATGCTGGCCGAGGGCGGCATCTTCGCGTCGAACACGTCCACCTTGCCGATCAGCGGACTGGCCGAGGCGTCGGCGCGGCCCGCGAAGTTCGTCGGGCTGCACTTCTTCTCGCCGGTCGACCGCATGCCGCTGGTGGAGATCATCCGCGGCCGGCTCACCGACGACGAGACCGTCGCGCGCGCCTACGACACCGTGCTCGCGCTCGGCAAGACGCCGATCGTCGTGAACGACTCGCGCGGCTTCTTCACCAGCCGCGTGTTCGGCAGCTACGTGATGGAGGGCGCCGCGATGCTCGACGAGGGCATCCCCGCGGCGGTGATCGAGAACGCGGCCGTCGCCGCCGGCATGCCCGTCGGTCCGCTGGCCGTGATGGACGAGACCTCGCTCGCGCTGTCGGTACACGTGCTCGACCAGACGCGCGCCGACTTCGCGGCCGAGGGCAAGGTGTACGAGGCGTCGCGCGGCGAACGGCTGGTCGAGCGCATGGTCAAGGAGTTCGGCCGCCGGGGCCGCGCTGACGCGAAGGCCGGCGGCGGCGGGTTCTACGACTATCCCGACGGCGCGCCCAAGCGCCTGTGGTCGCGGTTGAAGGAGCTGTTCGAGAAGCCCGGGCTCGCGTGGGACCTGCCGACCCTGAAGGACCGCCTGCTGTACCGGCAGGCGGTCGAGACCGCGCGCTGCCTGCACGAGGGCGTGCTGACGAGCGTGCACGACGCCAACGTCGGCAGCCTGTTCGGCATCGGCTTTCCGGCCTGGACGGGTGGGGCGCTGCGCTTCGTCTACGCCGACGAGGCGCGTTTCTTCGCGCGCGCCGCCGCGCTGGCCGCGACCTTCGGGCCGCGCTTCGCGGTGAGCGACGCGGTGCGCGCGACGCTCGAGCGGCATCGGCCGAGCTACGACTGAACCGGCGGCGGCGCCGGTCGGCGACGCGGGTGCCCGCGGGCGACCGCACCCGGCCCATGCTGCTTTGTCCTATTGACATGACAATAGGCGCATCCCTAGCATGCCGCCCAGCCGACCGTCGAGCGACATGTCCGAGCCGCTGCCCGTGCCCAAGTACCACCAGGTCTACCTGGTGCTGCGCGAGCAGATCGCCGAGGGTCGCTTCGCCGCCGGTGTGCCGCCCGAGCTGCAGCTGGTGCAGCAGTTCGGCGTCTCGCGCATCACGGTGCGCCGTGCGCTGG
>Ga0209172_10007961_pt1 | contig 10616 bp, 9 predicted proteins | sample LarsenN4metaG_FD_184113 | JGI IMG/M metagenome (GOLD analysis project Ga0209172, IMG submission 184113) | Hot spring sediment bacterial and archeal communities from British Columbia, Canada, to study Microbial Dark Matter (Phase II) - Larsen... ... | reverse complement strand
ATCGAAAACTTCACGTCGTACTTTTCCTGGCCATCCTTCTGATCAAGCGTGCACCGGACGGCATGTTTCGGAAGTTTCCCTTCGACCGCCTCTCCGGAAAGGACGCGGGCAACGAATGCCCGCTCGAGCTTGATGTCAGCCTTGCACTGCGCGTGGCCCCACGGCCAGTCGAGGCGCCCCTTTAAGATTTGCTCCTTCAGGGTAGGCGCCGTCCAAGTCTTAACGACGGAACAAGCAATGTCGCCGCCAGCAGTCTTCTTGTTTCGTGCCGCATCGCAAATCGCGACCTTGCAGGCCTTTCGCGCGGCTGCCTCCTGCAGCATCCGCTCGGTGAGTGCCGCGTCGACGTCTTGCGCGATCGCGTGTGGTGCGACTGAGAGCAATGAGAAGACGGCGAACAGTCCCGAACCAATCCAACGCATCGAATTCACTCCCGGATATACGTCACGACACATGACAAACGGACATGTCGGTTCCATGAAGGGCACCGCGCGACGCGCCAAATGAAAAGGGCTGCAGCGCGAACGCCACAGCCCTCTCCCATTACCAATGCGCTGGGCTAGTTGAGGTGGATGCTGAAGCCCGTTCGGATCACCGTCGTGTCGGCGTCCACGCGCACGACGCCAAGGTCTGGGCTCGAAAAACGAATGTCTTGGAACTCATAGTGCAGGACCTCGGCCCTGATGCTCCAGTTCCGATTGAACTTCCAGTCGACACCTCCTCCGAGGACGTACCCAAAGGTGTCGTCGGAGACTGAGCCAGCAAACGTCGTGACGCCATCCGTCAGCGACCCCTTGAGCCGATAGTCCGTGAATGCGACGCCGCCCGTCGCGTAAAACAGAAAATCGCCTTGCGCAAAGCCCAGCCGACCACGGACCGAGATCAGATGATTGAGGTGGTTGCTGAGGGAGCCGGTCGCACCGGCGAGATTGAATACGTCGTCGAGAGCGTAGCCCTTCGAGCCCTCGAGATCGCTGAACGTGACGTCGAACTCGACGCCGTACACGAAGCTCTGATTTTGCCAATTGTATCCAAGGTGTGCGCCCCCCAAAGCACCGTCGAGATCGAGCGTCTCGGATGCGGCGACGCCATCCGCGCGACCCTTAGCCTGACCCCAGGCACCGCCGAGGTGGAGCCCCGCGTAGCGCCCCGCCCAAATCGAAGCCGGGCCCTGTGGAAAACTGTCCCTGAAGCTACCTGCATATGCCGAGGTCGAGGCGGCAATGGCCACCAACGCCAAAAACGCTCTGAACATGATACTCCCCGCAATGCGTACAAACAATCGCGGGGCCGCCCTCACGCCCCCAACGTTAAAGGAGACGCTAATTCCGGTTGCATCGGGCGCGTGAGTGGCAGATGGGAGTTATCCTACTTATCCACAAAGCTGCGGGAGGCCCTAAAGCCCAGGCTGCCTAGAGACCACACAGAAGGTGGAGGCCGACCGCCTACTCAAAAAAACGCAAGCATTAGTTTGCGTATTCGACGTAAAGAAATCCGTCATAGGAAACGTTCTCGTTGCCGGAGCTACCAACAAAAACAAGCGCCCGACCCTCAAGGTCGTCACAAACAATAAACGCATCATCGCCGAGCTGAGCATCCACGCCAGGAACAAGTTCCCAGGACTTAATGATCTTTCCCGCAATCGTCAAAAAATAGATTTGCCTGCGAGCTTTGGCGGCGGGGCTTGGCACCAACCTTATCTGAGTAACTATGCTGCCAGCCGGCAGCCTCAGCACAAGTTCCTGACCCGGCAGCGGTAGACCACCAGATCGAATAGGATTCCGCAAGATTGCAACACGCTTCTGACCTGCAATCGATTGCGTTCCGTCAAGTGCCCCAAGAGTTTGGTCAATTGGTTGAGACAACCCGGGCTCTTGGCCCATCCGACAATGCTTCAGGATTGCGCGCCCCACACCCCCCTTGTTTGAGACATTTTCACGAACAATCCTGAAATTGGGACCTAAACTACAGCTATCTGCCACAAATGTCGCTGGTCTCAAAGGCGCCGCCCATGATGAAGAAGATGTTGCACCCAGATGCACCGCGCCATTAATGGTGCAGCTGGCTGCATGCAACGTAAGTGTATCTCCAACAAAAAAGATGGTGCGCTTCGGGTCCTCACCCGAAACAACGCTTACATTCGCCCCATAAAGGGAAACAATTCCACCCGATGCGCCCTTAAGAAAACAAGAGGCGCCATGAAGCTCAACGCGAACACCAAAAAAATTAAAGTTCCAGTTATTGAGGCCTATGCCCTTGCCGCCCCGATCAGATAAATTGAGAACGGCACCCGTATTGTGCACTCGTTCGCTCGTCGAAAGTATAAGTGACCCCCCAAAAACAGACAGAGAGCCTCCGCGCTTAAACTGCCATATGTCATCAAAATGAACCTCAAGGTCGCACCCTAAAAACAAGTGATTTACCGATTGGACATTGTCCACAACAAACGCAGGTCCGTAAATATTCTGAGTTTTACAGGCGGTGTACAATAGTTCGGATCCGTTCGCAGTGCCAACTACGTGGCTGATCGTATGCCAGTAACGCCATCGGCAGTCTGAGAACCGAATTGACTGCGCAAACGAATGAGAACTAAGGCGCATAAAACGAGATTTTCGCCCGCTGGCGTCACCATCGAACGACAAGCCAATGTAATTACAGAACTGTTGATCGTTATTATTATCTACAACCCAGTCATCAGAATTTGAGAACAAAAGTTCCGATACAAGCATTCCCGCCCCGCGCCAAGTAAAACCCTGAACCGGGCTGCCCGCCGAGCTGACACACGAAAGAATACCAGGAAGGGATAGTCGATATCGACCAGGTGGAATGTAAACCTCCCGAAGCCCTGCAGCGATAGCGCGCTCTCGAGCCAACAAAAAAGCATTGCTGTCATCAGATCGGCCATCACCTGCGGCCCCAAAATCGCAGACGTTTATCGAATGTTGCCTGCATGCCGAAGGGCGGCTTTCCTCCGAAGGCTTAGGAAAATTCGTCGGGGCCGGCGCTAGGATTGCGGACAGAAGATCTCTTCGGGTGATCATCTTACCTCTAGTACTTAAACGGTGGATAGCGAAGGCTGGACCAGCCGCCGAAGATCTTCAGAAGAAAAAACGCGACGAGCCATTTCGCGTAAAACTCGTAGAAGCTATTGACAAAATCTCCCCGCACGAAAAAGAAAACGGCAGGCAAAAGCATGCAGGCGAGCAGTGCAGATCTCCCATCGCGAACACGATCAATGTATGAGTCAAGAATGCCAACCCCGCAACCAAATGCGCAAGCTGCTAAAGACACGGCAAGCGGACCGCCATTCGCATAGGCCTCCGCAACGATGCCCGGCCCAAAGTTAGTAAAGGTTTCGTCAAGATTAACATTGAAAAACGCCGAAGAGAGGATAATTCCAAAAGCGTAGGGTTTGTCCGGCCAGAATGCGCGAGGAATAAAATTCAGGAAACCCGCAACGAAGGTTTCTCCGAAAAGGTAGGCGCCCTCGCGATAGTACAAGATAACAAAATCAGTCAAAAAAATTGTATCAAAGCCAACAGCAGAAGAAAGGTTTTCAGCGCCTAAACGAAAAAGTGCGATGACGTCAAATCCGGTCCCGTCCGAATAGCGGATGCCCGTAACGACACACAAGAGCGCCCATGAAATGCAAAGGGCCACTAGAACGCGTCCAAATTTAAATCCCTTCTGCTGTCGCAGCAGGAAAAGCACAAGCGGGGTCGCAGCTATAGTAAGAAACGGGCGGCGACTATAGAAAAGGAGTGAGGCAAGCAGCAACAAAAAGAAAAAAACAATAAATGCCTGCCTTTGTTGGCTAGGCAGGTGCCACCATGCAAAAAACGAAAGTATGCCACCGGTAGCAGCCACTCGAACGGCGTGATACGCAAAAGCTGTATCCGAGACTGCCAGCAAAACGGAGCACGAACATACCGAGACAGCAAAGAACCAAGCGCTAATCCTATGCTGATTACGATTACCGAAGAAGCTCCGCCACCGCCTAAAACGGTAGCCAATCAAATGCGCTGCAGTGAAGCAAACAACAAACAGACAGATGATGCCCACGGTTGCCGGCCAATCAGCAACCATTTCATTGTTTGGATGCAACAAGCCCAAACCGTACCAAAAAGCAAAGCCCACAAAAAAAGTCTTGAGCGCTAGCTTGTTCACGGCGTCATGTCGCTCTGCGTTGGAGTAATCGATAAGATTTAATCAGGCATGAAGCACTGTGTGCAATGAGGGAAGCCGAATACACGAATGCAGCGCCAAGCGCTCCATAGGATGGAATCAGAAAAAGGGAGAGAAGGGCAGACGCTACGGCTGTCATTACGAGCGCATTGCGAACAAAGTCAGCATGGCCGACCATCGAAAGAAAATCCGCGCCCGGTCCGAACGCCGAACTGCCAACCTGCCCCAACACTACGACGACGAGAACGTAAGAAAAGGGCGCAAGGCTTGGATTAAAAAAAGTAATTATAGTGCCGGAGAAGAAAACAACTGAAGCACACATTGGGATCGCGAGCGCCGCGTAGCAAAGTGTAGCGCCGACGAACGAGCGCCGCAGAGCCAAAAAATCGGACTTTGAATAAGAAACAGAGAAGAGCGGCATGTAGACTCGCGAAACCAGCGACTGAACCGACGCAAAAATCATTGCAATTTTCATTGAGATCGCGAAAACTGAAATGTTGAGAGGCGAGGAGAGATAGGCAAGAAAAAGCGGAACCGTTTGTGTTGAGATCTCTAGCGTCAAGTGTATCTGTAGGTAAGCCAAGCCTCCCATTGCCGTCCGCTTGAAGTCGCTTGGCGGCCACCCAACAAGATGTGGGCGAAGAATGAAAAAAGCCACGAAGGTAGTCGCAAGCTGAGCGAGCACGTAGCATGCGACTATCGAAATAAGAGCATCGGGGCGAAGAAGGCTAAGAAAAAATAGAAAGAAACTTCCAAAACATAAACTTGATAGAAAAAGAGCATGCTTGGGATGCCCAAAGGCTTGTGCACCATATGACAGTATCGCTGTCAGAACACTCAGAGGAATGCTTGTGAAAAGCAGGATTGCGGCAGTTCCGTCACGGAGAGACGGCGGGAACACATCGGGCTGCAGCATGAATGCAAAAATCAGACTGAAACAAACAAAGCTGGAGATTGCCAGGCCGGCACAGATTGAGCCATACAGATAACGCCCAGCCGGGACTACCGCTTCGTCGGAAAGCAGTATTGGTACCTTTTGTACGATAGCTGTGTGAAGCCCAGCCATGCCAAGACAACTTGCAATAGAGATCACGCTAATGGCAACAAAATAAGAAGCGGCACTCGCGGCGTCGAGATTGCGGAGAATGTACGCCGTCGTGGCAAATCCAGCAAGTGAGCCAATGATGCGAAACAAAAAGCCAAACAAAATCTGTTGGGCAATGGCCGAACTAACCTTGCCAGTCATGTTGCGGCCGTCTGATTATCAAGGATTTGGGCAAGCACGGCCTCGATAAGCAATACATGCTGCTCGGTCGTAAACTTGGATCTTGCGAGCTGATGACACCGAATGAGTAAGTTGCCAAGGTGTGTGCGATTATTCGACATATGCATGATCGCGCGCACAATAGATTCAATGTTTCTGTTTTCCGCTACACTAAAAGGCAAGTCCTCAAGCAAGGGGTGAAAGTGAACTAGATAAGTTGAAAGTGGAACGCAGCCGTAAGCGAGACCCTCAATCAAGCAGATGGGCTGCGCTTCCGATTTATAGAACGTAGGAAGTGCCAAGACCTGGGCCCGAAGCAGTGCCTCCCACTTCGGCGCATCATTCAGACTGCCGAGATATCGAACATAAGAATTGATTTGCGGCTGCAAATTGATCCTAAGCTGCTCTGAGGTCATGTGTTCGTCGTCTAGAAACGACCCCGCGATCTCAAGCTCAACATCGACGCCTCGTTGGCGGGCAAGGTTGACCGCAGATGCGATGTCAAGTATCCCCTTGCTATACATCAGATTCGACAAATAAAGAACGCGTAACGGACCGCGATCCGCATGCGACGCCTTAACATGGATGTCGCTCGTTTCGGGGAAATTGCTGGAGAAATTGGGAACAATGTGGACGTTGGCAGATTGATAGATGCAGCGCACCTCATCCGCCATTGCGGAAGACAAGACCACAACAGCCGCCGAGCTTCTCAAGGCATACATTAACATAAGGCGTCGAATGAAATCCCTTGACATGGCCGTCAACTCGCCACCATGAAGATGCAGAACTACATTCGACCGGGATAACAGTCTCGAAAGGAAGAGGCACGCACAATCAACTGCCAAGCCGAGGCAACTCCTCTTTATTGAAATGTAAGCGATGCGAGGTTGGCATTTAATGCACGAAACAATGCAGGCTGCTATATGACGAATGCTCAGGACGAAGCGGACAAATTGACTTTTATTCTCAAAATTGTTGTTAATTACTGTCGTGTCAAAATCAGTGCGGCGATGGACAACCTGCAGCGCGAGGGCTTGCCCGGTCGTGGGCGGAGGAAGTGGGCCCAGGAGCAACACCCTTGATCGACCTCTCGGCAAGCTACGGCCGAGCAAGGTTGCTAAATTTTGATGCGCAGGCGAGCAATGCGTGCGCCTGTGAGTCGACAGTGAATTTACGAGAGAGTTGAGCCGACGCGGCCTTAAAGTTATTGAGATTAGTCCTTAATTCGGAAAGAGCGCAGGATATGTCTTCTGGAGTGATTGCCTTCAATAGGCAGCCGTTATCCACCAACAGTTCAGGTGCGCAGCCAATTCGATCGGAAAGCAGAAGGGATAGGCCGTGATTAACTGCTTCGCTTACGACGAACCCCCATGTTTCAGATTCCGATGGGAGGACGAGGACGTCGTGCGCCTGATAAACAGCTGAAAGCTTTGAATTAGGAACAGAGCCAAGCAAGGTGAAACGCTTATCATCTCCCACAATACTGCGCAGCGTGTCTGCTTCCGGCCCTGAACCCGCTATGCTCATAGTAAAACTTTGCTCTGTGACCCTCAAGTATTGAACAAAAGAAATTAGGCGCTTTTCCGGTGCAATCCGTCCAACATAAAGCAGTCGAAGCATCCCGGTTTGGGTGGCTTGGGTAGAAGGGCATGACGGGGTAAGGGCGGACGCATTCGGCGCAATGCCGATCCTTTCTGGTGCTACTCCAATAGCTTCGAGATATTCTTTGCTGCGACGTCCAGGTGTCATATAAAGGTCGAACAGCTTCAGTAATGCGACTTTCCCAATGCGATATGGTGCGCTGGTCTTACTCTCAACAAGAGTGCTCTCGCAGAATAGAATATTTGGTTGACGCCTAAGCCTGCGATGCGCAGCTGAAGTAATTATTGACGGATAGCTGTACCCAAAAAACAATGCTGTGTCGAACCCCGCAAGTAGCCGAAGATAATTCCTATTTATGATGAGATCAGAAGTCGTTGTGGATGCAATTCGACCTTGAAAGACAATAGGTAGAATAGTTTCGTATGGTTCCAAGTCAGCATTCCAGCCAGCCCGTATAGATTCACTCTGCGCTAAATACACAACGCTCATCGAGTAGCCGTATTCTCTGGCTAAGCAGTACATTCTCCTGAATAGATCGCTTCGATAGGGAGTTGGAATATTGTTAACGACAACGAGCGTGCGCATTAGGAAAGCAACGCTTGAGCCACTTGGAGATAAGATCTTGCAAACGTGTCTGCAGAATACCGGGTCCTAGCGGTCACTTGGCCCATGGCGCCAATCTTACGCCAGATGTCGTAGTCAGTTGCAAGAAGTTGCGCAGGTGCCAATGCATTCTCCCAACGTTTCACCGTGAAGCCATCGAAGCCATCGGTAATTATTTCGTTAGATGCGCCAATTGAGTGGGTAATGACGGGTATGCCCTCGTGCATTGCTTCAATGATTACATTCCCAAAACCCTCTTCCTCCGTATTAAAGAAAACAAGGCAATCGACATCTTGGTACAATGAGGCGCGCGACGTGCGTAGGCCGACCATGTCGCACGGGCTTCCATGCCGTATGTTAAATGATGCAATTGAAGAGAAATGCGATCCATCCCCGATGATAAGAAACCGGCAGGCATTGGGAAGTAAAGATTTCATTGCCTTGGAGAACAAAATGAAGCTTGCAAAATCCTTGCTTCCATCGAGCCTTCCGATCATTGCGAACGTAAATAGATTTTGCGCTGGTTCAGTGCGGGCGGAAGTGCGTGGGCTAGTGCCGTTGGGAATCACGGCACCAAAATTAGGTGGCAGGACTGCAAAGCGATTTCTAAAGCTGCGCGCTACATGCCTCGACGCGCAGACGATTCGATGTTTTTCTCCTGTGTCAATTAGTCGAGATAGAATGAAAATTGCTTGTTGCTTGATTATTGCCTTGGTCGACAAGGCAAAAGCGGATGTTCCGACATGGTGAATGCATGGCCAGTCGGGAAGTCTGCCGGGCAACAGCATAAAGGGAAAGAACCAATTCAACACCAGCGGCATTGATTCGCGTCTTGAGTGAAGACTGCGGATTTCCCCCTGAAGACGCTTACTTGACTGCGGGATAAAAACGCAAGGTGTGATCTCGATAAATTCGCGATGCATGGATTGGGAGTAGTCTTCTTCGTTGTTTAAATAAACCACCGTGTGAATGTGGTCTGCTAAATTTTGAATCAGCGTCAAGGCAAGCGTTTGGCAGCCTCCATACTTAAGATTTCGGAGAACATGAATGATATGGAGACGGCTACTCATGTCGATCGATCAGAAGTAGTGCTTCTTTAATTTTATCTATGTAGCTGCGCGCCAAAGCTTCCTTCGAGTACTCCTCCAGGCGCCTCGGAATTTCCGCAAGCGAGTTCCGGCTCGACAGAAAAGACTGTAGGTGACTAGAAATTTTCGAGGTTTCGCTTTTCTGGTCTAAAATGTGCGGCATCCCGAATGATCTAAGTATTTGGGCGGTCGGGGTGGATTCATCACCTAAGTAGAAAATATTGTTGCTCACGGCAAGGGCCTCAAAAACTTTTCGATTGAGGCGTTGTGGATGATTTCCACCAAAAATGATTGTTCCCCTTGATGTGCGAACAAGATCCAGGGCTTCAGTTTTGCCAACGGGACCTCGGAAGATGCAGCGAGCGGTGACGCCGGCCGCATCAGCTGCTTGTTTGGCTCTCTCGATATTTCTTCCCACAAACATCACGCGAGCGCCTTCCTCTGGGTTTTCGCGTATGGCAGCCGATAATGCCTTCATAAAGCTGTCAATCTGCATGTTGGCATCGATGTTACCAACATAGGTGAAGACCTGCCTGAGATCAGCATTTGTTGAGCGGGTGGATCTCTCGATGTCGTCTTTGTCAAAGCCTGTCGAAATTACAGCGCTATTCTTGCGCATACCAAAAATGGCTTCTTGCTCTGCTTTCATGCGATCCGATATGTAGACGGTGAGTAGCGAAAATCGGTTTATCGCTGGTTCGAGGGCGCGTCCCAAAAGTCGGGAAATCCGATCCTTGACGGATATGGGCGGATACGGATCGCCAAACCACAGATCTCTGTAGTCAATGACATATGGAGTTCGAAGTGCGATTCGAACCAATAGGGGGGCAATCGCGGGATAAAAGTGAGGCACCGATACGAAAATGACGTGTGGTTTCCATTCTCGCGCGGTGCGGAAAAGGCGAGGCAGTGAGTACAATAGAAACCATAAGCCGGTATCATTGATTGGCAAGATGCGTCGAATGCGGACTCGTTGTATCTCAATCGCTTCCACTGCCGGCAGTAGATCTGCGTATGTGGTATTGTTGGGTTGGCAAGAGATTACTTTGATTTCGTGTCCGAACCGACTGAAATATTTTGCCAATTTTGTGGGTCGTATAGCGCCCGTTGTGCCCGCCGGTGCGAATTCAGCTGCGTAAAAAAGTATCTTAAGTGTCGTCATGTGTTGTTTGGTATTTGGCTGCGGCAGTGGCTGGTGTAAATCGATTTGTCGGTGGAGCTGGGAGTCTTCGCGCTGTTATCGGCGAGGGGTGGATGGCTTGCTCTCTAGTTCTTTTCGTGGAAATTGGGTCGGCAATTGGGGGTATTGGCTTGGCTCTATATGCCGATCGATCGCGTCTTTCGTCTTCTGGCTTAAAGAATCATGTGTTGGGTTCGAGGTTTGGTCTTCGCATTGGGGGGATCATCATGGAAAATGCTATCGCACTGCATGCCAAAAGCGCTGCTGTTCTGAGCGGGTAATCGACAAGTGAGTGGAGCGTTATCATTACCAAGGAGACGAAAGCTGCTGCCACCTGCAGCGCAGCGCGTTCGGTCATTCTTGCGCCGTTGGCTATGACGTAAGCTATCGAGGTCAACATTCCGAGTAAGAGGATTGGCGCAACGAGACCCATTTCTGCGAAATTCTCCAGCGGGTCATTGTGGGCTCGGTTGCTGAATACGGCTGAAGTGACGGTCAAGGGCTCAAGCGACGCGAAAACCGGAACGAACGACCCGAGGCCTGTGGCGAAAGGCATGGTTTCAATCGCTGCTTGGTAAGTTGCCAACGCGTATCCCCAGCGGGCATCGTCAAAGGGATCTGCCTCGAACCTTGAAATAAACCGGTAAAGCCCAAACTGGGCTGCAAACAGGATGGCGCCCACGATAGCAATCGT
>Ga0209172_10007959_pt1 | contig 10619 bp, 9 predicted proteins | sample LarsenN4metaG_FD_184113 | JGI IMG/M metagenome (GOLD analysis project Ga0209172, IMG submission 184113) | Hot spring sediment bacterial and archeal communities from British Columbia, Canada, to study Microbial Dark Matter (Phase II) - Larsen... ... | reverse complement strand
ATCCGCGCGGCCACCGACCGGCCCTTCGGAGTCAACATACCGCTCAACAATCCCCGCGCAGCGGCGCTGCTCGACATCGCGTTCGAGGCGCGCATTCCGGTGATGATCGCCTCGCAGGGCGGTCCGCGCGAGCACCTCGCGCGCTTTCGTGCGATCGGCACGAAGTGGCTTCACGTCGTTGCCTCGGTCGAGCACGCGAAAAAGGCGGAAGCCGCCGGCGTGGACGCGCTGGTGGTGGACGGTGCGGAGGCGGGCGGTCATCCGCCGCCCTCGGAGGTCGGAACGCTGGTGCTGGTGAGGCGCGTGGTGAAGGCGACGAGGCTTCCGGTGGTGGCAAGCGGCGGCATCGCCGACGGCTACGGTGTGGCCGCGATGCTTGCCCTCGGAGCGGAGGCCGCGCAGCTCGGCACGCGCTTCATCGCCACGCCCGAGGCCGGCGTGCATCCGGCCTACAAGCAGGCGGTGCTTGACGCCGACGTGGACGGCACCGCGTTCATCGGTCGCGGCCACCACCCGATCCGGCAGCTGAAAAATGCGTTCTCCGAAAAGTACCTCGCCGCGGAGCGTGCCGGAGCATCGCGCGAGGAACTCGTCGCGCTCTTCGACTCGGCGAGCCTGAAGCAGGCGGCGCTCTCGGGCGACATCGAGTGGGGCAAGGTCGAGGCCGGCCAGTCGGCGGGGCTCGTGGACGAAATCCTTCCGGCGGCCGAGGTCGTGCGCCGCCTGGTCGCCGAGCTCGACGACGCTCGCCGGAGGCTCGCATGACAGATCAGGGCGAGACCCCGTTTTCCGCGAAATCAGGGTCTGACCCTGTTTTGCGCGTCGAGGATCTCGGTGCGGTGCGGGTGCTGACGATGAACCGTCCCGAGAAGCGCAATGCGCTCGACACCGCGCTTACGCAGGCGCTGCTCGATGCGCTGCGCGCGGCCGACGCCGACGACGCGATCGGCTGCGTGGTGCTCACCGGGGCGGGGCCTGCGTTCTGCGCGGGCGCGGATCTCGCCGAGTTCAAGGTGCTGACTCCGGAGAACCGCGACGCGGTAGAGGCGCGCGCCGAACTCACGATGCAGCTTCACGCCGCGTTTCCGAAGCTCGCGAAGCCGGTGCTCACCGCGATCAACGGACCGGCGATGGGCGGCGGCGCGGGGCTCGCGCTCGCCGGCGACATGGCGGTGATGGCCGAGACGGCGACGCTCGGCTACCCGGAGGTGCGCCACGGCATCGTCGCCGCGATCGTCATGGCGAACCTCGTGCGCCAGGTCGGCCGCAAGGCGGCGTTCGAGCTGGTCGCGCTGGGCGAGCCGGTGAGCGCGGCGCGCGCGGCCGCGCTCGGCCTCGTCAATCGCGTCGTGCCCGGGGCAGAACTGATGCGCGAGGCGCTTGCGCTCGCCGAAAGGCTCGCGGCGGCGAGCCGCCCGGCGATGGCGGAGACCAAGCGCCTTTTTCACGAGGTGGCCGATCTGCCGCTCGGTGAGGCGCTCCTTCGCGGCCGCGAGGCGAACAAGCGTATGCGCGCCTTTCGCGCAAAACGGTGACGGTGCTCGCCGGGCCCGGCGGATGAAGCCGCTCGACTCGCTCACGATCCTCGACCTCTCGCGCGTGCTCGCCTGCCCCTTCGCGAGCATGATCCTGGCGGAGCTCGGCGCCACGGTGATCAAGGTCGAGGAGCCGCGCGCGGGCGACGAGACGCGCGGCTTCGAGCCGCGCCTTCGTCGCGACAGCGCGTACTATTTCGCCTGCAACCGCTCCAAGCGCTCGATCACGGTGAACCTGCGCTCGGCCGCCGGCCAGACGATCGTGCGCGAGCTCGCGCAGCAATCGGACGCCTTCATCGAGAACTTTCCACCCGGCACGCTCGCGCGCTATGGCCTCGATTACGCGACGCTTTCCGGCCTCAATCCCCGCCTGATCTACGTCTCCTGCACCGGCTTCGGCCAGACCGGGCCGTATGCGAGAAAGAAGGGCTACGACACCGTGTTTCAGGCGATGGGCGGCCTGATGAGCCTCACCGGCGAGAAAGGCGGCGGACCGGTGAAGCCGGGCCTGCCCATCGCCGACCTCACTTCCGGCCTGTGGGTCGCGCTGGGGCTGCTTGCGATGCTCGCCGGACGCAACCGCACCGGCCGCGGCGTGCGGCTCGACTTTTCCATGCTCGACGGACAGGTGGCGCTCCTCACCGTCGCCGCCGCGCGCTATTTCGCGCTGGGGGAGATTCCGCCGCGCCTGGGCACCGAGCACCCCGGGCGCGTGCCTTCGGCGAGCTTTCGCTGCCGCGACGGAAAATACGCCCACATCACCGCGAGCGACCAGCACTGGCAGCCGCTTTGCCGCGCGCTCGGGCTCGAGGACTGGGGAGCCGCGTATTCCACGAACGAGATCCGGGTGGCGCGGCGCGAGGAGGTGATGGCGAAGCTCACCGAGACGATCGCACGGCTTGACCGCGCGGAGCTTCTCGCGCGGCTGGATGCGGCCGAGGTTCCGGTCGGTCCGGTGAACGATGTTGCCGAGATCCTCGCCGATCCGCACGTGCGCGCCCGCGGCCTGGTCGGAAGCTTCGGCTATCCCGACGTGGGCGAATTTCGTGCGCTTGCGCTTCCGTACAAATTCCTCGGCTGGGACGATCCGGAGATCGGCGCGCCGCCGACGCTGGGCGAGCACACGGAGGAAATCCTCCGCGAGCGGCTGGGATACTCGCCCGAACGCATCGCCGCGCTGCGCAAGGAGGGAGCCATATGACCGCGGTGCTTTACGCACGAGCGGGGGCGGTGGCGACGATCACCCTCAACCGCCCCGAGAGCCGCAACGCGCTCAACCTGGAAATGTGCGACGGGATCGAAAAAGCCGCGCGGGCGGCGGCCGCCGACCCCGAGGTGCGGCTGGTGTTCGTGCGCGCCGCGGGAGTCGCCTTCTGCGCCGGGGCCGACCTGAAGGAGCGGCAGGGCATGAACGCCGAGCAGACGCGCGAGCGTCGCCTGAGGGCATTCGCCGCCTACGCGGCGCTGGAGGCGCTGCCGATGCCCTCGGTCGCGGTGGTCGCGGGCGCGGCGGTGGGCTCCGGCTGCGAGATCGCCGCGGCCTGCGACTTCATCGTCGCGACGCACGATGCCTGGTTCGCGACGCCCGAGGCGATCCGCGGCACGGTCGGCGCGACCCAGCGCTTGCCGCGCGCGCTCGGGCTTCGCTTCGCGAAGGACATGATGTTCACTGGCCGCAGGCTCGGCGCCGAGGAGGCGCTGCGGCTCGGGTTCGTGACGCGGCTCGTCCAGCCTTCGGCGCTGGAACGGGAGCTTGCCGCGATCACCAAGGCCGTGTGCGACGCGCCGCCCGCGGCCTTGCGGCTCGCCAAGCGCTGCCTGAATGCCGCCGAAGCGCCGGCGCGCGCCGCGGCGCTCGCGACCGAACTGGAGGCGATCGAGGAGCAGCTCGCCTCGGGCGGCGGGCTCGGCAAGCGATGAGCTGGCGGCCGCGCACGCTGGGCGATTTCCTCGCCGCGAACGCGCGCGAGCGCGGCTCGGCCGAGGCGCTGGTGACCCCGACCGCGCGGCTCACCTGGGCCGACCTCCACGATCGCGCCTGCGCCGCGGCCGGCGACATGGCGGGCCGTGGCCTCGCGCACGGCGACCGCATCGGAATCCTGATGGGAAACGGCGAGGAGTGGCTTTCCCTCTTCTATGGCGCGGCGCTCATCGGCGCGGTGACGGTGCCGGTCAACACGCGCTTCAAGGCTAGCGAGATCGCTTTTTGCCTGCGCCAGTCCGGGGCAAAGGCGGTCTATTACGCCGAGCGGTTTCTCGGCATTAATTTCGCCGCGATGGTCGAGGAGGCGCGCCGCGATCTGCCGGCGCTCGAGTGCATTCCCGTGCGCGGCGGGTTCGACTCCGCGCCGGCGCCGGTCCGCGGGGCTTCGCCCGCGGACCTGCTGCTCATTCAGTTCACCTCCGGCACGACCGCCTATCCGAAGGGCGCGATGCTCACCCACGAGGGGATGCTGCGAAACGCATGGGAGGCGGGCAGGCGCTTCGGCGTGCGTCCCGAGGACCGCTACTTCAACACCCGACCGTTCTTTCACGTCGGCGGCTCGACGCTCTCGGCGCTCGTCTCGCTCGTTCACGGCTGCACGCTGGTGACGCTTCCCACCTTCGAGGCGGGTGCGGCGCTCGAATGGATGGAGCGCGAGCGCTGCACGCTCGTCTCCGGCAACGACACCATCTTCCAGATGCTGATGGGGCACGCGGACTTTCCGAAGCGCCGTCTCGTGCTCCGCGGCGGCTGGGCGGCGGCCGGTCCCCAGACGATGCGCCGCATCATTGAGGAGCTGGGCGCGCGCGAGATCTGCGCCGCGTACGGGCTTTCGGAAGCCTCGCCCAACGTCGCGATGAGCGACTGGCGCGATCCCGTGGCGCTGCGCGTCGAGGCGCTCGCGCCGCCGCTTCCGGACGTGGAAGTGCGCATCCGAGACGGCGAGATCCAGGTCCGCGGCTGGAACGTGATGCGCGGCTACTGCGCAAACCCCGAGGCGAGCGCGGCGGCGTTCACCGAGGACGGCTGGCTGCGCACCGGCGATCTGGGGGAGCTGACCGCCGACGGGCGCCTCAGGATGATCGGGCGTCTGAAGGACGTGTTTCGCGTGGGCGGCGAGAACGTCGCGCCGGCCGAGGTCGAGGAAGTACTCCTTTCGCACCCCGCGGTCGCGACGGCGCAGGTGGTCGGCGTGCCGGATGCGCGTCTCGGCGAAGTGCCCTGCGCTTACGTGACGCTCAAGGCCGGCGCGCGCGCGACCGAGCCGGAGCTGGTCGCGTTCGTGCGCGAGCGCGCGGCCAACTTCCGCGTGCCGCGCTACCTAAAGATCGTGTCCGATTTCGAAGCGATCGGCATGACCGCGAGCGGCAAGGTGCAGAAGGCGCGGCTGCGCGAGCACGCGATCCGCGAATTCGGGCTCGAGGCGCTGGAGCGCTGATGCAGGCGGCCAGGCGCCTGTGAAGGCTCCGGCAACGCAAGGCGAGGGAAAGGCGGCGGACTCGCCGGCGAGCGCCGCACCGCGCGCGGCCGGGGCCGAGGGCGTGGGCCGCGCCGTCGTGATGCTGGCATTCGCGTCTTTTGCGAGCGCGGCGGCGGCGCGGGTCGCCGATCCGCTGCTGCCCCTGCTGGCCGCCGCCTTCGGCACGAGCGCGGGCGGCGCCTCGGCGGTGATCACCGCCTTCGCCCTCGGCTACGGCGGGCTTCAGCTCGTCAACGGACCGCTCGGCGACCGCATCGGCAAATACCGCATGGTGTTCTGGCTGATCGCGATCTCGGCGGCGGGAAATCTCGCCTGCGCGCTCGCGCCGTCGCTGCCGCTGCTCGTCGCCGCGCGCTTCGCCACCGGCGCGAGCGTGGGCGCGGTCATCCCGATCGCGATGGCCTGGATCGGCGACGTCGTGCCGTACGAACGCCGGCAGCCGGTGCTCGCGCGTTTTCTCATCGGCCACATGTTCGGCATCGGGCTTGCGGCGATCGCCGCCGGCTGGCTGGGCGAGTTGGCGGGATGGCGCGTCGTATTCGTCGCGCTCGCCGGTCTGTACGTCGCGGTCGCGCTGCTTCTTGCGCGCGAGCTCACGGTCAATCCCGCGACGCACGCAGCGGCGGGGACGGGCGTGCCGCTTGCGCGCGCGTTCGCCGGGATGGCGGCGCTCGTGCGCCGGCCGTGGGTGCGGATCGTGCTCGCGACCGTGTTCCTCGAAGGCGCGCTGTTTTACGGCGCGTTCGCCTTCGTCGCGTACCACGGCCACCACCGGCTGGGGCTGTCCGTCGCGGCGAGCGGCGCGCTCGCCGCCGCCTTCGCCGCCGGTGGGCTCCTTTACGCCGCCGCCGCAGGCAGGCTCGTTCCGGCGCTCGGCGAGCGCGGGCTCGTGCTCGCCGGCGGGCTGCTGCTGGGCGCGGCGTACCTCGGGCTCGCGGCGGCGCCCCTGGCTGCGCTCGCGCCGGCGTGCGTGATCGGACTGGGCGCCGGACTCTATCTCCTGCACAACACGCTGCAGGTGCACGCCACGCAGATGGCGCCCGAGGCGCGCGGCGCGGCGCTCGCGCTCTTCGCCTTCTGTCTCTTCATCGGGCAGGCGGCCGGGGTCTGGCTCGCCTCGCGCGCCGTGGACGCGGCCGGTACGCCGGCGGTGTTCCTCGCCGCCGGTGCGGGGCTTGCCGTCCTCGCCTTGGCCTACCGTGGCCGGATGGCTGCGAAACGGCCGTAGGCGGTTACCGGGCTCGAAACGCGGGCAGGCGCGTCGCCCCTTGGACGGGTCAGCGGTGCGCGAGCACGAACGTCACGACCGCCACGCCCACCATGCCGGCACCGAACAACGCCAGCGCGACATTGACCATCGGCTCGCACGAGACCACCGCGCGGGAGGGGTCCGCAGGATCGTAGCGAACCTGCAGCCTCCTTGCGCCGCGCAGCGCGATGTAGATGTCCTGATGCTTGCGATAGTCGCTGTTCGCACGGTAACCGAAGGCATAGCGCTCGCCGCGGTACGTACGGCCTCCGACCGAATAGCGATAACGCACTTCCACGTAATACCTGCGTCCGCTCCGCCCGGGTAACGTTTCGACCAACTCGCAGTGCTCGAGCTCTCCGAGACCGACCAGCCAGTTGCGCGCCTTTCTCGCACTGAGCAGTGGCGCGATCGCGTAGCTGACCAATCCCAGGCCGATGAGGAAGGGAGCGCCGACCGAGGCCAGAAATGGGACATACGCGGGCGGCACGGTCGCACCGCGTGGGTCACCGACGAGCGGCGCATCCTCTCCAAAGTACAGGTGCAGGCCCTCAAGGATCACGACTACGGGAATGAGCGCAAGGGCCAGATCCGACTGGACCGAAAGCACGCGATCCTCAAGGCGCGCGTGCCCACGCCCAAAAGCGAAGCGTACGAACTCGCGGACGTCGCCGCGGATCTTCTTCCAGGTCTCGAAGTGATGGCGTCTGAGCCGATATCCGGCAGCGGCGACGAGCGCGAGGTAAAGCACCCCCGCGAGCGTTGCGCCGAGAAAATAGTCGCTCACCTGCTGACCTTCAGACCCTGCGCGCGTCCTTGCGCACCCGTTCGAGATACTTGCCGGTCGCGACCTCCACGCGCACGTGGTCGCCTTCCTTGATGAACTGGGGCGCGAGGATTTCCATGCCGTTTTCGAGCACCACGGTCTTGAAGGGCGTGCCCTCGTGCTCCTTCAAGCCCGGCGGCGCGGTGACCACCGCCAGCTCGACCGCCTCCGGAAACACCACGCGCACCGGCTCGCCTTCGTCGAACTCCACCGGGATCTTCATACCCGGCCGCAGGAAGCGTTCGAGCGGGGCGATCGCCGCCTTGGCAAGGCTCACCTGCTCGAAGTTCTCCGGATCCATGAAGGTGAAGCTGTCGCCGTCGGAATAGAGGTACTCCATCTGCCGGCGCTCGAGTTCCACGTCCTCGACCTTGTCGTCGGGATGAAAGCGCAGCTCCTTCAGATGCCCGGTCTTCAGCGCTTTTGCCTTGACGAAGACGAGGCTGCCGAACTTGCCGGCGGCCACGCGGTACTCGGCCTCGGTGGCCAGCAGCAGCTCGCCGCCATGACGAAACGCGGTGCCCGCGCGTAGCTCCGCCGCGGGGATCACGGCGCCGCCTCCCGTTTTGCTATGGCGATGCGCACCAGCGCGAACGAGACGTTGTCGCGCGCCGGCGCCGCCATCGCGGCCTCGAACAGCGCGTTCGCCGAGGCGGCGAGATCCGGGCCGATCAGGGCGACGATTTCCTCCGGCGCGAGCGCGTCGTAGAGCCCGTCGCTGCACAGGAGATAGAGGCTGCCGGGCCGGCAGGGCTCCACGTGCAGGTGCGGCTCGATGTCCATGAATTCCCAGCCCCCGCCGATGGACTGCGTCACCATCCCGGAGCGCGGCATGAACGCCCCGGCCTCCCATTCCGCTTCCGCGCTGTCGTCCACCGAGATCTGCTCCAGCCTGCCGTCGGCGAGGCGATACGCGCGGCTGTCGCCGACGTTGAACACCGTGACGCCCTGAGGGCGCACGACCAGCCCCGCGACCACGGTCCCCATTCCGGCACAATGGGGAAAGCGCTGCATGACGGCGTAAAACTGCGTATTGACCTGGCGCAGCGTGGCGCCGATTTGCTCCTCCGGGACTTCGCAGAGCATTTTCGCGAGGCACTCGGCGGCGAGGCGGCTCGCCACGTCGCCCGCCGGATGCCCGCCCATGCCGTCGGCGACGAGGCAGACGAACGGCGCATCGAGCGCCTGCGAAAACACGCGCGCGGCGGACATGTCGTCCTGCGCGATCCAGCCATCCACCGCGAGGCAATCCTCGTTTCTCGCCCGCACCGGACCCCGGTGCGTCAGCGCCGCGGCTTCAACGCACAGCGCTTCGCCTGCAGACCGGTCCTCACTCAAGTGCAGCGCCCCCCGGCGAAGCTTACGCCATACCCCCGCCGAGGGAAAAGGTGCATCAGAACGCGAAAGAAGCCTGCAATCCGATCATCGCGGTGCGTGCCGGCGCGGGCTCGAAGAAGCGCCCGCCGGCCGCGTTGACGATCACCGAACCGGCGTAGCGGCGGTCGCCGAGATTCTCGATGCGCACAAACTCGGTCAAGCGCCATGCCGCCCCCTTCTGCGTGAACCCGGCGGCGAAGTTCGCGACCGTGTACGGCTCGGCGAAATCGGTGTTGGTGTCGTTCACGGCCACACGCCCCTTCCGCTGGACTTCGAGCGCGGCGGTGAAACCGGAGGGCTCGTGGCGCCAGCGCAGCTCGGCAAAGAGCGTGCTCGGCGCGACCCCTGGCAGGACGTTGCCGGCGGGTACGGTCACCGCGGGCGTGCCGCCGGTGAAGGTGTCACGGAACTTCGCATCGAGCCGGGTCCACGCGAGCGCCGCCTCGAACCCCGCCGGGAGCACCGTCTCGATTCCCAGCTCCAGGCCGTTTCGCCTCGTGCGGCCGGCGTTCTTGAATGTCGTGCGGCCGCCGACGTTGGTATCCACGACGATCTCGCGGTCGGTGGCGACGTCGAAAAGCGCGAGGTGCACGCGCGTGCCGGCGCCGAGCACCGCCTTGACTCCCGCCTCCGCGTGCCGGCTGCGCGCGGCCTCCAGCGCGAAATTGAGTCCGGTGCCGGAGGGCCGGTAGGCCAGCTCGGTGAAGGTCGGCGTCTCGAAGCCCCGCCCGTGGTTGGCGTACACGCTCACCGTCGGTGCGACGCGGTACAGGATCCCGAATGCCGGCGTCGTTGCGCGGAACGTGCGGCCGCCGGTGTCGTCGGGATTGCCGGGGGCGACGAAGAAGTCGTCCAGGCGGAACGCTACTCGGCTCGCGCGCAGGCCGGCGAGCGCGATCCAGCGCTCGGCGAAACGCCATTCGGCCTGCGCGTAGGCGCCGGTGGCCGAGACGTGGTCATCCTCGTCGCGCCGCAGGCCGCCGAGCTGGCCGGCCGCGTTGACGAAGCCCCGGCGGCGGTCGGTCATGCGCTCGTGCTCGCCGCCGAGCTGCAGAACAAGGGGCCGCCCCGCCAGCGTGCCGCGCAGCTCCAGACGTAGCGACGCGCCGCCATAGCCGCGGTCCAGATCCACCACGCCGCCGGAGGTGGTCGCCGGCGCATCGCCGGCGAAGCCGAGGTACTGGCGCACGCGCCGCTCGCCGAGATAGACGGCGCCGTGCAGCGTGGCGGAGTCCGAGAGCCGGTGCGCGAGACTGGCGCCGGCCTGGTTCTGCGCCTGGCTCTTGCGCGTATCGAACGCGAGCGCCGCGGGACTCACCTGCCGCGGATTCGCTTCCATCTCGGCGCGCGTCAGGCCCATGGGATCCTGCGTTTCCGGGCTCGCGAACGCGTTGGCCACCAGCGTCAGGCGGGTGTCGGCGCCGGCGGCGACCACCGCTTTGGCGTTCAGGTGCTCGCGCAGCGCCGCGCTGTGATCGCGCCAGCCGCCGGTACGAAAGCGCGCGGCGCTGACGACCCAGTTCTCCCCGCCGAGCTTGAGCGCCTCGCGCAGCGTGTCGGACCCGCCGGCGAGGAACTCGACCGATGCGCCCGGTGACCGGCGCTCGGTGAAAATCTGCACCACGCCGCCCGCGGCGTTGCCGTGCATCACGGAAAAGGGGCCGCGCAGCACTTCGATCCGTTCCGCCGAGCCGAGGTCGAAATGCGACACCTGGCCTTGGCCGTCGGGAAAGCTCGCCGGAATGCCGTCGGCAAGCAGCCGCAGCCCGCGGATGCCGAAGGTCGAGCGGCTGCCGAATCCGCGCGAGGTCATCTGCAGGTCCTGCGCGTAGTTGTAGCGGTTGTGGACCGAGATGCCGGGCACGCGCCCGAGCGACTCGGAGAGATTCACCTGCGGCCTTGCCCAGCGGATGCTGTCGGCGTCCACGCGGTCAATCGCCGCGGGAACTTCCAGGCTCGGGCGCTCGACGCGGGTCGCGGTCACGGTCACGGCATCGTCCTGCGCCCGCGCCGCGGCGCCGGCAAGGCACGCAAGCGGCCAAAGCAGCGAAGCGCGCAGGGTCATTTCAGATGGGCGAAATAATGGGCGAGCGCCTTCAGGTCGGCCTCGCTGATGCCGTAGAGAGAGGCGGCCATGATGGTGTCGCCGCCGCGCCGGCGGTTTTCCC
>Ga0209172_10007956_pt1 | contig 10621 bp, 9 predicted proteins | sample LarsenN4metaG_FD_184113 | JGI IMG/M metagenome (GOLD analysis project Ga0209172, IMG submission 184113) | Hot spring sediment bacterial and archeal communities from British Columbia, Canada, to study Microbial Dark Matter (Phase II) - Larsen... ... | reverse complement strand
GCCGCATTGCGGGAGGATGGCAGTTGACCGGCTATGGAGTTCTCGAAGCGGGCAGCCCGTTCTCTGTGATCACAGGAGCCGTCTTTCGCGCCACCGGCACAAACCGCGGCGACTTCAACGCCGACAACACGAACTCAGACCGGCCCAATGCCCCGGCCGAATCCATCAAGCGTAAGGGCTTCACCAAGCAGGAGTTCCTTTCCGGCATCTTCAACGTCGCCGATTTCCCGCTCCCGGCGCCCGGAACCCTCGGCAACCTCGGGCGTAATACTTTCCAGGGCCCCGGCTTCGCCCGCGTCGACGTCGCGATGCTGAAGAGTTTCAATATCACCGAGCGCATCAGCGCAGTGCTGCGCGGCGAAGCGTTCAACGCTCTCAACCGGGCCAATCTGAACACGCCCAGCGGCGACATGAACAACAACAATTTCGGCCGCGTCACGGGTACCCAGGACGCGCGCACGATGCAGGTATCGCTTCAGATCCGCTTCTGAACCGCGTTTGCGGATGCTGCTCACCCGTCGCGATCCCGGCGACCGTGATCGAGCCATCGTGACGGTGATGCCGCACACGACCGCCTTGCGTGGCGGCCAGTTTGAGGTTGTGGCCAGTGCTCTTTTCCTGCTACAGGGCGCTTTTCTGGTTCTCGGCGTCTCCACGTACCTGGCCCGATAAGCGCCCGCGATCGCTCGGTAAGAACTGTCAGAGTTTCACACTCAAAGGCTTGCCGGTGAACTTGACGTCCTTGCTCGCCTGCTCCCCCACCACCTTCACCACGATGTCCCGGCTGGCCGGTGCGAGCATCTTCGACCCGCTCGCAAGCCGCATCGTCAACTGCCGCGACCGGTCATTCCACGCGATGTTCACTTTCATGAACTCGCCCTTCTTGAAGTCGAAGCTGGTTCCATCGTCCTCGTACAACGTGAATGAGCCATCTGCTCCGGGATGAACCCACAGTGTCAGCGGACCGTCTACCTTTTCCCACGTGTATTGCTTGATCGGGCCCAGCGGCACAATTGCGCCCGCCCGAACGTACAGCGGGATGGTTTCCAGGTCGACCTTGCGGGTAATCTCCCGTCCGCCCTCCAACTTCTCGCGCGTCCAGAAGTCGTACCACGTGCCCTTCGGCAGGTACAGTGTCCGGGCGGTGGCGCCCTTTTCCACGACCGGGGCCACCAGGATGTCGCGGCCGTAGAGATACTCATCGCCACGCGCCACTGCTGCTGCATCCGCCGGATAGTGCAGCCACAAACCGCGAATCACCGGCAGCCCGGTCTCGCAGGTCTCCTTCACCGCCGAATATAGGTACGGCATCATCTGGTAACGCAGTTCGAGATACTTCTTGCAAATCGGCTCCACCGCGGGATTGGTGAGTTCCTTGGGATCGGGCTTATAGCTCGGCGTTTCCCGGAACCAGTTCATCTCCGTCACACGCCAGCCCCATGGCGTGCGCAAACGCCACTCGCGCCCGTGCGAACGGAACAGCGGGTTGAACGCCGCATACTGGAACCAGCGCACGAAGTACTCCCCTGTGAACTCCTGTGTCGGCACAAAGCCGGCGATGTCGGACCCCCACCATGGAATCCCGCTCAGCCCTGTATTCACCCCGATCGGCACATGCAACCGCAGCGTCTCCCACAGCGACTGCGTGTCGCCCGTCCACAGGAACGCCGCGTAACGCGCCATGCCGGCGTAGCCGTTGCGGTGCAGGTGATAGACCCGCTCGTTCGGCCGGTACATCTGGTGCCCTTCGAAGTACATCCGGTTTCGCGCCAGCCGCGAGGCATGGTCCAACCCGTCGCCCTGATCCGGCCACCACCCGTCCACCCCAACGTCCAGCAGTTGCTTGTGCACCGGCCAGTAGCAGCTCACCTGCCGTTCCGGAGGCCAGCGCCCGTCAGGCGTTCTCCCCGAAGGCAGAGGCGCCGCCGTGCACGGGTCCTTCACTGTTCCGGTCATCTTGCGCCCTTCGATCACCGTATGCAGGACGACCTTGAAGTTCAGCGCATGCAGTTGCTCGATCATCTTCTTGGGATCGGGAAACGCCTTCTCGTTCCAGGTGAACTCGCCGTTATGCGTGTTCCAGCCGTTCGGGCAGAAATCCGTGCCGAGATAGATCATCATGTCGCATGGCAGTTTCTTCTCGCGGAAAATCCGCGCTTCCTCGATGATCTCTTCGGGCGGACCGAGCGTCCGGTGCGACTGCTGATAACCGAACGACCACAGTGGCGGCATTTCCGGATACCCGGTGATTTTGGCGTACTCCGCCATCACCGCCGCCGGGTCCCTCGCCGCGATCACGAAAATGTCGTAAATGACTCCACCCTCCGTAGCCGCGGGCTTCAACACCCCCGGCGTTGAGGTTAAATCGAACGAGCCGAAGGGTTGATGAACGAACATCGCCCACCCGGCCGTGCCGATGAGAAACTGCACCGGCACCTTCGCTCCGTGCGTGCGCAACTGGTACCCGCCTTGCCCGCTCCGCATCTGATCCAACTGCCCGCGTTTGTCGAACTGGGGACCTCCCTGGCCAAGGCCGAATACGGGAGAATCGCCGGGCTGGAAGCTCACGGTGCCGCTGGCAGCGTCCAGCTTGAGTTCCTGTACCATGCGGCCGTCTTTCCCGGTAATGCGGAATGTCAATGGCGAGGCGTTCACCGCCACTCGGAGATCTCCGCACCGAACGTTACGCGACCCGGCGAAAGCGGTGAGTCGCGCCACGGGCTTTCCCCAGTCTTCTTTCACTAGCGCACCGGTTGAAGGCACGGGGACGGCGCGCCCGTTCTCGAGCGGCTGCACCGTGATCCGGACAACGCCGGGGCTCACCTGCGTTAAGGCAATCTCGACAGGCTTGCCGGCGATCTGGAGCGGTTCCACTTGCGCGGCGGCGATGCCTCCCCCCGCCAGTACCGCGCCCCCGGCCCGGGCGACGCTACGCAGGGATTCTCGACGTGTGATGCGGTTAGCTGGCATGATTCAGAAAGTATATGCCAATCGGGGCACAAGCTGAAAGCGTTTTCAGGCGAAAACATCAGACCACCTGTTCATCAGACGGTCTGCAACAGCGCCCGGATATAGCCAAACGCAAATGCGAACGCGCGCGTGTGGTCGCTATCGCCTGGAACGTCGGGCACGTGGTCCGGCATGATCATGCCGTCGTATCCCACTTCCTTGTACACCCGCAACGCCCGCGGCATATCGACATCGCCGTTGTCCGGAAAAGTCTCCCGGAAATCCAGAAACCGGCCTTGAATATTCCGGAAATGCACGTTGAAAATCTTCTTGCGCGAGCCGAAGTAGCGGATCACCTCGTAGATCTGCTCACCCGGGCGCTCCAGCATCTCACTCACGGTTCCCTGGCAGAAGTTCAGCCCGTGGTAAGGGTTCTCTTTGATCGAGATGAATCTCTTCAACCCGTCCACGGAGCCCAACACCGTCTCCACGCCGCGCCACGTCTTCCCTTTGGGAATCCCCGGATCGTGCGGATGGCACGCGATGCGGACCTTGTACTCCGCGGCCACCGGAACAATCCGCTCCAGGAACCAGGTGATCCGTTCCCAGTAAAGGTCCGCCGGCACCGGGCCCAAGCCCTCGAACGGCGGTTTCGGCTCCAGTTCCGTCCACCGGAACGTACTGTACTGCGAGGCGCCGCGCCCGCGGGTCTTGGGTGTCCGGATCACTCCCAGCAGGCTCATGTTGTACTTCACCGCCGGGATCCCCACGCGCGCGCAGTTCCGGATCATCTCGCACAGGTGATCCATCTCGCGCTCGCGCTCCGGAGATTTGCCCGCCAGCAGATTCGGAAATTCGACCCGGTCCCAGGTCCGCGAGCTCAACGGCAGAGGCGCCATCGCGAGCGTGATGCCATGTTTCTCCACGCGCTCCTTCAGCCGCGAAAGTCCATCCACGCTCCAGTTTTCATCCATCTTTGCCGAAGGCAGATCGGCACAGATGTGCGAGACGCCAAAAGCGGCGCACAATCCCAGCCGGTACTCATCCGACCCGTTCTGGGTTCCCAGCTTCATCTGGTGGGATGATGCCGGCTTGACTTGGGCAGCGCTAATGGCGCCAGGGGCCGCCGCCGCCGAAGCGGCGATTTTCAGCACATCGCGACGTTGTGGGCGAATCATTCTCCAACACTACACCAACGGCCCGCGGTCAGCGCTTCCGAATCAGCCACAGCACAAGCGCGATCAATAGATTAATCAGGATCAGGGTTGTCAGAGGGAAATAGAAGACGGAGTGCTTGCCCCGGATGACGATATCTCCAGGCAACCGGCCCAACTTAAACGGAAGCCTGTCCGCAAAAACAAGCACCAGGCCCGCCGCAAACAGCAGGCCTCCCAGGAACATCAGCGATCGCCCTAAAGTATTCACAACCTCAATGTCCCCACGGTGTGGGGCAGCCAATCCTGGCTGCGGGCGGCTTTCTAGCCGCCCCTGCGCTGGACTTCCAGGCCGCTACGACTACAACGAATACACCCGCCCGCGATGCGCGCCCACCAGAATCTGGAACAGCCGGTGCGCGATCAATTCATGCAAAGTCAGAAGCTCCTTCTGTGCCTCAGCCACAGATGCAGCGTCAGCCGGGTCGCCCGGCGCTCCACCCGCCTTGAGTGCATCCGTTGCTTCCTTAATCACGGGGTCGGCAATCACATCGCCCGCCATCTCCCACAACGTGATGAACCGGTCGACCGCGGTCGGGAAGCTGACCTCGAAGACACCGTTCAAAGACGTGGTCCGCGGCGGCTTGTAATCGAGATTGAAGGGCCCCTTGTAGTCATGGCTCCGTAAAAGCACCAGCACGTTCAGCCAGTCCAGCGGATTCACCAGGCCCACCGCGATATCCACGTCGTGCTTCAGCCGGTAACCGTCGTTGATATCGAAATGCCAGAGCTTGCCGCACACTAATGCCCGCGCGAGTGCCGCGCGCGGCGCCGCGCCCCACATCAACTCATGCAGGTATTCAGGATTCAATCCCACCATCTCGGGATGCGTCAGCAATCCGGAAAAGATGAAAGCCAGCATCGCGTCGGAAGTCGGCAGCAGGATTTCCGCCTGCGGCTCGAACGGCTTCGCTTCCATGCAGTGCTTCAGCGTCGGCCGGTTGTACTTCTTCGCCAGAGCAATATCGGCTTCGCACGCCGCGTTCAAACCTTCGGCGTACCACTTCAGCGTCTGGGTCTCTTCCACGGCGCCCTGCACGAAATAGCCCAGCGAGCCCGGCCAATAAACTGCAAACTCAGCCCCCAGCTTATGCCCGATTTCCACCGTGTTGGCCAGCCGCTTCACGGCGTAATCCCGGACTGCGGGCGATTCCGCCGCCGGACTGCCCGCCCACACAGCATGGTGGAACGTCTCAGTCGTCACCATGGAACACTTCAGGCCGTATTTCTTCAGCGCCGCAGCGATTGCGTCCACGATCTTCCACTGTTCGTCTTTCAGCAGCGCGCTATAGGGGATGACATCCGAATCATGGGTGGTCCAGTGGCCGATGCCGATTTCGGCGTACCGCCGGATCACTTCTTCGAAACCCACCGGAGGCCGTGTCGGCGCATGGAAAAGCGCATGGCCCTCGTACGCTGCCGCCCACTGCGGGCCGCTAATGTAATACTGCCGTCGCTGTTCGGGCGTATAGCCGCCGCCGCAGGCCTGACTCAGCCTGTTCACTAGTGCATGTTGTTGATCAACGGGAATAGGTGATGACAAGGAAGCCTCTTTTCCGAAAGAAACATCATAATACCGATTCGCGGTGCCACAATGGCGAATAGACCATCATGCCGATTCACATCGTTCAACTCGGCACGCCGCGCCGCCCCGGCGAAGGACTTCGCATTGGAACCGTGCGCCGCCCTCCACGTGGCGTCGCCAAAGCCGATTTCGCCAGGCTCGACTATTACGACATCTGGTTCCCCAACCTCGCGCCCAGCGCCGAATTAGTCAAGGAAGCACAACAAAGCACGGACGAGCGCGGCTGGAACGCCTTCGTCCGCAAGTTCCGCCAGGAAATGAACGACCCCGACCGCAGCCGCGAACTCGACCTGCTCGCAGCGCTCTCACACCACACCAACATCGCCATCGGCTGCTACTGCGAAACCGAAGCGCGCTGCCACCGCTCCGTGTTACGCCAACTCCTGGCTGAACGCGGCGCAGAAGTTGTGTAACACGTTTCATTCACCTCAGGCTGCCTGTCGCTGTGCAACCTGGATCCGCAACGGTCGCGTACGTCGCGCACGCGTAGACTGAAATCAGAAGACAAGCCATGGAGGTCACGCTGCCAGCCGATCTGAGAAAGCAGGTCGGGCAAGAACTCGCCAGCGGCCGCTATCAGAGCGGTGATGAACTGATCGAAAAGGCTGTCAGGCACTTCTTTGACGAGCGTCAGCGTGGCCAACGGCGGCTCGAAGCGCTGCGTAGAATGAGTCAGGCGGTCGATCAAGCCGGCCTGTATGAACGAGTGCTGATTCCCGACCAGAAATGACAGGTACACCGCACGTCGTTCTGGACGCGTGCGTCCTGGCCAACTTTTCCCTCTGCGACACTCTACTGCGCCTGGCCGAGCCCCCACGACTCTATGAGCCGATGTGGTCGGAGGAGATCATTCTTGAGACAACGCGTACGCTGGAATCGCAGCTCGAAGGGCCGAGTTCGCTGACCGCATATTTCCAGGCTAACTGCGTTCCCACTTCAGCCAGCCGTGGATCAGCGGCTACGAGCCGCAAGTTCCCGAGATGGCCAACGACCCCAAGGACCGTCATGTGCTGGCGGCCGCGGTCCACGGTGAAGTGCCGATAATCGTGACCTTCAACCTTCGCCACTTCAAGCGTGAGCACCTGGAGTTCTCGTTAAACAAGACGATCAGGCCTGCTAATCCTTGACACGGTGGAGAATTCAGAGCATAATCGCCTTGATTTGGAAAACCGGTCTCAGCAATGCGACTCCTCTTCCTGCTTTTCGTACTCGTTTTTCCTGCTTGTTCCCCGCTTTCGGCGCAAAAAGGAACTAGTCCACGCTATGGACAGGAACGCCTGCTTATTGTTTGCCCTCTGATCGGCGATGGTTCGTATGCGAATCCGCGCCGCCCGATGTTCACTCCTTCACGCGGGCAGACTACCCAGTTCACGGGGTTTCATTGGGTACTTGCGGACAACGGACGCCTCGCAATAGTCGAAATCACTGCCAAGAGCCGGGCTGCATTCATCAGCATTCTGAGTGACCGCACGCCGGAAGTGCGCGTATTCGACCGCGCAAGGGACAAGAAGGACGACGTCGAACGCGAATTGAAGTTGCTCAAGCGCGACTTCACGCTAGAGAGGTTCGCGGGGCTGACGCGATGAAAAGAGCGTTACTGCTGTTCCTGGTGCTGGCACGCAGTGCCTCCGCAGACCTGTTTTGGGAAGACGTCGTCATTTTCGCCCAACACGGCATCGATACGGTCAACACGTGGACGAAAAACGGAAATGTGACCACCGAGCTAACCGTAGGGTTGGTCACTTCGAACAGCAACGGCGATCCGTATTTCCCGGGAACTGGGTCGGTGATCTATAAACCACGTTTCTCGGCTGGAGAAATCAGCACGTTTCTGCACGTTTTGAATAGTTCCCAGATTCGCTATGTACAGTATTCCCAGGCGTCGCAGGACGCGCTACTCGCATCAGCCTCCACGGGAACGTTTTACGCCGCGGAACTGAGTGGCGTCCAATTCACGGGCACAGTTTGTAGTGGAACCTTACGTATCTACCAGAGATCTTCGGGTACGCTCACGCTACTTGGGGAAGCGGTGGTGGGCTGTAAGCAGGACTCGGTCATGCGGACCATTGTCCAGAACGACGGTTCATTCAGCGTCTTTGTCGATAATGTGGCCTATTACGCCGGTGGAGGCGGTGGCGCCGCGAGCGGATCGATGGGAGTTGGCATTGGCTCGGATACGGTCGCCGGCCTCGGCATCATCCGCACCCAACGCGCGCGTCTGGATAGCACCGCTCCGGTTTCGCCGCCAGGCACCACCCTCACTGCGAAAGCGTTCTCGAACCGCGTCGATCTGCAATGGGCTGGAGCGACGGACGGGGAGAGCGGCCTCTACCGTTACGATGTGTACCGCGACAGTTCCTACATCGGCAGCGTGACACAGCCGCAGTTCTCCGATCCTACGGTGAGTGCGACCACCAGCTACCAGTATGCAGTGATTCCCGTGAACTTCCACTGGCAATGGGGAGTTTGGCTGATCACAAATGTCAGCACACCCGTAACTAACCGCATCGACCCGCGACGCTCTGGCGTGCGGCCAGACGGCGCCTATTGGGGCGCACTGGGCGAGCAGATCGACATGCTCACCGGAAATCTGAACTTCACGTTGCCGCTGCTGGCCGTGCAGGGGCGTGGCGGGACCGGTTTCCGTGTGGCGCTGACCTACAACTCGCAATCCTGGCGCAAAGACGGCGCCAATGTTTGGAAATTCGGTAAGGACGTTGGATATGGCTTCGGATGGCAACTTCTGGCGGGCAGTATCACGCCGTTCTATAGCAACCTGTGGACGCTGAACCACTATGTCTTTACCGACGCTACAGGGGCCGAGTACCGGCTGACCGAGAACAGTAGCGGTGTTTGGACATCAAAAGAAAGCACCTACGTCAGCTATGACCAGAACACCAACAGGCTCTGGTTCAACGACGGCACATTCTGGCAAATGAACTGTCTTTCCGGTGGCAGCGAAGAGGACGCCGGCACCCGCTATCCCACGCTGGTGCAGGACTCAAACGGCAACCAGGTAATTCTGAGGTATCAGGCGGGAAGGAACGCTCCGTCCGTCGATACCAGCGCGCGGTTTTTGAATATCGAGGATCCGCGTGCCCCCCAGGGGAATGTGACTTATACGTTCACCTACAACACCGACACAACGCCGCACCTGACGGGGATCGATAACACGATCGGAAGTGGAGAGAAGTTCGCCTTCACCTACTCCGGTTCGGTTGCCCTCAACTCGCCGTTCTCGCCGTACGCTTCGTTCGGCGCCACGACGCTCCTGAATTCGGCCAAGGCGGTCCTCCAGGTCGGCGGCAATCCGGTGAATGTCGGCCATGCGTTCGAATACGGCTCGAACAACGCGGGCGAACTCACCAAAGTGATCTTCCCTTATGGAGCGGAGTTCCGTTATACCTACGGCGAGTACCGTTTCGTGGACGACCGCTATACTCGCGAAGTGCTTTCGCGGTCTTTACTGCCTAACGGGGCGGGATCGACTCCCTGGACATACGGCATCGCGCGTAGCGCCAACGACGTTAATATTTACGTGCACGAGGTTGGTACGCTGACGGACGCGGGCGGATACGGGGACCGCGTCTGGTGGTTCCAGACGAATATCAACGACCAGTGGTTCGGCAAGCTCCTGACCTACGACGAGCGTCAACTGCCTGGCTGGATCGTCAAGCTGCGCCAGTCGTACACCTGGACGACAGACCCGGCAGGCCGCCCCTATGTCGGAACGGTCATAAGCCACATCGATCCGGTTCCTGGCCCAGGAATCCAGTCGAAGACGGAGCAGACTCTGGACGTCTACGGCAACCTCACCCAACAGAAACTGTACGACTACGGCAGTTCCACTCCAACCCGTACCTACACCAATGCCTATCAGACCGACTCGGCCTACGTGACCCGCTATCTGCGCAACCGGCTGGTCTCCAGCACGCTGGCAGGCGGCGGTGGTCCAACTTATACGTTGGTGACCAACCAATACGACAGCTACGGATTGACCACCTGCCAGACCTGGCAGACATCGCTTTCCAACGCCGCCGACATCCGGCAGCACGACACTGCCAACTACGGCACGGGCTTCACAATCCGCGGAAACCTCACGCAAACCGAAGGCATGGGCAAGAAGGCCTGCTTCAGCTACAACATCGCCGGAGTGATCACCGAATCGATCAGCGGCGGGGGGCGCAAGTCGGCCGCGAGCACCACCACCGCCACCAACTACATGGCGCCGAGCGTTATCACGCCGAATAACAATCCGAACCTGGCGACTTCGCTGACCTACAACAGCTTTCTCGGCCTGACCCAGGAATCCGGTCCCAACGGAGCCACGGCCACCGTTGGTTACGACGTCAACGCGTTCCCGTCGCAGTCTACTTCGCCCCACGGCGCCACGGCTGCCTACAGCTACTCCTTCACGGAGAAGCGCAAAACCACGGCGATCAACGGACGCTGGAGCAACACGTGGATGGACGGTTTAGGCCGCACTAGCGTAATTGAAAACGCCAGTGGCGCGGGTGGCCGCCTGGTGAAAACGGAATACGCAGCGTGTGCCTGCACCCCGATCGGCAAGGTGTCTCGTGTGTCGCAGCCCTATGCCTGGGGCGGCTCGCCCACGCTTTGGACAACGTACAGCTACGATGCACGAGGCAGGACGACGCAAGTGTCGTTGCCGGACGGCGCCGGGCTTACTACTTACGTGTACACCAACAATGTCGTGCGGGCCACCGATCCGGCCGGCAAGTGGAAGGAATTCACCACGGATGCGTTCGGCAACCTGGTAAAGGTAACCGAGCCGAATCCGGCCGGCGGCACGTGGGACACCCACTACACCTACAACGTTTTCAATCAGCTTTTGACCGTCACGATGACGCGC
>Ga0209172_10007954_pt1 | contig 10625 bp, 14 predicted proteins | sample LarsenN4metaG_FD_184113 | JGI IMG/M metagenome (GOLD analysis project Ga0209172, IMG submission 184113) | Hot spring sediment bacterial and archeal communities from British Columbia, Canada, to study Microbial Dark Matter (Phase II) - Larsen... ... | reverse complement strand
GTCGTAGCCGCGCCGGTTGCGGACGCCCGTCAGGGCGTCGGTCACCGCCCGCCGTTCGGCCTCCGCGAAGCGGCGGGCGTTCTGGAGCCCGGGGGCGGCCTCGGAGACGAGGGACTCGAGCACGCGGGCGTGGTCGGGCCGGACCGCTCCGGCGCCCGTGGAGAAGACGGCGAGCACGCCCGTCTGCTCGCCCTCCTCGACGACGGGAACGACGAGCGCCGAGCGGAAGGCGCTCCCGTCTGCCTCGTCGAGCGCGGGCGGGTACGTCCAGGCCAGCGTGAGGGCCCGATAGGGAGGCGAGAGGGGAGCGCCGAGCGAGGCCTCGAGGAGCGCGATCCCGTCCTCCAGGCCGAAGGACGCGATCGCGGGCTCGCCGCCCGGCCCGCGGACGCGCACGGCGGCGGCGGTCGCGCCGGTGCGCGCGGCCGCCTCGGCGGCGATCCGCTCGAGCAGCTGGCGCAGGTCGAGGGTGAGGCCGAGCTCGGCGCCGGGCCCGGTCTCGGGACGCTCGACGACCCGCTGGATCGAGAGCGAGATCGCCTGCAGATGGCGGTCGAGCTGGTCGAGCACGGCCGCGAACCGGCGCTCCGAGCGCGCCGCCGCCCGGCGCATGCCGACGAGGGCGATCGCAAGGACCACCAGAGCCGCCGTGGCGGCGACCGCCGCAGTCAACGTCTCGGACACACCCTTCCCCTGCGCCTCACTCTATTCGGGGAAGCGGCCGTTGACCATGGCCCACGCCCGAACGGGGGCCTGCCGTCTGCTACCATCTCGCGGCCCGGCCGGCGGGCGCGTCCGCCGCCAGCCTTTCTGTGCGAGGACAGCAAGCGACCACATCAAGGAGATACGCGTGCCCACCGTCAACCAGCTCGTCCGCAAGGGCCGCACGGCCCCCAAGACGAAGACGAAGACACCCGCCCTGCGCGGGGCGCCGCAGAAGCGCGGCGTGTGCACGCGTGTCTACACGACGACGCCGAAGAAGCCGAACTCGGCGCTGCGCAAGGTGGCGCGCGTCCGCCTCACGAACGGGATGGAGGTCGGCGCCTACATCCCCGGCGAGGGGCACAACCTGCAGGAGCACTCGGTCGTGCTCGTGCGCGGAGGGCGGGTCAAGGACCTGCCGGGCTTCCGCTACAAGGTGATCCGGGGCGGGCTCGACTCGGCCGGCGTCTCGGAGCGCCGCCAGGCCCGTTCCAAGTACGGCGCGAAGAAGGCCTAGGAGGAACGCCGTGCCCCGCCGCGCCGAGGTCCAGCCCCGCCAGCTCGAGCCCGATCCCGTCTACGGCTCGGTCCTCGTCACCCAGCTCGTCAACCGGCTCATGCTGGACGGGAAGAAGTCGATCGCCGAGCGCATCGTGTACGACGCTCTCGCGCTCGCGGCCGAGCGGACGGGCAAGCCGGAGCTGGAGGTGCTCGAGCAGGCGGTGAAGAGCGTCACGCCCGTGCTCGAGGTGCGCTCGCGCCGCGTCGGGGGCGCCAACTACCAGGTACCGGTCGAGGTGCCGCAGCGCCGCGCCCGCACGCTCGCCATCCGCTGGCTCGTGCAGGCCGCGCGCGAGCGGCGCGAGAAGGGCATGCCCGCGAAGCTCGCGGGCGAGCTCGTGGACGCGCTCTCGCAGCAGGGCGGCGCCTACAAGCGCAAGGACGACATCTACCGGATGGCGCAGGCCAACAAGGCCTTCGCCCACTATCGCTGGTAAGGGGAGCCCGATGAGCGCCGTCGCCACCCGGGTTGCCCTGGACCGCGTCCGCAACATCGGGATCATGGCCCACATCGACGCGGGCAAGACGACCACGACCGAGCGGATCCTCTTCTACACGGGCCGGACCCACAAGCTGGGCGAGGTGCACGAGGGCGCGGCCACGATGGACTGGATGGCCCAGGAGCAGGAGCGGGGCATCACCATCACCTCGGCCGCGACGACCGCGTTCTGGCGGGACTTCCGGATCAACATCATCGACACGCCCGGGCACGTCGACTTCACGGTCGAGGTGGAGCGCAGCCTGCGCGTGCTCGACGGCGCCATCGCCGTCTTCGACTCGGTCGCCGGAGTGCAGCCGCAGTCGGAGACGGTCTGGCGCCAGGCCGACCGCTACCGCGTGCCCCGGATCGCGTTCATCAACAAGATGGACCGGACCGGGGCCGACTTCGAGGCCGCGGTGCAGTCGATGCGGGACCGGCTCGGCGCCAACCCGGTGCCGATCCAGCTCCCCATCGGCCGCGAGGAGGGGTTCTCCGGGGTGGTCGACCTCGTCGAGCTGAAGGCGATCACCTACCTGAACCCGCTCGGCACCGAGTTCGAGATCGACGACGTCCCGGCCGAGCTGGTCGAGCGCGCCGAGGCGGGCCACCACGCCCTGATCGACGCGGTCGCCGAGTTCGACGACGAGCTGATGGAGACGTACCTCGAGGACGAGTCGGCGGTGACGCCGGAGATGATCCGGCGCGCGCTTCGGGCCGGCACCCTGGCCGGGAAGATCACCCCGGTGCTCGCGGGCTCGGCCTTCAAGAACAAGGGCATCCAGCCCCTGCTCGACGCCGTCGTCGACTACCTGCCGAGCCCCGTCGACATCCCGCCGGTGCAGGGAATCGACCCCAAGACGTCGCAGGAGGCCTCGCGGCCGCCCGCGCTGGAAGCGCCCTTCGCCGCCCTCGCCTTCAAGGTCATGTCCGATCCCTTCGTGGGCAAGCTGACCTACATCCGGGTCTACTCCGGGCGCGTGAAGGCGGGCGAGCGCGTCCTGAACACGACGAACGGGAAGACCGAGCGGATCGGCCGCATCCTGCAGATGCACGCCAACCACCGCGAGGAGCGGGAGGCGATCGGCGCCGGCGAGATCGCGGCCATCGTCGGCTTCAAGTTCACGACCACCGGGGACACGCTCGCCGCCGACTCGGCTCCGATCGTGCTCGAGTCGATGTCCTTCCCCGACCCGGTCATCTCGGTCGCGATCGAGCCGAAGACGAAGGCCGACCAGGATCGGCTCGCGCAGGCGCTGCAGCGGCTGGCCGAGGAGGATCCCACCTTCCGGGTCTCTACCCACGAGGAGACCGGGCAGACGATCATCGCCGGGATGGGCGAGCTGCACCTGGAGATCATCGTCGACCGGCTCCGCCGGGAGTTCAACGTGGAGGGCAACGTGGGTCGGCCCCAAGTCGCCTACCGGGAGACGCTCGGCCGGCCGGTCGAGCGCGTGCAGGGCAGGTTCGTCCGCCAGACGGGCGGCGCCGGGCAGTACGGCGACGTCGTCTTGAACCTGTACCCGCAGGAGCCGGGCGCGGGCTACGAGTTCGTGGACAAGATCGTGGGCGGGACGATTCCCAAGGAGTTCATCCCGGCCGTGGACGCTGGGATCCGGGAGGCGATGAGCGCGGGCGTCCTCGCCGGCTATCCGGTCGTCGACGTCAAGGTCGAGCTCGTGGACGGCTCGTACCACGAGGTCGACTCGAGCGAGCGAGCCTTCAAGATCGCGGGCTCGCTGGCCTTCAAGGAGGGGATGAAGCGCGGGCAGCCGAAGCTGCTCGAGCCGGTGATGTCCGTCGAGGTGGTCACCCCCGAGGAGTACCTCGGCGACGTGATTGGTAACCTGAACGCGCGTCGTGGCCGGGTCGAGCACCTCGAGCCGGTCGGCGGGTCGCAGTCGATCCGCGCGAGCGTGCCGCTCGCGGAGATGTTCGGCTACGCGACCGACCTGCGGTCGATGACGCAGGGCCGCGCGACGTTCACGATGCAGTTCGACCGGTACGAGGAAGTACCAGCCGCGATCGCGAGCGCGATCGTGGCGAGTGAAGTCAATGCCTAGGGCCGCCTAGGCCAGAGTTTTCGGAGGAAAGATGGCCAAGCAGAAGTTCGAGCGCACGAAGCCGCACGTCAACGTCGGCACCATCGGCCACATCGACCACGGCAAGACGACGCTCACCGCGGCGATCACGAAGGTGCTCGCCGAGGCCGGCACCCAGACGAAGCCGACGTCGTTCGACGAGATCGACAAGGCTCCGGAGGAGCGCCAGCGCGGCATCACGATCAACACGGCGCACGTCGAGTACGAGACGGCCAACCGGCACTACGCCCACGTCGACTGTCCCGGCCACGCCGACTACATCAAGAACATGATCACAGGCGCCGCCCAGATGGACGGCGCGATCCTGGTCGTCTCGGCGGCCGACGGCCCCATGCCGCAGACGCGCGAGCACATCCTGCTCGCCCGCCAGGTCGAGGTCCCGTCCATCGTCGTCGCCCTGAACAAGGCCGACATGGTCGACGACCCCGAGCTGCTCGAGCTGGTCGAGATGGAGGTGCGGGAGCTGCTCTCGAAGTACGACTTCCCGGGGGACGAGATCCCGGTCGTGCCGGTCTCGGCGCTCAAGGCGCTCGAGGGCGACCCCGAGTGGACGCCCAAGATCCTGGAGCTGATGGAGGCCGTCGACACGTACATCCCCGAGCCCGTCCGCGACATCGACAAGCCCTTCCTGATGCCGATCGAGGACGTCTTCACCATCACCGGGCGCGGCACGGTCGTCACCGGCCGCATCGAGCAGGGGAAGATCACGGTCGGCGAGGAGGTCGAGATCGTCGGCATCCACCCGGAGACGCGCAAGACGGTCGTCACCGGCCTGGAGATGTTCCAGAAGACGCTCGACTACGCGCAGGCGGGCGACAACGCGGGCGCGCTCCTGCGCGGGATCAAGCGCGAGGAGGTCGAGCGCGGGCAGGTGCTCGCCAAGCCCGGGAGCATCACCCCGCACACGCACTTCAAGGCCGAGGTGTACGTGCTCTCCAAGGACGAGGGCGGGCGGCACACGCCCTTCTTCAACGGCTACCGGCCGCAGTTCTACTTCCGCACGACCGACGTCACCGGGACGATCAAGCTCCCCGAGGGCCAGGAGATGGTCATGCCGGGCGACAACACGAACATGGAGATCGAGCTGATCCAGCCGATCGCCATGGACCAGGGGCTCCGCTTCGCGATCCGCGAGGGCGGACGTACGGTCGGCGCCGGCGTGGTCACGGAGATCGTCAAGTAGGGAGCGCCCGCTCTCCGCTCAGGGGTTACGCACATGCCGCAGCAGAAGATCCGGATCCGCCTCAAGGGCTACGACCACCAGCAGGTGGACCGGTCGGCGTCCCAGATCGTGGAGACGGCGCAGCGGACCGGGGCGACGATCACCGGCCCCGTCCCCCTGCCCACCGAGAAGAACGTGTACTGCGTGATCCGGAGCCCCTTCAAGGACAAGGACTCCCGGGAGCACTTCGAGGTGCGGACGCACAAGCGGCTGATCGACATCCACAGCCCGACGCCGAAGACGGTCGACTCGCTGATGCGGCTCGACCTCCCGGCCGGGGTCGACATCGAGATCAAGCTGTGAAGGGGATCCTGGGCAGGAAGCTCGGCATGAGCCAGGTGTTCGACCCGGAGACGGGCCGGATGACGGCGGTCACCGTGATCGAGGCCGGCCCCTGTCCCGTCGTCCAGGTGCGGACGGCGGAGGCCGACGGGTACGACGCCGTGCAGCTCGCCTTCGAGCCGGTCGCGGAGCGGAAGTTGACCAAGCCGGAGGTCGGACACCTGCGCAAGGCGGGCGTCGAGCCGCACCGGCACCTGGTCGAGCTCCGCGGCGCGACCGGGCTCGCGGTCGGCGAGCGGGTCACGGTCGAGGTCTTCCAGCCCGGCGATCGGGTCAAGGTCTCGGGCACCTCGGTCGGGAAGGGCTTCCAGGGGACGGTCAAGCGGCACGGCTTCACTCGCGGGCCCGTGTCCCACGGCTCGCACAACATCCGCGCCCCCGGCTCGATCGGCGCCTCGGCCACGCCCTCGCGGGTGCTCAAGGGGATGAGGATGGCCGGGCGCATGGGCGGCGTCCGCGTCACCCAGCGCGGGCTCGTCGTGCACGAGGTCGATCCCGAGCGGAACCTGCTCGTGCTCCGAGGTTCGGTCCCGGGCCCGGCGCACGGGCTGCTCGAGATCAGGGAGGAGCGGTGATGGCGGCCGCGACGGCGCTCTCCGCTCCCCTGCTCGGCGCCCCCGAGGCCCGGGAGGTGCCGCTCGAGCCCACGGTGTTCGCGGCCGAGGTGAAGCCGCACCTGGTGCACGAGACGGTTCGGGCCGAGCTGAACGCGGCCCGGGCGGGGACGCGCGGGGCGAAGAGCCGCGGCCTCGTCTCCGGCGGGCGCTCCAAGCCTTGGCGCCAGAAGGGCACCGGCCGGGCGCGGGCCGGGACGACCCGGGCGCCGCACTGGACGGGGGGCGGCGTCGCCTTCCCGCCGGTGATGCGGAGCTTCGAGGTGAAGGTGAACCGGAAGGCGCGGCGGGCCGCGTTCCGCGGTGCGCTCGCCGGCCACGCCGCGCGCGGCACGGTCGCGATCCTGGCGCACGGCGCGTTCGAGCAGCCCTCGACCAGGGCGGCCCAGGCGCTGCTCGCCGACTGGGGGCAGGAGCGGCCGACCCTCGTGGTCGCGACCGAGGAGGAGGAGGCGGCGGTCAAGTCCTTCCGCAACCTCGAGCGCGTGCTCGTCACCGTCCCCGAGGAGCTCGAGGTGGCCTCCCTCGTCTGGGCGCGCTCGCTCCTCGTCACCGAGGCGGCGCTCCCGCTCGTGCTCGCGCGCGCCGGGGCGGGGCAGGAGGCGGCGCGATGAGCCTGCACCCGAACCAGGTCCTGCTCGCGCCGGTCGTGTCCGAGAAGAGCTACTCGCTCCTGAGCGACCGCAAGTACACCTTCCGGGTGCACGAGGACGCCCACAAGACGCAGGTCCGGCAGGCGGTCGAGGAGCTGTTCGGCGTCAAGGTGCAGGCGGTGAACATCGTCAAGGTGCAGCCGAAGCCGAAGCGGCGCGGGTTCTCGCGCGGCCACAAGCCCGGCTGGAAGAAGGCGATCGTGCAGCTCCGAGAGGGCTACCAGATCGAGATCTTCGAGGGGGCGTCGGTCTGATGGCCGTGCGCAAGTTCAAGCCGACGAGCCCGGGGCGCCGCTTCATGGCCATCTCCGCGTTCGAGGAGGTGACCAAGACCGAGCCGGAGCGCTCGCTGCTCGAGCCGCTGACGAAGAAGGGCGGCCGGAACAGCCGCGGACGGATCACGACGCGCCACCAGGGCGGCGGCCACAAGCGCCGCTACCGCGTGATCGACTTCAAGCGCACGAAGGACGGGGTGCCCGCCCGGGTGGCGGCGATCGAGTACGACCCGAACCGCTCGGCGCGCATCGCGCTCCTCCACTACGCCGACGGCGCCAAGTCCTACATCCTGGCGCCGGCGCGGCTGCGCGTGGGCGCGACCGTCGAGTCCGGCCCCAGCGCCGACATCAAGCCGGGCAACGCCCTCCCGCTCGCGAGCATCCCCACCGGGACGCTCGTGCACGCGGTCGAGCTCCGGCCCGGCCAGGGCGCCCGCCTCGCCCGCTCGGCGGGGGCGTCGGTTCAGCTCGTGGCCAAGGACGGGGCGCACGGCGTGCTGCGCCTCCCCTCGGGCGAGCTGCGGCGCGTTCCGCTGTCTTGCCGCGCGACCGTGGGCCAGGTCGGCAACGCCGACCACGCCAACCAGTCGAGCGGGAAGGCCGGCCGCAGCCGCTGGCTGGGCAAGCGGCCGTCCGTCCGGGGCTCGGCGATGAACCCCGTCGACCATCCGCACGGGGGCGGCGAGGGCAAGTCGAAGGGCGGTCGCCATCCGGTCACCCCGTGGGGAGTGCCGACGCTCGGCAAGCGCACCCGCCGCAAGCACAAGGAGTCCGACAAGCTGATCGTCCGCGGCCGCCGCCGCGGCAAGGAGAGGAAGCGCTAGTGAGCCGCTCGTCGAAGAAGGGGCCGTTCGTGGAGCCGCGCCTGCTCAGCCGGATCGAGGCGCTGAACGCGACCGGGGAGAAGCGGATGATCCGCACCTGGTCACGCGCGTCCACGATCTTCCCGGAGATGGTCGGGCACACGATCGCGGTGCACGACGGCCGCAAGCACGTGCCCGTGTTCGTGACCGAGCAGATGGTGGGCCACAAGCTCGGCGAGTTCGCGCCCACGCGGACCTTCCGCGGGCATGCCGGCGACCGGCAGGCGCAGGTGAAGAGGCGTTGAGCATGGCTGCGAGCCAGGACGCAACGAGGGTTCGCGCCCAGGCCAAGTGGGTGCGGATGTCGGCCCGCAAGGCACGGGTCGTGCTCGACCACGTGCGCGGGCGCCCGGTGCCCGAGGCCAGGACGATCCTCGCCTTCACGCCTCGGGCGGCCGCCACGGAGGTCGCCAAGGTGCTCCGCTCGGCGGTCGCGAACGCGGAGGCGAACCATGGCCTGGACGGCGACGACCTCGTGGTCGAGGCCGCCTACGCGGACGAGGGTCCCACGCTGAAGCGCTGGCGCCCGCGCGCCCGTGGCCGGGTGAACCGGATCCGCAAGCGGACCTGCCACATCACGATCGTCCTCGCTCCGCGCGAGCAACCGGAGGAGGGCAGCCGGCGCCGGCGGGCGGGGGCGGCGAGCTCGCGGGCCGAGCGAAGACAGGAAGGAGCGGCTGCCTGATGGGCCAGAAGGTGCATCCCGGCGGGTTCCGCGTGGGCGTCATCCACGACTGGAAGTCGAACTGGTGGACGGGCAAGCGTGAGTTCCCCGCCTACCTGCTCGAGGACGTGCGCATCCGCGAGCACATCACGCGGAAGCTGGCGCACGCAGGGCTCTCCGACATCCTCATCCGCAAGGACAAGCAGCGGATCACGGTCGACATCTACACCGCGCGCCCCGGCATCGTGATCGGGAAGTCGGGCGTGGAGGTGGACGCGCTACGGCGCGACCTGCACGCGCTGACGAAGAAGAACGTCCACATCAACATCAACGAGATCAAGCGCCCCGAGCTGGACGCGAAGCTGGTCGCCCAGTCGATCGCCGAGCAGCTCGAGAACCGGGTCAGCTTCCGGCGGGCGATGAAGCGGTCGCTGGCCTCCGCGATGCGCTCGGGGGCGCAGGGGATCAAGATCACCGCCGCCGGCCGCTTGGGCGGGGGCGAGATGCGCCGCCGCGAGGTCTACTCCGAAGGCCGCGTCCCGCTGCACACGATCCGGGCCGACATCGACTACGGCCAGGCCGAGGCCGACACCACCTTCGGCAAGATCGGGGTCAAGGTCTGGGTCAACAAGGGCGAGATCATGCCCGAGGGCTACGAGGGCGCCGGCGGCCGCGACGCGCGCCTCGGCGACCAGGACCAGGTGCGCCGGCGCCGCGGCGCCTCCGGCGAGGGCCTGGGCGCCTCGCGCGAGGGGCGTGGCCGCGGCGTCGATCGCGAAGGCCTCGGGATCGTCCCCCGCCGCCGGCGGGGCCAGCGCCCCGGGGGCCGTCCGGCGCCCCCGCGGGAGGAGGTGCCGCCCGCGGCCGACCCCGTCGGGGAGGGCGAGGCCGCCCCCTCCGAGCCACCCGCGAGCGGGGGTGAGAGCTGATGCTGATGCCGCGCAAGACGAAGTTCCGCCGCTACCACCGCGGCCGCCGCGACGGCCTGGCCAAGGGCCAGACGACCGTGCAGTTCGGCGACTACGGGCTCAAGGCGCTCGAATCCGGCTGGATCACCAACCGGCAGATCGAGGCTGCCCGCATCGCCGCCACCCGGAAGATCCGCCGCTCGGGGAAGGTCTGGATCAACCTCTTCCCCGACAAGCCCGTGACGAAGAAGCCGGCGGAGACGCGCATGGGCTCCGGCAAGGGCTCGCCCGAGGGGTGGGTGGCCGTGGTCAAGCCCGGCCGCGTCATGTTCGAGCTGGCCGGCGTGCCCGAGCCGCTCGCGAAGGAGGCGCTCCGCCTGGCGAGCCAGAAGCTGCCGGTGAAGACGAAGTTCGTCAAGCGGGAGGTCGATCTCTTTGCGCGCTAAGGAGCTGCGGGCACTCTCCGACGAGGAGCTCGACCGCCGGCTGGCCGAGACGCGGCAGGAGCTCTTCCACATTCACTTCCAGTCCGCGACCGGCGTGCTCGAGAACAGCGCGCGGTTGCGGACCGCCAAGCGGGAGATCGCCCGCATCCTGACCGTGAAGAACGAACGAGGGCGAGGACGAGGCTAGATGGCCGAAGAGCAGGAGCAGGAGCACGTGGAGCAGCCCGGGGAGACACCGGGCGAGCCGGCGGCCGAGGCGACCCCGGAGCCCGAGCAGGTCGAGCAGCCCGGGGAGGCACCGGGCGAGCCGGCGGCCGAGGCGGCCCCGGAGCCCGCCGAGGCAGAAGCGCCGGCGACAGAGCCGAAGCGCAAGCGCAAGCGCCTTCCGCGCCGGCTGCGCCCGCCGCGGCCCAAGCGCCGGCGGGCCGGCTCGGGCGAGCGCAGGCCGATCGTCCGCCTCCCCAAGCCGGAGCGGGCGCGCGGGCGCCGGCAGGAGCGGCAGGGGACGGTCGTGTCCGCGTCCGCGGACAAGACGATCGTCGTCCGCGTGGACACGGTCAAGGCGCACCCCGTGTACAAGAAGGTCATCCGCCGGAGCACGAAGCTCCACGCGCACGACGAGCACAACCGCGCGAAGGTGGGGGACATCGTCCGCGTGGTCGAGACGCGCCCGCTCTCGCGCCTCAAGCGCTGGCGGCTGAGCGAGATCGTGGAAGAGGCGAAGTGATCCAGCAGGAGTCACGCCTGAAGGTCGCGGACAACACGGGGGCCCGTGAGCTCCTGTGCATCCGCGTG
>Ga0209172_10007953_pt1 | contig 10626 bp, 9 predicted proteins | sample LarsenN4metaG_FD_184113 | JGI IMG/M metagenome (GOLD analysis project Ga0209172, IMG submission 184113) | Hot spring sediment bacterial and archeal communities from British Columbia, Canada, to study Microbial Dark Matter (Phase II) - Larsen... ... | reverse complement strand
GCGCTGATCGCCGTCGCCCGCAAGTTGCTCACCATCCTCAACGCCATCGTCAGGGATCAACAGCCATGGCGCGCCCCGCAAACCGCTTGACTCGCAAGACAGTCGCTGAAGACCCGCGCTCCTTTACATGCCCGCCCGACCGCGCTTTGCTGGCAGCGAGGGAGGACGATCCACATGGCACACGACGGTAACGCGCCGAGCCGGCGCGGATTGATGCAGGGCGCGGCAGTGATGGCGGCGCTCACGCCCGCGATCGCCGACGCGCAGACGCCGAACCGGCGGCAAATCCAGCGCGTGGTGGAGAGCCAGAAGGATCAAACCGTCGCGATGATCCAGGACTGGATCCGCAATCCCTCCATCGCCGCGGAAAACCGCAACATGCAGGAAGGCGCGCAATACATGCAGCGCCTCGCCCGCGAAGCCGGCTTCACCCACACCGAGATCGTGCAGACCGACGGCCATCCCGGCGTCTACGCCACGTGGGATGTCGGCGCGCCGAAAACGCTCGGCGTCTATTTCATGTACGACGTGAAGCAATACAACGAGAGCGAATGGTCTTCCCCGCCGCTGGAAGCGGCGATCGTCGATCGTCCGCAAGGCCGCGTCATCATGGGCCGCGGCGCCGTCAACCAGAAAGGACCGGAAGCGTGCTTCCTCGCCGCGCTGCACGCGCTGCGCGCGGCGGGCCGCACGCCTCCGGTCAATCTCGTGCTCGTCGCCGAGGGCGAAGAGGAGATCGGCAGCCCCAACTTCCATCAAATCGTGCGCCGCCCCGACATCATGACCGCGCTCCAGCGCAGCCAGGGCGTGTTCATCCCGACGGCCTGGCAGGATCCGCAGACAGGCGGCGCGACGGTCAATCTCGGCGCCAAGGGCATCATCGAGTGCCAGCTCGTCGCCAGCGGCGAACGCTGGGGCCGCGGCCCCGCGCGCGACATCCACTCCTCCAACAAAGCCATGGTGGACGCGCCCGTGTGGCGGCTGGTGCAAGCGCTGCAGACGCTCGTCACCGACAACGGCAACACCGTTGCGATTGATGGCTGGCACGAAAACGTGCGGCCGCTCACCGCGCGCGAACGTCAGATTATCCGCCAGAACGCCGCCAACACCAGCGAAGCGGATTGGAAGCGCCGCAACGGCGTGCGCGTGTTCATCGACGATTTGCCCTGGCCCGATGCGTTGGAACGCCTCGCCTCACAGCCAACCGTCAACATCGAAGGCCTCGTCGCCGGCTACACCGGCCCCGGCGGCATGACCATTCTGCCCGCGCGCGGCGTCGCCAAGCTCGATTTGCGCCTGGTGCCGAACCAGACCCGCGCCGAATGCGAACAGAAGCTTCGCGCGCACCTCGATGCACGCGGCTTCAACGACATCGAAGTCAACGTCACCGGCGGCTACGATCCGACCGAGACGCCGGAAACCAGCCGCCTCGTCGCCGCGCAGCTCGCCGTCTATCGCGCCAGCCGCATCGAAGCGACGCTAAACCCGCGCCTCGCCGGCTCCTGGCCCGGCGCCGTGTTCACGCAGCCGCCCGTCGCCATCCCCGCCGCGCAATTCGGCCTCGGCCACGGCGGCGCGCAGCACGCGCCCGACGAATACTTCGTCGTCGACAGCGCCAACCCGCGCGTCAAAGGCGTCACCGGCGCGGTGATGGGCTTCGTCGATTTTCTTTACGAGATGGCGCGATAGCAGGAGGAAAACCCATGTCCAACACCGAACCGGTTCGCGCGCTCTACGCCGCCTTCGCCAAGGGCGACATGCCCGCCGCGCTCGCCACCATGGCGCCCGACATCGTCTGGAACGAGGCGGAAAATTACCCTTACGCTGATCGCAATCCCTATGTCGGCCCTGAGGCCGTCTTGCACGGCGTCTTCGCGCGCATCGGCGCCGATTGGGAGAACTTCACCGCCGTCTCCGACGAACTCATCGACGGCGGCGACACCATCGTCTCGCTCGGCCACTACGGCGGCGTCTGCAAGGCGACGGGCAAGCCGATGCGCGCGCAGTTCGCGCATGTCTTCCGCGTCAAAGACGGCAAGATAGCCGCTTTCCAGCAATACGCCGACACGCTCGGCACGGCGCGCGCGATGGAACGCTGACACCGCAAGGCGCGCTGGCGCGTTTGGCTCCGGTGCGCGAGAAGCTCCGTTCCCTCACCCACGGCCCGTGGGCCTATCCCGTTGCGGGCTTCCTCGGCTTTGCCGAAGCGTCGTTTCTTATCACGCCCACCGAACCGCTCATGATTCCCATGATGGCGAGCCGCGGGCGCACGGTCTGGCTGCTCGCGCTGTGCCCTGTACTTGGAAACATTCTCGCCGGCCTGCTCATGTACTGGCTCGGCGCGACGCTGGCCGAACCGGCGATCGAACCGTTGGTGCGATGGATGGACGCCGAAAACGATTACCGAAATGGACTGGAACGGCTTTCAGATCACGGCTTCCTCACCCTCTTCTTCATCGGCATCACGCCCTTCCCGTTTCAGATCGGCACGGCGGCGGCTGGCGTCGCCGGCTATCCGCTCGGCATGTTCGTGCTTGCGGTCGGACTTTCACGCGCGCTGCGCTATTTCGCGCTCGCCGCGCTGGTGCGCATCGTCGGTCTGCGCGCGCAGGACTGGATCGAAAGGCACGAGCTGGAGATATTCGCCGTCGGCACGCTGCTGTTCGGCGCGCTGACGATCTATCTCATCTTCTTCTAAGCGCGCGCGAGACGCTTCGCCGCCCGGAACGAGACGAGCCGTTTCTGTTGTTCGTCCCAGAGCGCCAGGAACACCGTGCGCAAGCTCTCCACCAGACCGATCCGGCTGGTTTCGCGCAGTTCGGGATAATCCTTGAGCACGCGCGACAAGCGATAGAACGGAATGCGGCTGCTGGCGTGATGCACGTGATGCACGCCGATATTGGCCGTCAGCCAACGGAAGGGCTGTGGCAGATCGTAATAGGAGCTGCCGCGCAGCGCCGCTTCCGTCATGTCCCATTCGCCCTGACGCGCCCAGTAGGTCTGCTCGAACTGATGCTGCACGTAGAACAGCCAGACGCCGATGGTGCCGGCGAGCAGCACCGTCGGCAGATGTACGAGCAGCAGCCCCGTCCAGCCGCCGAGCACGATGGCGAGCACGACGAACGCCGCGATCGCCGCGTTGGTCGCCAACGCGCTTACCCAGGGCCGCCAGCCTTCGCGCATCAGACCCATCGGCAGCCGATGTTGCAGCAGAAACAGAAACGCCGGGCCGAGCCCGAACAGAACCAGCGGATTGCGATAGAGCCGATAACCGATGCGCTTGATCAGCGGCAGCGCCCGATACTCTTCCACCGTCAATGTCGCGACTTCGCCGATGCCGCGCCGATCGAGGTTGCCCGAGGTGCCGTGATGAATCGCATGCGTGCGCCGCCAGCAATCGTATGGCGTGAGCGTCAGCACGCCGATCACGCGGCCGATCCAGTCGTTTGCCGCAGCGCTCGCGAAGAACGAGCGGTGGCTGCAATCGTGCTGGATCATGAACAAGCGCACGAGGAACGCCGCGGCTGGCGCCGCGAGCAGAAGCCCCAGCCACCAGAGGCCGTTCGCGACTGCAATCCAGGCGAAGAGCCACAGCAGCGCCAAGGGCGCCGCCGTGACGAGAATCTCCAGCACGGAGCGCTTGAGATTGGGCGTGTGATAAGCCGTGAGCAGTTTGCGCCAGGGGCGGCGCTCACCGGTGGTCTTGGATGCAGACATTCGATCCTGCCAAGAGAACTTACGCGAGCGGCGCTCGTTCCGGCGCCGGATGTGAGAACAGGCCCGACGAGTGGTCAGAGCCCGTTATGCCGCCGGATGAAGGACCGGCGAAATTAAATCTACGCCGCGCGCAAATTCGTCGCGGCGGTCTTGCCGGTGCGGCGGTCGGCAGCTTCGTCGAAACTGACCTTCTGCCCTTCCGTCAAGCTGCGTATGCCGGACGCCTCAACGGCGCTGATATGCACGAACACGTCCTTACCGCCCGTATCCGGCTGAATGAAGCCGAAGCCTTTGGCGAGATTGAACCATTTTACTGTTCCCGTCGTCATGGGAGTCTCTCTTACGTCTAGTGTTGCATGGGGCGCAGGCTCGTCCCGCGTCCATTGGTATATCGAAGTCGTTGGGGAAGGTCGTCAGCGTGCGCAAAAAGCGGCAGGGCCAAGTCATCGGCCGAAAACTCGATGGATGGCACGTGGCCCCGGCCGGCTCGAATTACAAGCCGCGCGCCCAGGCGAAGGCAGCGTTCAGCTTCCGCTCAGCTTGATCCACGCGTCTTCGTCGATGACCTTGACGCCGAGCTTCTCCGCCTCCGCCAGCTTCGAGCCCGCGCCCGGCCCGGCCACCACGAGATCCGTCTTCTTCGACACGCTGCCTGCGACCTTAGCCCCGAGCGCGACAGCACGCGCCTTCGCTTCATCGCGCGTCATCTGCTCCAGCGTGCCGGTGAACACGATGGTCATGCCCGCCACCTTGCTCGACTTGGCGACGCGCGGCTCGGGCGTCGGCGTCACGTGCTTCAACAGCCGCTCGAGCGCTGCGCGGTTGTGTTTCTCGGCGAAGAACTTCACCAGATGCCCGGCCGCGACCAACCCCACGCCGTCGACGCGCGCCAGCTCGTAATAATCTTCACCCGGCGCCTGCTTGGCCGCGCGCTTGATGGCGGCGATAGCATCGCTGAGCGATCCGTAGTGTGCGACAAGTCCATCCCATGCCTTGCTGCTGACGCCCTTCACTCTCGGCGCTTCGCCGGCGTCGAACAGATCGCCGCGCGGCGCCTTCAGCGCATCGGCCGCCGCGATAAGATTGTTGAGCGCGCTTTCGCTCACGCCTTCAATCCGCTCCAGTTCTTCGTATGCTTCGCCCGGCGCCGCCTCGACGGCGCGATCCACCGCCTCGCGGAACTCCTCCCACGTCTCGAACCGCCGGGCCAGCACGCCCGCCGTCGTCTCGCCGATGTCGCGGATGCCGAGCGCGTAGATGAAGCGCGACAGCTCCACCTCGCGCCGCGACTCGATCGACGCCAGCAGATTCGCGACGCTGCGCTCGCCGTAGCCTTCGCGCTCCAGAATCGCATCCTTGTGCTTGGCGAGCGTGAAGATGTCTGCCGGCTCCTTGAGGAAACCCGCTTCGAAAAACTCCTCGATCTGTTTGATGCCGAGCCCTTCGATGTCCATCGCGCGGCGCGAGACAAAGTGGCGCAAGTGCTCGATGCGCTGGAACGGACACGCGAACTCGCCGCTGCAACGGCGCACGCTGCCCTCCTCCGCCGACACCGGCGTCTTCAGCGGACACGCGCACGTTTCCGGAAACTGATACCGCCGCGCGCCCTTCGGCCGCTTCTCCAGCAGCACGTCGACGATCTGCGGGATCACGTCGCCCGCGCGCTGCACCGTCACCGTGTCGCCGATGCGCAGATCCTTGCCGCCGCGGATCGGCTGCCCGTCGGCGCCGACGCCGGCGATGTAATCGGGATTGTGCAGCGTCACGTTCGTCACCGTAACGCCGCCGACGAACACCGGCTTCAGCCGCCCCACCGGCGTCATCGCGCCGGTGCGCCCGACCTGGATGTCGATGCCCTCGAGCACCGTCTGCGCCTGCTCGGCCGCGAATTTGTGCGCGATGCCCCAGCGCGGGCTGCGCGAGACGAATCCCAGCCGCTGCTGCAAGGCGAGCGAATCGACTTTGTAGACCACGCCGTCGATCTCGTACGGCAGCTTTTGTCGAGCGGCGAGTATGCGCTCGTATTCCTCCAGCAACTGCTCGGCGGTCTTGGCGCGTTTAATCGACGCGATCGGAAAGCCGAACTCCTCCAAGAGCCGCATCGCGTCGTATTGCGTCTCTGCGAGCGGTTCGGAAATCTCACCCCAGCCGTGCGCGAAGAAACGCAACGGGCGCGTCGCTGTTATCTTCGCATCGATCTGCCTGAGCGCGCCCGCGGCGGAATTGCGCGGATTGACGTAGGTCTGCTTGCCCTCCGCCTCCAGCTTGGCGTTCATCTTCGCGAACGCGGCTTTCTCCATATAGACTTCGCCGCGCACCTCCAGCACCGCCGGCGCGCCCTTGATCGCGTGCGGGATGTCGCCGATGGTGCGCAGGTTGGCCGTCACATCTTCGCCTTCGCGGCCGTCGCCGCGCGTGGCGCCCAGCACGAACCGCCCGCGCTCGTAGCGTAGCGAGGCAGAAAGACCGTCGATCTTCGGCTCGGCCGTGAATGCGGGCGGCGCGCTCAGATTGAGGAAGCGCTGCACGCGCGCGACGAACCCCTGCACGTCGCCCGCGTCGAACGCGTTGTCGAGCGAGAGCATCGGCACGGCGTGACGCACCTTGCCGAATTTTTCGGCGGGCGCGGCGCCCACGCGCATGGACGGGCTGTCTTCGCGCACCAATTCCGGAAAGCGCGCCTCGATCGCCGAATTGCGCTTCCTGAGCGCGTCGTATTCTGGATCGGTCAGCTCCGGCGCCGCCTTCTCGTAATAGAGCTTGTCGTGCCGCGCGATCTCGCGCGCCAGCCGCTCCAGTTCAGCGGCCGCCTCCTTCGGCGTGAGCTTGTCGACGGGTTTCATCAGGTGTCAGGCGCCAGGTGTCAGGTATCAGATTAGCCTGACACCTGACACCTGACACCTGACACCTAGAATATCGCCCCGAAGGTCCGGCCAAACCAGCCGCGCCGCTCAGCCTCTTCCTCAGCCACGGGCGCCACGCCGGAGTCGGTCATCAACGCATAGGAGCGGTCGTACCAGCGGTTGCCCGGGAAATTGTGCCCGAGGATCGCGGCCATGCGCTGGGCTTCCTCGATCATGCCGACCGAGAGGTAGGCCTCGACCAGGCGATGCAGCGCCTCCGGCACGTGCGAGGTGCGCTGGTAGTTCTCGTTCTCGATCACGTTGCGGAAACGGTTGATCGCCGCCAGGTGTTGGTCGCGCGTCAGGTAGAAGCGGCCGACTTCCATCTCTTTGCCGGCGAGTTGGTCGTAGACCATGTCGAGCTTCAAGCGCGCATCGCGCGCATAGGCGCTTTCCGGATAGCGGCGCACGACGTCGTTCAGCGCCTGCAGCGCACGTTCGGTCGTGGCCTGATCGCGGCCGACGTCGAGAATGCGCTCGAAATGACAGATGGCGACCAGATAATAGGCGTAGGGCGCGCTCTCGTTGCCGGGGTGCAGCGCAATGAAGCGCTCGGCGTCGGCGATCGCATCATCGTACTGGCGCGCCTGGTAGTGCGCATACGCTTCCATCAGCATCGCGCGTCGCGCCCAAGACGAATATGGGTGCTGGCGTTCGACCTCCTCGAACATGCGTAGCGCATCGTCCCAGCGGCGGCGGTCCAGATAGTCTCCCCCGCGATTGTAAAGCTGCGCGACCGGCTCCTCGACGTACTGCAGGTTCTCGCGTTCGCGACGGCCGAACCCGCCGCAGGCGCCCAATCCCGCCGCCAGGATGGTCATGGCGAGGGCGCGCGCGAGATGCTTGTGTCGAGGGGTCATCAGCTCATGGCCTCTTCTGGCTGCAGCACGGGGCCGGGACGAAGCCCAGCCGTTCGCCTGATACAGGATGGCGCGCACGGCGCAAAGCGCCTGCGGCTGTGAGACGAACGGGGAATGTCAGCCGAGGGCGGCGACCAGCGCCGGCGCTGGCTCGCGGACCGTTTCGGCGCCTTCCCAGCGCCACGCTTCCGGCGCATCCAGAAGTGCGCGCACCAAGCGCGCGTTTAGCGCGTGGCCGGGCTGATCGGCCACAAAGCGGCCACAAATCGGCGCGCCGGCCATGGCCAAATCGCCGATCGCGTCGAGCAGCTTGTGGCGCACGAATTCGTCGTCGAAGCGCAGCCCTTCCGGGTTCACCACGCGCCCGGCGTCGACCACCAGCGTATTGTCCATCGAAGCGCCGCGCCCAAGCCCCGCCGCGCGCATGATTTCGGCGTCGGCGAGGAAGCCGAACGTGCGCGCATCCGCCACCTCGGTGAGGAACGTTTCCGCCGTCAGGTGAACGCGGCGGCGCTGCACGCCGATTGCGGGATCGGCAAAGCGGATGGTGACGTCCAGATCCAGGCCGTCGAAATCGTCGGCCGGCAGCAGCGCCGCGCGTTTGGCGCCCATGCGCACTTCGATCGGATCGAGGATGCGGATCATGCGCTGCGGGGCATGCTGGGCCTTCAAACCGGCATTGCGCAGCGTCTGCACGAACGGCGCGGACGATCCATCCAGGATCGGCACTTCCGGCCCGTCGATCTCGACCATCAAATTATCGACGCCCAGGCCGGCGCAGGCTGAGATCAAGTGTTCGACCGTGGCGACCTCAACACCGGCCTTGTTGGCGATGGTCGTGCAATTGCGCGTGTCGGACACAGAATCGGCATGCGCACGCACGATGTTGTCCACGCCGCGCACGTCGGTGCGGACGAACAGGATGCCCGTATCCACAGGCGCCGGCATGAGCGCCATGCGCACATGCGCCCCGGAATGGACGCCGATGCCCGCGCACATGGCCGGACCTGCTATGGTCTGCTGACGACGCACCAAGCTCACCTTGTTGCCCCCCGAGGCCCCCCGACCCCAAACCTTGCTCTAAGGCGCCTGTTCCGTACCGAACAAGACACGTTGCGTTACGGTTTGTGACTGTTAACCAGAGCCCCGGAAGGTCTTGAAAACGTGGCGAAAGATAGTCCCTCACCGGTTAACGCCGCCGCGCTCTTGGAACAGGCGCGCGCCGGCGGTCCGGGCGCAGCGCTCGCCGCCCGCAGGGCGGCGGTATGGGCCGAGCGCGCCGATCCGGAGCTGGCGCAGGAAGCGCTGCAATTGGCTGCGACTTTGGAGCCGCTCGATCCTCAGCCCCGGCTGGCGCTGGCGCGGCTTGCGGCGGAACAGGGAGAGCTCTCGGCGGCGGTAAAGGAAGCCGAAGGCGTCCTAAAGGATGCGGTGGACCAGGCCGCGCGCGCCCGCGCCGCCTTCATCCTTGGCGAGATCGCCCGCATCGAAGGCGATCACGCCCGCGCCCGCACGGCCTACGCAACCACGCTGCACATCGAAGACGAACTGCTCGCCGTCAACCGCGCCGACGTGACCGCCGCGCGCTGGTACGCGCGCGCGCGCGGCCGCATCGCCGAACTCGACGCCAGCGCCGGCGCCTTCGGTCCCGCGCGCACCGGCGCGGAAGGCGCGCTCGCGATGCTGCGCGCCGCCGCCGCGCAAGTGGGCGAACCGCCGGTGCTCGCCGCCGATATTGCCGACGGCGAAATGCGCCTTGCCGCGCTCGAACTCGATGAGGGTCAAGCCAGCTCCGCGCGCCGTCGTCTCGCCGAAGCGATCGGCCGCTACGAGGCGCTTGCGGTCACCGAGAAAGACGAACCGCACTGGCGCGCGGTGCTGTCCGACGCCTGGGCGCTCGCCGCCGAGGCCGATTACGCGCGCGGCGCCAAGGACGCGGCGCGCAGCGCCATGGACAAGGCGCTGCAAGCGCGCCTTCGCCTTGCGGCCCGCCATCCGCAGGAGGCATGGGCGCTGTCGGGAACATGGCGTCTGCGGGCCTCCTTGCGCGCGGCGCTCGGCGATACCGATGCGGCGTCCGACTCGCTGCAGCAGGCCCGCGCTCTGGCGGAAGCGCTTTGTGCGCAAGCCGCGGATGCCGAGGCGGCCGTACGATTCCTCGTGCACACGCTGCTCGACCAAGCCGATCACGCACTGCGCAGCGGCGATCTCAATCTCGCGCGCGAAGCGACCGATGCGGCGCGGCTGCGCGCCGAAGTGTTCGCGCGAGCGAAGGAAGCCGCGCCCGTCTGGTTCGGGGAAACCGCCGCCGCATGGGATCGTCTCGGCGAAGTCGCGCGCGCATCCAACGCCAAAGCCCAAGCGCAGGACGCCTTCGCCCGCGCCGTGGAGCTGCGGCGCATGGCGCGCGATCGCGCGCCGGAAGACGCGCACTTCAAGCGCGGCCTCGCCGCCGCGCTGCTCAAGTTCGGCGAAGCGGCAATGGACGCCGGCGCCCTCGCCTCCGCGCGCGCCGCCTTCAACGAAAGCGCCGCGCTTCGGCTCGAAATGTTGCAGGCCGCGCCGGACGACCTGCGCGCGGCGCAAGCGCTCGCGGCGGCGCTCGAACGCGTGGGCCTTGCCGCGCACGCCGCGGGCGATGCGCACGCCGCGCGCGGCGCCTGGCAAGACGAACTCCTGCTCGCCGACCGCATCTTCGCGGAAGACGATCTCGAAGGCGCCCGCTTCCGCGCCGCGGTCGAAGCGCATCTCGCCGGCCTCGGCGGCCTCGGCGCCGAAACCCACCGCCTCGCCGCGCTGGCGCACTACGACACGCTGGCGAGGGCCGGCCTGCTCACCGAACAGGAAGCCGCCCTCCGACGGAGATTGTGGGGCGGATAAGGCTGGCTGGCTTTACGCTAGAATGAAGTCGTCGATGGCGATGGAATTGTCGCCGTCGCCGGTGACGTTCTTGAGGGTGATGAAGACGTCGTTGTCGATGCGCACGACGGTGTCGTTGCCGACATCGATGACAGCCACGCGGCTGGCGAAGTCGCCCGCGGTGACGCCGAAGGCGGAGATGTCGAGCAGGTCCTGGCCGCCGTCGGCCCAGGCGTCGAAATCGTTGATGGTGTCAGCGCCCGCGCCGGGGGCGTAGACGAACGCAT
>Ga0209172_10007951_pt1 | contig 10628 bp, 6 predicted proteins | sample LarsenN4metaG_FD_184113 | JGI IMG/M metagenome (GOLD analysis project Ga0209172, IMG submission 184113) | Hot spring sediment bacterial and archeal communities from British Columbia, Canada, to study Microbial Dark Matter (Phase II) - Larsen... ... | reverse complement strand
GACAGCAAGCAGGTAGCTGCGTTTCTTAGGTTGCTGCACGCCAACCCCGCTCAGAAGGTCTTTGTGCACTGCCGGCGCGGCGCTGAGCGCACCGGCGTGATGGTGGCGGCTTACCGCATCGCCGCGCAGGGCTGGACCCCGGCACAGGCCCTCGAAGAAATGGAGGAGTTCAAGTTCCGTGGCTTCTGGTTCGGCCACCTGAAGCGCTACGTGCTGCGTCTTCCCGAACTGCTGGGAAGTGACCCGGATTTTCGCGCTCTTGTGCCGACGCGAGTCCCGACCCCCTGAGCGAACCTGCACGGCGCATCCTCCCGCAGGCGACGCAGCGCCTGCGGGTCCCGGAAAAACTCTTCAGGAAGAAACTTCAGCGCGACCGCCCGGCCCAGCTTCTGGTCCGTGGCGCGATAGACTACACCCATCCCCCCGCGGCCTAGTTCCGCTTCCACATGGTACTGTGCGATTGTCTGTCCCACCATGAGCGGAAATCTGAACGAAATACTATCTCCCGCAGGGCTGTGGGTCAAACGATTCCCCCGGGCGCTCTTCGAGCACCACGCGCACCGTTTCGCGCGGGCGCAGGGTGATGGATGGCAGGGGCGTGACCTCCTCCGGCCCAACCAAGTGCATGCGGAACCGTCGCGCCAGCGCGGCCAGCAGCAGCGGGCGCCGGTCGCCGCGCTCGCCGTTGTGGTGCGGAGCGGCGCACGCATCAGGCATGGTCGCGCAAAGAGCCTGTTGCGAAGAACAAGGATAGACGAAAAACAGCACCGCAACCGCAACCCGCAAGCTTTCAGGCCAGGGCGAGCGAATCCTGCCGCTGGCACCGCCCGCGCGGCGTGGGCTATTCGCAGCGGAGGGCTTCGACGGGGTCGAGCCGGGCAGCCTTCATGGCTGGCCAGACGCCGAAGATCAACCCCACGCTGGCAGAGACGCTCAATCCGGCGAGGACAGCCCACATTGGCACAGTGGCCTGCATGCTGGTCAATACGCGGATCAGGACCACCAGCCCCCCGGCCAGCACGATCCCGATGGCGCCGCCCAGGCTGGTAAGCGTCATGGCTTCCAGCAGGAACTGCCAGGTGATGTCGCGGCGTCGTGCGCCGATGGCCTTGCGCACGCCGATTTCGCGGGTGCGCTCCGTGACGGAGACGAGCATGATGTTCATCACGCCCACGCCGCCCACCAGCAGGCCGATGGAACTCAGTATCACCATCACCAGGGCGATGGCGCCCACGATGGCGTGGAACTGCTCAATGGCCTGCTGCGAGGTCTGGATCGAGAAGCTGTCCGGGGCGTTATACGGCACGCTGCGGCGCCGCCGGAGCACGTCGCGCACCTGATCTACCATCCGGTCGAGCTGCCCCGGCTGCGCCTGGATGCGGAAGCCCAACTCTTCAGCCGTGGGATAGATCTTGCGAAACGTCCAAAAGGGAATCACTACGCGGCGATCCTCGTCTTCCGCGCCAAAGCCCCCTTGGGGCTTTTCGAACACGCCGATCACCTCGAACGGCGAACCGTCCACGAGCACGTCCTTGCCCAGGGCATCTCCCGCGGGAAAGAGCGCTTCGGCCACATTTTCGCCCAGCACCACGACCTTCCGCCGGTGCAGATTCTCAGCCTCGGTGAAGAAGCGGCCATACTTCATGGCCGCGTTGGCGTATACCTCGACGAACGAAGCAAAGGTGCCCCGGAACTGAACGCCCGTCACCTCCTGCTCCTGGTACCGCACCCCCTGTGTCGGCATGTCCGGAAAGATGTTCACGGAGATGGCTTTCACCCCCGGGCAGGCTTCCTTGATGGCGTCGGCATCCTCAACGGTCAGCGGCTTGCGCAGGCGCTCTTCCTTGGTCAAGCGCCCGATGCGCATCGAGGGCAGGCGGCTGACGAAAGCCGTGTCTGCACCGAAACCGGTGATTTCCTGAGTGACGGCTTGGTCGAAGCCGGCCAGCAGTCCGGCCACTAACATGATCACGGCCACGCCGATCACCACACCGAGCACGGTCAGGAAACTGCGCAAGGGGTGGCTGCGCACCGTGTCCAGGGCCAAAGCCAGGTTTTCGCGCAGGTTCTGGTTCATCGTTCTTGTGTGCGGCCGGCTACGTCTCGGCGCGCATGGCTTCAATCGGATCCAAGCGCGAGGCGCGCATCGCCGGATAAATCCCGAAAAACAATCCCACGGAGGTCGCCAGCGCGAGCGCCACGACCACAGCTTGCAGAGAGGTCACGATCGGGAATTCGAACACCGCACGCACCAGCGCGCTGATCCCGACCGCCGCTAGGACGCCCACGATCCCGCCAATCGCAGCCAGCACGGCCGACTCCACCAAGAACTGCATGATGATGTGCCGGCGCTTCGCGCCAACGGACTTGCGGATGCCGATTTCCCGCGTGCGCTCGATAACGCTGGCCAGCATGATGTTCATGATGACGATCCCGCCCACCACCATGAACACCGACGTGAGCCCGACGGCCATGGCGAAGATGTTCCCGGTCAGCCGTTCCCACAGCCCGGTGATGGAGGTGGGGAGCACAATGCCGAAGTTGTCCGGTTCCTTGTACGGGACGTGGCGCCGGGCGCGAAGGATCACGCGGGCTTCATCTGCGGCCGCATCCATGAGTTCCTGCTGGACAGCCTGGACCAGAACAAAGATCGAGTCGCCGGAGCGGAACCAGCCTTTCAGGTAGGTGCCCAAAGGGATCACCACAAAGTTATCGCGCGACTGGCCGAATACGGTTCCCATGGGTTTGAGCGTGCCCACCACTTCATAGACGTACTGCCCCACGCGGAGGGGTTTGCCAATGGGATCGACGTGCGGGAAGAAGCGCTGCACCAGGTCGTTGGCGATGACGCAGACCGGCGAACGGCGTTCGTCGTCAGTCTGGGTGAGCATGCGACCGGTGGCCAAGCCGTAGCCACGCACCTCCAGGAAGTTAGGCGTCACACCAAGCAGGGCGACGTCCTCAAGCAGCTCGTTGCCATAGCGAACATCGGCCACAGCGTCATCGCCCGCGGCCACCTGCGCCGCTAACTGCATGGCCTCCCGCAGGGCCTCGTAGTCCTCCAAACGCAGAGGCGGGCGGCGCAGCGCCCTCAGAAACTCCTGGTGGTTCGTGATGATGCCGAACTTGTTGATGAAGAAAACGTTCGATCCCAGATTGGCGACGCGGTCGGCGATGTAGCGGTTCAGCCCCTCGACTACGCTCATCACCGCCACCAGCGTGGTGACGGCCAGGATGACGCCGAGCAGGGTCAAGAAGCTGCGCAGCTTGTGAGCCCGCAGCGTATCGAGGGCCAGCCGCACGGTCTCGCGGAAGGCTGTGGAGCGATCCCAGAAGCGCTTGAGCATCTACACCCGCACCCTCACCATTCTAGTACGGATGGGGCGTAGGAAAAGTTTACAAACCTCCTCCCTTTTCCACCCTGCCCAGCAGCCAACCCTCGACTCTCTGGCGGCTTTGCGGTACAAGAGAGGCTCCCCCGAAAGGGAAGTCCCCCGCCGGCCGCATGCCGTGAGCCGGCAGAAGCGAGGACGAGAATGAGAAGGGTTGCATTAACCCTGTTTTGTGTGTTGCTGGCTGGTTTCTTCGCTGCCGCTGCTGCGGCCCAGGATTCCGCCACGCCCGCGTCGGGTCCTCGCGCGGAAGCGCTGCGGTTGATTGACGACGCAGCGGACAAGTGCGTCCGCCTAGCAGAAAGAATCCCCGCCGACAAATACACCTGGCGACCCATGGAGGGCGTCCGCTCTATCGCAGAAGTCTATCTCCACTTGGCCGCCGGGAACTTCAGCATCCCGCGCCGCCTGGGCGCAAATCCGCCGGAAGGACTCGACACGCGCAACCTGGAGCGCTCAACCACGGACAAGGCCCAGATCGTGAAGATCCTGAAGGACTCTTTCGACCATGTGCGCAAGGCAGTCGCGAGCCTTGCCGATGCCGATCTGGAGAAGACCACGCAGTGGCTCGGGGGCCGCCAGGCCACGTACCGCGAAATCATCTTCTTTCTGGCCACCCACGAGCACGAGCACCTTGGCCAATCCATTGCTTACGCGCGGATGAACAACGTTGTGCCGCCGTGGACAGAAGAGCGCCAGCAGCAACAGCAGCAACCGGCGAAGCGGCCCTAGCGCGGCTGTCCGGGCGGGCTACTCCGAGAGGCGATAAAGGAACTTCCGCCCGCGCAGGTAGATTTCCTTCTCCACCAGAGCGGGCGGGGCGTCGAAGCCGTCGTCAGGGTATTCGTGGCCAGCAACCTGAACTCGGGGCCGTGCGCGAGCACAGCCACGGCGCCTTCCCGTCCGGCAATGTACAGGCGGCCCGCTGCGGCCACCGGCGCAGCGTACACGTTGGGCACGGACTCAACACGAACACGGGCGACGCAGCAAACTGTTTCACAAGTCCCCCTGAGCGCTGCAGGTTTTCGAGTTTTGAGAGGCGTGCCTTCCCTCTCGCGTTACACGGCCTCGTCTGCGCTGCAGATACTGGGTTGCCACACGGGCAAGGAAACGGGCGAACCCCCGGGTTCGTCTCAAAGCACACAGGAGCGAGCTTCATTCCGGCTCGCTGGTCATGCTTGCGCACGCATGGGCTGCAACCCTATTCGTGTGCGGGCTGGAGCCCTGTGCGAGTTTCTTCCGCGATTCCACGAGGAGTGAGATCTATGAAACACGCAGCTAGGTTGTGTGCATTTCTGTCGGCCATCGCGTTGGTCCTGGCCGGCGCATGGCCCGTGGCGGCCCAAGAACAGCAGGAGGCGGGACCGCCACGGCCTGGTGGACGGCCGCAAGAGCCGCGCATCCGGCCGTACGACCAGGTCATCACCAAGGAAGCCAAGACCGACTCCGGCCTGTTCCTTGTCCACCGCATCAAAGACCGCGTGTACTTCGAGATTCCCGTGGCTCAGATGGGCAAGGACTTCCTCTGGGTCAACCAGATCAAGAAAACCACGCTGGGGGTGGGTTATGGCGGACAGGCCCTGGGCAACCGCGTGGTGCGTTGGGAGCGGTACGGCGACCGCGTCCTGCTGAAAAGCATCTCCTTTGAGGTCGTAGCGGACCGCGGCCAGCCTATCTACCAGGCCGTGGACGCCGCCAACAACCCAACCATCATCCGTGCCTTCAACATCGAAGCCCTGGGCCAGGGCGACGCCCCGGTGATTGAGGTGACGCCCCTGTTCACCACGGAAGTTTCCGAGCTGAGCGCGCGTGCCCGGCTGCGCGCCCGTGGGTTCGATGCGGGCCGGTCGTTCGTCGAGCGCGTGGCCGTCTTCCCGGAAAACATCAATGTGGAAGCCACGCACACGTACACGACTCCGATCGATCCGCCCACCGGCCCGCAGCAACCCCAACCCGTGCCCGGTCCATTCGCCCAGCAGGGCATGCGCCCCGGCAGCGCCACCGTGCTGATGCACTATAGCATGGTCAAGCTGCCCGAGAACCCCATGCAGCCCCGGCTGTGCGACGAGCGGGTGGGCTACTTTTCCGTGCGCCTGATGGACTACGGCCGCGACGAGCACCGCGCTGCGCAGCGCTGCTTTATCACCCGCTGGCGACTGGAGAAAAAAGACCCCAGCGCGGCGCTCTCCGAGCCCGTGAAGCCGATCATCTACTGGATTGACCCGGCCACGCCGAAGAAATGGGTTCCTTACCTGAAGCGCGGCGTGGAAAAGTGGCAGGCGGCGTTCGAGATGGCCGGTTTCAAAAACGCCATCCTCGCCAAGGAAGCTCCGCCCCCCGAGCAAGACCCCAACTGGAGCGCCGAGGACGCGCGCTACTCGGTGATCCGCTGGCTCCCCTCAACGATTGAAAACGCTTCGGGGCCACACATCCATGACCCGCGCAGCGGGGAAATCCTCGAGTCCGACATCCAGTACTATCACAACGTGATGAACCTGCTGCGGAGCTGGTACTTCGTGCAGGTCGGCGCGCTGGATCCGCGCGCCCAGAAACTGCCCTTCCCCGACGAGCTTATGGGCACGCTGATCGAATACGTGGCCGCCCACGAAGTGGGTCACACGCTGGGTTTCCAGCACAACATGAAGGCCAGCTCGATGTATCCGGCCGAAAGGGTGCGCGACCGCGAATGGGTCAGGAAGATGGGGCACACGCCCACCCTGATGGACTACTCGCGGTTCAACTACGTCGCTCAGCCGGAAGACCACATTGACCCCGCCGACCTGGTGCCCGGCATCGGCCCCTACGACAAGTGGGCGACGATGTGGGGTTACAAGCCCATCCCCGGCGCAAAAACCCCGGATGACGAAAAAAAGACGCTCGATGAATGGGCCCGCGAGCAGGACAAGACCCCGTGGTACCGCTTCTCCACGGCGGACTCGCGCGGCTCCGACCCCGGCGAGTTGACCGAAGCTGTGGGCGATGCCGATGCCATCAACTCCACCGCGCTGGGCCTCAAAAACCTGGAGCGCGTCTCCAATCTGCTGCTCGGCGCTACCACCAAGCCCGGCGAGAACTGGGACGACCTCGAGGAGCTCTACGGCCGGATGCTCGGCCAGTGGGCCACCGAGCTGAACCACGTGGCGGCCATCGTCGGCGGCTTCCACTCCCAGCAGAAGCACGGAGGGCAAGACGGGGTGCGGTTCGTTCCCGTGCCCAAAGCGCGTCAGCAGGCCGCCGTGCGCTTCCTGAGCGACAACGCATTCAACGTGCCAGCCTTCGCCATCCGGACCGAAATCCTCCGGCGTATCGAGCCGATGGGCGCGCTGGATCGCGTTCGCACCGCGCAGCTCCGCGTGCTGAACTCGCTGCTGAGCAGCGCGCGGCTGGTGCGGATGGTTGAGCAGGAGGCACTTGACGGAGACACCGCCTACAAGCCGGCTGAATTCCTGGCCGACGTGCGCAAAGGTGTCTGGCGTGAGCTGGATTCCCCGGCGCCGAAGGTAGACGCCTACCGGCGCAACCTCCAGCGCGCCTACCTAGAGCTGCTGGACAGCCGGGTGAATTCGCGCACGGCGGTCACCGATGACTCGCGGGCCTTGTTCCGCGGCGAACTGCGCGAGCTGCAGGCCGCCATTGCTGCTGCCCTGCCGCGCGCCGAAGACGTGGTTACGCGGCGGCACTTGGCCGATGCACAGGACCAGATCGCGCGCACCCTCGACCCCAAGTTCCTGCCGCCGGCGCCTACCACGCCAACCACGACACCCCCGGGCTTCGACGAGGACAATCCCGAACACCGCGGCTGCTGGCCGGACTATGCCATCCGGCCTTCGCGCCCCCGCGATTAGCCGCTCAGACTGTGTGTTTGGAGCGGGCGTCCCGAACAGGCGGGACGCCCGCTGCCTCTTCGCCACGAAGTTATTTTCCGTCCTGTGCAGACGCTGAACGTCCCGCCTGACGCCCCGAGATTTCTCGTCGTGAAGACGGTACTACGACCCGGGTACTGCCAGAATGGTGCGTCTCGACCATTGGGGGCCTGTTCGCGCCTCCGTAGGCTGGAAAAGGGTTGGGAGCACGCTGCGGGGACGGCCCCGCTTCGGCGGGGTAGGCGGGCTTCCCAACCCGCCACTTCTCCCCACCCTCCCTTCGTTGCCGTCCTGCAGTTGATTTGTGCTCGCGCGGCAGCAGTGCTATGCTTGCCCGTGGCCGCGGTTGTTTCCCCGCTGCGCCGACAAAGCCTCGCCCAATTCACCGCAGGGGATTCCCATGAAGTGCACACCTCGTCAGCCTGTAGCGCGCAAGAAAGGTTGGGCCTACCGGAACACAAGGGAGCAGGCCGCCAAGGGCCAGTTGCGCCTGCCCAAGAAAGGGCCCCGTCGGCTGCCGGAGAAGCCGCATGGCCGCTCGACTCTGGCGCTGATGGCCCTGCTTCTGGCGCTGGTGCTTGCGTTCGTCTTCCTGCCGGCGCTGCAGGCCCAAGCCCGGAAAGCACCAGCGCCGGCAGCGAAAGTCTTCCCTTACCCGATCCACAAAAAGACGCTGCCCAACGGGCTGGACGTAGTCATCATCGAGACGCCCGAGTTCAAGGACGTGCTGAGCTACAACACCCTGGTTCTGGCCGGCGCGCGGAACGAAACCGAGAAGGGCAAGACAGGGCTGGCGCACCTGTTCGAGCACATCCTGTTCCGCCACCGCTATGCCGGGGAGGAGAACGGCTACGAGGAGCGCATGAACCGCCTGGGCACCCACAACAATGCCTGGACCTGGTTCGACGTGACCTACTACCACCCGCTGTCCTTCACCGCCAACCTGGCGGGGCGGCCGCCCGAAAAGCTGCCCGGGGTGCTCGAGCTGGAAGCCGCGCGCTTCAGCAAGCTCGAGTTCGACGAGAAGATTTTCAAGACGGAGACGGGCGCGGTGCTCGGCGAATACCGCCGCAACGCCTCCTTCCCGCAATTGAAGATGAGCGAGCGGGTGCTGGCGCTGCTCTTCCCCCACCATCCCTACGGGCACGAAACCATCGGCTACTACCAGGACGTGCTCGACATGCCCAAGCACTACGAGGCCGCGCGCCGCTTCTACGACACCTACTACCGGCCGAACAACTGCGTATTGATCATCGCCGGGGACGTGAAAGCCGAAGAGATGCTTGGCCGGGTGCACCCCTACTACCGCGACTGGGAGCGCAAGGACGTTCCCCCGATTACCCCCACCGGCGAGCCGCCGAAGAAGGAACAGCGTGAGCACCTCGATTGGGATGCCGACGTGGCTCCGTTGGTCTGGGTAAGCTACCGCATGCCCGCCTTCCGCACCGGCTCGACGGAGACGGCCGTGGCACAATTGCTCAGCGAGCTGCTCGTCTCCCAGGCCGCGCCGCTGTACAAGAGGCTCCGCTACGAGAAGCAGACCGTGAGCGCGCTGGGCTTCGAGGAAGGGACGCAGGGGTACGAAAGCTTCGACTCGCGGCTGGTCATTATCGGGGCGCAGCTCTACAAGAAACATCCCGCCGGCCGCGACGCTCAGGCCTACTTCGACGAAGTCGCAGCGGACATTATCGCTGGCGTGGATGAGCTGAAGACCTTCTCGAAGCAGAAGAACGCCAGGCCACTGCTCGAGACGCTGAAGTCAAAATACCGCTACGACTTCCTGGCGGCCATGTCCAGCCCGGCCAATATCGCCCAGACCTTCGCCTGGTACTACCGGTTCGAGCGCGACCCAGAGGTCTTTGAAAAGCTGCTGGCTTCCGTCCAGCGGCTGACCCCGAAGGATATCGAAACGTTTGCGCGTGTGCAGTTTGTGCCGGAGAATCGCGCCATTCTCACCCTGGCCTACAAGCACGCGCCAAAAGCACCCTAGGAGACCGGTGATGCTAGCGCCAAGCCATGGTTCCCATTCCGTGACTCCCCGGGCCGGTGGAGCGGCCCTGCAGACTGCAGCGGTTCTCTTTTGCCTTCTGCTGGCGGCCATCCCCGTGGCGGCTCAGGGGCCGAAGGTAATCACACTGGATTCGCCGGCCCCGCTGGTTCAGGTGCGCGTGATGGTGCGCGCCGGGGCTGCGCACGACCCGGCAGGAGTGGAGGGATTAGCCTATCTCACCGGGCGGCTCGTGCTGGAAGGCGGCTTCGGTGATCCCAAAGCCCCCGTCACCAAGGAGAAACTGGCCGAAATCACCCGGCCCTGGGGCGAAGGCGCCTTGCCGCGCGTGCAGGTGTCCAAAGAAACGACCGTATTCTCCATGACCGTGCCGCGCGAGGTTCTCCCCCAGTTTCTCCAGCAAGTCTTCCAACCCTTGTTTACCCAGCCCCTGTTCGAGGCCAAAGAGCTCGACCGGCTGCGGGCCGAGACGCTGCAGACGCTGCGGTCGAACCTTCGGCTGGAGCAGATCGAGCTGGTGGGCCTGGTCGCGCTCGACAACTACATTCACCATGGCACGGCCTACGCGCACCCTGATATGGGCGTGGAGAAGGGCCTCGAAGCAGTCAGCGCTGACGGCGTGCGCACCTTCTACCGGAGCCACTACCGGCCCGAGAACATCGTCCTGGGCGTGAGCACAGCCGATGCCACGGTTGTGGATCCGCTGCGCGCCGCGCTGGCGAGCCTCAATACCGGCGAAAAGCCGCAGCAAGCTCGCGCCCTCGAGCCGCCTGCCCCGATTCGCGGGCGCGAGGTGGTGATTCTGGCGCTGCCCAACGCTATCTCCACCGGCATCCACGCCGGCTTCCCGCTGAAGATCACGCGCCGCGACCCGGAGTACTGGCCCCTGTACGTGGCCAACATCTGGTTCGGCACGCACCGCGACAGCTTTGGTCACCTCTACAACACCATCCGCAGCGACCGCGGATACAACTACGGCGACTACTCTTACATCGAACACTTCGAAGGGCGCCCGTTCGCTCTGTTTCCTCCGGTTAACACCCCGCGGCGCTTCCAGTACTTCAGCATCTGGATCCGACCCGTCCAGCACGACTACGCTGTGCACCTGATGAAAGCTCTGACCTGGGAGCTTGAGAACCTGATCCGCAGCGGGCTCACCGAAGAGCAGTGCGCCCTGGCCAAAAACAAGACCCGCGTGCTCTATTTGAGCCTGGCGGAAACCGCTAGCCGGCTGCTCGGTACGCGGCTGGACGACGAGTTCTACGGGCTCAGCCCGGGCTACCTGGAGGGCTACCTGCAGCGCGTGGACGCCGTCACCTGCGACCAGGTGAACACGGCCATCCGTCGCCACCTGCAGGCCCAGAA
>Ga0209172_10007947_pt1 | contig 10633 bp, 8 predicted proteins | sample LarsenN4metaG_FD_184113 | JGI IMG/M metagenome (GOLD analysis project Ga0209172, IMG submission 184113) | Hot spring sediment bacterial and archeal communities from British Columbia, Canada, to study Microbial Dark Matter (Phase II) - Larsen... ... | reverse complement strand
GTCTTGGCGTCCGGGGCCGGCGTCAGCGGTGCCGATGGTGTCTGCAAGGCGAAGTAGCCACCAACCAGGACGGCAATCGCCGCGGCTGCGCCGGCCGTCGCGACCATCGTCATGCGCCGGCTACCCGTTACGGGCGGTGTTACCGGCTCGCTCTTCGTTCCGCTCTCGGCGCCTTGGCCCACGTGGATCATGTAGGCGTGGACGGGCTCCGGCATGTTCTTCAGCTGGCGCTGTCCCCCGTCGACGAACTTGACCGCAATCTTGGTTGCTACTGCATCGTGGATCGCCCGCGAAACGCAGATGCCTCCGGCGGGCGCAATGGACTCGAGGCGGGCTGCGATGTTCACGCCGTCCCCCAACAGGTCACCACTGTCCTCGACGACGTCCCCCAGGGTGATGCCGATGCGGAAATTCATCTGCCGGCTCGCCGGATAGGCGAGGTTCCGGGTGCGGAAGCTTTCCTGTACATCTATTGCGCATCGGACCGCGTCGATGGCGCTGCCGAATTCGGCCAGTACGGCGTCGCCGGCCGTGTTGAAAACCCGGCCGTCGTGGCGGCCGATGTAATCTTTGAAGACCGCCATGTAGCCGGTGAGGCGGCGGAGGGTGTCGTCCTCGTCCTCGGCCACGAGCCGGCTGTAGCCGGCCACGTCGGCAGCCAGGATGACGGCAAGCTTCCTGCGCACGTTGAGGCCTCCGGCACGCTTCTTCCGACGACGATAGACGCCCGTTCTGCGACAGGTGTCGCATCGCTGCAACAGCCCGGATCGATTGAAGCTAAGTCCATAAGCCAACAATACAATCGGGGCGCCATCTCGTCCGTTGAATGTTATACGCGAGAATGGAGGGAATGACGAAAGCCGTATGTCGGGGGTCGGCTGCCGTCGAATCAGCTACCCACTTCGGTGGACCGACTTTCGCTGGGGGATCTCGGCTGTGACGCTACGCTCTCGTCTGATGCTCGGAGTGGGCGCCAAGGCTTTGGCGCTGACGGCTATGACGGCTGGCGCTTCGGCGACCTGCATGTCCTCCGCGTCCTCTGTCTCCGGCAGCATCCCGTCGATCTCCGCCACCGAAGTCTCGACCGCGCAGGCGGTCGAGATGGTGCGCCGGCGTCAGCAAGAGCAACAGGGTGTCGCGCTCGCCAGCTTCACGCCGGCTCAGCCCGCTGCTCAGACGTCGACCCAGGTCTCTCAAGGTGCTCCGCCACAGGCGAAGGGCGGGGCAAAGCCCCAGGCAAAGCAGGCAGCCAAGCCCGCTCCGGCGCCAGAGCCGGTTTACCCGACGGCCGCCCCGTCTCGCGGCGTGTGGGCTCAGGGCTATGTAGACCACGAAAGGCGCAACGACATCACGATCGACGTGGCCCGTCCGGGAGAGATCGATCGGAAAGAAACCTCTGCCGGATTCCTCGCTGGCGGCGACGTGACGTTCCGGTTCAATTCGTCGGGTTCGACCGGCCTGATGCTTGGACTGTTTGGTGGGTATCACAACGCGCAGGGTAAAGAGAGCGCTGGCCAATTTCGCCAGACGCAGGCTGATCCGCTAAATCCCGAGTTCTTCCTGAGAACCAACGCGGAGCAAGAAACGAGCGGTGGTATGCTGGGAGCCTACGCGGCTTTCTTCCAGGACCGCTTCTCGTGGCAGACGGTCCTCAAGCTAGACCTCTTTGATGCGAAGCAGACGGATACACTCGATCCCTTCGGGGGATTTGATGATAATCCGACTTGTGCCCTGTCGCCCTTTAATCGCGCGGCCTCGGCAAACCTGACGAACACAATACTCGAGTCCAACGTCTCCTATCGCCTCGATGCTGGCCGCGACAGCTGGATCGAGCCGATCGCTGGTCTCCGCTATACGCATACGGACTACAGCGACCAGCGTGGTGACTTCATCGTCGGCGCCGACGGCGACGTCCTGCGCGTTCAAGGTGGTCTTCGCTACGGCACCTTCTGGCGGATGCCGCAGGGCTTCCTGACCACGACGCTGACGGGCATGCTCTACAGCGACGTGTGGGTCGACGGCTTCCGTGCCCAGCCCGGTTCGTTCGGACCGGCGACGCTCGTCACCGACGAAGGGGAACTGCGGGTCCTCGGTCAGGTCGCCGCCAAGTGGGACCGCGGCGACGGCTCGTCTTATCTCTTCCAGGTCGAGACCCGCGGTGGCGAAGACCTGTTCGGCATTGGTGGCCGCATCGGCGCCCGCTACGAGTGGTGATGCGCCTCAGCCGCCTCGCCCTTCCCCGACGACCGTGAAGGGCGCCCAGAAGCCCGGATAGGCGCTCCACGGGTCGGCCGTGTCGGCCGTCATCTCCAACATCGCTTGCCGCAGAGCTTCTGCGCGGCCAACCGTTTTGGCCGTCTGCATGCGTGCGAAGGTCGCCGTGGTCAGCCGCGCCGCCGCTTCCGACCCGACGCGCCAATGAGAGACGAGCATCGCGCGGGCGCCTGCGTGGAAGAACGAGCGGGCGAGGCCCGACAAAGCCTCTGCACCCGGACTATCGCCCGAGGCGGTGTTGCAGGCGGACAGCACGACCCAGTCGGCATCGAGCCGCAGCTGCGTCACTTCGGACGCCGTCAGCAAGCCGTCGTCGATCTCCGAGGGTGTCGCGGGCAGGGTGAGCGCCAGGGCCGGCTCGCCAAGGCCGCGGACTTCGCCGGCGACGAGGCCGTGCGTCGCGAAATAGACGATGCGGAACTGGTCGAGGCGGCTCGCTTTCACGGCGCCTTCCGTCGCCGCGCGTCCGAGCACCACTTCCGAGCGGTCGGTGCCGAGTTTCGTCGCGATGGCCTTCAGTTCCGTTTCGGTCTCCGGCAGGGGCGGCAGGTCCCGGCGGAGCGCATCGAGATCCGCTGCCCCGCCCCGCCAGTAGCTCGCGTAGCCGCGTGTGCGAATGGGGGCACGAGTCGTTGTCTTCTTCGCTGCCCGGGTCTCCTGTCCTGTGGACGGCGCCGCGAAGACCGGATTGCCGAAACCGATCAGGGATTTTTCGGCACGCGCCTGACCGGCGACACGACGTAACGCCGACAGGCTGTTGACGGAGGGAAGTACCGACAGTGCGTGATGACGGATCAGCCAGTCAGCCTGTCGATAGGCGTCGAGTTCGGTAAGTGCAGGCCGCGGTTTCGCAGGCCGGCTCGCAATCAGCACGTTGAACGGCAGGCTCGTGACCGGTCCTGAAGCGACGATCGCCAGATGGGTCTTCCCGGTCGTGATCTTTGCGACCGGCGCGATGAGAGCCTGATGGAGTTCGTGGGCGATGCCGAGGTCGAACAGGCGGGCTTTCGTTCCGTCACGAGCGAGCGTTTCGAGGTCCAGGCTGTCGCGCAGGCGGGTGACCTTCTGCGTGATCGTGTCGAGTGTCATGTCGACCTTGTGCCAGGCGACGCCCTGGTCGGAGACGGCCCACACGTACATGCTGTCCGGCGTTGCGACGTAGCTGATCAGCGCCTCGTCGGGGTCGAGCAGCGTGCGGATGGTCTCGACGGTCAGCGGCTCCGGCTTCACGAGCGAGAAATAGCCGGGGAACTCACGCCGGAGGCGCTCATCGATCCGGCGGTTCTCGGCTTCCACCTCGGAGATCCGCTGGCGGATCTTGTCGGACGCTTCACGGCGCGTGGTCCCGGCCAGCAGTCCGGTCAGTTCCCGATCGAGGATCGCGAGTTCCTGATCGTTGCTTTCACGATCCCGGATGAGGGCCTGGAGGCCGGCATCGGTCGTCGCGAAGCGGGCGGCCATGCGTGATACGGCGGCTGCCGTCGGGGTCGACACGGCGCGCTGTCCGACCTGCAGGGTCTCGTCGACAATCTTGATGGGAATGGTGTCTGCCGGTTTGTCGGCACCAAACAGCTCCCAGGCCATTTCGATGAAATCGGTCATTTGTCGGCGGCCGATGTCATCGAGTCGATCGCGCGTCAGCAAGACTTCGATTGCCGCGCGGAGGCGTTCGAGGGCGCGTTCGCGATCACCGGCGGCCATGGCGATGCGGGCGAGGTCACCATAGGTGCGGGCGATGTCGGGATGGCTGCCGGGCAAGGCTGCGCGACGGATGACGAGCGCGCGTTCCAGAGCCGTTTCCGCCTCGCCGACCCGATCGAGGGCGATCAGGTTGAGCGCGCTATCGTGCAGGCTGCTCGCGATGTCGACGTGTTCGGGCGGCTGCGACCGGCTGCGAATGGCGAGGGCGGAGTCGAACATCGCCTGCGCTTCCACGAGGCGGCGCTGCATGGACAGGTTCTGCGCGAGCTTGCTGGTGATGCCGGCGATCTCCGGATGATCCGTCGTCTGGGCGGCCGTGCGGATGGCGAGCGCACGGCGGAGCAGCGGCTCGGCGGCGGCCGGGCGGCCCTGGCGCTCGATGGTGCCTGCGAGGTTGGCGAGCGACTGTGCGATCAGAGGATGGTTCTGTGGCAGCTGCTTGGTTCGCAGATCGAGGGCGCGCCGAAGCAGCGGTTCTGCATCGCGGAGGCGCCCTTGCGCCTTGTAGACCTGGGCGAGGTTGTTCAAGCTGTCCGCGACGAGGAGACTTGATCCGGGCAGGGCTTTCTCACGCATGGCGAGGGAGCGCTTGTAGAGCGCTTCGGCCTCGTCGAGCCGGTCCGTGACCTGATACTGGAAGCCGAGATTGTTGATGCTCGTCGCGATGTCGGGATGATCCGCTGGCAGAGCACGCTCGAGCAGTGCGAGGCTCTGGTGGAACAGTGGGTCTGCTTCCGCGAAGCGGCCTTGCACCTGATACAGGTAGGCCTGCCAGCCGAGCGCGCGCGCGTATTCGGGATCGTTTGCACCACGTTCGGCCTTGACGCGGTCGCCGAGGGCACGTGCGCGGTCCAGAGCTTCGCCATAGCGCGCGTCGCGCGTGAGTGCCGAGATCGCGACCTTCTCGGCCTGGATATCGAAGGCGAGTGCCGGCCCGACGAGGACCTGCACGGCCAATCCGGTCGCTGCGATCAGGCGATACATCGATCGATCCCAAGTCTATCCGCGCGAGCTTACCCGTCGCCGCGCCCCACGTCAGCGGGGCCATGCGAGGCAAGAGGCGGCGGGAGCGTACGGTCGAATAAGGATCGTGGCTGTGCCCGGCGGCACAGGGGCGGAACGCGCCCGCCGCGGGGGTCGGGCGCGCGGCGGGCCGTTCGTGCCGATCGTCGGGGAGAGTACCGGCGCCGTCGTTGAACCACAGCCGGCCGCGAATGGCTCGCGATTTCGGTTCGCTCGGTTAAACGGCGCGCAGGCGCGACTGCAGCCCGTGGATGTCGCCGAGGACCCACAGGTCGCGGACTTTATCGCCCTCGAAGGTAAAGATCGGTGCGCCGTGCCACCAGACGTGCCGCCCCGTCGGCGCGACGCCAAACATCTCTCGGTGGTGAAACCCGTGAAACCTGAGCTTGGCCGCGACGGTGTCGCCGTCCTCGGCGATCGCGAGGATATCACTCGTATAGCGGTCGAGGCACGACGTGACCCAGGCGACGTAGGCGGAGAATTCCTGGTAGCCGACGAGCACCGGTCCGAGCGAGCCGCGAAACGTGAAGTTCGGATGAAAAATGCTTGGAACCAGCCGGGTGTCGGCGTGATCCCACATCTCCTTGTAGAAACTCCAGACGAGACGCTTGCGCGGGCTGAGCGTGAGGGGATCGAGCGCGAGCGCCGGTTCGCTCATGCCGTCGGGTGCGGGGCGGCCGACCGGCATCGTAGGTTCATCGCGAGCGGTCATGACAGGGCCTCCGAGCTTTCCCGCTTGCTGCAGATATCGGGCTGAACCGGGCCGACTGTCCAGTTTCCGCTGTGCGGTCGGCGGAACCCGGCCGTCGGGTGCGTCGTTGGCGCGTGAGGATGCGAGGTTACGCGAGGCCGTCATGTCGAACGCAAAGATCGTCGTCGCTGTCGGGTTTGCCGCCGGCGTCCTTGGGCTCGCTTCGGCGGCATACGGACAGGGGAGCCCGACGCCGGGAGGGCAGACCGGCAGTCAAAGCCAGGCAGGAACTACGAGCCCCGGTCAGTCGGGCGAAGGGCTTACCGTCGCGCAGTGCTCGGCGGGATACGCGCCCAGCTATGGCGTGAGCCGCGCCCAGTTTGATACGTTCTGCCAAGCCCAGCTAGGTGGTTCGGCACCGACCGCCGGTGCCGCCTCCGGTGCGGTCACGGGACCGGGCGTCGGGAGTTCATCGCACTCAGGGGCTTCGGAATTGCCTGAGGCGAAGAAGTAGGCGGCTGGAGGTTCGGTCGGCCTGCTCCCCGCGGAGAGCATAAGGGGGCTGAGCGGCGATGCACCCGAGTGTCCGGATCGGCGTCGGCGGGTGGACGTTCGAGCGGTGGCGTGGCGTCTTCTACCCACCCGATCTGCCGCAAAAGTCGGAGCTCTCGTTCGCATCACGGGCGCTCACGTCGATCGAGATCAACGGCACATACTACTCGACGTTCAAGCCTGCCTCCTGGCGGAAGTGGCACGACGAGACGCCCGATGACTTCGTCTTCGCCGTCAAGGCCTCGCGCTACTGCACGAACCGAAAGGTTCTCGGGGATGCCGGACCGGGGATCGCCCACTTTCTCGGCCAGGGACTCGTTGAGCTCGGAAAGAAGCTCGGGCCGATCAATTGGCAGTTCATGCCGTCGAAGAGGTTTGATGCCGAGGATTTCGGGGCCTTCCTCGCCCTCCTGCCGCGGAGGGTCGGCGACTTAGACCTCCGCCATGCCGTCGAAGTCAGCCATCCGTCGTTTACGAGCCAAGCCTTCTACGAACTCGCGCGGCGGCACCGGGTCGCGATTGTCCACACGACGCCGGACGATCATCAGGGGCTCAAGGAGCCGACCGCCGACTTCACCTACGCGCGCTTCAAGACGACCCGCGAGGACGTCGAACACGGCCTCGCACCGGGCGAGATCTCGAGCCACGCGCGCCGGCTCCGCACCTGGGCCCGGCACGGCGATGTCTTCGCCTACTTCATATCCAGCGCGAAGGTTCGCAATCCGGCTGCCGCGCGAGCATTGATCGATGCGCTCTCGAACAAGTCCGGGCGGATGACGACCAAGACACGTTAGGCGTGGCGAAAGCAGAACGGTTGCGCGTCAGAAGTTCCAGAAAAGCTGCGCCTGAATCGTGCTCCACGACCTGTCGGGGTCGGGGGTCGCGAGCTTTAGGGCGTCTCCGGGCACCGCGTGCGAGAGCACGCCGAGGAAGTACAGGTTGTTGGACATCGCCCACCGCGTTACGAACTGGACCTCGTCTCCGAGATCCTTGCTCAGCAGCGTGCTGAGCGCTGGGTTGCCTCCGCGATTGTTCAACTCGTCTGCTTCATGCCGATAGTAGTCGAGCGTCAAATTGAGCCGCTTGTCAGGGGTGACGTTGAAGCGAACGCGATGTGTGACCCTGTTTGGCTGGGCAAACGCTTTGGCGATCGTGATGCCCTGCAGCCACTCGTTGAGGCCACCCGAATAGAGCGAGTCGAAGCGCTCGTACGTCGTCGTGTTCGGGTTGTCGCCGCTGAAGTAGGCGTACCGATACGAGAGGCTCGGCGTCCACGGCAGCGCGCGCGCCAGGAACCCGATGGTGCCGTAGGCGGCCCGCGCATCCATGTTGAAGTCATCGTGGGTCTGGCGCGCTGCCTCGGTTTCAAGCCAGAGACCGTCGATGACCTTGGGATCGGCCCATCGGAAATGACCCGCATACGTCCGCACGCCTTCCCTCGGCAACCGGGTGCCATCCGGAGCGGTGTAGAGGGTGTCCGACCGCGGGATGTAAAGGTAGGAGATGTCGCCGTAGATGCTCTTGGTGACGTTGTAGCGAACGTTGGTGCCGAACAGGTGCGTGTTGGATTCGATGGGTTCGTATTCGTTCGGGTTCAGATAAAAGCTCGTCCATGTCCACTGATCCCACTTCACCGTGGCGACGCCGGCGAAGTCATGCGTGGTGCGGGGCGCGAGGTAGACGCCGGGGCGCGGGCCGGCATTCCACTGTGATCCGTACTGCGAGACCAGGAAGCCGTCGTTCAGTGTGAAGTTCTGCCGGCCTGCCGAGAGATTGACGCGAGGGCCTCCGTCCTTGGTCGCATAGAGGATTCCGCCATACAGCTTTTCGACGTTCGTGGTCGCGCGGGCGTCGTCGCGGAAGATGTCTTGGCCCGCCGACATCGCCGTAACGAACGTGCCGGCGCCGTAGACGTAGAACGGGCTCGTGCCGAGTTGCGTCACTCCTCCGAGGCCGTACTCGATGTAGTTCTCTACCCAGTTCGCCGTTCGACCCGTCTGTGCGCCGGCGGGCGGATTCTGCACGAGCGGATTGAAACGCGTGTAGGTCAGCGGATTGCCGAGCCAGGGATTGTGGTCGGAGAACGCCCCGACGCCGCCGTTGAGCAGGATGCGGAAGAGGCTGCTGTTGTCTTGGTAGAGGACCGGAAAGCCGGCGGGCTTTTGGGCGTCCGCCGTCTGGCTCGTGGGGGCTGCCGGCGCACGTGTCGTCACGGTGAGGACGAGTGTTCGCCCGGAAGGGTTGGTCGTCCGGACGATCCGGTAGGACGCGTCGGCGATGCCGTCGAGACTACGCACGCGGGCCAGACCCTGCTGCGCGATCAGATCGTTGAACTGGTCGCCGGGCGAAAAGCCGAACGCCGTTAGTGCCCGGGTGCGCAGTACGGTCGACGTCTCCCCTGCTGCGCTTCCGCGCACTTCAACGGTCACATCGGTCAGCTGAAGGTTGCTCGCCGCCGACGGTGAGTCCTCGGCTCCCGAGGCGCCGATGCCTCCGCCGACGCCGATCTGGGCGCTCGCTGGCGCACTGGCGATCAGGCAGAGCAGGACCAACGCGACGCCCGATGACAGATTGACATGCCGCGCACGCCAAGGTGTCGACGCCCGTAACGTCATGCCGCCTCTCCCCCCAGTCTCGGCTAATGGCCGAACAGCCGCACGACTCCGCCACCGCCATGCACGTTGATGGTCTGGCCACTGACCCAGCTCGCTGCCGGCGAACACAGCCACAGCATCGCATTGGCGCAGTCCTGTGGACGGCCTGGACGCCCGGTGAGCGTATCAGGGTTCATCATCTTTTCCTGCGTCTTTGCATCGATTCCCGCCGACGCGTAGCCTTCCGTGATGACCGTACCGATGAGAATCGAATTGACACGGACCTTTTTCGCCAGCGCGTGTGCGAGGCTCACCATCAACTGGTTGAGGGCGGCCTTCGCCGTGCCGTAGGCGAGGATGTCGTAAGCGGGTACCGCCGACGAGAAGGACCCCGAATTCGTGATGGTGGCGTTTTTCGCCTTCAGCAGCCAAGGCAGGCACGCGGCGCTCATGCGATAGGCGCTGATGGTGTTCAGCTTGTAAGCGGCGATCATCTGCTCTTCGGTGACCGCAAAGGGGTCCGGATTGACGGCGCCCCAGCCGACATTGTTGATCAGCGTCGAGACGCCGCCGAAGGCTTTTGCGGTCGTGTCGACGCATGCCTTGATGTCGGCCTCAGACGTCACATCGCACTTGATGCCGAGGACCGGACGACCGGTTTCACCGGCGATCGCGGCCGCGGTCTCCTTGGCTTTGTCGCCATTGAGGTCGGCAATCATGACGCTCGCTCCGGCAGCGGCCAGTGTACGCGCGACCGCGGCACCGATGTTCTGAGCGCCACCGGTGATGATCACTACGTGATCGTCCAAGCGAAACTCGGCGAAGGGATCGAAGACCATGGTGCGGCTTTCCGAGGTCGAGGCAGCAGGCCTCTTGTGTTTCAGTCGAGTTCCTGCACGCCGCCGCCCGATATCGTCAGCACCTGGCCGCTCACCCAGGAGGCGGCCGGCGAGCACAGGAAAAGGGCCGCCAGCGCAATGTCCGACGGCTGTCCCAGTCTGCCGAGCGGCGTGTGCTTCAGCATCTGAGTTTCGACCGCCGGGGTCAGGACGGTCGCGAGGGCATCTGTCTTGATGGCGCCGGGGGCGATCGCGTTGACGCGGATGCCCTTCGGCCCGAGGTCGAAGGCGATGTTGCGCGTGAGATGGTTCACCGCTGCCTTCGAGGACCCATAGGACGCCATGCGGACGTTCTTGTTCTCGCCTGCCATCGACGAGATGTTGAGGACCGTGCCCCCACCGGCCTTCTCCATGTGTGGGGCCGCGAGCTGGGTCAGACGGAATAGGGAGAAGACGTTGAGGTCGTAGGCCCAGTGGAAATCGCTCATGGGCATGTCGAAGGGCTTCGGCCCACCGCCGCCCGCGTTGTTCACGAGCGTCGTGATTTTCCCGTAGGTCGCGATGGTCTTGTCGACCACGCTCGCGAGGTGGTCCTCCTTCGTGACGTTGCACTCGAGGCCGATGGCGCGTCCGCCGTTGTCGGTGATTGCTTTGGCAACCGCAGCGGCGCCCTCGAGCTTTAAATCCGTCACGACGACGGCCGCCCCGGCGTCGGCGAACGTCTCCGCGATTGCCCTGCCGATTCCTGCTGCTGCGCCCGTCACGATGGCCACGCTGCCATCAAGTCTGAAAGCGTTTTCGATCGCCATCGCTGCGCCTCATCCCCGGTACGCTGACAATAGCGACTGGATCTGCAACTGCGAGAACCTAGCTGCCCATTTTGGGCAGTTTGATTGTTCTAGGCAGGCGCGCGCTCGACTATGGAATTCGATGGTGGGGAGGGCAAAATGAAACGGACA
>Ga0209172_10007943_pt1 | contig 10636 bp, 9 predicted proteins | sample LarsenN4metaG_FD_184113 | JGI IMG/M metagenome (GOLD analysis project Ga0209172, IMG submission 184113) | Hot spring sediment bacterial and archeal communities from British Columbia, Canada, to study Microbial Dark Matter (Phase II) - Larsen... ... | reverse complement strand
GTCCCAGACCACGCCGTCGATCAGCTTGCTGCTGCGCATCGGGCTCGCGGGCACGCTGATCTTCATCGCGCCGGCCACCTGCTTGTAGAGGTCGATCTGGTTGATCTGCTTGGCCACCGCGAGGTAGTCCGGATGCTCCTTGAGCAGCCCCCAGCGCTTGTGCTGGGTGAGGAACCACATGCCGTCGGAGAGGTAGGGGAAGTTCACCGCGCCGTCGTTGAAGAACTTCATGTGGTTCGGGTCGTCCCAGGTCTTGCCCAGGCCGTTCTGGTAGCGGCCGAGGATGCGCTGGTTGATGGCGTCCACGCTGGTGTTCACGTAGGCCTTCTGCGCCACCGTCTCGGCCATCTTCATCTTGTTCTGCAGGCCGGCGTCGATCCAGCGGCTCGCCTCCAGCACGGCCATCATCACGGCGCGGGTGGTATTGGGGTGCTTCTTGACGAAGTCGGCCGTGGTGCCGAGCACCTTCTCCGGGTGGTCCTTCCAGATGTCCTGCGTCGTGTTGGCGGTGATGCCGATGCCGTCCATGATGGCGCGGTGGTTCCACGGCTCGCCGACGCAGAAGCCGTCCATGTTGCCCACGCGCATGTTCGCCACCATCTGCGGCGGCGGCACGGTGATGAGCTTGGCGCCCTTGACGGGGTCGATCCCGGCCGCGGCCAGCCAGTAGTGCATCCACATCGCGTGGGTGCCGGTGGGGAAGGTGCCGGCGAAGGTGTACTCGCGCTTCTCCGCGGCCATCAGCCTGGCCAGCGACGGCCCGTCGACCGCGCCCTTCTCGGCCAATGCCTTGGACAAGGAGATTGCCTGGCCGTTGTTGTTGAGGGACATCAGCACCGCCATGTCCTTCTTCGGCCCGCCGGTGCCGAGGTGCACGCCGTACACCAGGCCGTACAGCACGTGCGCCATGTCCAACTCGCCGTTGACCAGCTTGTCGCGCACGCCGGCCCAGGAGGCTTCCTTGGTCGGCACGATCTTCACGCCGTACTTCTTGTCGAAGCCCAGCACCGAGGCCATCACCACCGACGCACAGTCGGTCAGGGGGATGAAGCCGATCTTCACCTCCTCCTTCTCCGGCTTGTCGGAGCCCTGCGCGTACACGGCGCTCTGCAGGCCCGGCACGATGCCGGCGGCACTGCCGGCGGCAGCGGCTTTGATCAGGGTTCGGCGGCTCATGGGGATCTTCCGGTTCGTCGAGTGGGTCATGGCGTTCGGCGATGTGCAGTCGAAAAAAAACGTCCACACGTCGTCTGCCGGGCGGGGCAGCGTTCGTGCGGACGTCGTCGTCCCACCGCGGCGGATCGGCCTTGATTCGCCTGGGTGATCAATGCGGGCCGACCTTGACCCGACGCAGGTTCGTTCGCAATCGGCGTGCCAGGCCGAATGGCGGCCATTCATGCTGCTTTGCACCATTCGCGGGTGCGCAGCGCGCCGCGGCGCACCCCGGCAGTGCGCGGCCCCGGCTCAGAGCAGGGCGGCCACCTCGACGATGCGCTGCGCGACCTCGGCGAGCTTCATGCCCCGGTCCATGGCCGTCTTGCGCAGGCGCGCATAGGCCTCTTCCTCGGTGAGCGAATGGCGCGCCATCAGGATGCCCTTGGCCCGGTCGATGACCTTGCGCTCGCTGAGCTGGGTACGCGCCTCGGCGAGTTCGCGGCGCAGCGACTCCTCGTGCTGGAAGCGCGCCAAGGCCACCTCGAGCACCGGGCGGATGCGCTCGGCGGCCAGCCCGTCGACCACGTAGGCGGAAACGCCCGCGGCGATCGCGGCACGCACCTGGCTGGTGTCGTCGTCGTTGGTGAAGAGCACGATGGGCCGTCGCTCGTCGCGCGTGGCCATCACCACGTGCTCGAGCGTGTCGCGCGCCTGGCTCTCGGCGTCGACGATGATCATGTCGGGCGCGATCTGGGCGAGGCGCTCCGGCAGGAAGGGGTCTGCCGGCAGCATCGCGACGATGTTGTAGCCGGCCTCCAGCAGTCCGATGCGCAGGCTGCGCGAGCGCTCGATCTCGCCGTCGCTCTGGCTGTCGGCCAGATCGCGGTCGGGCACCTCGGGGGCGACGATGACGATGCGGAGCGGGCGCGTGGCAGCCATGGCGGCTGCCGTGCAACATTCGCGCCAGCGCGGTCGCGGCCGGGACCGCGCTTCAGGTGCGTCGCGCGCTGCGCGGACTCTCCTCCAGGCACAGCCAGCGGCGCAGCGGCCGCAGCGAAATCGGCAGACGTGCCCGTGGCGCCTCGCAGCTCAGCAACTGCCCGGCGGCGCTGAGCCGATCCAGGAACGCCAGCACCTCCTGGCGCGGCAGTCCGCTGCGCTCGCAGAGCTCGGCCACGCTGACGTGTCGCTGAGACATGTCGCTCAGCATGCGGCGGTACGGCGTGCGCTCGAACGCGGCACCGAGGTCCGGCCAGGCGGTGAGGCGATAGGCTTTCATGGGCCAACGACGGGGAGTGGATGGGCCGGTGCAGGCCGGCTCTGGACTCGTCAGCCTAGTCGTGCGGCCGGTCGCGGGGAAGAGTGTCCACCCGCCATTTCGGCGTTTCCCCGACAGCCGCATGGTAACGAGTTGCTGGTGTCCGTAACGACAACGGGCGCCGACTTGCGGCGCCCGGGCGGTTTCCTGGGGATGTCGGACAGGGCGAGGCGGGCCGCTGCGGCGGTGGCTTGCGGGCAGGCCGCAGCGGCCTCGAATCCTTACCAGCCGACGCGCGGAAAGCCGAGGGTGTCAGCAATGATTTCCCAGACCATGGTCGTCTCCCGAGTTAACGCCGCCCTGTGCGGTTCAGGCGCATTGTCGGAAGGCCGCTGGTGCCCGGCTAGCTACAAACGCTTGTAGGGATGGCGCGCCGCCGGAGTCTTCGATCTCAGATCAGGCCGTGGCGCATCGCCACCAGCACCGCCTGGTGCTTCGAGGTGGTGTTGAGCTTGCGCTGGATGTTGCGCAGGTGGAAGTTCACCGTGTGCTCGCTGATCGCGAGGATCTGGCCCGCCACCCAGGCCGACTTGCCGTCGCGCGTCAGGCGCAGGATGTCGAGCTCGCGCGGCGTGAGGTGCGGTGCCTCGTCGGTCGGGCGCGGGGCCAGCAGGCGCTGGGCCGCATCCTGGGCGTGCACCGCGAGGAACTGCAGGTCGGCCAGCAGCCGGGTGAGCTTCTCGTCTTCCCTGGGGAGCGCTTCCTCGCGGTCGACACCGAGCAGGAAATGCTGGTGGCCCGGAAGGTGGAGCGCCACCGCGATGCCGGTGCGATAGCCGAAGGGAGCCTGGCGTTCCCAGAGGTCGCCTGCGCCCTCGTCGACGTAGAGATCCTGGTCGTAGACGAACGGAACGCTCAGCCGCTTCATGCGTCGCAGCACGGGATCGCGCTTCGCGTCGGCCGCGTCGTGCGACGCGTCCTTGAAGCCCTGCGGCGTGTTGCCGACGCTCACCACGGTCGGTTCCTTGCCGGGCGGGTCGACGACGAGCGCGGCCGCGGCAATGCCGAAGTCCAGCTCGTGCGCGAACCCGATCAGGCGGCGCTCGAAGGTCGCCACGTCGCACGACTGGCTGACATCGAGGAACCTTTGCAGTCTCATGTGAGAAACGGCCGTGCTACCAAGTTTGACAGCTTGAGGAGCGCATGCCCCGGAACGACACTGTGCCCGTTCCAACGACGGACGGAAGTGCATTATGACGATACCTGCCTGGAAAATCGTGACGTGGCCCACGGTCCCCACACCGCTGGACGACTGGCAGCGGGCCATGCGGCGGTTGCGTCACCTCGGCATGTCGGTGCACGTCGACGACAGCGACAGGCCGTTGCGCTACGGACAGCTGCTGTGGGGCTTCGAGACGCGCGATTCGATGCTCGGCATCGCGTGGGACTGGCGCGAGGTGATGCCGGACGTGGTGGCGATCGCCGACCCGATGTCCATCGTGTCCAACGCCTGCATCGTGGACGAGGAGGGCGCCGAGGTGGACGAGGCCGTGCGCATGATGTGCCTCAACACGGCGGTCTACCAGCTGCCCTGGCAGACGACCGTGTGCGCCGCGAAACGCAGGATGCGGTCGGCGGCGATGGCCTGAAGGCCTGGCGCATGCGCCGTAGACTCGGCGCATGAACGTACTGGGCATCGAATCGTCGTGCGACGAGACCGGCGTCGCGCTGGTCAGTGCGCGAGGCGAGGGCACTCCCGTGCTGCTCGGCCACGCGCTGCACACGCAGATCGACATGCATCGCGCCTACGGTGGCGTGGTGCCCGAGCTGGCCTCGCGCGACCACATCCGTCGCGTGGTGCCGCTGGTGCGGCAGGTAATGGCCGCGTCGGGCCGCGCGCTGGCCGACATCGATGTCGTGGCCTACACGCAGGGCCCCGGGCTGGCCGGCGCCTTGCTCGTGGGCGCCGGACTGGCCTGCGCGCTGGCGGCCTCGCTGGGACGGCCGACGCTGCCGGTGCATCACCTGGAGGGCCATCTGCTGTCGCCCTTCCTGTCCGCCGATCCGCCGCAGTTCCCCTTCGTGGCACTGCTGGTCTCCGGCGGCCACACGCAGCTGATGCGCGTCGACGGCGTCGCACAGTACGAACTGCTGGGCGAGACGATCGACGACGCGGCGGGCGAGGCCTTCGACAAGTCCGCCAAGCTGATGGGGCTGGGCTACCCCGGCGGCCCGGCGCTGGCGCGACTCGCGGAGTTCGGTGACCCGACGGCCTTCCAGCTGCCGCGCCCGCTGCTGCACAGCGGCGACCTCGACTTCTCCTTCGCCGGCCTGAAGACGGCGGTGCGCACGCGCCTCGCGAAGCTCGGGCCGAACGTCTGCCAGCAGGACCTCGCCCACCTCGCGGCGTCGACGCAGCAGGCCATCGTCGACGTACTGGTGCGCAAGTCGATGAACGCGCTCAGGGACACCGGGCTCGCGCGCCTGGTCGTCGCCGGCGGCGTGGGGGCGAACGCCTCGCTGCGCCGCCAGCTCGACGAGGCTTGTGCACGGCGCGGCGTGCGCGTGCACTACCCGGAGCTGGCGCTGTGCACCGACAACGGCGCGATGATCGCCCTGGCCGCGGCGTTGCGCCTGCAGTCGGGCGCGCAGGCGGCGACGCACGACTATGCGTTCGGCGTGCGGCCGCGCTGGCCGCTCGCGGACGTGGTGCGCTGCGCCGCCTAGAATCCGCCGCCTTGCGCGGCCGACACGCCGCACGTCCAGAGACCCATGATCCGAATCCTGAAGCGCGCCGCCGGAGTGCTGGCAGCCGCGGCGCTGACGTCGCCGGTCCATGCTCATGCTGAACCGGCAGCGATCCCGATCGCGCTCATCGAAGGGCTGTCCGGCCCGTTTGCCAACGCGGGCGAAGCGGTGCACCGCAACCTGCTGTTCGCGGTGGAGCGCGTCAACCGCCGCGGCGGCGTGAAGCTTCCCGGCGGGGCAAGGCCGCTGGAGCTGCAGCGCTACGACGGCAAGGGCAGCAGCGAGGAGTCGCTGGCCATGCTGCGCGCGGCGCTGGACCGCCGCGTGGCCTTCGTCGCCCAGGGCAACAGTTCGGCCGTGGCGGCGGCGATCGTGGAGGCGCTCAACAAGCACAACGCGCGCTCGCCGCAGTCCCGCGCGCTGCTGCTGAACTACTCGGCCGTCGACCCGGCGCTGACCAACGAGAAATGCAGCTTCTGGCACTTCCGCTTCGACGCCCACGCCGACATGCGCCTGGCGGCGCTGGTCGACGTGCTGCGCGCGGACGTCGAGGTCAGGAAGGTCTACCTGATCGGGCAGGACTACAGCTTCGGCCAGCATGTGCGGCGCGAGGCGCGCCTGCGCATCGGCCAGGCCCGACCCGACATCGAGATCGTCGGCGACGAGCTGCACCCGATCGGGCGGGTGAAGGACTTCCTGCCGTACGCGATGAAGGTCAAGGCCAGCGGCGCGCAGGCCGTGCTGACGGGCAACTGGGGCAACGACCTCACGCTGCTCGTCAAGGCGCTGCGCGAGGTCGGCGTCGAGGCGCGCATCTACAGCTTCTACGGCAACGCCCTGGGCGCGCCTGCGGCCATCGGCGAAGCGGGGGTTGGCCGTGTCCTGGCCGTGGCCGAATGGCACCCGAACGTCGACACGCCGGCCACGCGCGACTTCCACGCCGCGTTCCGCGAGCGCTTTCCGAAGCCCGACGAGGATTACCAGCATGCCCGCATGCAGGTGATGGTGGAGATGCTCGTCGCCGCCATCGAGCGAGCCGGCAGCACCGAAGCGGCTGCCGTGGCGCGTGCCCTCGAGGGGCTGCGCTACGACGGCGGCACGCTCGGCGGGCTGCACGCCGGCTGGATGCGCGCGGCGGACCATCAGTTCATGCAGCCGCTGGTGGTGAGCGTGATGGACCGCGTCGGCACGCCGGGCGTGCGCGTCGACAATGAAGGCTCGGGCTACGGCTTCCGCACGCTGCGTGCGTTCGAGGCCCGCGCCACCGAACAACCGCACCGCTGCACGATGGAGCGCCCATGAGGCCCGTGATCGCCGGACTGCCCGGCTCGAAGATCCGCGAGGTGGCCAATGCCGGCCTCGGGCGGCGCGACGTGCTCGCCTTCTGGTTCGGCGAGAGCGACGAAGTCACGCCCTCGTTCGTGCGTGATGCGGCGGCCGCCTCGCTCGCTGCGGGCGAGACCTTCTACTCGCACAACCTCGGCCTGCCCGAGCTGCGCGAGGCGATCGCGCGTTACACCTCGGACCTGCACGCCCCTGTGGCCGCGCAGCGGGTCGCGGTCACCTCGTCGGGCGTGAACGCGCTGATGCTGGCGATGCAGGCGCTGGCCGGTGCCGGCGACGAGGTGGTCGCGGTGGTGCCGGTGTGGCCCAACCTGACGGCGCAGCCGCAGATCCTCGGGGCGCGTGTGACGCGCGTGCCGCTGAGGGCGGCACAGGGTGCCTGGCGCCTCGACCTCGATGCGCTGCTCTGCGCCGTGACGGCACACACGCGGGTGCTGCTGCTCAACGCCCCGAACAACCCGACCGGCTGGACGCTCGAGCGCGCCGAGCAGCAGGCCATCCTCGACCACTGTCGCCGCACCGGCACCTGGATCGTCGCCGACGAAGTGTACGAGCGCCTCCACTACCGCGAGGGGTCGCGCTGTGCGCCGAGCTTCCTCGACATCGCGGCGCCGGACGACCGGCTGGTGGTGGTACACAGCTTCTCCAAGAGCTTCCTGATGACGGGCTGGCGGCTCGGCTGGATGGTCGGGCCGGCGGCGCTGATCGAGGCCATGGGCAAGCTGATCGAGTTCAACACCTCCTGTGCGCCGGTGTTCGTGCAGCGCGGCGGCCTGGCCGGACTGTCGCAGGCCGACGACTTCGTGCCGGCCCTGGTGGCCCGCCTCAAGGCCTGCCGCGACACGCTGCTGCCCGCGCTGGCCGCCGTGCCGGGCGTCTCGGTGGCCGTGCCCGAGGGCGGGATGTACGCCTTCTTCCGGGTCGAGGGGCAGGACGACTCGCTGGCCTTCGCCAAGCGGCTCGTGGCCGAGGCCGGGCTGGGGCTGGCACCGGGCGCCGCGTTCGGCGCCGAGGCCGAGGGATGGCTGCGCTGGTGCTTCGCCTCGCGCGACCCGGCGCGGCTCACGGAAGGAGTGGCGCGGCTGCGGCGGGCACTCGGGCTATAATGCGCGGGTTCTTGCGTTCGAATCCCGAACGCGGACAGGCACGGCGCTGGTCGGTTTCACCGGCGTCCGCAAGTGAAACCGGAAACCGCGGCGGGACGCCCAGGCAGGGCGCGCGCTCGGTTTCCCCACAGAGGAAACTCGACATGACCGCCATCAACAAGGCCGAAATCGTCAAGGCCAACGCCCGCAGCGCCAACGACACGGGCTCCCCCGAGGTGCAGATCGCGCTGCTCACGGCGCGCATCAACGAACTCACGCCGCACTTCAAGACGCACCTGAAGGACCACCACGGCCGCCGCGGCCTGCTCAAGCTGGTCAACCAGCGCAAGAGCCTGCTGGCCTACCTGAAGGACCGCGACGCGGACCGCTACACCGCGCTGATCACCAAGCTGGGCCTGCGCAAGTAAGCCCGCGATGAGCACGCAGAGCCTGTCTGGAATCCGCCAGCACAGGCTCTTCGCATTGGGAGTCCGGCAGCCATCGATGACGATGTGTCATTCCACCGACGTTGCGCGCCCGAGCGTCGCTGGAATGGCATCGCGCCAGGATGCCGACGCTCCGGGACCCGGCCGGCCCCTGTAGAGCCGACCGCCAACAGAGATTGGAGAACCCTATGAGCCTGTTCAACAAAGTCACCAAGACCTTCCAGTGGGGTCAGAACACCGTCACGATGGAGACGGGCGAGATCGCGCGCCAAGCCTCCGGCGCGGTGATGGTCAACGTCGACGACACCGTGGTGCTGGCCACCGTGGTGGCCGCCAAGAACGCCAAGCCCGGCCAGGACTTCTTCCCGCTGACGGTCGACTACATCGAGAAGACCTACGCCGCCGGCAAGATCCCGGGCAGCTTCTTCAAGCGCGAGGGCCGCCCGAGCGAACTCGAGACGCTGACCTCGCGCCTCATCGACCGTCCGCTGCGCCCGCTGTTCCCGGACGGCTTCTTCAACGAGGTGCAGGTCGTCATCCACGTGCTGTCGCTCAACCCGGAGGCCCCGGCGGACATCCCGGCGATGGTCGGTGCGAGCGCGGCGCTGGCCATCTCGGGCATCCCGTTCAACGGCCCGATCGGCGCGGCGCGCGTCGGCTACATCGACGGCCAGTACGTGCTGAACCCGGGCAAGACGCAGCTGCTCGACTCGAAGATGGACCTCGTGGTCGCGGGCACCGAAGCCGCGGTGCTGATGGTCGAGAGCGAGGCGCTGCAGCTCTCCGAGGAAGTCATGCTCGGCGGCGTGGTGTTCGGCCACGACCAGGCGAAGGTCGCCATCGAGGCGATCCACGCGCTGGTGCGCGACGCCGGCAAGCCGGCCTGGGACTGGCAGCCGCCGGCCAAGGACGAGGCCTTCATCGCCAAGGTGACGGCGCTGGGCGAGGAGAAGCTGCGCGCCGCCTACCAGATCCGCTCCAAGCAGGCGCGCACGCAGGCCTGCCGCGAGGCCTACGCCTACGTGATCGGCGCGCTGACGGAAGAGGGCGTGGCCTTCGACACCGTCAAGGTCGAGGGGTTGTTGTTCGAGATCGAGGCGCGCATCGTGCGCAGCCAGATCCTCGCCGGCGAGCCGCGCATCGACGGCCGCGACACCCGCACGGTGCGCCCGATCGAGATCCGCAGCAGCGTGCTGCCGCGCGTGCACGGCTCGGCGCTGTTCACCCGCGGCGAGACGCAGGCGCTGGTTGCGGCGACGCTCGGCACCGACCGCGACAGCCAGAAGATCGACGCGCTGGCCGGCGAGTTCAGCGAGCACTTCATGCTCCACTACAACATGCCGCCGTTCGCCACCGGCGAAACCGGCCGTGTCGGCTCGCCCAAGCGCCGCGAGATCGGCCATGGCCGCCTGGCCAAGCGCGCGCTGGTCGCCGTGCTGCCGGATCGCGCCGAGTTCCCGTACTCGATGCGCGTGGTCTCGGAGATCACCGAGTCGAACGGCTCGTCGTCGATGGCCTCGGTGTGCGGCGGCTGCCTCGCGCTGATGGACGCCGGCGTGCCGCTGAAGGCGCACGTGGCCGGCATCGCGATGGGCCTGATCAAGGACGGCAACCGCTTCGCCGTGCTGACCGACATCCTGGGCGACGAGGACCACCTCGGCGACATGGACTTCAAGGTGGCCGGCACGACCCACGGCGTGACCGCCCTGCAGATGGACATCAAGATCCAGGGCATCACCAAGGAGATCATGCAGGTGGCGCTGGCCCAGGCCAAGGAAGCCCGCATGCACATCCTCGCGAAGATGGTGGAGGCGATGGGCGGCGCGAAGACCGAGGTCTCGCAGTTCGCGCCGCGCCTGTACACGATGAAGATCAACCCGGAGAAGATCCGCGACGTGATCGGCAAGGGCGGCGCCACCATCCGCGCGCTCACCGAGGAGACCGGCACGACGATCGACATCGCCGAGGACGGCACCATCACGATCGCCTCGACCGACGCCGCCAAGGCCGAGGTGGCCAAGAAGCGCATCGAGGAGATCACTGCCGAGGTGGAGGTGGGCAAGGTCTACGAAGGCCCGGTCACCAAGATCCTCGACTTCGGCGCGCTCGTGAACCTCCTGCCCGGCAAGGACGGCCTGCTGCACATCAGCCAGATCGCGCACCAGCGTGTCGAGAAGGTCACCGACTTCCTGAAGGAGGGCCAGGTCGTCAAGGTCAAGGTGCTCGAGACCGACGACAAGGGCCGTGTCAAGCTGTCGATGAAGGCGCTGCTCGACCGCGAGCCGGCGCCCGCCGCGCCGGCCGCCGAGGAGCGCAACGAGGACTGAGCGCGCATGAAGGCGATCGAGATCGTCCGCCCGGGCGCGCCCGAGGTGCTCCAGCTGGCCGAGCGTCCCGATCCCGCGGCGCAGGCCGGCGAGTTGCTCATCCGCGTCAGCGCCTCCGGCGTCAACCGGCCGGATGTGCTGCAGCGCAAGGGGGCGTATCCGCCGCCGGCGGGGGCGTCCGATCTGCCCGGCCTGGAAGTGGCGGGCACGATCGTGGGCGGCGACACCTCCGCGATGGCCGCCGCGGGGCTCAAGCTCGGCGACCGCGACTGT
>Ga0209172_10007938_pt1 | contig 10640 bp, 9 predicted proteins | sample LarsenN4metaG_FD_184113 | JGI IMG/M metagenome (GOLD analysis project Ga0209172, IMG submission 184113) | Hot spring sediment bacterial and archeal communities from British Columbia, Canada, to study Microbial Dark Matter (Phase II) - Larsen... ... | reverse complement strand
GGCGGCGAGTTCTTCGACGACCTGTTCGCCGCCCTCGCCCAGCTCGAGGACCTGGGCGTGGCGCACCAGATCCTCTTCCTGGACTCCTCCGACGACGTGCTGGTGCGCCGCTTCAAGGAGACACGCCGCAAGCACCCGCTGACGCAGGGGCGGTCCATCCTCCAGGGCATCCGCGCAGAGCGCCGCCGGCTGGAGGCCGTCAAGGAGCGCGCCGACAAGATCATCGACACCTCCACCATGACGGTGGGCGACCTGCGCGAGGAGATCATCGGCACCTACGTGCGCGGGGAGCGGGCCGGCGGGCTGGAGGTCAGCATCGTCTCCTTCGGGTACAAGTACGGCCTGCCCCTGGACGCGGACCTGGTGGTGGACACCCGCTTCCTGCCCAACCCCCACTACGTGCCGTCGCTGCGTCCGCTGCCCGGCGCCAGCCCTCAGGTCCGTCGCTTCGTGCTGGGGAAGTCGCAGACGCGGGTTTTCCTCGGCCACCTCTTCCGGATGCTCGACTATCTGCTGCCGCAGTTTGTCAAAGAGGGCAAAGCCCACCTGATGCTGGCGATCGGGTGCACGGGGGGCAAGCACCGCTCCGTGGTCCTGGCCGACGAAGTGAGCGGCCACCTGCGCTCCCGCGGTTTCAAGGTGCGGGTCTGGCACCGCGACATCCGCAAGGAGTAGCCGTGGTCCGCCAACTCCGCCGGTGGCTCCGCTGGCTGCGTCCCGGCCTGGGACTGAAACGCTGGGCCCTGGTGCTGGGGGTCGGGGTGCTGCTCATCAGCGCCGGCGTGACGCTGGTGGGGAACATCAGCCTGCTCGCCTGGCTGGACTCGCTCGTGCGGCATCTGCTCGCCGTCCTGGTGATGCCGTCGGGCAGTCCGGTCTCCCCGCTAGTCGTGGGGATTGTCCTGGTCGCCCTCGGTGGGTTCCTCGTGCTCTACGCCCTGCGCCAGACCCTGCGCTCAATTGACCGCGTCCTCTTTCCGACCGGCAATCCCACGCTGGTCGACGTGCTGCGCCAGCACCGCACGCTGTCGCGCGGGCCGAAGATCGTGGCGCTGGGCGGAGGCACCGGGTTGTCCACGCTGCTGCGGGGCCTGAAGCGCTACTCCGGCAACATCACCGCCGTGGTCACCGTCTTCGACGACGGCGGCAGTTCCGGCCGGCTGCGCCGCGACCTCGGCGTGCTGCCGCCGGGGGACATCCGCGACTGCCTGGTGGCGCTGGCGGAGTCCGAGCCGCTCATGACCCAGCTCTTCGAGTACCGGTTCCCGAGCGGCGCGTTCGACGGGCACGCTTTCGGCAACCTCTTCATCGCCAGCCTGGCCGGGGTGACCGGCGACCTGGAGCAGGCGGTGAAGGAAGCCAGCAAGGTTCTGAACATCCGGGGCCGGGTGCTGCCGGCCGCGCTCGACGACGTCGTTCTCTGCGCCGAATACACGGACGGCACGGTGGTGGAAGGCGAATCCCAGATTCCCCGCGCCCGGCGCCCGATCCGCCGCGTCTTCCTCAAACCGGACGGCGTGGCCGCGCTGCCCGAGGTGCTGGAGGCGATCGCCGAGGCCGACCTGATCCTGATCGGCCCGGGCAGCCTCTACACGAGCGTGATTCCCAACCTGCTGGTGCGCGGGGTGGCGGAGGCCCTGCGGCAGGCCGCGGCCCCCCGAATCTACATCTGTAATGTGATGACGCAACCCGGGGAGACCGAGGGGTTCGGGGCCGCGGCGCACGTGCGCGCACTCCTGGCCGCGGCCGGACCGGGCATCGCCACCCATGTCCTGGTCAATACCCAGGCGCCCAGCAACACCACGCTGCGCCGTCGCTACGAGGCGGAGGGCGCCGTCCCCGTGACTGCGGACCTTCCAGAACTCCGGCGTCTCATCCCCGAGGTCATCACCGGAGCCTTGATTTCAGAGGAGGAACTCCTCCGTCACGACCCGGAGGCCCTGGCGACTGCCGTGATGCGGTTCGTCTCATCCACCACCCTGCGCCGGGCAGCCGTGCGGAAAGCGGCATCTCCAACCTATGGGTGACATCGCCGCGCAGCAGGTGGTCGCACCCGCCCTCCACCCGGCCGCGATGACTGTTCCGTTAACCGAACGGGTGATGGCCCGGCTGCCCGGGCCGCGCTGGCTCTGGGTCATCCTGTGGGCCAACTGGTTGCTCATCATCCTGGCGGTTCTCCGGTATCGCTTCCCTGCACTGCTCAGCGTATTGTTCGCGGAGGGCGAAACGACCCTGACCTTCGGCTTCCTCATCAGCTACACCATGCTGGGGGCGCTCTGGGCGGTCGGGAAGCTGGGCCGAGATGTCGTCGCCCTCGGCCCGACCGTGGTCCGCCTGACTCAAGGGCGCCTGGCCGACGGGGGACCGTTTCGAGCCGTGGGCAGCGCCTGGGGTCCGCTTGCCCTCATGGCCATCGTGACGATAGCGTATGGTGGGGTCGGATTCCTGAAGGCCCCTTCCCTCGCGTCCGCCCTGTTGGTCCTTGCGGGATTTATCGGGTGGCTGCCGCTCCTGACGTTTGGATGGGTGGCTGGAGCCGTCCTCCTGGGCCTGCACCGCCTCGGGGGGACGCCGCTCAAGCTGGCGGCGTTTGAGGTGGATCGCAGCCTGGGCCTGCGGCCGTTTGGGTCTCTGGCGTTCACTCCGCTGCTGGTCTCTGGCGCGCTGGTCATTCCGATCCTGTTCCTCACGGGTCTGCGCGATCTCCGGGACGCCATCGTCACTCTCAGCATGCTCCTGGTCATCGTCGTACTCCTCTTCGCGTCCCTGCGGCGCCTCCGCAGTCAGTTGCTCGCAGCCAAGGCGAGTCATCTGGCATGGGCGCGAAGCCTCTTCCAGCACGCCCTCGATCCGATCCGGACGGGGGACGGCGTCGCCGGGCTGCGGAATGGGGCTCTGGAACTGGTCGCGGCGGAAGCGATCGAGCGCCGCGCGGCCACCATCCAGGAGTGGCCCTTCGACGAAGGCATCCTGCGCGGCATCATCGCCATCGTCACCAGCGTCACGACGGCCATCGTCGTCCGCCTCGTTCTCAGCCGCCTGGGGCTCTGAGCGGGACCAGGCGATGCCACTCCCTCCCGCCGAACCCTACCGGATCAAAGTGATCGAGCCGATCCGGCGGACCACCCGCGCGGAGCGCCTGCGCCTGGTCGCCGAGGCGGGCTATAACCTCTTCCTCCTCCGCGCGGAGGACGTCTACATTGACCTCCTCACCGACAGCGGCACCGGCGCCATGAGCGACCGGCAGTGGGGGGCGCTCATGACCGGGGACGAGTCCTATGCCGGCAGCCGCTCCTTCTACCGGCTGCGGGACGCCGTGGCCGAGGTGCTGGGGTTTCCGTATACGCTGCCGGCGCACCAGGGCCGCGGCGCGGAGCATCTGCTCTTCTCTATCCTCGTCCGGCCGGGCCAGCACGTCCTCGGCAACATGCACTTCGACACCACGCGCGCGCACATCGAGCACCGGCGGGGCATCGCCGACGACCTGGTGGTGGAAGCGGCGCACGATACGACGCTGCGCGCGCCCTTCAAAGGCGACCTGGACCTGGCGCAGGCGGAGGCCCTGCTCGGCGACGTCGGGCGCGACCAGGTCGCTCTGCTGCTCATGACCGTGACCTGCAACGGCGCCGGCGGACAGCCCGTCTCCCTGGGGAACCTGCGCGCCGCGCGCGCGCTCGCCGACCGCCATGGCCTGCCGCTCTTCCTCGACGCCGCGCGGATCGCGGAGAACGCCTTCTTCATCAAGCAGCGCGAACCCGGCTATGCCGGCCGGAGTATCGCCGCGATCGTCCGCGAGATGTGCGACCTGGCGGACGGCTGCACCTTCAGCGGCAAGAAGGACGCCCTGGTGAACATCGGTGGCTTCGTAGCCATGCGCGATCCCGCGCTCTACCAGGAGGCCGCCTCTCTGGCTGTGCTCTTCGAGGGGTTCCCGACCTACGGCGGGCTGGCCGGCCGCGACATGGAGGCGATGGCGGTCGGCCTGCGCGAAGTACTCGACGAAGAGTACCTGGCCTGGCGGATCGGACAGGTGGAGACCCTCGGGACGTGGATGGCGGAGGCGGGCGTGCCCATCCTGGAGCCGGTGGGGGGGCACGCGGTCTTCATCGACGCCCTGCGCTTCCTGCCGCACCTGCCGCGCGCGCACTATCCCGCCCAGGCGCTGTCGGTGGCGCTCTACGAGGATGGTGGGGTCCGCGGGGTTGAGATCGGCACGATCCTGGCCGGGCGCGATCCCGCCACTGGGGAGGAGCGCTTCCCGCGGCTGGAGATGGTCCGCCTGGCCGTGCCTCGTCGGGTCTATACGCAGTCGCACCTGCGGGTGGTCGCGGAGGCGGCGGCGCAGACCTGGACGCGTCGGGAGGAGATCCGGGGCCTGCGCTTTGTCTACGAGGCGCCCGTCCTGCGCCACTTCACGGCGCGGTTCGGGCCGGTGGAACCCTGATCAGATATAACGCTGCTACTTCCTGGGCGGGCCGGCGAGCAGATACTCGGTCCATGGCAGCGCGGCAACGTCCGCCCGCTGGGCGGTAGTGTGGTTGCTGCCGTTCGTGAGGACCAGAGGGTGAAAGCGCGGGTGCCGGCGGCAGAACTCCAACAATCCCCGCAGGTCAGCGGGCTGGAACGGGGTCGTCTTGACTTCGATGGCCCATGCCCCCCATGATCCTTCGATGACGGCATCGACTTCGAGGGGCTCTTCCCGCCAATAGGTCACTCTCTGCCCAGCGTTCCAGGCGTAGGCGAGGCACGCGTTCTCGACCCAGAGACCGTACCGCGCGGGTTCGCCCACTGGATCAGGAGGGCCCTGTGGATCGGTCGCGGCGAGCAGCGCGTTGTTGAGCGTAACGAGTTTGGGCGGAGCGGCGCGGCGCCGCAGGGGTTTCGGGGAGTACTTCTGGAGGGCAGTGACCAGATAGGCTTCCTCCAGGACTTCCAGGTAGTGCGCGATCGTCTCCAGTGCGCCCGGATCCTGAAGTCGTCCCTGCAGCTTCTGTAGTGAGACGATGTGCGCGGGCAGGCTGGCGCAGAGTCCGAAGACCTGACGGAGCAGCGCCGGTCGTCGAATCACCCCCAGTGCGAGCGCGTCGCGGCCGATGGCTGGCTCAATGATCGCATCCCGGATGTAGGCTCGCCACCGGCGTGGGTCGTCTAGCAGAGGGAACGCGCCCGGATACGAACCGGAGCGCACCAGAAGCCGGGCCGCCTCCACAGGAGAGACGGCAAAGGTCGCGCTGACCGCAGCGGCCGACCAGTGCGCGAGCGTCAGTCGCTCGAATCGACCGGCCAGGCTCTCGCGCGAACCGGCCCGCAATCGCAACGCGGACGAGCCTGTGGCCACGACATGAAGGGGGACCTTCCGGCGGCGGATCCCGTCCCACTCACTTTTCAGTCGAGCGGCCCACGACGGGATGCTCTGCACCTCGTCCAGGAAGAGCGCAGCCTGGCTACGTCGGTGCGCCGTCTCTACAGCTCGGATCCAGACTCGATCCCAGAAGCCCGGCGAAAAGGCCTCGGGGCCGTCGCAGGCGGCGTATACACCCGAGGCGCCTTGCCGGTCGACGAACTCCAGCAGCAGGGTGGTCTTCCCCACCTGCCGAGGTCCGGTAAGCAGTTGGAGTCGACCGGGTGCTGGCTCGGCGAGGCGGCGCTCCAGATGCGCCTTGGCAGAGGGGTAATCGAGTCGGTATTCGCTTTCGACCATATCTTAATAATTATTCGATTATAACTAATTGTCAAGCGCATCCGGCGCGCATTTGCCGCACGGCGTCACTCCCCATCCTCTCGCGCGGCGGCGACGACGCGCCATTCGCCACCAGTGAATTCGCCGCCGATCGCACGTCTTTCCGGTGCTGACCTGATCGGGGCTGGGGGGTCGGGGTTTGTTGACACGCCCAAAGAGGCGCCCCTATGATGGGCGCGGCAACCGGGGCCGGAGGCGGGAATGCTGCTGGACTGGCTCTACGTCGCAGTCTTCGCGGTAGTGGGGATCGTCATGGCGGCGTTGCCCCTGGCACTGGTCTGGCTGCTCGCGCCGCGCGCCGACTACCCCCAGAAGCACCTCACCTACGAGTCCGGGGCGGTGCCGTTCGGGCAGGCCTGGGCGCAGTTCAACGTCCGCTACTACCTTTTCGCCCTGGTCTTCGTGCTCTTCGAGGTGGAAGTCATCTATCTGTTCCCCTGGGCCGTCATCTTCCGGAAGCTCGGCGCGTTTGCCTTCGTCGAAGCCGTCCTCTTCATCATCATCCTGGGCATGGGCCTGATCTACGCCTGGCGCAAGGGCGCGCTGGAGTGGGTCTAGGCATGCCGGCGGATCGCAGGGTCCGGCCGGCCGGGTGGGCCTGATGTTCTGGTTCCTGGAGATCCTGAAGGCCACCCTGGCGGCGATCGCCGTCTTCACCTTCCTGGCCGTGGTCGGCGCGATGCTCGGCGTCTACCTGGAGCGGAAGATCAGCGGCTGGATGCAGTCGCGCCTCGGTCCCAAGCATGTCGGCCCCCAGGGCCTCCTGCAGACCGTCGCCGACACCGTCAAGCTTCTGCAGAAGGAGAACATCATCCCCGCCAACGCCGACGCCCTCACCTTCAACATCGCGCCGCTCATGGCTGTGGTGGCCGGGCTGCTGGCCTGGGTCATCATCCCGTTCGGCCCGGCCTTCGGGCGCATCGTCGTGGCACGGGACATCAACATCGGCCTGCTCTTCTTCATCGCCATGGGCTCGCTCATTGTCATCGCCGTCCTGCTCGGCGGCTGGTCCTCCAACAACAAGTACTCTCTGCTCGGGGGGTTCCGCTCCGCCTCCCAGATGATCTCCTACGAGATCCCGCTGGCGCTGGCGGTGATGGTGCCGATCATGATGGCCGGCACGCTCTCCACGGTGGGGATCGTGGGGATCCAGCAGGGCGGCTTCCTGGGCGTCGGCAACTGGCTCATTTTCGGCGGGCCGTTTCCGTGGTGGATGACCATCGTCACCGTGCCGGCATTTGTGATGTTCCTGACCGCGGCCATGGCGGAAGTCAACCGCGTCCCCTTCGACCTGCCCGAGGCCGAGTCCGAACTCGTCGCCGGCTACTTCTCGGAGTACACGGGCATGCGTTTCGCCCTGTTTCAACTCGGGGAGTACGCGGAGTCCTTCGCCATGGCGGGGCTGGCCGCGGTGCTCTTCCTGGGCGGGTGGCACGGGCCCGGACTGCCGGGGATCGTCTGGTTCGTCCTCAAGCTGTTCGCGCTGGTCTTCGTGCTGATGTGGGTGCGCTGGACCTATCCCCGCCTGCGGCTGGACCAGTTGCTCAACCTCTCCTGGAAGGGGCTGGTGCCGCTGGGATTCGTCCTGGTGCTGGTGACGGGATGGCTGCTGGTGTGAACGCGCCGGGGGACGTGCGGCGTGGGTGAGCTCGCCGTCTTCATCGTCCTGGCGGTTCTGACGCTCGTGCCCGCCGCCGTCGTGGTCACCACCGGCAACCTGGTACGCGCGGCGATGTCCCTGATCCCCAGTTTCCTGGGCGTGACCGGACTCTTCGTGCTGCTGCAGGCGGAGTTTGTCGCCGGGATCCAGATCCTCATCTACGCCGGGGCCATCGCGGTGCTCATCCTGTTCGTGATCATGCTGACGCAGGGCGGGACCGGCTTGAGCATCCGCCAGGTCAACGAGCAACGGCTGGTCGGCCTGCTCGTGGCCGGGGGACTCGCCGTCGCGCTCGGTGTCATGCTCGTGCGCACTCCGTGGCCGCGGAGCGCGGGGACTCTCCCGGCGTCCAACGTCGCGGCGGTCGGCAATGCGTTCCTGACGGACTTCATCCTGGCCTTCGAGATCAGCAGCCTGGTCCTGCTGGCCTCCCTGGTGGGCGCGCTGGTGATCGCCCGCCGGGAGCAGTAGCGGCAGGGGTCATGCGGCGCGGGTTACAGGAGGACGCATGCAGGTTGGCCTGAACCACTACCTGGTCGTGAGCGCCCTCCTCTTCGGCCTGGGGCTGTACGGTATCCTGACCCGCCGCAACGCCGTCGCGATCCTGATGGGCATCGAGTTGATGCTCAACGCGACCAACATCAACCTGGTCGCCTTCAACCGGTACGTCGCGCCGGGGGCGCTCGCCGGCCATGTCTTCGCCCTGGTGATCATCACCCTCGCCGCCTGCGAGGCGGCGGTCGGTCTGGCGCTGGTCATGGCGGTCTTCCGCAACCTGGAGACCGTCCACGTGGACGAGATCACCCTGATGAAGTGGTAGCATGACGCTCCTGCCCTGGCTGATCCCGCTCCTGCCGCTGCTGGCCTTCGCCTGGATCATCTTCCTGGGCCGGCGCGTGCCCGGGCAGGGCGCCTACGCGGCCGTGGGGGCCATGGTGATCTCTGCGGTCCTCTCCCTCATCCTCTTCGCGCGGGTCCGGGGCGGTGAGGTGCTGCACTCGGCGGTCACCTGGCTCGTCCTGGGCGACCGGTCGCTCACGCTCGGCCTCCAGGTGGACCCGCTGACCGCGGTGATGCTGCTGGTGGTCACCGTGGTCGGCTCGATGATCTTCATTTACTCCATCGGCTACATGCACGGGGACCCGCGGTACCCGCGGTTCTTCGCCTACATGTCGCTCTTCGCGGCCTCGATGCTCCTGCTGGTGCTGGCCGACAACTTCCTGTTCCTGTACGTGGGCTGGGAACTGGTCGGCCTGTGCTCCTACCTGCTGATCGGCTTCTGGTTCGAACGCCCCGCTGCCGCGCGGGCCTCGCTGAAGGCCTTCGTCACCACGCGCATCGGCGACGTCTTCATGTTCGCCGGGATCCTGCTGATCTTCTTCAACCTGCGCACGCTGGGGTTCGCCGAGACCTTCGAAGCGGTGGAGCGCGGCGAGCTGGCCGGGCCGCTGCTGCTTGCGATCGCCCTGCTGCTCTTCGGCGGCGCGGTGGGGAAGTCGGCCCAGGTGCCGCTGCACGTGTGGCTCCCCGACGCTATGGAGGGGCCGACCCCAGTCTCCGCGCTGATCCACGCGGCCACCATGGTGGCGGCCGGCGTCTACATGGTGGCCCGACTCTTCCTGGTCTTCGTCGCCTCCCCGGAGCACGGCGCGCTCACCGCCGTCGCCTGGGTCGGCGGCATCAGCGCCCTGATGGCTGCGACGATCGCCATCACCCAGGACGACATCAAGCGGGTCATGGCCTACTCGACGATCAGCCAGCTGGGCTACATGATGCTGGGTCTCGGCGTCCTGGGATACACGGCGGGCGTCTTCCACCTGATGACCCACGCCTTCTTCAAGGCGCTCCTCTTCCTGGGGGCGGGCAGCGTCATCCACGCCATGGGGACCAACGACATGAAGGTCATGGGCGGCCTGGCGCGGGTAATGCCGTCCACCTACTGGACCATGTGGGTCGGCGGGCTGGCGCTGGCGGGGATCTTCCCGCTGGCCGGGTTCTGGTCCAAGGACGAGATCCTCACCGAGGCCTTCCACAACAACCCGCCGCTCTTCTACATCGGGCTGGTCACCTCGTTCGTCACCGCCTTCTACGTGATGCGGATGATGCAGTACACGTTCCTGGGGGAGCCCCGGTGGGGGGGACCGGTGGCGGCCGCCCACGGTCACGCCGGCGCGGGCGGCGGCCACAGCATAGCCGGCAGCCACGAAGCCTCCGTCCACCCTCATGAGAGCCCGCGGGTCATGACCGGACCGTTGTGGTTCCTTGCCTTCTTCGCGGCGTTCGTCGGCTTCGCCGGGGCGCCCTTCCTCGGCAACCCCTTCCACGCCTTCGTGCACGTGGAGGTGGCGGAGGCGGTGCCGTTCAACCTGCGCGTGGCAGGATTGTCCACGCTGGCGGCGCTCCTCGGGCTGGGGGCGGCGGGAGTCATCTACCGCTGGCGCTGGGTCTCGTCGGGGGCGGTGCGCCGGGCCTTCGAGCCCTTCAGCACCTGGGCAGAGCACAAGTACTACTTCGACGACCTCTACGGCGTCATCGTGATCCGGCCGGTCCTTTGGGCGACGCGGGTGCTCAGGGTCTTCGACCTGTACGTGATCGACGGGCTGGTGAATCTCATCGGGATCGCCGTGGTGTGGCTCACCCGCCTCTACCGCGTCTTCGACCTCTACGTGGTGGACGGCCTGGTCAACCTGATCGGCTGGTTCACCCGGGCGGTGGGCGGTGTGCTGCGCTACGTGCAGACGGGACGCGCGCAGAACTACCTGCTGGTCATCGCCCTGGGGGTGATCCTGTTGATCCTGGGAGGGCTGATGCGGTGACGATGCTTGGGAGGACGGGGGTGGCCCCATGCTGAGCCTGATGCTCTTCCTGCCGCTGGCCGGTGGGGTGCTGCTCCTCTTCTTCCAGCACCCGCGGGTGATCCGGGGCATCGCCCTGGCCGCTTCCCTGCTCTCGCTCTACGTCTCGGTCCTGGTGCTGGGGCGCTTCGACCTGGGCATCAAGGCGATGCAGCTGGTCGAGGTGTACGAGTGGATCCCCTCGGTGGGGATCGCCTACCGGATCGGGATCGACGGCTTGAGCCTGCCGCTCGCCCTGCTGACCCAGCTCCTCTCCGTCGTCTCGCTGGTCTACTCCTGGCGGGTGGACGTCCGCGTGAAGGAGTACATGTTCCTCTTCTTGCTGTTGCAGACGTCGATGCTCGGGGTCTTCGTCGCCCTGGACTTCTTCCTCTTCTACATCTTC
>Ga0209172_10007935_pt1 | contig 10642 bp, 11 predicted proteins | sample LarsenN4metaG_FD_184113 | JGI IMG/M metagenome (GOLD analysis project Ga0209172, IMG submission 184113) | Hot spring sediment bacterial and archeal communities from British Columbia, Canada, to study Microbial Dark Matter (Phase II) - Larsen... ... | reverse complement strand
GCCATGGCAGGCCGGGCACGTGCGCTCGATCGTGAAGAAACCCTGGCTCGCGCGCACCTTGCCGGCGCCGCCGCAAGTGGCGCAGGTCGTCGGCTTGGTGCCGGCCTTGGCGCCCGAGCCCGTACAGGTTTCGCAGACGACACTGGTCGGCACGCGGATCTGTGCGGTCTTGCCGGTGAACGCCTCCTGCAGAGTGATCTCCATGTTGTAGCGGAGATCGGCGCCGCGCTCGCGGGCCGTGCGGCCGCGCTGACCGCCACCGCCGCGACGGCCGCCCATGAACTCGCCGAAGAAGTTCTCGAAAATGTCCTCCATGGAGGACGCGAAGTCGGGACCGAAGCCGCCCTGCGCACCGCCGCGACCCATGCCGCCGTCGAAGGCGGCGTGACCGAACTGGTCGTAGGCCGCGCGCTTCTGCGGATCCTTCAGGGCCTCGTAGGCCTCGTTGATTTCCTTGAAGCGAACCTCGGCCGACTTATCGCCCGGGTTGCGGTCGGGGTGGTATTCCTTCGCGAGCTTGCGGAACGCCGATTTGAGTTCCTGCTCGCTGGCACCCCGCGAGACGCCCAGGACTTCGTAGTAGTCTCGCTTGGCCATCGATTATGCCCGTTCGTCGAGCTGCCGCCATTCGCGACGGAACGGGTCGGGGCCCTGCCGACTGCGAAGCGATACGCTAGGCGCGTCTCGCTTCGCTGGTCAACTCGTGGGCCCCGGCCACCGTCATTTCGCGGCTCCGTTTGGGATCAGGCCGACTTCTTCTTGTCGTCCTTCACTTCCTCGAAGTCGGCATCGACGACGTTGTCGTCGGCACCTTTGCCCGCCTTCGTGCCGGCATCGCCGCCATCGGGGCCACCGCCCGCGCCCGGCTGACCGTAGATGGCCTCGCCGATCTTGAGCGACGCCTGCGTCAGCGTCTGGAGGGCCGACTTGATGGTGTCGATGTCTTCCGAGGCGTGGGCGGTCTTGGCCGTGCCGATCGCCGCCTCGACTTCCGTCTTCACGGCCGCCGGCACCTTGTCGGCGTTGTCCTTGAGAGACTTCTCGGTCGAGTGGACCATCGCTTCGAGGTGGTTCTTGGCCTCGACGAGTTCACGCTTGCGCTTGTCTTCGCTGGCGTGAGCCTCGGCCTCCTTCACCATCTTTTCGATCTCGGCATCCGAGAGGCCGCCCGAGGCCTGGATGCGGACCGACTGCTCCTTGCCCGTCGCCTTGTCGCGCGCCGACACGTTGACGATGCCATTGGCGTCGATGTCGAAGGTGACCTCGACCTGCGGCACGCCACGCGGCGCCGGCGGGATGCCGACGAGATCGAACACGCCGAGCAGCTTGTTGTCGGCCGCCATTTCGCGCTCGCCCTGGTAGACCTTGATGGTCACGGCCGTCTGGCCGTCCTCGGCGGTCGAGAAGGTCTGCGACTTCTTCGTCGGGATGGTCGTGTTGCGGTCGATGAGGCGGGTGAACACGCCACCGAGCGTCTCGATGCCGAGCGACAGCGGGGTCACGTCGAGCAGCAGGACGTCCTTCACCTCGCCCTTCAGCACGCCGCCCTGGATCGCGGCGCCGACAGCGACGACCTCGTCCGGGTTGACGCCCTTGTGGGGCTCCTTGCCGAACAGCTCCTTCACGATCTGCTGGACCTTCGGCATGCGGGTCATGCCGCCGACGAGCACGACTTCGTCGATCTCGGCGGGCTTCAGACCGGCGTCCGCGAGCGCCTTCTTGCAGGGCTCCTTGGTGCGGTCGATCAGGTCTTCGACGAGGCTTTCCAGCTTGGCGCGGGTCAGCTTCATCGTCAGGTGGAGCGGCGATTGGGTCTGCGGGTTCATCGAGATGAACGGCAGGTTGACCTCGGTCTGCTGCGACGACGACAGCTCGATCTTCGCCTTTTCGGCCGCCTCCTTGAGGCGCTGCAGGGCGAGCTTGTCGTTCTTCAGGTCGATCTGGTTCTCTTTCTTGAACTCGTCGGCGAAGTAGTTGACGAGGCGCATGTCGAAGTCTTCGCCGCCGAGGAACGTGTCACCGTTCGTCGACTTCACTTCGAAGACGCCGTCACCGATTTCCAGGATCGAGATGTCGAAGGTGCCGCCGCCGAGGTCGTAGACGGCGATGGTCTTGGCAGCCTTCTTCTTGTCGAGACCGTAGGCGAGGGCGGCCGCGGTCGGCTCGTTGATGATGCGCAGCACTTCGAGGCCCGCGATCTTGCCGGCGTCCTTGGTCGCCTGGCGCTGGGCGTCGTTGAAGTACGCGGGCACCGTGATGACGGCCTGCGTGACGGTCTCACCGAGATAGGCTTCGGCGGTTTCCTTCATCTTCTGCAGAATGAAGGCCGAGATCTGCTGCGGCGAATACGGCTTGCCGCGCGCCTCGACCCAGGCGTCGCCGTTGTTGCCGCGCGTGATCTTGTAGGGGACGAGCTTGGCGTCCTTCTCGACGTACGGGTCGTCGAAGCGGCGGCCGATGAGGCGCTTGATCGCAAACAGAGTGTTTGACGGATTGGTGACTGCCTGGCGCTTGGCCGGCAGGCCGACGAGGCGCTCGTCGTCGTTCGTGAAAGCCACGATCGAGGGCGTCGTGTTCATGCCCTCGGCGTTGATGATGACCTTCGGCTGGCCGCCTTCCATGACGGCGACGCAAGAGTTGGTCGTGCCGAGATCGATCCCGATGACTTTCGCCATGTCCAGTTCCTTGTTGTCTGCGGCGGACCGTGCAGGCCCAAGTGGCGCCCGCTCCCTCCGCCAGTCCCTAGTACCAGGGGGTACGAGGGGGCCGACGGAGACGGTCCCCTAGGTTCGGTGGGAAGTCCGGCCGATATATAAGGCCGGTTTCACGCTGCGCAACCGGTCCGATCACGCCCTGGTGATCACGTTTCGACCGGGGGGACGAAACAAGCTCGGAGTTACGTGAAAATGCGGTTACCGGATGGCACCGAGCACTATTCCGGCGCACTCGACGCAGATTTCCAGCGGGCCTTGATCGATTGGATCGAGGGCCTGCAGGCGACGACGCCGTTCTACCGGCCGACGATGCCGCGGTCCGGCCGCCCCTTCTCGGTCGAGATGACGAACGCCGGCGTGCTCGGCTGGGTCTCGGACAAATCGGGTTATCGGTATCAGCCGACTCATCCGTTTACGGGAGAACGGTGGGCGCCAATTCCGTCTTCCGTAATCGGGATTTGGGAACGGTATGCCCGCTTCCCCGCACCGCCCGAAGCCTGCCTCGTCAACCGTTATCGCGACACCGCCAAGCTTGGCAGCCATGTCGATGCCGACGAGGCGGAGACAAGCGCCGCAGTCGTCTCGATCTCGCTCGGCGACGATGCGGTCTTCCACGTCGGCGGTCCAAAGCGTGGCGATCCGAAAGCGAAGATCACGCTCAGGTCCGGCGACATCTTCGTACTCGGTGGTGCGAGCCGCCTCGCCTACCACGGGATCGACCGGGTGCTCGCCGGCACGAGCGACGTCGTCCCGGGCGGCGGGCGAATCAACCTCACCCTCCGGCGCGTCACCCGTGTCGCGGAGATTGCCTGACGCTCAAGTCTGAGCGCCGCCGTTCTCCGCCTCGCCCGCGGCGTCACCACGGGGCGCTTCCGGCTGCTCCTTCGGGGCCTCTTTCGGCGCCTTGGGTCCGCCTGAGGCGACGACCACCATGGCCGGCCGGAGCACGCGATCTTCGATGGTGTAGCCGGACTGGAAGACCTGCAGCACGGTCCCGGCCGTCACCTCCGGGTTCATCTGCTCCATCACCGCCTGATGCAGGTGCGGATTGAAGATCTCACCCTTGGGGTCGATGCGGCGGACGCCATTGCGCTCCAGCACGTTGAGGAATTCGCGCTCGGTCATGCCGACGCCGTCGAGCAGGCTCTGCAGGGGACCCGTGCGCTCGACGTCGGCCGGCAGCGCGCTCATCGCGCGCTGGAAGTTGTCGGCGACGCCGCGCGCGAACTTGGTGATCGCGTACTTGGCCGTATCGACCTTCTCGCGCTCGGCCCGCTTGCGGATATTGTCCATCTCGGCATGGGCGCGCAGCAAGCGGTCGGTGAGATCGCCGATCTGGCTTTCGAGTTCGGCGATTCGCAGTTCGGCGGCCAGACCTGCATCCGGCATGCCCTGCGGTTCGGTTTGCCCGGTGTCGGGCTGCCCGTTCGCGGGCGCATCGGCCTTCGCGGCGTCAGGCCTGTCGTTTGGCGTGTCGCTCATGATTCCTCGTTACGTTTCAAAGGAATTCGATCCGCCTCAGGGATCACGGCGTGCGGCGCCCGATATCGGCCGGCTGGCCATAAAAATCAAGAGATCAGCCGGCTCACCAGCTTCGCGGTGTAGTCGACCATCGGCACGATCCGGGCGTAGTTGAGGCGCGTCGGACCGATGACGCCGAGAACGCCGACGATCTTTCGGTCGCCGTCCTTGAACGGCGCCACGATCAGCGACGAGCCGGAGAGGGAGAACAGCTTGTTCTCCGAGCCGATGAAGATGCGGACGCCCTCCGCGGTTTCGGAGTTGCCGAGCAACTGCATCACGTCGCGCTTTGCTTCGAGGTCGTCGAACAACTGGCGGATGCGTTCCAGGTCCTCAATGGCGGTGAGGTCCTTCAGCAGGTTCGACTGACCGCGCACGATCAGGCTGCGGCGGTCATCCATGGAGCCTGACCACTCGGCGAGGCCTGACTGGATGACCTTCTGGGTCAGTTCGTCGAGCTCGCGCTTGGCGCGATTGAGTTCCTGCTGGATGCGCTGAGTCGCCTCGCGCAGGCTCAAGCCGCGGACGTTGGCGTTGAGGTAGTTCGCCGCCTCCACCAGCGCCGAGTGAGGCAGGCCGGGCGGCACGTCGATGACCCGGTTCTCGACGTTCTGGTTGTCGCCGACCAGTACCACCAGCGCGCGGCCGGGTTCCAGCGGCACAAATTCGATGTGGCGGAGTTGGGTGACCTGCTTCTCGGCGAGGACGACGCCGGCGCAGTGCGACAGGCCCGAGATCATCTCGCTCGCTTCGAGCATCAGCTGGTCGAGCGGCTTGCGCTTGCTCGGGGCGATCTGCGACTCGATCGACTTGCGCTCTTCGAGGGTCAGCTGGCCGACTTCCAGAAGCCCGTCGACGAAGAGACGCAGGCCGGCCTGGGTCGGCAGACGGCCTGCCGAGGTATGCGGCGCGTAGATGAGCCCGGCCTGTTCGAGGTCGGACATCACGTTGCGGACGGACGCCGGCGACAGCGTCATCGGCAGGACGCGCGACAGATTGCGCGAGCCGACCGGCTCACCGGTCGCCAGATACGACTCGACGATGCGCCGGAAGATCTCGCGCGACCGATCGTTCAACGAGAAGAGTTCGGGACGGTGTTCCGTCATGGTCCTTCGGGGCGCACTCCAGTTGGCGGCAAGAACCGATCCCATAAGTAGGGCTTCGGGGCCGAAGGCGTCAAATGAAGCCATCGGTGACGGCGGCCGAAAGTCGGGCTAGGGTGAACCCGCGCCGGCTGCTGTCGGCGCGAAAATCATCGGCGGGGTCGGTCGCGACCAGACCTCCGGCCGGCGGCCAACATCAAAAAAGAGACCTCCGCATGCGCCCTTCCAAGCGTCGCGTCGACGAGCTTCGCCGCATCTCCTTCGAGCGTGCCGTATCGATGCACGCGGAAGGATCCTGCCTCATCAAGTTCGGCAATACCCATGTTTTGTGCACGGCGTCTCTCGAAGAGCGGGTTCCGCCGTGGCTCAAGGGCCAGGGTCGCGGGTGGGTGACCGCGGAATACGGGATGCTGCCGCGGGCGACGACCGAGCGGATGCGGCGAGAATCGACGGTCGGGCACCCGTCCGGCCGTACCCAGGAGATTCAGCGGCTGATCGGCCGGGCGCTGCGCGCCGTCGTCGATCTCGAAAAACTCGGCGAGCGGCAAATCTCGGTCGACTGTGACGTCATCCAGGCCGACGGCGGCACGCGGACGGCCGCCATCACCGGTGCCTGGGTGGCGCTGCACGATTGCCTGAAGTGGATGGAGATGCGCGATATGGTTCGCGGTGGCGTATTGCGCGACCACGTCGCTGCCGTGTCGGCCGGGCTCTATGCCGGCCAACCGGTGCTCGACCTCGACTACGCGGAGGACTCGGATGCCGACGCCGACGCCAACTTCGTGATGACGGGAACCGGCGGCATCGTCGAAGTTCAGGGGACCGCCGAAAAGGAGCCGTTCAGCCAGGAGAAGTTCGACGAGCTGATGCTGCTCGCCCGCAAGGGCATCGCGGAACTCGTATCCCTACAGAAGCTAACGGTGGCCTGAGGTGGGCGTGCGCAAGCTGACGCGCGGCGAGACGCTCGTCGTCGCCAGCCACAATGCCGGTAAGGTCCGGGAGATCAACGACCTGATCCGGCCGTTCGGGCTCGATGCGGTGTCGGCCGGCGCGCTCGGCCTGCCTGAGCCAGAGGAAACGGAGACGACCTTCATCGGCAACGCGCGGCTCAAGGCCGTGGCGGCGGCACGCGCGTCGGGGCATCCGGCGCTCGCCGACGACTCGGGCCTCGAAGTCGCCGTGCTCGGCGGCGCGCCAGGAATCTATTCGGCGCGTTGGGCCGGTCCGTCGAAGGATTTCGCCGTAGCCATGGAAAAGGTCGCGCGCGAGGTGACGGCCCGGCACGGGTGGTCGGCGCCGGGTCCGGTCGCAAACTTCACATGTGCGCTCGCGATCGCGTGGCCGGACGATCACGTCGCTACGTTCGAAGGGAAGGCCTTCGGCCGTCTCGTCTGGCCGCCGCGGGGGTCGCGCGGGTTCGGGTACGATCCCATGTTCCTGCCCGACGGCGAGGATCTGACCTACGGCGAAATGGAGCCCGAGCTGAAGCATGCCAACAGCCATCGCGCCCGTGCCTTCAAGCAGTTCGTCGCCGCCTGCCTCGGTTAATCCGGACCCTGCCGGTTTCGGCGTCTATCTCCATTGGCCGTTCTGCGCGGCAAAGTGCCCTTACTGCGACTTCAACAGCCACGTGCGGTTCGGCGGCGTGGACGAGGATCGCTTCGTCGCCGCGTTCCAGCGGGAGATCGCACATGCGGCCGGTGAAACGGGCGCAAGAGCGGTCGGCAGCATCTTTCTCGGCGGCGGCACGCCGTCGCTCATGAAGCCGGCGACCGTCGGCGCCCTTCTCGACGCGGTGGCCCGGCATTGGACGATCGCTCAGGACGCCGAGATCACACTCGAAGCCAATCCGTCGAGTGTCGAGGCCGATCGGTTTCGCGGCTACCGGACGGCAGGGGTCAATCGTGTGTCGATCGGCGTGCAGGCCCTCGACGATCGCGATCTGAAGGCGCTGGGGCGATTGCACTCGGTGGCGGAAGCCCGAACCGCGATCGCGACAGCGGCCCGCACGTTCGATCGGTACTCGTTCGATCTCATCTACGCGCGACCAGGGCAGACCGAGGCGGCCTGGCGAGCCGAACTCGCCGAGGCTCTCGTCCTCGCCGGTGAGCATCTTTCGCTCTATCAGCTGACGATCGAACCGGGCACGCCGTATGCGACGCTGGCGGCGGCGGGGAAACTCGTCATCCCCGAGCCCGACGTGGCCGATGCGCTCTATGCGCTCACCGAGGAAATGACTGCGGCTGCCGGCTTCCCGGCCTACGAAGTATCGAACTATGCGACGCCGGGTGGTGAGAGCCGCCATAACCTCCTCTACTGGCGCTACGGCGAATACGTCGGAATTGGCCCCGGGGCCCATGGACGGCCGATCGTCGGTGGCCAGAGGATCGCGACGGATACCGAGAAATCGCCGGAGGCTTGGCTCGCGCAGGTGGAAACGCGCGGCGACGGCCGGATCGAGCACGAGGTGTTACCTGCCGACGCGCAGGCCGATGAAGCGCTGCTGATGGGGCTGCGCATCCGCGAGGGCATCGGGCTCGACCGGCTCGCCAAGCTTGGTGGTGTGGTGCCGGGTCAGGCTGCCGTCGCGAAGCTCGCCGAGCTCGGCCTACTGACGGTATCGGGCGATGGGCGCCGAATCGCCGCCACTCGGGCCGGCCGGTTCGTACTTAACGAGGTCGTCCTCCAGCTCGCCCGCTCATTCGAGCGAAGCGACGACCGGCGGTGATGCAATCGCCGGATCGAGGCGTGCGATCTCGTCGACGATCCATTCGCGGAAAGCTTTCACTTTCGGCCGGTTCTCGGTCCCGCGCGGGCAGACGATGTGGAACGCGCGGCGCGTTCCGAGCGCCAGATTGAAAGGCGAGACGAGCCGGCCCGTGCGCAGGTCGTCGTGGGCGAGCAGGGTGTAGGCCAGCAGGACGCCGGCGCCCTCGACGGTCGCATCGATCGCGTGGTCGGCGCTCGAGAAGCGCAGGCCACGGCTGACATCTGCTCCCTCGACGCCGGCCGCCCGGAACCAGTCGGTCCAGGTCGGGATGCGGCTGCGCCCCGAGAGGCTGTCGTCGTGGATCAGGTTGGCCCGCTTCAGATCGTCGGGGCTGTTCATGGGCCCCAAGCGCTCGATGACGCTCGGGCTCATCACCGGCTTCACGATCAGCGGCAGGAGCGGCTCGTACACCAAGTCCGGATCGCGGTCGGCGTTGAGGGCGACATTGCGAACCGCCACGTCGACCCCATCGGCAGCGAAGTCCACGAGCGTAAAGGTCGACGAGACACGGGCATCGATCTCAGGCTGGGCCATGAGAAAGCGGTAGAGGCGGGGAGCGAGCCACTTCGCCGTGAAGCCGGGTGGCGCGCTGATCACCAACACCCTGTCGTTGCGCAGTCGTTCGAGGCTGTTCACGGCCTGCCGGATCTGCAGGAAGCCGGCATGCAGACCCGGGTAGAGCAGCCGCGCCGCTTCGGTCAGCTCGATGGCGCGCGTGCGGCGCACAAAAAGCTTCACGCCGAGGAAGTCTTCCAAGCCCTTGATCTGGTGGCTCAAAGCAGCCGGCGTTACATGCAACTCGGCGGCTGCCCGGGTGAAACTGCCATGCCGTGCCGTCGCTTCGAAGGCCTTCAGCGCGTTGAGGGGAGGAAGCGCACCGCTCATGAGTTTTCCTAAATCATGGGCTGAGGAAACGTCGTTTGTAGCGTCTTCAGGCGTGGCGTAAACATAACCCAACAACAAGACGTGCCTAGAGATGACATGAGGAGAATTAACATGGCCACCGGCTTTGGACTGACCCCCGAACTCGCTGATCGCGTCGATCTCGCCGTCTACATGAAGCGCGCCCGTGAAGAGCGTGCCAAGGCGATCTCCGAACTCTTCGGCTTCGGTTTTGCAGCTGCGAAGAACGCCGCTCGCAAGGTCGAGGCGCCGCTGGCGGCCCCGGTCGTCGGGCGCCCCGCCTGACCCCCAGACTGTCGACATAATCATGAGCCGGCGCGCGGGTGGACCTCGGTCCACCCGTTCGTCGTTTCTGGGCTCCCGATACGGGGCCCTCCGATGGGCGATCTGGACAGGCCTCGGTAGGGCGGCCTATCGAGCAGGATGCTGCAAGCCACTTATGACTGGATGATGCGGGTCGCCGCCCACAAGCGGGCGACGCACACCTTGTTCGCCGTCTCATTCGCGGAAAGTTCGTTCTTCCCGATCCCGCCGGACGTGATGTTGCTGCCGATGGTCCTCGCGGATCGCGCGAAAGCCTGGTGGTATGCGACGGTGGCGACGGTGGCTTCCGTGCTCGGCGGGCTCGCAGGCTATGCGATCGGTTACTTCCTGCTCGACGCCATCGGGGAGCTGATCCTCGGCCTCTATGGCCTGATGGGAAAATTCGAGCAGTTCTCGCAGTGGTTCAACGAGTACGGCGTCTCGATCCTCATCATCAAGGGCATGACGCCGATCCCCTACAAGCTGCTGACGATCACGGCAGGGGCCGTCCATATGAATCTCGCCGCGTTCGTCGCGGCGAGCATCGTCGCGCGAGCGATGCGGTTCTATCTGGTCGCGGGACTTCTCTACTTCTTCGGCCCGCCGATCCGCGAATTCGTCGAGAAGCGGCTGACGCTCGTCACCACGGCGCTCGTCGTCTTGCTTGTCGGCGGGTTCGCTGCCATCAAGTTTCTTCAGTAGGCAAACCGGGACGATCCTCGCTCATGTTCGCGCCGCCGCGTTCCGCCCTGTCGCATCCGGCTTACGGATGGGGCGCGTTTCTGATGTTTGCGTCGGCCATCACAGTGCTCGTCGCGCTCGGCTTCGAGCACATCGGCGGCTACGTCCCCTGTCCGCTCTGCCTGCAGGAGCGTTACGCCTACTATGCCGGCGTGCCGCTCGCGTTCGCGGCGCTCGTCGCTGGCGGCCTCGGCGCCTGGCGATTCGCCGGTGTGCTGTTCGGGCTCGTTGCGATCGGTTTCCTGATCAATACCGGTCTCGGCGTCTACCATGCCGGCGTCGAGTGGAAGTGGTGGCCGGGACCCGAGACGTGTTCGGGAGCGCTGATGCCGCTCGGTCAAGGCGGGCTGCTCGGCAGCCTGCAGACGACGCGCGTGATCCGCTGTGACGAGGCGCCCTGGCAGTTCGCCGGGCTGTCCTTCGCGGGCTGGAACGCCGTCATCTCGCTGATTCTCGCCGCGGTGGCGCTGCGCGCGACGGCGAGTGCGCTCAAGGGTGAATAATCCCCCGAAGCGATTCGTTCTGAATTGCAAGCCCCCAAAACTGCAGCGGGGGTGAGGAACGACACCTGAACATCTGTCAAGCCG
>Ga0209172_10007932_pt1 | contig 10647 bp, 8 predicted proteins | sample LarsenN4metaG_FD_184113 | JGI IMG/M metagenome (GOLD analysis project Ga0209172, IMG submission 184113) | Hot spring sediment bacterial and archeal communities from British Columbia, Canada, to study Microbial Dark Matter (Phase II) - Larsen... ... | reverse complement strand
GTACGATCGGCAGTGGGCGATCGATAACCAGGCGCGGATCCGGCAGCGCTGGCAGACTGAGATCGGGCGGTAGGTCGAACGGGGTAGGGGCGGGCCGGCCACAGCCGCCGGTCCTCCGGAGACAACGATGGCGGTGTGGACGCGGACCCGCGGGCGGATGATGGCCGACCCGGGCCTGGTCGTCGCGTTTGCGGCGGTTGGTGCCCTGCTCGTCCTTTTCGTCCTTTATCCCGCGGTCCGCGTCCTTGCCCATCCGCGGCTGGCGGACTACCTGGCGGTGCCGCAGAACCTGCGCTGGGTCCAGGCGGCGCGCAACAGCCTGGTGATGATGCTCCTCTCCACGCTGACGGCGACGGGGATCGGGTTCCTCTATGCCCTGGCGACCAGCCGCCGCGACCTGCCGCTGCGGCGGCTCTTCCAGACGCTCAGCATCCTGCCGCTGTTCGCACCGCCCTTTATGGTCGCCTTTTCGTACATCCTCATGTTCGGCCGGCAGGGACTGGTGACGAAGACGCTGCTTGGTCTGGACGTCAACATCTTCGGCTGGCAGGGGCTGTGGCTGGTGCAGACCGTGGCCTTCTTTCCCTTCGCCGCGCTCATCATCAGTGGAGTACTGGAGCAGGTCTCCCCCACGCTGGAGTATGCCGCCCGCAACCTGGGCGCCACCGAGAGTGCGGTGATGCGGACCATCCTCTTCCCGCTGGCCCGGCCGGGGGTGGCGGGCGCCGCCCTGGTTGTGGCCATCTCGGTGCTCGCCGATTTCGGCAATGCGGTCGTCATCGCCGGCGGGTACCCGCTGCTGGCGACGGAGGCGTGGTTCCGCATCGAAGGACTGGCCGATCTCAACGGGGCGGCGGTGGTCGTGGCCCTGCTGATCGTGCCCACGTTCGCGCTCTTCGTGCTCGAACGCTACTGGGTGGCGCAGCGCGTCTACACGGCGGTGTCGGGCAAGGGGACGCGCATCGAGCAACCCGCCACCCCGCCACCGATCAAGTGGCTCCTCTTCGCCGCCTGCGCGGTGGTCGCGATCCTCGTCGCCCTGGTGTATGTGGGTGTGCTCGCGGGGAGCGTCGCCTCCGTGTGGGGGTACAAGTGGGGGCCGACCCTGGCCCACTGGCGGCTGGGACTGGCCCAGGGCGGCGCGCAGTTGCTCACCAGCGTCAAGATCGGTGCGCTCAGCGCTCTCCTGACTAGCGCCGTGGCCGTGGTGGCCGCGTTCATCGCCACGCGCGAGACCCTGCCCCTGCGCCGGGCCGTGGACTTCCTGGCCGTCCTGCCGGCGGCGCTCCCCGGAGTCTTTATCGGCGTCGGCTACCTGCTCGCGTTCAACGCGCCGCCGTTGATCCTCGCCGGCACGGCCTGGATCCTGGTCCTGGCGCTCTCGTTCTGGCACATACCCTTCGGGTATCAAGCGGCGCGGGCGCAATTGAAACAGATCGAACCGTCGATCGAGGAAGCGGCCCAGGACCTGGGGGCCTCCGGTCTGCGCGTGCTCTGGGACATCTACCTGCCGTTGCTGCGGCCCGCCTTCATGGCCTCCTTCATCGTCGCGTTCATCCGGGCCGTGACCAACCTGAGCATCGTCGTCTTCCTGGTCACGCCGCGCAACCTGGTGGCGACGTACTCCATCCTGGCCATGATCGGCGGAGGGTTCTGGGGCGCGGCGGCCGCGCTCACCACCGCGCTGCTGGCGATCACCCTGGTGAGCGTGGGGCTGGCGCGCCTGCTGTTGGGCGTCGGCCTGCGCCCCATCGGAGGGGCCTGATGCCCGAGGCCCACGTCCGCCTCCGGGGAGTTTCCAAGCACCTGGGGACGCATCTGGCCGTAGACGATGTCTCGCTGGACGTCCCGGAAGGCGCCTTCGTCACCCTGCTGGGTCCGTCCGGATGCGGAAAGACCACGACGCTGCGCATGGTCGCCGGCTTCTACCAGCCCGACCTCGGCGAGATCCGCATTCGGGAGCGGGTCGTCAATGACGTGCCGCCGCACCGGCGCAACACCGCCATGGTCTTCCAGGAGTACGCCCTCTTCCCGCACATGAGCGTGACCGAGAACGTTGGGTACGGCCTGCGCATGCGCCGCGTGCCCCGGGGGGAGGCGCGCCGGCGGATCGCCCAGGTGCTGGAGCTGGTGGGCTTGAGCGGGCAGGAGCGCAAATTCCCGCACCAGCTCTCCGGCGGGCAGCAGCAGCGCGTCGCCCTGGCCCGCGCGCTGATCGTGGAGCCGGAGGTGCTGCTCCTGGACGAGCCCCTCTCCAATCTGGACGCGAAACTGCGCGTACGCGTGCGCACGGAGATCCGCCAGCTGCAGGAGCGGCTGGGGAAGACCACGCTCTATGTCACACACGACCAGGAGGAGGCGCTGGCCATCTCCGACCAGATCGCCGTCATGCACGGCGGCCGGATCCTGCAGGTCGGCGGACCGGCCGACATCTACTTCCAGCCGGCCAGCCGGTTTGTGGCCGACTTCGTGGGGCTGGCCAACTTCATGGAGGGGCAGGTCGTCGACGCGCACCATGTTCGTGTCGACGGCCTGATCCTCACGCTGGCGCGGCCGATCCCTGGGCGCGGCCGGGTCACCCTGGTGGTGCGCCCGGAGATGATCCGGATGGTGCCGGCGGTGCAGAATGTGGAGCCCGCACTCCAGGGCCGGGTCACCGCCACCTCCTTCCTCGGCACCGTGACCCGCTACTGGGTGGCGGCTCTGGGTGGGGAGTGGGTTGTGGATGTCCCGGCTCCGGGCCACGAGGTCCTGCGGGGAGAGGTGGCGCTGCTGCTGCCGAGCGACCGGATTCACGTCCTGGCCGAGTGAGGAGGGCAGTCATGGGAACGTGGGAACTCCCGCCGAGAGGCGGTCACATGGACAGGCGCACCGGCATCTACCTGCAGACGATGACGATGCGCGATGTCGAGGAGCGGTTGCAGACCAACGACGTGCTGATCGTGCCCCTGGGTTCTACCGAAGCCCACGGGGCGAACGCCCCGCTGGGCGAGGACATCTTCCTCGTCACGCGCATGGCCGAGGCGGTGGCCGAACGGACCGGCTGCACGGTTTCCGAACCGCTCTGGTTCGGATCCCATCCGTACCATCATATGGGCATGCCCGGCACCGTCCTCATCCCGGAGGACATCTTCACCGGGTTCGTCCGGGCGATGATCGCGGGCTTCTGGAACATGGGGTTCCGCAAGCAGATCCTGCTGAACGGGCACGGGCACGAATACGTGATCCCGACGGCCATCCACCAGTTCGCCAAGCGCTACCGGGTGCCGGCCTTGATCATCAACCTCAACTGGTACCATGCCGTGCCCGACCACTTCAAACTCAGGGAGGAGGGCGGCCCCTACGAGACACCCTTCATCCACGCCGATGAGGCCGAGACCTCCTGGTGCCTGGCGCTGTTTCCGGAACTGATGAAGCAGGAGTGGGTCGTGGACAACAATCCCTTCGGGTTCTTGCCGGAGGGGCACATCGACAAGGCGGGGAACCTGCTGCGCCGGCCCATCCACTGGTACGAGCATGTGGGCGGGGGGCCGATTGAGGTCAGGGCCTACCCGGAGGGCGTGGTCGGCAAGCCGAGCCTGGCCCGGGCGGAGAAGGCGCTGCCGGGGGTCGAGGCGCTGCTGGATTACCTGGAGAAACTCGTGCGGGACATCCTGGCGAAGTTCCCGCCGGGCGAGTTACCGCCCGTCGAATACGTGACGGAGCGGGACAAGGAGGAACTCGAGGCGGTCCTCAAGGGTCCCGCCCGGGGAGGCAAGAGCATCTACACGCTGGCCTATCCGCCGTGATGCCCCTGGCCCTGGTCATCTCGCTGGGCGCCACCACGTTCGAGGCTGTGACGATGTCGGACGGCTGGGGGGCGCTGGCGCGCGTGGCGGCCCTGGGGTTCGACGGGGTCGAGGTGGCCGTCCGCGACCCCGCGGCGGTGGACGGGGGGAGGCTGCGCGACGAGTGCGCCCGACACCACCTGCCGGTGGTGGCCGTGGGGACCGGGCAGGCCTACCTGCACGACGGGCTCGCGCTGGCCGCGCCGGAGGCAGGCATCCGCCGCGCCGCCAACGAACGACTGACCCAGCACATCCGCCTGGCGTCCATTCTCAACACGATACCCGGCGCGCCGCAGGATGGCGTGCAGGTCATTGTCGGGTTGATCCGTGGCCGCGCCGGGGAGCACCGGCGGCGGGCGGAGGCGTGGCTGGTGGCGGGGGTCCGCGCGGCGCTGGAGGCCGCCGAGGAGAGTCGGGTGGGGATGGTCCTGGAACCCGTGAACCGCTACGAGTCGGACTTCCTGAACACCGTGGAAGAGACCCTGGCGCTCATCGCTCAGGTCGGTCATCCCCGGCTGGGCCTGCTGGCGGACACGTTTCACATGAACATCGAGGAGGTGTCCATCGAGGAGAGCCTGCGGCGGGCGGCACCGGTCCTGCGCCACGTGCACGTGGCCGACAGCAACCGCCGGCCGCCGGGGCTGGGGCACCTGGATTTCCGGCGCATTCTGCAGACGCTGCAGGAGGTGGGGTATCGCGGTTACCTCTCGGCGGAGACGCTCCCGTACCCTGATCCCGAGGGCGCGGCGAGGCAAACGGTGGACTACCTGCGCTCCTTGCAGGCCGAGGTGAATGAGAGGAGGAGGATCTCATGAGAAGGATGCTGGGAACCCTGCTGGTGCTCCTGCTGGGCTCCCTGGGGGTGGTCAGCGCCGCACCGGCCGGGCGGGTGAACGTGATGTGCAGTCCCAACCCACCCTGGTGCGACGCGATCCGGGTGGAGTTTCCGAGGGCCACGGGGATCCAACTGGACTTCGTGCGGCTCAGCTCGGGTGCCGCGCTGGCGCGGCTGCGCGCCGAGCGCCAGAATCCGACGTTTGACGTCTGGTTCGGCGGAACCGGTGATCCCCACTTCGTGGCCAACGAAGAGGGGGTCACGGAGTTCTACCGGCCGAAGGTATGGAACGACCTGCGCGAAGACCTGCGCGAGGCGGTGCGGGGCAAGTACATCCCGCTCTACGCGGGGATCCTGGGATGGATCATCAACCCCACGGTCCTCAAGGAGAAGAACCTCCCCGCCCCCCGCACCTGGCGCGATCTGGCCGAGCCGCGTTATCGGGGCCTGATCGCCTACCCCAACCCCAACACTTCGGGGACCGGCTACACCATGATCGCTACCCTGGTCCAGATCTTCGGGGAAGCGCAGGCCTTCGATCTCCTGAAGCGTATGCACAGGAATGTGATTGAGTACACATCCACCGGCCCCGCCACACCGCTGCTGGTGGCGAGAGGAGAAGGGGCGATCGGTATTACGTTCGTCCACGATGCCATCGACCATCAAATCAAGGGGTTCCCGGTGGACTACGGTGCCCCCCGGGACGGCACGGGCTACGAGATCGGCGGGCTCAGCCTGGTCAAGGGAGCGCCCAACCGCGCCAATGCCATCGCATTCATTGAATGGGCCCTGAGTCCGGCGGCGCAGGTGCTGGCCGCGGAGCGGGGCGAATCCTATCAGATCCCGTCCAACAGCAAGACCACGGTTCCGCGGATCGCTCCGCGCTTTCAGGACTTTGTGGTGATCAAGTACGACTTCCCGAAGTACGGCACCGCGGCCGTGCGCGACGCGCTCGTGAAGCGATGGACGTCGGAGGTTTCCACGCTGCCGAAGTAGCGAAGGACGATGGATGGCGCGGATTCGGACGGTTCCTCTGGCGAGAGCAGCGCCCAACGTCACACTGAGGGCCTGGGGAGGGATCATCATCCTGGGATCCCTCCTCTTGCCCTGGTTCCGGCAGGGCAGGGACCTCCTGGCGGTCCTGCCGGATACCGCGGGCTGGGCGCTGCTGCCCGGTTCGCCGCTGATGGCGAGCATCCTCGCCGCGGCGCTTCTCGCCGGCGCGGTCGGGGTGATCGCCCGCCCTGACGCCGTCCGCGGCCGTGCGGCCGTCGCCGTGGGAATCGCCGGCGCCCTGCTGACCTCTGTCTTGTTTCTGCTGGACGGCCGGCCGTTCGGTCCCGGCCCCCTTGTCGCGTTTCTGGGCTTTCTGGCGGTGTTGGGAACCGGCTTAGCCCTCTCCGGGATGCTGCGCGCGGACGCCTTCATCGCCGGGACCATCCTCTGGGTCGCGTTCTTCGTCGTGGTCTTCATCCTCTACCCGTTGTGGGCTGTGCTGCAGGCCAGCGTGGTCGTCAAAGGGCGCTTCACCCTCGAGGTGTTCGGTGCGACGCTGACATCGCCGGGATTTCTGCTCGTCAACAATCCGGCGACGCCGCGCGACGAGGGCTCGACGGCGCTGGCGGCCGGTGCCGTCATCGCCGTCGCGGCGACGTTCATCGCCTGGCTCACCGGCAGGCGCCGGCGCGCCCTCCTCTGGGGGATCCTGGCCGGAATGGGCGGTGGGGTCATTACTGCACTGCATCTGGGGCACGGCGCGCTGCGGAACAGTGTGCTGCTTGCCCTCATCGTCGGGGGTGTGTCCACCTTCTTGGCCTTCCTTTTCGCCCTGATGGGTGAGCGGTCGCGCCTCCCGACCCGGCGCCTGCTGGCGCCGTTTTCCATCCTGCCCATCATCACGCCGCCCTTCGTGCTGGCGATCGCGATGATCTTCCTCTTTGGCCGACGCGGCCTGGTGACCTTTCAGCTCCTGGGGATCTCGACGAACGCTATCTTCAGCCCGCTGGGAGTGGCCATCGCCCAGATCCTCGCCTACACGCCCATCGCCTACCTGGTCCTGCAAGGTGTCATCCAGTCCATGGATGCGGCATTGGAGGAAGCGGCCGAGACCCTGGGAGCCTCCCGCTGGCAGATGCTGCGCACGGTGATCTGGCCGCTGGCCCGTCCCGGATTAGCGAACGCATTTCTCCTGACCGTCATTGAGAGCCTGGCCGACTTCGGCAACCCAATTGTCATCGGCGGCGGTGCACCGTTTATGGCCACCGAGGTCTTCTTTGCCATTGTGGGCCGGTTCAATCCTCACGAGGCCGCGGTCTACGGCGTGGTGCTCCTGCTCATGACCCTGGTCATCTTCCTGGCCCAGCGCCTCTGGCTGGGACGGGGATCGTATGTGACCGTCACGGGCCGCCCCTCCGGCGCCCGCGCCCGGCCGATGCCACGCGCCTTGGACTACGGGGTCTCGGTGATTCTGTTGTTCTGGATGGCTCTGGTCCTGGTCTTGTACGGGTCAGTCTTCATCGGAGGCGTCACGAAGTTATGGGGATTTAACTGGACGCTCACCAGGGAGCACCTGCAAATCCTTCTGCCGGGGCAGCAGGGCTGGCAGGTCTTCTGGACCACCGTGCGTCTCTCCGCCCTGGCGATGTTGCCCTCTATGCTGCTCGGGTTTCTCATCGGGTATCTCGTGACCCGGGTGGACTTCCCCGGGCGGAGTGCCCTGGAGTTTGGATCCATGCTTTCTTTCGCCATCCCCGGGACCGTCATGGGGATCGCCTATATCCTGGCGTTCAACCAGGGTGGGCTGCTCCTGACGGGAACCGGGGTCATTCTCATCCTGGCCTTTATCTTCCGGAACATGCCCGTGGGGATCCGCTCCAGCATTGCGGCCATCTACCAGATTGACCGCTCGCTGGAGGAAGCCTCCACGATGCTGCGGGCGAACTCCGTGACAACCCTGCGCCGCATCGTCGTCCCGCTCACGCTGGCGGCCCTGCTGTCGGGGCTGATCTTTTCCTTCGTACGGGCGATGACGGCCGTGAGCCAGGTCATCTTCCTGACGTCGCCCGGTACGAACCTGGCCACGACCCAGATCTTTACCTATATCGAAGGCGGCCGGCTGGGGCGGGGCGCGGCGCTGGCCTCGCTACTCACCCTGGCCCTGGTCGTGGTGATCCTGCTCCTGTACGGGATCAACCGGATCCTCGAGCGGTGGGTGGGAGTGCGCGCGGCGGCGCCCGTGGATGCGCGCGTGGCCCGGGGGGTGGCGGCGGGGTGAGGGAGGGGCGCGCCGAGGTTCCGTCCCCCGCAGGCGCCGTACGCCGCGCGGTGCCGGTGCGCCTGGAGCGGCTCAGCAAGCGCTTCGGCCCCGTCGTTGCCGTCGACGACATCACTCTGGAGATCCCGGCCGGAAGACTGGTCACCCTCCTGGGGCCCTCGGGCTGCGGGAAGACCACGACGCTTCGGATTATCGCCGGCCTGGAGTTCCCGACCGGCGGCCGGGTGCTGGTGGGTGAAGAAGATGTCACCCCCTTGCCGGCGGCCAACCGCGGCGTGACGATGGTCTTCCAGTCCTACGCCCTCTTCCCGCACCTCACCGTCTTCGAGAACATCGCCTACGGGCTGCGGATCATGCGGCGCCCCGGGGACGAGATTACCCAACGGGTGCGCGCCGTGCTGGAGCTGGTCGGCCTGCCGGGCGTGGAGCAGCGATTTCCCGCCCAGCTCTCCGGCGGGCAGCAGCAGCGCATCGCCGTGGCTCGCGCGCTGGTGATGCAGCCCCGCGTGCTCCTCTTCGACGAGCCCCTGTCCAACCTGGACGCCAAGCTGCGCAAGCACGTGCGCGCCGAGATCCGAGACCTGCAGCGGCGCCTGGGGATCACCAGCATCTACGTCACGCACGATCAGGCCGAAGCCCTGGCGCTCTCCGATGTCATCGTGGTGATGCACCAGGGACGCGTGGAGCAGGTGGGCACCCCGCGCGACCTCTACGAGCGCCCGGCGACTCGCTTCGTGGCAGACTTCATCGGTGAGGCCAACCTCCTGCCCGGGCGTTATGCGGACGGGCGGGTCACCGTGGGGGATCTGACCATTCCCTTCCGGCAGGAGGGCGTCCCGCCGGGTCCCGTGACGTTCGTGGCGCGGCCGGAGGCCGTCGTGGTGGACACCGACCGGGAAGGACTGGAGGGAGAGATCCGCACCGCGTTCTTCATGGGGATGACTCACGAGTACCTTATCGAGACCGCGGCCGGCGAAGTGCATGTAGTGGAGCCGCGGGGCGCGCGGGGCCTGCTCCCCGTGGGCACCGCCGTGCGCCTGCAGTTCCGGGACGCCGGCCTCTACCTGCTGCCGGCCGGCGGGCAGACGGAGGAGGCAGAACGGTGAGCGGCCTGCGGTACGCGATCGGGTCTTATGAATTCCATCCCGAGGAGTTCTTCCCCCGGGCGCTCTTCGACCAGATCACCGAGACGCGGGTGAACCGTCCCGAGGCTATCGCGGCCGAGGCGGCCGCGCGCCAGCGGCGGGAGACCCTGACCGCGGAGGGGCGGCTCGTGATTCTGGCCGCGGACCACCCGGCCCGCATGGTGCTCGGCGTCGGCGACGACCCCACGGCGATGGGGAACCGCTGGCACCTGCTCGCCCGGATCCTGCGCGTGATCACCGCGGCCGAATTCGATGGGGTGATGGCCACCCCTGACATCATCGAGGAACTGCTCGTCGTGAACCACCTGGAGAAACGGCTGGGCGGCCAGGGATTCCTGGACCACAGGGTGCTGCTCGGCTGCATGAACCGCGGCGGATTGAGCGGTGCCGTCTTCGAACTGGACGACCGGATGACCGGCTACACGCCCGAGGGGATTGCGGCCATGCGTCTGGACGGCGCCAAAGTCATGTTCCGATTGGACCCCGCCGCACCTGAATCGCTCTCGACCATTGACTACTGCGTGGGCGCCATCAACGCGTGCCACGCCCGGGGCATTCCGGTCTTCCTGGAGGCCCTCTACGTCGAACGCAGCGGCGGAAAGATCAAGATGGTCCAGGAGGCCGATGCCCTGATCAAAGTGGTGAGCGTGGCCACGGGACTGGGCACCTCTACCGCCCTGACCTGGTTGAAGATCCCCTACTGCCAGGGGTTCGACCGCGTGGCCCGCGCCACCACGTGCCCGATCCTCATGCTGGGCGGGGAGGCGCGCGGCGATCCGACCGGCATCCTGGAGGAGTTTGCCGCCGGGATGCGGGCGGGAGCGTCGGTGCGCGGCGCGCTCGTGGGGCGCAATGTGACGTTCCCCGGGAAGGATGACCCGCGGGCGGTCGCGCTGGCTGTGAGCGGCATCGTCCACGGCGGCCTCAGCGCCCAGGAGGCGGCGGATCGGCTGGCCGAGGCCCGGGGACAGGAGATGGACCGGTTCACCCGGCTGCTGGGACCGGGGGTCCGCAGCGGGGCTGCGAGGGGGTAGCGCTGCTGTGGAACGTCTGCGGGGGAATCTGGTGGTGGGGCAGTCCGGCGGACCGACCGCGGTCATCAACGCCAGCCTGGCCGGGGTCGTCCGGGAGGCGCTGCGGCACGAGGCCATCGCCGGGATCCTCGGCATGCGGCACGGCATCGAGGGCCTCCTGCGCGAAGACCTGGTGGACCTGGAGCAGGAATCGGCGGAGACCATTGAGCGGCTCAGGACTACACCCTCGGCGGCCCTGGGGTCCTGCCGGCACAAGTTGAGCGAGGCGGACTACGAGCGGGCGCTGCAGGTGTTGCGGGCGCACGGGATCCGCTACTTCATCTATATCGGCGGCAACGACTCGGCGGACACCTCTCATCGGCTCGCCCACCTAGCAGCACAGGAGGGCTACGATCTGCGGGTCATGGGTGTGCCCAAGACGGTGGACAACGACCTGGTCGAAACCGACCACTGCCCGGGGCATCCCAGCGTGGCGCGCTGGCTGGCCGTCTCCGTGCGCGACGCCGGACTGGACACAGCCGCGATCGGCGTC
>Ga0209172_10007931_pt1 | contig 10647 bp, 7 predicted proteins | sample LarsenN4metaG_FD_184113 | JGI IMG/M metagenome (GOLD analysis project Ga0209172, IMG submission 184113) | Hot spring sediment bacterial and archeal communities from British Columbia, Canada, to study Microbial Dark Matter (Phase II) - Larsen... ... | reverse complement strand
GCGTTCCGAGGCCTTGGAGCGCATGCGCGGCATGATCGAGCAGGCGCGCGAAAAGCGTCAGGCGGATTGGGCAGAGCGCACGCGCGACATTGAAACCGTGCTTCCGGAACTCGCGGGTGTGCAAGCGGTGAATGACGGCGATCCGCCGATCGATTTTTCAAAAGACAACATGGATAAATGGCCGGGTTTGGAATTCAAAACCAAAGGCCAGGGCGAGGACCGTAAACTGCGCGATTCGAAATCGGGTTTGTATGCGGTGGCGGACGGCGTTTCGACAGGACGCGGCGATACCGCGGCCGAAGTCGCCACGCGCAGACTCCAAAAAGATCTTGGAGCGGATTTTGACCGTCAGATTGAGAATATTCGAGCCACGGCTCCACAGTCCCTGGATCGTTTTGTGATGGATGGAATCCGTGCGGCGGTTGCGCGAGCGGATCAGGACGTGAAGACGATACAAGAGTCGGGCATTACGGATGCAGAAGGGAAAGCGCGGTACGACGGAACAAACGCGACGCTATCTGCATTGAAGATCGTTGACCTTCCAAATGGCGGCAAACGCGCGTTTTTGACCAACGTGGGAAACAGCCGCATTGCGCTCAAGCGCGGAGGCGAACTCCATCGTCTTACGACGGACGATGGCTTGTTCGACATGCGCATCGAACAGCTCCGTCAAAAGGGTGAGATCACCGCAGAACAAGCCAAGCGATACGAGACAGGATCAAAAGATGACATCGATCATCCCGCGATCTTGAATTTGTACAAGGCACGGAACGTGATTACGGAAGGCATTGGTGTCGGCGAAAAGGCAGGCGACCTGGTGATTGCTGATGACTATCTCGTTACGGATCCAGCCAAAGCGCGCGAAGCGAGATCTCAGATTATCGCCATTGATCTTCAGCCGGGTGATATTCTGGTGCTTACCTCCGATGGGGATCATGACGTTACAGATGACGCGGGGAAGCTCAAGATTCTCAATAACCCCAACTTGGACGCACGAGGAAAAGAACGCGCTTTGCAAGAGTACGCTCGGGAACAGAGCACCGATAAAAATAACAAACGTTCAAAAGGAGGCGATGACATCACGGATATTGTCGTGGATCCGTTTGAGGCGCCTCGCATTGGAGAATCACGTGCCGAATCTGCGCCAAAAGCTCCGGAGCAGAAGCAAGAAAAGCGCGCGTATACAACTGAGCAGGCAAAGGCGTGGCCTGGGGAACTCAAGCAAATTGATGCGGAAATTCGCGATGTCGATCAGGAGATCGCGGATTTGCAACGCCGCGGCGATGCCGTAGAGCTGGCAAAGGCAGAGCGTGATCGCAACGCGCTTGAGCAGCAGCGTGCGCAATACGAGTATTGGATTGCGCGATCCAGTGCGGATAATGTCGCGGACCGACTTTCGTCGCACGCAGGGGAGAGGCCGGATCAGGCACAGCCGCGCGTCGGCGATGTGATTCGGCACCGTCGCGAGATTGCAGACGGAGTGCATCAGTTCATCGAGGCAAAGGTGACCGGCGCGAATCCAGAACGGCAGACGTTTACGGTGCAGTTTGAAACCAAGAACGACCGTGGCGAGCCTGTCATGAACGTGATCGATGTTGATGCCGACGATTTAACGGACTCGCTCAACGTAGATCTTAGCCGCGGCTTGAAAGCGCAGATGGAGATGCCCAAGAAGCTCGCCGCGCTCGAGAAGCTCAAACAAGAAGCGGTGGCGCTTCGTCAGGGCGTGGAGCGTGCACAGACGGCACAAGCGCTTGAAGCACAACGTGCAAAAATGGGGCTTCCGGTGGAATCGCGTGGACGATGGGCAAAAGTGGATCGCTCGCGCCGTGAAGAGCTGGCAACGGCGCAGCCGGAACGTCGTGCGCCAGCGAGCGCCGCTGAAGCCGCCTTGCAAGAGGCGTACGATGCGCTGACAGACACGCATGCAAAAAACGTTCGGGAAGCGAAGACGATGCTGACCGGCGACCCGGTTGCGGACATTGGTCCAAATCGAGACTCGTATCGGCTCTCGCGCATGGAAGCGCTTAATCGTGCCGCATCCGGGCCGGAGAAAGACGCGGAAATCAATCGCATGATGGAAGAGTTCGATGTCGAACAGTCGTGGGAGCAGGAAGACGTATCTGATGATGAAGCCGACATCTTGATCCGTTACTACAAAGCCAAGCAGGCGCTCGCGCAAGAAAAAGAGCGTTTGGCGCTCGGCTCCCGTGATCCGTTATCGAAGGAGGATCAGCGCAAAATTCTCTTAGCCCGATCTACTGCTGGAGAGACAGAAAAGGTTCTGCGCATGATGCCGGGCCCGGAGCGCACGCGGGCGGCCAGCGTCTTGCTCGCCCGTCTAAAAGCCCGAGGATAAAGGCCTTGACGCATGAAATTAGCACTCCTATAATGGGAGTGCTAATTTGCTATGAACACCCGCCAGGAACACATTCTCAAGCTCGTCGTGGACGAGTATATCCGGACCGCTGAGCCGGTGGGGTCCAAGTTTTTGGCGCAACGCCGCGGGCTCGACGTGTCGCCAGCGACCATTCGTAACGACATGGTAGAGCTCGAAGCGCTCGGGTTCCTCGCCCAGCCGCATACCTCGGCCGGACGTGTCCCAACGGAAAAAGCGTTCGTCTACTACCTCCAACATTTCGTCGAGCCGACATCCGCGCCTGTGGCCGATAAGCAACTGCGTTGCGCGGTGGAGGAGTGTGAGGACGATGATCGCAAAATGCGCACGCTCGCAAAAACGCTTACGGATCTCTCTGGTGAAATGGCGATCGTGGCCTATGGCGGCAATCGCAGTTACTACACAGGCGTAGCCAACCTCTTTCAAAAGCCGGAGTTCGCCAACCTGGAAATTGTACAACAGCTCTCGGCGATGGTGGATCGGTTCGATGAAGTCGTTGAAGACATCTTCGACGCCGTGTCGCAAGAGCCGCAAGTGATGATCGGCAGTGAGAATCCGTTCGGCGAGCATATGTCCTCGATCCTTGTGAAATACAGTCTGCCGGGAGGACACGTGGGCATCATCGGCATCGTCGGGCCGATGCGCATGGATTACGGACGCAATATTCGTCTCGTGGAACGAGCAAAAGACATTCTTGATGAAGACGTATGAGAGAAAATGAAAAAGAGACAAAAGAGACAGAGGGGACAAAGGGGACAGATGGGGTGGAGGAGTTGCAGAAAAAGTGCGACGAGTATCTTACGGGATGGAAGCGGGCACTGGCGGATTACGACAATTTGAAGAAAGACCTCGCGCGCGAGCGAACGGAAATGCGCCAAGGCGTGTGCATCGACGCCGGGGCTGCGCTCGTGCCCGTGCTCGACAACTTCGACGCGGCCGTGCGATTTGTGCCGGAAACGGCGGATGACAAACTTAAAAACTGGCTGCAAGGCGTTCTGTTTGTGCGCAACCAGCTCGAGGAGGTCATGAAGAATATCGGCCTCGAGCCGTTCGGCGCAGTCGGCGAGACGTTCGATCCAAACCGCCACGATTCGGCAGGTGAGAAGAGTGTCGAAGGCGCGGCAGCGAGTACGGTTGTGGAAGTCGTCATGCGCGGCTGGAAAATGGGCGAACGCATCATGCGCCCGGCAAAAGTGATTATTGCAAAATAAAATCCTGAAAACCTATGCCAAAGATTTTGGGAATCGATCTCGGAACGACGAACTCGTGCATGGCGGTCATCGAAGGCGGACAGCCGAAGGTGATTGAAAACAAAGAAGGGGCGCGCACGACGCCTTCGATGGTGGCCACTGGCAAGACGGGGGAGCGCTCGGTGGGCGCGCCGGCAAAACGCCAGGCGGTGACGAATGCGGAGAGCACATTGTTCTCGATCAAGCGCTTGATTGGACGCCGCTTTGACGATGCGGAGGTTCAGCGCGATTTGCAGATGATGCCGTACAAGATCGTGAAGCGCGGCGAAGGCGTTGCGGTGAAGATGGGCGACAAGGAATACACGCCGGAGGAAATTTCCGCGATGGTGCTTCAAAAGCTCAAGCAGGACGCGGAGGAGAAGCTCGGCGAAAAAATCACGGAAGCGGTGATTACTGTTCCGGCGTATTTTGACGACGCCCAGCGCAACGCCACCAAGGTGGCTGGTGAAATCGCTGGACTCAAGGTTCTGCGCATCATCAACGAGCCAACGGCAGCGGCACTTGCGTACGGATTCGACAAAAAGAAGGGCGAGATGATTCTGGTGTACGACCTCGGCGGCGGCACGTTCGACGTGTCCGTGCTCGACGTGTCGGCTGACACCGTGGAAGTGAAAGCGACCAACGGCGACACGCACCTCGGCGGCGACGACTTCGACCGCCGCGTCATTGATTGGATTATTGCGGAGTTTAAAAAGCAGGAAGGGATCGATCTCTCGAAGGATCCGCTCGCTCTTCAGCGCATCAAGGATGCGGCCGAGCGCGCCAAGATCGAGCTCTCCACGGCCCAGCAAACTGAAATCAACCAGCCGTTCATCACGTCCGACGTTAACGGCCCCAAGCACCTCGTGCTCACCCTCACGCGCTCCAAGCTCGAAGAGCTCGTCATGGATTTGGTGGACAAGACCATGGAGCCGGTACGCAAGGCGCTTGCGGACGCGAAGATGGACAAGGGCGCGATCAATGAGATCGTGATGGTGGGAGGCATGACGCGCATGCCGCTCGTCCTCAAGAAGGTGGAAGAGTTTTTCGGTAAGAAACCCAACATCAGCGTGAATCCGGATGAGGTGGTGGCAGTGGGCGCGGCCGTGCAAGGCGGTGTTCTGCAGGGCGAAGTAAAGGACGTGCTCTTGCTCGACGTCACGCCGCTCTCGCTGGGTATTGAAACGCTCGGCGGAGTGATGACCAAGCTTATTGAGCGCAACACCACAGTGCCGACGTCCAAGAGCCAGATTTTCTCGACCGCGGCTGATAATCAGTCCACGGTGGAGATTCACGTCCTGCAAGGCGAGCGTCCGATGGCAACGGACAACAAAACGCTTGGTCGCTTCATTCTCTCGGGCCTTCCCATGGCGCCGCGCGGCGTGCCGCAGGTTGAGGTGAAGTTCGATATCGATGCAAACGGCATTCTGTCCGTGAGCGCGACCGATAAAGCGAGCGGCAAGAGCCAGCAGATCACGATTACGGCCTCGACCGGCCTCTCAAAGGACGAAATCGAGCGCATGAAGCGCGATGCGGAATCTCATGCCGAGGAGGACAAAAAGAAAGCCGAGATGATTGAGCACCGCAACCTCGCGGAAACGATGATCTACACGGCCGAAAAGATGCTCAAGGACGCCGGGGATAAGGCGACAGCCGAAGAGAAGAAAGAGATTGAGGAGAAGATCGAAGCGCTCAAAAAGGTAAAAGACGGCGACGATCACGAAGCCATCAAGAAAGCTGCGGATGAATTGTCGGTAGCAGCGCAAAAAGTTGGCGCCAAGATGTATCAGCAGGGACAGGGGACAGAGGGGGCAAAGGGGACAGGAGAGACAGAGGCGAAGGAAGGCCCGATTGATACGGACGCGAGCGAAAAGAAAGAGTAAGCCCCAGAGTATGTCCCAGCCGTCTCCGCGACACAGTTGGTCGCTTCGTCGACTGGGACATACTCTGTCAATTCAATCTTCCAGCCGCCCCTGCGACACAGTTGTGTATAATAGAACTCTATGGCTTCACCTCAAGTGCCCATGGGCATTCAAAACACGCGTGGGCCGCAATTGATTGAGGAATATATCGTTGCGGCGCTCCAGGATAACGCGGGATGCGCGCCGGAGGGCGGGGCCGTAATGCCGCCGCCGGAGACCTGTCCGGACTCCGTGCATAGCGCGTACTGGTTTGCGCAGTCGCACATCCTCACGATTCTGATCGTGGTCGTGTTCATTGTCCTCCTGATTCAAATGATCGTGCTCGCGATTAATCCCAATGCGGGCGGGCACTAACAGCTAAAGCGCGACGGGATTCATCCCCGCCGTCTTCGCGACACAGTTGGTCGCTTCGTCGGCGTGGACGAATCCCGTCGCCGCCCGTAGGTTTTTCATGGCAAAAGATTATTACAACACGCTCGGCGTCTCGAAGTCCGCGTCGCAGGACGAGATTAAGGCCGCGTTTCGCAAACTTGCGCATCAGTACCATCCGGACAAACCGGGCGGGAATGCGGAGAAGTTTAAGGAGATCAACGAGGCGTATCAGGTTGTCGGCGATCCGGCAAAACGCCAAAAGTACGATCAGTTCGGTTCCGCGGCGTTTGATGGATCGGCCGGGTTTGGCGGAGCCGGCGGGCCGTTTGGAGCCGGGGGCTTTGATTTTTCGGGGTTCCAGGGTGCGGGGTTTGAGGATTTAGGCGACATGTTTGGGGAGATGTTTGGGTTTGGCGGAGGTCGACGCGGCGCTACGCGCACACCTCGTGGCAACGACATTCAAGTAGACGTGGACCTCACGTTCCGCGACGCGGTGTTTGGCGCATCCAAGGAGATCACGCTCACAAAGCCGACGGCGTGCGAGCGATGCGGCGGCGTGGGTGCGGAGCCCGGAACCAAGATGATCGAGTGCAAGGATTGCAAAGGCGCTGGCGTGCGCGTGGTGCAACAGCGCACGATTCTTGGAACCATTCAGAGCCGCGTGGCGTGCTCAACATGTGCGGGGGAGGGCGAATCTCCGTCGCAGGCGTGCTCGACGTGCCGCGGCGCGGGTTTGACCAAGCAAAAGAAAACACTGTGCGTAAATATTCCTCCGGGAGTGGAGAATGGAAACGTGCTGCGCGTTCGTGCGGAAGGAGAGGGGGTAAAGGGCGGGCAGCCTGGCGACTTGTTTGTGCGTCTGCATGTGGCAGACGATAAGCGCTTTGCGCGCGAAGGCGACACGATTTTTTCGCAGGCGCAGATCGGGTTCACGCAAGCCGCGCTCGGTGCCACGCTGAGTGTTGAGACCGTCGATGGCCCGGTGGAGCTCGACATTCCGCCCGGCACGCAATCCGGCACGGAATTTCGCTTGCGCGCACACGGGGTGGTCACACGCTCCGGACGAGGCGATCATGTGGTAATCGTTGAGGTGGTGACGCCTAAAAAATTGTCCAAAGACCAGCGGCGATTGTTGGAGGAATTGGATTTGAAAGAATAATGTGTTTGAACTCCACTCCGACAAACCGATTCGCCGTGGGCGACTCACGTTGCCGCATGGCATTGTCGAGACGCCTTGTTTCATGCCGATCGCAACAACCGGGGCCGTCAAAACCTTGTCGGCTGCGGACGTTGAAAAACTCGGGGCGTCCATCGTGCTCTCCAACACCTACCACTTGCTGCTGCGTCCGGGGCTTGAAGGCATGAAAAAGCTCGGCGGGCTGCACAAGCTCATGGGATGGAGCAAACCGATTCTTACGGATTCCGGCGGCTACCAAGTGTTTAGTCTTTCCAAGCTCAACAAAACAACGGAAGAAGGCGTGGAATTTCAATCGCACATCGACGGCGCGCGCGTAAAGCTCACGCCAGAGCTGTCGATGGATATGCAGGGTGTGATTGGATCTGATATCGCCATGCAGTTTGATGATGTTGCTGCTGGCGACTCGACGCGCGAGCGGTACGAGGATGCGATGGAACGCAGTCTGCGTTGGGCCAAGCGGTGTAAAGAAGCAAAGGCAAACGAAAATCTTTTTGGGATCGTCCAAGGCGGCATCCATGAGGACCTTCGCCAGCGCTCCATCGAAGGTCTCAAGGCGATTGGCTTCGATGGATACGCGATCGGCGGACTGTCGGTGGGTGAAAAGCGCGAAGACGCGTATCGCGTGGTGGATGCGCTGATGGAGCATATGCCCGCGGACAAACCGCGCTATTTCATGGGTGGTGGCATGCCAGAGGAGATCGTCCATTACGTACACGCTGGCGTGGACATGTTCGACTGCGTGTTGCCCACGCGCAACGCTCGGCATGGAACGCTTTTTGTATGGAACCAGGATCCGGCGACCGTTGCTTGGTCGAAGGACAAAACGGATTTTTATTCCAAACTGCACATCACCAACGAGAAGCATCAGTTTGATGATGGTCCAATCGACCCATTCTGCGATTGCGAGACGTGCAAAACAACATCGCGCGCCTATCTGCGTCATCTCTTCGCGGTCGGCGAGATGCTCGCATACCGGCTCTCCACGATTCATAACCTGCGGTTTTACCTCCGGCTGATGGAAGCGTTGAGGGAATATCGTTCTTGAAATGGTCGAACCGTACTCACGTCGACGTAGCGACCAACTGCGTCGCGAAGACGGCGGGAGTACGGTTCGACCGAGTGATGGGTGAAGATGTGGTAAAATACGTACCGTATGGCCCAATCGGCTCCTGCCCTGGCAATACGGTACTTTTTTATCGATCTCATCGGCGGGATCGTGGCGTTTCCTGTGTGGTGGTATACGCATGGGCTCGTCATGATGGCCAAGTGGGCCGGCGGATCCGTGTCCTCGGCGTCTGCATATCTCGGTCTCGGGGTGTGGGTAAAAAATTTGTTCGTGCCGATGTACGGGGAGACATCGTGGCAGGGACGTTTGATTAGCTTTGCGGTCCGGTTCTTTATGATTGTGTTGAAGGGAATCGGGGTTGGCACGTGGGCTGTGCTGACGTTTGCCGCGTTTGCGGTGTACGTGGCCGTGCTCCCGCTTGCAGTGATCGGCATCATCTATCACGCGATCGGCGCCGCATTCGTATGACCGATGGATTTGAACCAACACGCAAGATCGCCGTCGGCTCTCAAGCGTACGCGTGGTCTGAGCGCGTGGATGCGGTAAGTATCGCTCTCAAAAAAACGCGCGACGGCATTGCGGGCGTCATCAACATGTGCGCGATTCTCGTCGCCGTACTCGCGTTTCTTGTTGCGGGGTACGATCTGCTCGTTGCACGCGACATGTTTGCGCTGTTCGATCGCATGAGCGGTGCCACAGCGTTTGAACAGATGCTCGAGCCGTCGCTTGGGGGATTTGCGTTGTCCGTTGGCGTCCTGACCGTCGCCTTTATTTTCTATCGTCTGACTGAGGCGACACGACGCAAAACACGCATGCCGGCGCGTGCCGAGCATGCCGGCGCGCTGGAGAGCGCCATGCCTGGCGAAAAAACTCTCAACGTCGCTCCTTTTTTTGAGCATTCGGCCATGGCAGCGGTGGAGGAGGCCTACGCATTTGCCGAGAAGTATGGCCACGCAACCGTAGAGCCGCTGCACTTGTTCATTGGTGCGATGTCGAGTGATGACGTGGCCGTGGTGTTTGGTCGCTTAGGTGTCCCGTTTGATGCGCTCAAAGATTCGCTCGGACGGCGCTTGTTCTCGCGCCCGCTTGGGAAGCCAACGCGTATTTCGCCGGAGAGCGAGGACGTGCTCCTCTCCTCATTCGTGAATGCGCATCAACAGGGGCGGGAGGTCGTGTCCGCACTCGAAGTTTTTTTTGAAGCCTACAAGCGCGACGAGTTTCTCAAAGAGCTGATGTACGACAAGAACGTCGATGAGAAGCGTCTGCGAAACGTCGTGGAGTGGATCCGCATCACGGGGAAGTTGCGCGAGCGCTATCATCGCTTCCGCCAAGCCGCGTTCTTTAAGCCGACCGGCCCCATGAATCGCGCTATGACTTCCGTGGCCACGCCGGACCTCGACGCCTATTGCGAGGACCTCACGACCTCGGCCGTAAACGGACGCATTCCGCTGTTGGTTGGGCGCGAGAAAGAAATGGAGGAATTGCTGCGCATCATCGAGGGCGGACGCCAGAGCGTGGTGTTGGTTGGACCCGAGGGGGTTGGTAAGACCGCGATGCTCTCCGGACTTGCGGAGCGCATGGTGGATGAGACTGTGCCGGCTATCTTGCAAGACAAACGCTTGGTAAGCCTCTCGATCCCTTCGTTGGTTTCGGGCGCGTCGCCTGCACAAGCACAAGAGCGGCTCATGCGCGTGATGGTGGACATCGCTCGGTCGCGCAACATCGTACTCGTCATCCCCAACATCGAACAGATGACCGGCTACTCCGGCGGTTCCGAGCAAACGGCGGATCTCTCTGCGCTGCTTGCAGACGTGCTTTCGCGTGGCATCACGTTTGCGGTCGCCACAACCACGCCGCAAGGCTACACCTCGGCCGTGGAGCGCTCGGTGCTTGGCCGCGTGTTCCAGAAAGTGAATGTGCCAGAGCCGGATGTGGATACAGCGATCCGCATCGTCGAATCAAAAATCGGCGGGATTGAGAGCGAGATGAACGTTGTGTTTTCGTATGAGGCGGTAGAGAAAGCCGTTGAGCTCTCCGACCGGTACATGCACGAGTCGTACTTGCCGAAAAAAGCGGTGGAGGTTTGCCGAGAGGCGGCGCTCGCCACGTCCAAAAAGAAAGGGACGCACGCGCTTGTGACCGGCGAGGACGTGTCCGCGATCATCGCGGACAAGACCGGCGTGCCCGTGACAGCTGTAGGGGAGGGGGAAAAAGAAAAATTGCTGCATTTGGAAGAGCGCATGCACGGCCGTGTGATCGGGCAGGAGGAAGCGGTGAAAGCCGTTTCGGCCGCGTTGCGCCGCGCCCGCGCAGATCTGCGTGCGCAGAATCGTCCGATCGCAAACTTCTTGTTTCTCGGTCCGACCGGTGTGGGAAAAACCGAGCTCGCCAAGACCGTTGCGGAAACGTATTTCGGGAGCGAAGACGCGATGTTACGCTTCGACATGTCCGAATATCAGGAC
>Ga0209172_10007929_pt1 | contig 10651 bp, 7 predicted proteins | sample LarsenN4metaG_FD_184113 | JGI IMG/M metagenome (GOLD analysis project Ga0209172, IMG submission 184113) | Hot spring sediment bacterial and archeal communities from British Columbia, Canada, to study Microbial Dark Matter (Phase II) - Larsen... ... | reverse complement strand
GTGTTTCAGTCGTCTGAAGCAATTCCGTCGCATTGCCACCCGTTATGAGAAAAAAGCTGAAAACTACCTTGCCATGCTGACTATCGCCTCTATCATGATGTGGTTGTAGTTTTAAAACAGACCCTAGTTCGACATCTGAACAGATGCCCCCAAAATCTTTGCTCAACTTTAATCGATAAGGCTTTTTCTTAGCGACACTTTTCCGAGCAAACGAACCTTGGGGGCTTGCCCCCAAACCCCCGTGAGGGGACGCCCGCTTCCCCTTACCTCCCCTCCGAAAGGTGGTGTTTATCCCAGTGTTTGATTAAAGGGGTTATGGGTGGGGTGGGAACCCTGCTACGCAGGCTTAAATTACATCCTGGAACTCTCGACAGAAAGCAATTTCAAGATCAGACCTTTCGTAAGGGCGATCGCTCTCGTAGCCTCCGCCTCACGTCACCCGTACCCTCTGTCAGCGATCGAAGTGCCAAACTTGTGACCCTCAACATCTGGCTAGCTGACCATTCAACACCCACACACACCACCTTGCGGGGGTTGTAGGGGAGTGAGGCCCCTACGAGGCGGGGGACAAAGTATTTTTCGCTGACGCTGTGCCAGCGAAAATGCTTTGGCAGGGGGGAAGTCCCCCGATCTTGCGGCTCCGCCGCCCCCAAATCTCCGCTAATTCCAATCAAACAGGCTCCCCCTTAGACAAGTACCTCTGAGCCAGCCCTCAATACGTGCTGGCCCCTAACTCATCACCAAGATCACCCCATCGTCAAAATCGCCCCCGTCCGCGCTGGAACCTCCAAACAAGGCACCTCCGTCGGACCCGTAATCTTCGCTGACCCAAACCGCACCTCAAGCGGCTGCAGCGATCGCCCCAACGGCTCCAACGGCACATTCCCCACCGCTGTCTCTAAGCCAGCATTTACTGCAACCACAACAACATCCTCTACCAGCACCCGCGCAAACACATACAGTGAGCCTTCCGCGTGCAACACCCGATACTCACCCGTTCGCAAAGCTGGCAATGCATGCCGCAGCGCAATTAACTGTTTGTGATAATCCAGCAATTCCCAATCCCACTCCGATTCATCTGGAAAGCCCCGCCGACTATCCGGGTCAAGTCGCCCTGGTAGCCCCACCTCATCGCCATAGTAGATGCTCGGCGCACCGGGAAACGTCAGCAGCAACAGTGTAGCCAGCTTCACACTGGGTTTGTCGCCCATCGCGATCGATAACAAGCGAGCCGTGTCGTGACTCGCTAGCAGGTTGTACTGAGTCAACTGAATCTGCCAGTCATAGAGATCTAATAAGGCTTCGATTTTCTCGGCATACCCCGCTGCATCAATGGCTGGGTAAGGTTCATAAGAACGATCCAACACCATCTCCAAAGCAACGCGATCGCCCGCCGTAAACGCGATCGTTGGTGCGGCAAACAGATAATTCATCACACCGTCAAACTGGGTGCCATCTAACCACTCTTGCGAGTTACCCCAAACCTCGCCCACAATGTAGGCTTCAGGATTCACCGCCTTCACCCGTTGCCGGAACTCTTGCCAAAAATTAGGCGATTTCACTTCAAACGGTACATCCAACCGCCAGCCATCGATCCCAAACTTGAGCCAATACTCTGCCACCCGCATGATGTACTCTCGCACATTTTGATTGTCGTGGTTAAACGTCGGCAAAGCCCGATTATCGCCCCAGGACATATAGTTAGCAGGCTGATCGCCTGTATAAGGTGCAAGCGGCCATCCCTCAATCCGAAACCAATCAACCCAGGGAGAGTTGGGACCATTCTCAAGTACGTCATTAAAGAAGAAGAACCCTCGCCCCGCATGGTTAAACACCCCGTCAATGACCACTTTGATATCACGCTCGTGGGCGGCCTCTAAAAAATCTCGAAACGCAATATTCCCCCCCAAAATCGGATCGACCTGAAAGTAATCATGCGTGTGATAGCGGTGGTTTGAAGTCGATTGAAAAATTGGCGTGAAATAAACGGCGTTAATGCCTAAATCTTGCAAATAATCGAGCTGCTCCATCGCGCCCCAGAGGTCACCGCCCTTATAGCCTTGCAGCGTGGGTGGGGCATCCCAGGGTTCCCATTCTCGTGTTTGAAAGACAAATTGGCGAGTTTTTTGACTCCGGGCAAAGCGGTCGGGAAAGATTTGGTAGAAGATAGCGTGCTTAACCCAGTCTGGTGTTTGAATTTGCATAAAAAATTAGGAGGAATCGTTTAACAACACAGATCGGCCCCGAAGGTCACGACAGCTTAGCCTCAACAAATATTTTGCCTTGCAACAATTGATAACAAATCATCCACTCTGCGGGTTGTTGCAAGATGCCATCACAGCTTTAGGTGGAGATAGAGAAAGCAATCAAGTTTACTGAAAACTAAGGTAAAGCTTCTGTTTTCCCCTGTTGTAGCGATCCGATCGGTTGTGCAGAGATGCGCTGCGCCAGGATATCACCCACGATCGCCCTTAACGTTGGGATTCTGAACGCTTTAACCGACGTTGTTCATCCCGCTTCCATAAGTAGCTAGACGTCAAGTTTGTAAAAATGTGCGCCACAATTGGCACCAGCAAATTACCTGTCAACACACCGCCAATCCCTAGTAAACCACCAACTACAGTTGCCCAACTAACATAAGCCCACTGCTTCCAATTGCTAAGATGCATCACACCGAAGCAGAGACTTGAGAACACAATCGCCCAAAAATCGTAGCCAAAGGCAGGTAGCATCACCCCGCGAAATAACAATTCTTCGCTAAGGCCAGGGAGCAAGCCCAACCAAATTAAATCGGGCAGCTCAAGGGGTTTGAGCACCATATTTAAGTAATAGTCTGCATTACGGCGGTAGGTGCCCCAAAAGCGATAGAGCAAAGAACTGGCAACACTGATCAGACTGCCCAGCCCAAGGCCTTGCAGAATTGCCATGCTCGAAAACCGAACGGGCATGAGCGCGATCGCCCCTAGATTGAGCCATAGTTTTGCAACCAGCATCAACAGAATGGCGGTAACAGCCATCGCGATCAAAATCTGAAAACGGCTGAGAGAATCAGATTCAGGGGTTTCAGGTAAACGCTCAGACAAAATCTTTCTCTGATAAAGTTCTCTTTCGCTCCATCCTATCAATCTTTCAAGGGGGCTAAAGGGGCGATCGCCGAACTCAAGGCTTCCAGCCGAATGCCCGCCCGATGTGCAACGAGTCCCCCTAGGGCTTCCAGGTAAGAGTGAACTTTCGTTGCTCGAATTCCCAAGCTTTCGGGTGACACCCTCATTGTTGTCCGGTTTTCTTGAACAGCCAAAATTTCAGTCGATCGCTGACTAAAACTGATCACCGCACTCCCCCCACATGCATCCGCCGGAACTACCACCGCGTCAACCTGATCCGCCCAGATTAAGGAACCAGAGGCATCGGGCGATCGCTTCACAAATTGCGGAGCGCGGCTCAACCCTACTAGCACACAGGGCAAAAACGTATAGCCTAACTCTTCGGCGGCTGACCTCGGTGAAATCGTCGGATCAAGCGGCAACGGTTGCAGCGCCGGAGCATGGGCACAGGGAATCTGAAACTGACGCACCACCAAATGACTGATCACCGCCTCCGCACCCGCCAGCGGATCGACTCCCTGCCCCTGCCGATAAGCCTGCAACGCCTCACTCCCCACATCATCAGGAAAGCGCGCCACCACCGCGATCGCCTCGGCCTTTCCTCGCTGAATCGCCACTTCAACCGCTCGCAACAAACTGCCAGGATTCTCAATCGTGCCCCAGGTTGCCCCAGAAGCCGCCTGGCTCAGACAAACCCCCAAAGGTTCGTCCGTTACGACATAATCGGTCAACGTTAAACCCAGCGTAGCCCGCGTCGCTTCCGCTGCTTGAATTTGCCGCACCCGCAGATCGGCCTCAATTCCCTGGTCAAGCACCAGCGCCACCCGGTTTTGTCGCACCGGTTGCAACCCCCAGTTTCCCGCCGCAAACTGATCCAGCCCAAACCCCTCAACATAAAGCGCATTGGGCAAATTCCAATACAGTTGCGCGCCATTCATCACATTGGGATGGGTAATCAAACAATCTGCCACGGCTGCGATCGCCCGTGCCACAGGTAAGGCATCCCCCGCATAGCCCCCAATTGTCGCACCAATCCCCGTTGGCACAATCAGCACAACCGTATAAGGACGTTTCATCAAAAAATCCTACAAACCCTGTTCAACCTTGGGCGTTTAGATATTGCAGACACGCCTCTGGCACCAGTCGCAAGGCTCCCGTATGAAACTGCTGCACCTCAACCCAACGCGCGATTTGAATTTGACCTTGTGGGTCTTCCGGCTCAACAAACGAAAACTGCTCTTGTTGATAAAATGCCTCATCCACAAAGTCGCAGCCATAAATCTGCACAATTTCGTGCCCCGGCTTGCCATTGAAAACAAACAAATTTTCCAGGCAACCGAGATAGCGAATGTTCGTCAACTCTGCCTGAATTTCCTCCCGAAACTCACGCTGCAACGCATCTAGACTCGACTCGCCAAACTCAACGCCACCGCCCAATGCCCGATAAAAAAACTGCTGCTTCACCTCGTCATAGCCCTCCGACACAAACAATCGTTGCTTGTGTCGAATCAGCCCTAGAGCAATGACGCGAATCTGCTGCCTTGGAGCAATTAACTCACTCTGCATCGGTTGCAGTTGAAGTCACAACCGCTTCGACAACAGCTGTCTGGGTTTCGGCATTCACGGCTGTCACAGCCCAGCGTAACGGCTCACCCCGTTTGGCTAGCTCCGTCGCGATCGCTTGCTGCAACTCAGCCGTTGATTCTTGTAGGTCAATTTCAGCCGTAATGAAATGGGTTGTCATCAGTCTTGATTCGATTAAGTGGACACTTCAGCACAGAATAGTGAGCCTGCGATCGCCGCATTACGACTTACCAAACTGCAATTCATAAACCGCTTCTTCTTTACCCGTTTCAACTCGCAGGTCAGAGCGGGGGTAAGCCACGCAGAGGAGAGCATACCCTTTTTCACGCAATTCAGGGCTGAGACCCATCGCATCAGGTTGGTCAACAGTGCCCGATAAAAGCTGAGCCGCGCAGGTTGTGCAGACACCCGCTGTGCAAGAAGAAGGTAAATCTAACCCGGCCTCACTCGCAACTTCTAAAACGGTGCGATCGCTGGGCACTTGAATGGTGTGAGTCGTGCCCTCGTGCAGAATCTCGACAGAATAGACGGTTGACATAAATGACAAAACAAACGGATTGCAATAGAAGCCAAACGGCTGACTCTTTATTTTTTCATGGATTGCTCATTCTGTGGGGGCGATCGCAAAAAATCTCTGAAGCACCCTCCCTTTTCGGTAAACGATACGGAATATCAGCTTAAACTTTTGTAAAAAAAGAAAAAGGAGTGAAACGCGCGACACCTGATTTGCAGCTGAGAAAAGAAAAATAGCCGATGAATTTATCTCTGGCTGTGTCCATTCTAAAAATCAGTTGTTTTTACGAAACCTCGCTTGCCAAGAAATCGTAATCGGAGCAAATTGGGTGCATTGCGCTTAAACGGAAGGAGGACTCTTTACCGTTTTCTGAGTGATTTTCAATTTATTTGTGTCCAAATTCTTCAGTTTTTAATCACTTTCATGAATGAAGTATTCCATTCACCTGCACTTGCTCAAAATAATCAAAATAAGTGGTGGAGCCTTGATGCGGTTTCAGCAAAGTTACCCAAAGAAATTGTTTTTACAGTTTGCTTTATTTCACTTTTACCGTTTTGCTTAAATCTCCTGGGGTTTGACTTTAGTACGCCGCAAACTCCGCTCGATTTAGCCACCTTACAAGCGGCTCCCGCTGGTACAGTTTATGATGCCCTGTACCAAACCCTGGCTGGCAGCTTTACACACACGATCCTGGAGTGGAGCGCCTTTTGCGCCGCCATTTTCACAGTTGCGTTAGCCTTTGTCTACTTCAGCGTGAAACATGATGTCACAACCCCCATTATCGGGGTGACGTTGGTGTGCGCGGGCATGATGGATGCGTTTCACACGCTGGCAGCCGACCACCTAATTGAAACGGTTGCTGACAATCACAACCTCATCCCTTTTACATGGGCGCTTTGCCGCATGTGCAACGCGTTATTAACAATTTTTGGGGTGTCTATTTTTTTAGTGGGCAACCCGACTCGTTGGAAGGGAAGCGTCACATTTGTCATAGCTGTCAGCTTTGCATTTGGGGTGATGGCTTACGGCATTATCCATGTCTGTGCAACCCGCTCAATCTTGCCAGAAACGATGTTTCCGGGTGCATTGATTACCCGCCCGTGGGATGTGATACCGCTGATTTTATTTGCGATCGCGGGGGTCTTCATTTATCCCCTGTTTTACCGTCGCTATCCCAGCCCATTTGCCCATGCCTTAATTGTGAGTACGATTCCGAACGGGGCCACTCAACTGCACATGGCATTTGGTTCCTCAGCCTTATTTGATAACGACTTTAACATCGCTCATTTTCTCAAAATCATTGCCTATCTCGTGCCATTAACTGGCTTGATGTTGGATTATTCCATCACCCAAATTGAAGCCAAGCGGGTCAATGCGAGCCTATCGATTGAGATCGAGGAGCGCAAACAGGTTGAAAAAGATCTCCAAACGAGTGAAGCCGAAGCCCGCGAAAATGCCCAAAAGCTCGAATCTGCGCTGCAAGACTTGCAAAAGACGCAAGCACAATTGATTCAGAGTGAAAAGATGTCAAGCCTGGGGCAACTGGTAGGGGGTGTAGCCCATGAAATTAACAACCCGATTAACTTTATTCATGGCAATGTGATTCACGCGGAGCAGTATGTCAATGACTTACTCGACTTGCTCGCGCTTTATCAGACTGAGTTTCCAGAGGTGAGCGAAAAAATACGTCGTAAGTCTCAGGGGATGGATCTGGACTTTGCCAAAGAAGATTTGCCCCGTTTGCTGCGGTCCATGCGCTTGGGAACGAGCCGCATCCAAACAATTGTGCGATCGCTCCGCAATTTTTCTCGGCTGGATGAAGCAGGACTCAAATCCGTTAACATTCACGAAGGCATTGAAAGCACTTTGATGTTGTTAGACAATCGGCTGAGGTTAAGAGTCGGGCAAAGTGAGATCGCGGTGAACAAAGAGTTTGGGGCTTTACCGCTGATTGAGTGCTATCCGGGGCAGCTTAACCAGGTGTTTATGAATATTTTGAATAACGCGATCGAAGCCCTGCAAAGCTACACTGCTGCACAACCAACTGAGTTTCAACCCACGATTGAGATTCAGACCAGCCTGCTCAGTCCTGACAAGGCACAGATTCGGTTTTATAACAATGGTGCAGCGATCGCCCCTGAGGTGCGCGACAAAATGTTTAACCCCTTCTTCACGACGAAACCTATCGGGCAAGGCACTGGGATGGGGCTATCTATCTGCTATCAAATCATCGAAGCGCGGCACAACGGCAAAATCTACTGCAACCCTGCTGTTACGTCGGGGGCAGAGTTTCTGATCGAGTTGCCTGTGTGCCAACCTAATTCTTCCCTAAGTCAGGGGTAGGCTCCCATTTGTAGCTCCACAACTCATCGAAAAAGCCCCCTCACTGCTCAGATTCGCGATCGAGGGGGCTTTTTGTCAGAAGATATGCTGGGTTAGAGCAGCTTTTCGCCTTTTAACATGCGTTGAGCCGCATCCAACAAGGCTTCCTCCAGATAGGGTTTGGTGAAGTAACCGCTGGCTCCCAATGAAGATGCCATTTGACGGTGACGATCTGCACCCCGTGAGGTCAACATCGCAATTGGTAAATGGCTGAGTGTACTGTCTTTTTGAATCCGGGAGAGCAGTTCCAGACCATCCATGCGAGGCATCTCAATGTCACAGAATACGATGTCGCAGGGTAAGCCTGAGCGCAGTTTTTCCCAAGCTTCCTGACCATCGCGGGCTTGCTCAACCCGATACCCCACTTTATTAAAGGTCATCGACAGCAGTTCACGCACCGTGATCGAGTCGTCTACGATCAGCACCATTGGCTCAGTCTTAACGATTGCAGGCTCTTGGATCGTTGTGATCGCACCCTTATCCCACAGCGAGCCACCTGCGTCACGACGAATCCGGCCCATCGATAGATCAATCAGCTCTAGCACGTCGGCGATCGGCATAATCCGACCATCCCCTAGCACCGTCGCACCCGCAACCCCGATTGGCTTCGGTACAGGCCCTTCCAGCTGTTTGATTACAATCTCTTGCTCACCCAACACTTGATCGACTTGTAGCGCCAGGTAGTTACCAGCACTTCGCAACACCACAATCGAAACAATGTCATCTTCCTGGTTGCCACCGTAGACGTTGCCTCGGCTCAAGTGGCGATTGTAAGCCAGCAGGTCACTGAGAGGACGCAACGGCAAAATTGTGTCGCGCCAAGAAATGCAATGTTGGCCTTCTGCGTTTGTTTGAATCCGCTCTTTGGGTAGGTCGAGCATATCCTCAACCCCGTCCATTGGGAAGGCAATGCGAGCGCGATCGCTGATGCAGCAGAGCGCTTTTGAAATACTTAGCGTGAGTGGCAGACGAATCGTAAACGTAGTGCCTTTGCCAGGTGTAGAGTCCGTATTGATCACGCCACGAATCTCACTCAAGCTCGTGCGCACTACATCCATGCCAACGCCGCGCCCACGGAACTCATCAACCTGGTCAGCTGTGCTAAATCCAGGGTGGAAGAGAAGATCGTAAACGTCTAGGCGGGTTAGATTTTGCACATCGCTAGGGCTAATCAACCCTTTTTCGACCGCTTTTCGCTTCACGCGATCAACATCAATGCCAGCCCCATCATCTGAAACCGAGATGACAGTTTGGTTCCCCTGGTGGAAGGCACGCACCGTAATGCGGCCTGCCGAGGGCTTACCCGAATTCTGGCGATTGGTAGGCGGCTCAATGCCGTGGGTAATGGCGTTGTTGACCAGGTGAGTGAGAGGGTCGTAGAGCTTCTCAAGAATCATCTTATCGATCAGCGTCTCGCGCCCTTCGATGATTAACTCGGCTTGCTTGCCAACCTTGATCGAAATGTCACGCACCGCACGGGGCAGACGGTCTGCTGTCTGAGCAAACGGCATCATGCGCGATCGCGTCAACCCTTCTTGCAGTTGCGTCGTGACCTGCCGGAACATGCGCGTCACTTGGTCTGTCTCATCCACAATGAACTCAATGTCAGACGCCGATTCCCTGACTCGTACGATGAGTTCGATCATCTCTTGCGAGAGACTGTGGAAGCCCGTGAAGCGATCCATTTCCAGTGGGTCGTATTCAACTTCTTGGCCACCCGCCGTATTCTCAACCTCAGCCGGGTGCCCCATCATAATGCCTGAACCTACCCGATGCTTTTGCCGACTGGCTAGCAGCGAGCTTTCCAGTAGCGATCGCTCATACAAGTCTTGCATCCGCTGGCCCACATCGCCCAACTGTTGAACCTGGTAGAGCAGGTTATCCAGCGATTGACGTAAGCGTTCCTGGTCTTGCTCCAGACTGTTACGGTTAACGACCAGTTCCCCCACCAGGTTGCTGAGGTTGTCCAGGTGCTTCACAGGCACCCGCATCGTTTGCTCAGCTGACGATCGCGCCGGACGACTCGGACGAGTGACCGAGCTACGAGTCATGGAAGGAGAGCCACCCATTTTCTCTTCTGCGTCTTTCAGCAGGTCGTCTAGCTCATCAAATTCACTGTCGAGGCTATCTGACTCTTCAACCGTTTCCTGTGTATCGGTGCCATCTAGCAGTGCCTCTAGATCTGAAAACTCCACATCAGTCGAAGTAGATTCAAGCGGTTGAACGGCAGCCGCGATCGCTGCGTCATCAGCTAACAAGCTGTCGAGATCCGCAAAGCCATTCATGCCGCCATTGTCTTCCTCGTTCAGAAGATCGTCTAAGCCTGCGAACTCATCGCTACCTGCTTCATCGGCAAGCAAATTATCCAGGCTTGCAAATTCATCACTCCCGAATTCATCACCTCCAGGCGTTTCGGCGAGTAAATCATCGAGACCACCAAAAGACTCCGAGGTATCGGCTGTTCCAAAGGCATCTACTTCGCCAGTTTCTAGCGATTCGGCATCTAAACCGCTAAAGTCGAGACCCAGATCCATCTCCCCACCACTCAGCTCACCGCCCAAGTCATCCAGGTCGAGTCCCAAATCCATTTCAGAATTGGGAGATGAAGCCGATTCAGTTGATAAATCACCAAAATCTAGCCCTAGATCCATTTCAGAACCCGGTTCGGCTTCTAAGTCACCGAAGCTAAGATCAAAGCCTGCATCGTCAGCACCGGGTTCTGTGGCTAAATCATCAAGATCTAAGCCCATACTCATTTCAGAACCTGATTCAGCGCCTAAGCCGTCAAAGTCTAAACCCAGATCCATATCATCCGCATTGGATTCGGCTGTCGGTTCTGTGGTCAGGTCGCCAAAGTCCAGCCCTAACTCCGTCGCATCAGTGCCAGATTCAGGCTCTAAGCTGTCAAAGCCTAAACCCAGATCCATCTCATCTGCACCGGATGCAGTCCCTAAGTCATCAAAGTCTAAACCCAGATCCATATCATCCGCATTGGACTCAGCTGTCGGCTCTGTGGCCAGGTCGCCAAAGTCCAGCCCTAACTCCGTCGCATCAGTGCCAGATTCAG